>Ga0187825_10000455_pt1 | contig 10158 bp, 7 predicted proteins | sample NC_wetland_sal_i_11_FD_132421 | JGI IMG/M metagenome (GOLD analysis project Ga0187825, IMG submission 132421) | Wetland sediment microbial communities from Neuse River Estuary, North Carolina, USA - SourceSoil_5 | ecosystem: Environmental > Aquatic > Freshwater > Wetlands > Sediment | place... | reverse complement strand
TTCTGGAAAGCGCGATGCGCCGCGGCCAGCGCCTGCTCCGGGTCACGCACCGGAATCTGTTTCTGCAACGGCAGCGCGGAGCGGAAATGGGAGTCGGCACGGCGATAGGGGCGCGCGTAGAAGCGCCATACGTTGGGGAAGCGCTCGATAGAGGCGGCCACGATGGTCAGACAAAGCAGGCCCATGAGCAGAGCGAACCACCAGGCGTGAAACACGTCGGTCAGGCCCAGGCGGTCGAGCCAGGCCAGCGTTTGCGGCGAGTAGGCGCGCCGCAGAGCGTCGGCGTCGGTGGTGGGCCGCTGCAGGATAAAAGTGCCGGCGGCGGAGGCGATCACCACCAGGATGAGCAAGAAGATGCCGGTGCGCACCGCGCTGAGGGTTTGCCAGATTCGGCGTCTGGTGGAGCGAGTCTGTCCCGCCATATACCCTTCCTTTCCATGATTCGAAGGAGCACGCGGGGAGCCACAGCCAGGGGAAGGAGCAACAACCTGTAAAGAAGCGACTTAGCGGAGTGGGGGCGGAACCCGGAGGGGCGCGCGGGTGGGCCATATCACACAGCCGCGGCTTAAAGCGCGGGGATTTCGCGCATTTGGGCCGGGCCGGCAAAGCATAAAGTGGCGGGGAAACTGCCGTTGATCACAGCCGCCTGTGACGTGAGTCCTATGGGCGGAAGGCTAAGGCGGGGGAGCATGGTTCCAAACCGGAACAGTTCCGATTTGGGACAACTGGAGGTGTCTCTTGGCCGTCTTTTTCTGCCCAAAACCATGGTTGGGGCATTTCACGTGTCCCGCTGTGGGAGATGGCCCATCCGGGGAAGCCAATCCCTCCCGCCACATCTTCCCGTTTTTCAGTAGCGGCGATAAATCCACTGCCGCCTCAGCAACTTACAAGCAGCCGGCCACCCTCGCCTGCGGCTCCGCCGCTGCGGCCAGGCGCGTGCTGAATAGCGGTTGGAGGGTGAAGTGAAGCTGACCGGCAAACGCGTAATGTTCCTCCTCCTGCTGGTTGTGGCATGGGGCTTGCCTGGGGCCGCCGCCGAACATCCGGTGCCCCTGCCCAAAGACGTACAGGACAAGAACTGCCTGGAGTGCCATGAAGACAAAACCAAGGGCAAGGCGGTGCATTCCGCCATTGCCATGGGCTGCAGCACCTGCCACAACGTCAAGAGCGACGGCACCACCACCACGGTAGAACTGGTCGCGCCCAAGAACGAGTTGTGCTTCACCTGCCATGAGAAGAGCAAAGAAGAGGTTCTGCACCAGCCCTACGAGAAAGGGCAATGCGTTACCTGCCACTCGCCTCACAGCAGCGACTTCCCCAAGCAGACGAGGGCCGAAGGCAACGCCCTCTGCCTGGCATGCCACGCGGATCGCAGGGTGACGGGCGACAAGGTGGAACTGTTCGCCTCCCAGGAAATTTCGGCGCAGGAGTTCGAGGGGATTCCCAAGATCCTGCCCAACGACAAAGCGCAGATTGGCCACCCGTTCGCCAGCCATCCGGTAAGCGGCATGGCTGACCCCACCAACCCGGCGCAGAAGATTTCCTGCTTGAGTTGCCACGAACAGCACGCCTCCAGCCAGCAGTCCCTGATTCGCACCGCTAAGAACGAAAAAAACGGCGACATCTGCAACGCCTGCCACCAGGCTTACGAGGCGCAGCGGCGGGCGGAGAACTTGAAGAAGTACGGCACCGCCGAGCAGCAGAATCAGAAGAATTTCGAGGACAAACAACGGCGCCAGGCGCAGGAACAGCCGGCGGCGCCCAAGAACGGACCGGACAAGCAATGACCCCACGCAAGCACATCACGCTCATCTTCGGTATGGCGGCGGTGATTCTTCTGCTGGCCTCAGCGCCCCCGGCGCCGGCCGGAAACAAGAAAGGTGACAAGGCGCAGGCCGCGCCCACCAACCTGGTGTGGCCGCTGCCCCCGGACAAGCCGCGGGTGAAATTCCTGACCGCGTATTCCAGCAATTACGACATCGAGCCCCGGAAAAAACGCTCCTGGGTGGACAAGATGGTGGGGAATGGCGACCCCAACGTGGTGGAAATGTTCGAGAAGGCGGCGGGCGTGGCCACCGACAGCAAAGGCCGTGTCTACGTGGTTTCCAGCCAGCGCGCCATGCTCTACATCCTGGACAAGGAAAAACACCAGGTCACGCGGGTGAACGGCGACCGCGGTCTGCAGTTCCGCACCCCGCTGGGCGTGGTGGTGGATTCCAAGGACAACTTCTACGTGGCCGACGCGCAAATGCACATGGTCTTCAAGTTCGGGCCCGACGCCCACTTGCAAGGCACCATCGGAGCGGAGTCGGGCCTCAAGAACCCCACCTACATGGCGCTGGACGAGAGCCGCCGCCGGCTGCTGGTGGTGGATTCCCGCTTGCACCAGGTGCTGGTCTTCAACCTGGATACGCTGCAACTGGAGAACAAGGTTGGCAAGCGCGGCGACAAGAAGGGCGAATTCAACTTCCCCATCGCAGTCGCGGTAGCGCCGGACGGCAGCGTCGCGGTTAGCGACACGGGCAGCTGCTCCGTGGAAGTGTTCTCCCCTGAAGGAAAGTTCGTACGCCGCATCGGGCGGCAGGGCACGCGGCCGGGCGAATTTGTGCGCCCCAAGGGCGTGGCTTATGACAAGGAAGGCCACCTGTGGGTGGTGGACGCCGCCTTCAACAATTTCCAGATCTTCACTCCTGACGGCAAGGTGCTGATGTTCGTGGGCGCTTATGGGCAGAACCCGGGCGAGTTCAACCTGCCCATTGATATCTACATTGACAGGAACAACCGGGTCTACGTCAGCGACAGCCTGAACGCGCGGGTGCAGATTTTCCAGTTCCTGGGAGGGAACTGACATGGATTCTGTTACGCACAAAAGGTGCGGGCAGATGTTTTACCGCAGTACTGCATGCAGTAGATACGCGAGTTGTGCAACTCATTTCTATCGGGAGGTCTTATGAGAACGGCAAAAGCACTCGGCCTGGTGGTTCTCGTTGTGGCCCTGACAGCCACGATGGGCTTCGCCAAGGTCGGTAAGAGTGCGATTGTAGGCGGGCCGCATGATCTTCGGACCGAATTAGGCGGCGGTTCCTACACACTCTGCAACTACTGTCACATTGCGCACAAGTTTTCCAATGTGACGGCCCCGGCCACCGCGGGCCCCTTGCTCTGGAACCACACGTTGTCGAGCAAGACGACCTACGGGGTCTACACCAGCTCGAGCTTTTCGGGCTACAACACGGACATCACCGACGTGGGCTCAGTGAGCACGCCCACGGTCAGCAACCTGTGCCTCTCCTGCCACGACGGCACAATCGCGATTGACTCGTGGTATTCGGCAGTTCGTGGCACGCAAAACTCGGTGTTCATGCCGTCAGACCGGACGGTCACGGACCTGACGCAACAGCACCCGGTGAACTTCACCTACAACGCCGCCCTGGCCAATGCCGCTGGATTGTTGGTTCCGGCGAGCACAACCTCGGTGGACGGCGCAGGCGAAATCCCGCTGTTTGAAGGCAAGATGCAGTGCGCCACTTGCCACGATCCGCATAACGCCAGTGGCATCATGACGCAGGCGTTCCCGACGCAGTCCAGCGGGACCTTCTGCACCTATTGCCACAAGTAGCAACTCCGGGGGAGGCGCAGTAGCGCCGTTTGGCCTGGGCCTCTCCCCCCTTTCGAATATGCAAGTCCGGCGAGGCAGTGATGAAGTGGGCGAGCACAACCCGAATACTGGCCATCGCGCTCCTGCTGTGGGCTCTGCCCTGCCTGGCGCAGTACGGCTACGAGGAGACGGAGCGCTGGCACATGAAGGGTACGGTCGGCATGGACGTGTTCAACACCGGTTACACGCCGGTGATCAATGGCCAGGGCGAACCCTCCTCGTATAGCGATGTAGCCGGCGATTTCGGCCTCGACCTGAGCGGTTTTCTGAAAGACCCCAAGCTGCTGCAGTTTGACACCAATTTCAACACCCAGCGCGGCGCCACTTCCCTGTCGGGCGGCGATTACGGCAGCGGCCTGCTGGGAGGCGGCGTTTCGCTGGCCTTTCTACCCGTCAGCCGCTACCCCTTCCACCTGGTTTATCGCAAGAGCGCCTTCGATACCACCGGCAGCCTGTTCGGCTCCAACAGCAATTTCTCGCAGCTGAACGCCGACTGGACGGTAGACCTTCCCAACCTGCCGCGTTTCAGCTTCAGCCATCTGAGCAACAATAATGACGTGCGCCTGGTCACCTCGCTGACCGATACGGGGTTCGACCAATCGGACTGGGGATTCCGCGCCCAGGATACGCGCGCCGGGTGGCACTGGAACGCGGGCTACAACTTCGGGAAAATCAATTCCAGCGCGGGAGGTGTGCTCAGCTTCATCTCCGGATTGAAGGAGAATTACAAGACCCTCTCGGCCAACGCCTGGCGCTCCTTCTGGGACGACAAAGCGGTGCTGCAGATTGATAACCGCGGCGAGATGTTTCATTACTCCCTGCCCGGCGACGGCAGCAGCGACAACAAGGACTGGCTGAGCATGGCCACGCTGCGCATCCAGCACACGCACAAGCTGATGAGCAGCTATTATTACTCCTTCTCGCGGGTGGACCTGAACAATCAGGAAAATGGGCTGTTGCCGGGAGTGGCATTTCTTACTGTGCCCCGGGTGGATACGCACAACGCCGGCACCCGACTCGAGTACCAGTGGTTCGAACCGCTGCGCGTCTTCCAGGAAGTCCGCTACTACCACAACTCGCCCTTCACCACCCAGTTCGAAAACCAGACTTCTCTGGCGGAGTCGTTTTCCGGCTTCACGGTGCAGAAGCGCCTGCGCGGCTTCGATCTGAACGGCACCTACACCCTGCGCTACGACTTCATGGGCACCAATTTCAGCAACAACGCCCACACCTGGTCGAACAATGTGGAAACCCGGGTGGGCTGGGGCAACATTCGACGCGTGCACCTGACCGGCACCTACCGCTACGACAAGTACAACTACGTGCAGCAGATCGGCGGGTTCAGCACCGATAATCGCTACGGAGCAGAAGCGGAAACCACGGCCCTGCCCGGGTTTCGCCTCCGGGGCGCGTACGAGCACGGCAAGCTGGAACTGCTGAATATCTCCGGCGACATCGCCAACAATTACAACAACTACACCGCGCAAATCGAGACGCGGAAGATCATCCTGACTGCCGCGCGCGGGGTGAACGATGGCGCGGGGGCGTTGTTTCCCTCGGATGTGATGCAGCAGCAGTTCGTGACCGCCCCCTTGCCCCTGGCGCAATTGCTGGCCACGCCGCTGCTGGGGCGCTTTACCCGGGTGAGCAGCGTGGGACTGACCGCGCGCTTGCGGCGTAACCTGGACCTGGGCGCGGACTGGCGCAAGGAAAACGACCTGCTTTTCAGCGCCCTGCAGAATTACCGCATCTGGGAAGTGCGCGGGGAATACCGCCTGGGCAAGATCACCCTGGACGGCGGGGTGGGAAACATGTACACCCAGGTCACTACCGGCCGCAATACCAACGGCCTGAGGATCAACCGCTATTACATCCGCATCAGGAGGGATTTCAACTTTTTCTGAGGTGGGGCTTTGAGAAGGATGGCAATGTCGAAAAAAGGAATGGCCGGCGTGGGGGCTGGCCTGGCGCTTCTGGGACTTCTGTTGTTCACCTGGCCGAACTCCGAGGCCGAGTCAAAGGCGCCGGCGGTATTGCTGCCCCCGCAATTGGAATGGGTGGGCATGCTGCGCAATGCCGCAGACGTGAATCCCAAGCCCGGGCGCTTTAAAAAAATCCTGAAGAAAATCATCGGCCTGGATGACCGGCAGAAGGCCATGCTGCTGCCCAATGGCGTGGCCGTGGACGCGCAGGGGCGGGTGCTGGTGGCCGACACCAAGGAACGGGTGGTGCACGTTTTCGACGCCGAGCGCAAAAAGTATAAGACGCTGCGCGCGCCCGATTCCGATCCTTTCCTGTCGCCCATCGCGATAGCGATTGACGCATCGGGAAAAATCTACGTCACCGACTCGGTGCGGGCGCGGCTGTTCGTGTTCCGCCCGGATGGCAAGTTTGCCGGCACCCTCGGCGGCATAACCAGAAACGAGAGCATTTTCAAGCGCTGCACCGGGCTGGCCATTGATAAAAAGCGCGGCCGCATTTACGTGGTGGATACGCTGGCCATGCAGGTGGTGGCTCTGGGCATGGACGGCAAGGTCATCCAGCGCTTCGGCAAAGAAGGCGACGCGGAGGGCGAGTTCAACTATCCCACGCACATCGCGGTGGACACCGACGGCAGTGTATGGGTAATGGACTCGCTGAACTTCCGCGTGCAGCACCTGGACGCGAACGGCAAATTTCTCTCCGGCTTCGGCCACCTGGGCGACGCCATCGGAGAATTCGACAAGGCTAAGGGTATCGCCCTCGATGGCCAAGGTCACATCTATGTGGTGGAGAGCCGCGATGACCGGGTGCAGGTGTACGACCATGAGGGGCGCCTGCTGTTCTTCTTCGGGCAGACGGGAGCGGCCGCAGGGCAGTTTTTCCTGCCCGAGGGAATCGCCACCGACGCCAGCAACCGCATATACGTGGCCGATGGCTACAACCGGCGGGTGCAGATTTTTCAGTTGCGCCCGCAGGCGCAAATGGGAGGAGGCCAGTAATGCGCCGCCGCCTCCTCATCCTGGCGCTGATGGTACTGGGAACCGCGGCGGCAGTCCGCCTCTCGGCCCGAGGCAATGTGGCCGCCATCATCAACTCCAAGCACGATTTCCGCGCCAATTCGGGGGCTGAGATCCGCTCGGTTGCGGGGCGCGACGCCTGCATCTTCTGCCACACGCCGCATAATTCCAGCGCCGGCAACGGCACCGGCGCGGTGCTGTGGAACCACAAAGTGTCGCTGCGCGATTTCTCCAGCTACACCAGCAGCACGCTGCAATCCATGGTGACGCCCATCCAGGCCCAGGACGTCTCCAAGCTGTGCCTGAGCTGCCACGACGGCACCATCGCTCTGGGCGATACGGTCAACGATGGCCTGATTGAGTTCGTGCAGGGGCAGGGCTATCACATTCCTTCCAACTCCGAGAACAACCTGGCCAACGCGCAGGGTTTTTCCGACGACCATCCTTTCGGGTTCGTGCCCGCCACTCGCGGCGAGGTTCGTTTGCCGCCGCCGGGCGACCCTGTGCACCTCGACGGCAACGGCAAAGTGCAATGCACGAGCTGCCATGATCCGCACCAGGAGAACCTGGACGCGACCGAGGGCAAGTTCCTGGTAAAGGCGAATAATCAGTCGGCATTATGCGTAAGCTGCCACCAGCCCGCGGGCTGGGCGACTTCCTCCCACCGCCAGCCACCGGATCCGACGGAAGACATGGCCTACAGCAGCCAGCAGGGGGCGCACACCGGCTATCGCGGCGTCAGCCAGAACGGATGCGAGAGCTGCCACCGTCCGCACTCTCCACAAGTGGCGCAGCGGCTGGTGAAATTTCCCGAAGAGCAGACCTGCTATCAATGCCACAACGGTTCGGTCGCCAAGCTGAACGTACAGGCGGAGATGAGCAAGACCTACCGCCACCCGGTGGAGATCACGCCTTCGGCGCATGACGAATCGGAGGCGCCCAATTCCGCCATGTACACCATGCCGGAGACCAGCCCGGGAGCGCCCCGGCATGTGGAGTGCGTGGACTGCCATAATCCGCACTACGCGAACAACCGTATGGGCCAGGCGCCCCAGGTGAGCGGCGCGCTGATGGGGGTGCGCGGCCAGTCCTCGGGCAATACCTTTGTGCTGCAGAGCGCCAACGAGTATGAGGTCTGCTTCAAATGCCATGGCGATAGCGCCAACAAGCCGCAACTGATGGATACCGGCATGGCGGGAATCGGATACGGGCGCAATCCGCTGCGGCAATTCAACGCGGGCAATCCCAATCGCTTCAACCAGCGCATGGAATTTCAATATAGCCTGTCGTTCCACCCCGTCACGCGGCCACTGAACGCCTCCGCCGGGCCAGGAGGAGAGGTGCCCAGCCTGCGGCCGGCGCCCGTTTCCCCAGGCGGCGCTCCCCTGCCCGGGCGTCTGCTTTCGCCGGTGAGCTACATCTATTGCAGCGACTGTCATAACAGCGATACCGGGCGCAACCTGGGCAGCGGCATGGGTTCCGCGGGCCCGCACGGTTCCAATATCGCGCACCTGCTGGAACGCCAGAGCGCGCTGGAGCCGCCCTCGGCCACCCCCGGCGCGCCGGGCGCGGGCGTACCCTTCTCCGTGAGCAGTTACGCCCTGTGCGATAAGTGTCACGACGTGCAGAACAGCATCATGCGCGACCTGAGCTTCAAAAAGCACGCCGAACACATCCAGCAGGGCGCCGCCTGCTCCACTTGTCACGACCCGCATGCCTCCTCCGCGCCCATGCTCATCAACTTCGACCGCAGCATCGTGGCCCCGGCCGGCAACGGAGTGCTGCAGTACACCCGCACCGGCTTGGGACACGGCACCTGCACCCTCACCTGCCACGGCCAGGAGCACCGGGGCCTGACGTACTGAGGCCAGCTCCCGGCCCGAGGTTGAGCAGAGACGGACATTTTCGCCTTCTGTTCTGCAAATCTTCCCTATCAGGTGAGGCACATCACGCGTTCGGGTGACACCACTCACGGCACCAGCTCCGGCCGCGGGCGAACATGCCAACAAGGGTGTGCACACCCGAGTTTTTCGTTCAGGCCGGCGTACGCAATGGTTTGTTGAGGCAGGTGCGGCATGGGGCAGATGCTTCGGTCGTGGAAAGAAATTGCCCGCCACATGGGCGCCAGCGTGCGCACCGTCCAGCGCTGGGAGAGTGAGCTGCGCCTGCCGGTGCGCCGCATCGAGGCCCGACGCGGAGCCGTGGTTTTCGCTTTCCCCTCGGAACTGGACAGCTGGGTGCGGGTGCGCAGCGATACCCAGGCGCGTCTGGTCGAGGACAGCTACTTCCGCAACGTTTTCATGGACTCCCAGTTTCCCAGCCTGGTGGTGGATGATACGCCCCGCATTCTGGTCGCCAATTTCGCAGCTTGCGATCTAACCGGAGCCGGAGGCGAGCAGTTGCTGGGGCAGACGCTGCAGAGTTTTCTGCTCGCCGAAGATGGCGGTGGGCTGCCGCACTGGGGCGGGTTTCTGCAATCCGGCGCCTGCATGGGCCAGGCCAACCTGCAATGCCGGGATGGCCGCGTGCTAGGCGTCGAATTTGTGCTCAAGCGCTTCTCCCCCGGTTTGCACGTTTTGTCCGTGCTCTCGGCGCAAAAACCGTGGCGGGGAAAACAAATCTGGTGCCGTCCCGTGGAGTCAGACTTTTCCTTTCATGTCCGCACCGGGAGCAGCCCCGGCGGCAAACGGGGCAGCGCAACGTTGCGCTGATTGGCACTTCCTGACGCGCCTGTGTGGGGACAATTCCGTTCATCATGAAACTTGGGTACCCGCCCGCGCCCCCTCCACCTGATTACGCTCACGCTCATCGCGGACGGAGGAAGCACGACTGAAACCGGCGCCCGCCGGTTACAAAAACCCCGCCAAGCAGGAGGTGGCTGCCATGGGAACTCGCGTCCTGATCGCTTCCGACCACCCGCTTACCCGCACCGGCTTGCGGCGAACCCTGCAGTCAGCTCCCGGTTTCGAGGTCGTGGCTGAAGCCGATGCGCCCGGCCCGGTGCGCGAACTGTGCCGAAGATTTTCCGCCGATGTGGTGGTGTTTGAAATCACCGTCCCTGGTGTCTCCGGCCTGCGCACCGCGGCGGCGGTGGCCAAAGCAGCTCTGCCCGCACGCACCGTGGCAGTGGCCAGTAACGAAAATGTCTATTACTTGCGTTCCCTGCTGGCGGCGGGGGTGGCGGGCTATGTGTTGCGCAAGGCCACCCACGAGGACCTCTTTCTGGCGATGCGCCACGCCCGTTCCGGCCAGCGCTATATTGATCCCCGCTTGAGTGATGGCATGGGGGAGGTGCTGCTGCGCGGCGCAATGGAACAAGCGGCGACACGCCCGGGAGGATTAAGCCCGCGGGAGGTGGAGGTCCTGCGCGCGGTTGCGCGCGGATTCACCAGCAGCGAAATCGGACGGCAATTGCAGTTGAGCGCCAAAACGGTGGAGACCTACCGCGGGCGCATCTGCGAAAAACTGGGCCTGCGCACGCGCGCCGACCTCTTTCAATAC
>Ga0187825_10000454_pt1 | contig 10182 bp, 5 predicted proteins | sample NC_wetland_sal_i_11_FD_132421 | JGI IMG/M metagenome (GOLD analysis project Ga0187825, IMG submission 132421) | Wetland sediment microbial communities from Neuse River Estuary, North Carolina, USA - SourceSoil_5 | ecosystem: Environmental > Aquatic > Freshwater > Wetlands > Sediment | place... | reverse complement strand
CCCCCCCGCCTTCTTCCCCGTGGCCGTGTGGTACGGTGGCGGCAAAGCGCGGGCGCCCATGCTCGAACCTCTGGACGCGACCAGCGCCCAACGCTGGGGCAAGGATCTCGATCAGATTAAGGCCCTCGGTTTCAACACCGTGAAAACCTGGGTGGACTGGGCCACAGCGGAACCCCAACCCGACAGCTTCGAATTCAAGAATCTCGACCTGCTTCTCCAATTGGCCCAGCAGCGCGGCCTGCGCGTTATCGTGCAGGTTTACCTGGATTCCGCTCCCGACTGGGTGGGCAAGAAGTATCCTGACGGCCGTTTCGTGGACCGCAGCGGCGCGGTCATTGAATCGCAATCCGCTCCCGGCTTTTGCATTGACCACCCCGGCGTGCGTGCCGCAATCGTCAAATTTCTCTCCGCCCTCTCCCGCGACGCCAACCGCTACCCCGCCCTCTACGGCTGGGACGTATGGAGCGAGCCCCACGTCATCAACTGGGCCGAATTCCCTTACCTCGTTCACCCTGAGTTCTGCTACTGCCCCAACAGCCAGAAACGTTTTCGCGGCTGGCTGGAACACAAGTACGCCAGTCTCGAGGCGCTGAACCGGGCCTGGTATCGCGGCTTCCAGGACTGGAACCAGGTGGAGCCGCCGCGCGCCAGCACCATACTTTCCTACACCGACTACCTTGACTGGCGCGCCTTCATTGATGACAAGCTGGCCGGCGACCTGAAAACGCGCGTGGACGCCATCCGCAGCGCCGATACCACCCACTTCATCACCAGCCACGCTGCCGTGCCCGGCCTCTTCACTTCGCCCACCGACGGCTACGGCGAGCCCGACGACTGGAAGATGGCGGCCAACGCCGACTTCTTCGGCACCTCGCTCTATCCCAAGCACGCTGAATCCACCCAGCCCTGGAGCTGGCAGAAGCTCTCCGCCGGACTGGACTTCAGCCGCTCCGCCGGCGAAGGCAAAGGATTCTGGATCGGAGAGTTGCAGGCCGGACAGGGCGTCACCGGCATGCGCATCGCCGAGCCCGTGGTCGGAAACGACATTCGCTTCTGGATGTGGAACACGATCTCGCATGGGGCGCGGGAAATTGCCATCTACGCCTGGTATCCCATGAGTTCCGGCTATGAATCCAACGGCTATGGCCTGGTCAATCTCGATGGCAGCGTCACCGAGCGCGCCCGCGCCGCCGGCGACACCGCCAGGATTATCGAAGCTCAGGCCGCCGCCCTGCTGGCTGCCAGGCCCGCTCCCGCGCAGGTTGCCATCCTCTATAACCGCCTCTCCTACATGGTGGGCGGGACCGAGCCCTCACTCTCCAAGTTGGGCAATGCCGAGCGCGATTCTCTCCTGGGCTTGCATCGCATCTTCCTGGAAGAGCAGATTCCCGTGGATTTTATTCATCCCGAGGATGTGGCTGCCAACCGGTTGGGCCGGTACAAAATTGTCTTTCTTCCCTACCCGGTGATGCTGGCTAAAGATGTCGCAGCCGGCATTCGCCGCTATGTCGAGAACGGCGGCACGGTTGTGGCCGAAGCGCGCCTGGCCTGGAACGACGCCCGCGGCATTGCCAGCGACATCATTCCCGGGGCCGGCCTGGATGAAGTCTTCGGCGCGCGCGAGCACCTGATTCGCCCCGCCGATCACCCCGAACTGGAGATAAACCCTTTGCCCGGCCTGCCCGGCATGGCGGCCCGCGAAAAAGTTGCTGCCGCGGGATTTGAGGAGGAATTGACGCCGGCGGAGTCCGCCCAGGTGCTGGCCCGGTTTGCCGATGGCCAGCCCGGTGTGGTGGAGAATTCTTTTGGCAAAGGCAAAGCCGTGCTGGTCGGTTCTTTCCTCGCCCTGGCCTACGAACGCGAGCCTGAAGTTTCGACCAAGCGACTTGTCCTCGCCCTGGCGGAGCAGGCCGGGGTCGCGCCCGAGGTCATGATCACGGGCGCCGATCCGGCAAGAACCGAAGTGCGGCGCCTGCTAAAGCCGGAACAGCAAGAGCTGTTTGTCTTCTATCACGGCAGCACCGCCGCCACGGCAACTGTGCAAGTTCATCTGCCGTGGAAGACCACGGTTGCCCGCAACCTGCTTACCGGCGCGACCGAACAGGTTTCTGAAAACAATGGACTCGCCACACTGAGGGTCGCCCTGCAACCCAATCAAATCCTCGCCTTCGAGTTGCGGCCTGAGGCGGCCTCCGGGCGTCGAGCTGCAGGTCTCAGGCCGAACTCAAATCGAGTGCGAAGGATCACCCCGGCCAATTAGTAATGGCCGCTCATTACCTCCGTGACTTGTCGCCCGCTCCCGGCCTCGCTACGATGCACTTGAGTTTGGCGAAGTACCTTGGGGGAGGGTACCAGCCACGAGGGAGCCTGGGCGCGAGTCCAGGCTTCTTTTTGTTTTGCTCCTCGGTTCTTGAATTATTGGCTGTCGCCGGAACTCGGCGAGTGCTTAGCTAGCCACCACTACGCGCTACCTCTCCTAAATATTGGCTACTGGGGTACTGGGTACTGGGTACTGGCTACGAACCCACCAGTTTCTCCAGGGCCGTCTTATTACGAATCAGCAGAGTGGAGCCGCGCAATTGCGCGATCTGCTGCTTGCGGAAGTCTCCCAGCACGCGGGTTACAGTTTCCCGCGAGGTGCCCACCAGCTGCGCGATCTCTTCGTGGGTAAGCGCTATTTTGATGCGAATTCCATCTTTGGTCGTCTCGCCTTCTTCCGACCACTCCAGCAACAAGCGCGCCATTTTTTCGGTCACCGAGTGCGAGAGTCCCAGAGAGCGGATCATCTCGTAGGCGGACTGGCAGTTCTGGCTCAGGTGTTGCGCCGCCCGCAGGCAGGCGTCCCCGTGCTCCTGAAGAAACTGCAGAAAGTCCTCGCGTTTCACGAAATTCAGCTGTGAGGCTTGCAGAGTTTCCGCCGTCAACTCATAGGGTTTGCCGGAAACCGTGGCGTGCAATCCCAGCACCTCGCCGGGTTCGGCGATGCGTAGAATCAGAGTCTTACCTTCCCGCGAGGTGGTGGAAAGCTTCACCCGGCCGCGGCAGAGCACGTACATGCCCCGTGGCGCCTGTCCTTCCACAAACAGGACCGCCCCCGCAGGCACCGCGGAGGAGTACTTGATTTTTTCGAAAGCCACCAGGGCGGTGCGGGGCAAATCGCAGAAAAACCGCTCCGAACGCAGGTTGCAGATCAGGCAGTTTTCGATGATGGGCAGACCGTAGGGCGACCCCATGCGCACCTCTGATCACATGCGACTGTGATTACTGTGACAACTATACCATCCCGTACATATTTTTTGCCGCGCGAGGTTCAGACGACGTTACCTAAATACGGCGCTGACAATGGATTACGAAGGGAGCGGACCGTTGGTCTAATGACTGCGGTCGGTGCTCGCGAAAACTGCCATCCTGGATGACAAATACTGTCAACCATTCCGCCCGGAGGGCTGCTGAAGTCCTCCTCCGACCCTGAGCAGATGCGTACTTCGTCTATGAATTGAGCAGTTTGCGGCCGTGCGGCCAGATTGGCCCCTGGGATGCTACTCTTTCCCCGGGGAAGTCATGGAGTTATGCACTGTCACAGCTCGGGATGGCGCTGCCTGAATGCAAAGAGATAAGGGATTTTCGCTGATTGAGCTTCTGATTGTCGTGGCGATCATTCTCATTATCGCCGCCGTCGCCATTCCCAACCTGATACGCGCTCGAATCGCCGCCAATGAGTCGTCGGCTGTCTCCTCGGTCCGCACCATCATGACGGCAGAGGCGGCTTACGCTACTGCTTACCCCGATGTTGGGTTTGCTCCAGCCTTGTCGAATTTGACGGGATCGCCTCCCTGCGCGGCGAGCTCGACTACGGCGTGCCTGATAGACACGGTCCTGGCTGGCGGCACAAAAGCCGGTTACTCCTTTACCGCGACCGGCGGTACGCCAACTCCCCTGGGTGTGAATACCACTTTCATCGTCGGAGCCGCGCCTTACGCTCCCAATGTCTCCGGCGTACGTCGCTTTTGTGGCCAGAACGATAACGTCATCCACTTCGACTTCAATCCCGGCCTCAGTTCCGCTCTGCCCACGGCTGCGGATTGCGGAAATCCTCCCTTCGCCGGGCAGGTGGTTCAGTAAACCGACCATCGCTCACTCCAGGGCTTCGAGTTACCATGAGGTAGCATCTCCGTTTCATGCCGCCTCCTCTCAGTCAGCTCCGCACGGTGTTCCACGTGGATATGGACGCCTTTTTCGTGTCGGTGGAGGAGCTGTTCGATCCCTCCCTGCGCGGGAAAGCAGTGGTAGTCGGCGGCCAGCGGGATGAGCGGGGCGTGGTTTCCGCCGCCTCTTATGAAGCCCGCAAATTTGGCGTGCATTCGGCCATGCCCCTGCGGACCGCCGCCAGGCTTTGTCCGCACGCCATTTTTGTAAACGGCCATCTCGACCGTTATCGCGGCTATTCCGCAAAAGTCCACCACGTGCTGCAGAGCTTTTCGCCGCAAATCGAAATGGTCTCGATAGATGAGGCCTATCTCGACATGACCGGGACGGAGCGCCTGCATGGTCCGCCCCTGCGTGCAGCTCACGCCCTGCATCAAGCCATTCACACCCACACCGGCCTCAACTGCTCCATCGGCATCGCCGCCTCCCGCCTGGTTGCGAAGGTCTGCTCCGACCAGGCCAAGCCCAACGGAATGCTCTGGGTCCTGCCCGGCCACGAAGCCCAATTCCTGGCGCCGCTGGCCGTGCGCAAAATTCCGGGAGTGGGCAAGGTCACGGAGCAGAGCCTGCACGCGCTGGGCATCCACCACGTCGGCGACCTGGCCCGTTTTGATGATGCTTTCCTGGAAGAGCGCTTCGGCAAGTGGGGGCTGGCCCTGGCGGGCAAGGCCAAGGGCTTGGACGCCGGCGGCTGGTTCGATTCCGAAATTGGCGCCGGGGAGGACCCCAAGTCCATGAGCCACGAGCACACTTTTTCCGTGGACACATGCGACCCCCAGACGCTGGAAGGCACCCTGCTGCGGCTGTCGGAAATGGTGGGCCGGCGCTTGCGGGAGGCCGGGTTGCACGCCCGCACCGTGCAACTGAAACTGCGCTACCAGGATTTCACCACTATCACCAGGGCTCATACCCTGCCCCGCGCCACCCAACTGGACACTGAATTGTTTGAGGCCGTGCGCAGCCTGTTCCGCAACAGCTGGAAACCTGGCCGCCTCATCCGCCTGCTGGGAGTGCACGCCTCTTCCCTGGCCCAGGGCGAAGAGCAGCTCAGCCTGCTGGATGATGATAAGCAGCGGCGCTGGCGGCAGGCGCTTTCGGCTGCCGATCATTTGCGCGACAAGTACGGAGAATCGGCCGTGGAACTGGGGGGAGGCATGAAAGCGCGCTTCCGCGAACGGGTTCACGAGAATCCTGCTGGGCTGCCCGGTAAGGACAAGAAAAACGACTCGGCCGATTAAGACGTCTGCCCGGTGAATGATTCCTGCGCGGGGTATCGTTCGTGCCCGCGCTCCCTGAGTTGCTGAACTGAGGATTCGGTCGCCGGCGGAGTGACCCCTCCCGGCTCCTCTGCATCCTATGTTTGACTTATGAAAAAGGGTGAACTGAAGAACCGCCTTCGCCGGCGCACCGCCGACAAGCTGTACGATCTCGCTCGCAGCACCGGCCGCGTGCCGGCGCACCCGCCCAGGGTTGAAACGCCGACTCCCGCCCTCGACGGCACCCGCCGCAACCGGCGGCCGCCGGCCAAGCTACGGTCTGGCCGCACACCTGCTCAGGCCATCGACCAAAGTGACGTCGTAGTTGTCACAGCGATAGAGTGCGACCCGGTAACCAGTTTGCGATTTTTTCACCAGGAATTCGCTGCCCACGAGTCTCTCCTCGCCGCGCCGGCCGCGGCCAGGAGCAGAAAGACGAAACCGCAGCGCTGCAGTATCTTGGAAGGACCGAATCCAGATTGGTTGTTAAATCCTGATGATGCCGCTCGCCCGGACGGTGGCGGCGGCTTCAGCCTGGGGACAGGTTCGCTGTGGCCGGCGGAGCGCCCGCCTGAGGGAGCGCCTCCGCCGGTGGCACAGCCCAACTCTGGTCTATTTCACCTGCAGCGACTCGATGTAGTGAGTCAGGTTGCTGACGCGCTGCTGCAACTCCGCTTCATGGCCCCTGCTCATGGACCGGTACACATTGCCCCACATGGGCATTTCCGCGGTGCCGTGCGCCGGCACGTTCAGGTCGCCTACGATCGAGCTGTACACGTGGTTGGCCGGGTACTTGCCGTTGTTATTTTTGGCCAGCTGGGTCAGGTCGGTGGGCGGGGTTTTGAGCGCCGTCGCCGCCGGTCCATCCCCCTTGGCGTCCGCTCCATGGCAAGCGGCGCACTGGTTCATGTACATGTCCTGGCCTGACGCGGGCGAGGTATAACGCGCGGGCACTTTCTTTATGGTCTGCGCCGCCGCGCCAAGGCTCACCAGGATCACCAGCATTAGCGTTACCGCTGTTTTTCTCTGCGACATTCTTTTCCTCCGGGCCGGCGAGCGGCGGGGATAAGGCGCTGGCCTCAACTGCCAGAACGCCGCGCCGTCAATTCACAGGCCGTGAGTCCAGCCTACGGAGACTCTGGTTGATTGTCCGTAATTGGCATCACCCGCCACTGTGACGCCTGCACGCCCGCTATGTGCCCCGGCGCGCTGCTGGCGTTGCGCCCGCATGGGCCGGAGGTGTATATAGCTACTTCCCTTCCCGGGATTCCAACATGAGCAAACGAATCTTCTGCCTTCCTGTTATTGCCCTGTTGTTGACTTTCACCGTGATCACCGCCATGGCGCAAAAGCCGCCTCTCACGCTCGACGATTTTTTTAATTCTGTGGACATCAGCGCGGTGCAGCTTTCGCCCGACGGCCGCTCCGTCCTCATCGGCACCCAGCGCGCCGATTGGAAGCAGCAGATATTTCGCAAAGACCTGTGGCTTTACCACGACAATGGCCAAGGCGGCGGCGCGCTCATCCAACTGACCCAGAGCGGGCACGATTACAATCCGCGCTGGTCGCCGGACGGCCGCTGGATTGCGTTTGTCTCCGACCGCGAAGTCTCCTCCGAGAATCAGGAACAAAATTCGCCGGGCAAGGGAGCGGAAAAGAAGCACATTACCCAGATTTATCTCATCCCTCCTGCCGGCGGCGAAGCCTTTCCCGTAACTTCCGGCGCGGAATCGGTGCACACCTTCGCCTGGTCGCCCGATTCCCGCACTCTCTATTTCGCCACCCGTACCCCCTGGTCGCCCGAGCAGGATGAGGCCTACAAGACGGAGTGGAAGGACGTGGTTCAGTACCGCGAAGAGGAACGGGGGGACACCGTTTATGGCCTCAGTTTGGACGACGCTCTCGCCCGCCATGCCGCCGAAGGCACCAAGTCCAGCGAGGATCATGAGAAGAAGGAGAAGCAGGCGCCCGCCACCCCCGGCGCGCGTGTGCTCACCGCCTCCACCTTCCGCGTAGCCGAACTTGCCCCTTCACCCGATGGCCGCATCCTCGCCTTTTCCACCGGCTCCATCTCGGAACGCGTGGAAGACGTGAAGCCGTACGAGATCTACACCCTGGATTTATCCGGCGCCTCGCCCCAAGCCGCGCGCCAGCTCACCCACAATAACGCTTTGGAGGAGCATTTGCGCTGGTCGCCAGACAGCCGCCAGCTCTTCTTCCGCGTGGATATGGGTTCGGTCGAGGGCAAGTATCAGGACCTGCAGTCACGTGTGTACTCGCTCGACGTGGGCAGCGGTCAGAGCACGCGCTGGGCGGCCAGTTTCGGCGGCCCGTTGAGCCCGTTTGAAATCACTGCCGCCGGCGCCCTGCTCGCGCCCGCGCGCCTCGGCACCCAGGTGCAGGTCTACGAAGAGAGCGCTGCCACGAGCCCCTTCGAGAAGAAGGCGGGCTGGCCCGGCACCTACGACAGCATCTCCGTTGCCGACCATTCTCCACGTGTTGCCCTCGTTTATTCCTCTCTGCAGCGGCCTAGCGAAGTTTATCTCGCCGACAGCGCGGATAAACTTGCCGACGCTCGTCCCATTACCGCTTTCAACAAGCTGTTCACCGAGCGCGCGCTACCCGAAGGCAAGCCCTACCGCTGGACCGCCGATGACGGCTCGCCCGTCGAAGGCATGCTTATCTATCCTCCCGGGCACCTGGGCGAGAAGCACCTGCGCATGCTGACCCTGATCCACGGCGGCCCCGCCGACGCCGATGGCGACCACTTCGAAGCCGACTGGTATCAATGGGCCGGTCTGGCCGCCAGCAACGGCTGGCTGGTGTTCGAGCCCAATTACCGCGGCTCCAGCGGCTACGGAGACAAGTTCATGAGCCAGATCGTTCCCCACCTGGTTTCCCGCCCCGGCAAGGACATCCTGGAGGGCATTGACGCCCTGGTAAAAGACGGCATCGCCGACCCCAACCAGCTCGCGGTTGCCGGCTACAGTTACGGCGGATACATGACCAACTGGCTGATCACCCAGACCACCCGCTTCAAGGCGGCCATGACCGGCGCCGGCGCGGTGGAGCACGCCGCCAACTGGGGCAACGACGACCTCACCTACGATGACGCCTTCTATCTGGGTGGCCGGCCCTGGGAGGCGGAATCCATGTACAACCAGGAGGCCGCGCTCTGGCAGATCAACAAGGTGACCACGCCCACTCATATCGTCGGCGGCTCGCAGGACATTCGCGTCAGCATCCTGGAGCAATACCTGCTCGAGCACGCACTGCGCTCGCTGGGCGTGCCCTGTACCCTGCTGCTCTTCCCCGGCGAAGGTCACGGCTTGGGCAACAATCCCTGGCACGGAAAAATCAAGGTGCGGGAGGAGCTTAAGTGGCTGCAGAAATACGCCGGCGGTGGCGGCGTTGCGGCAGCTGCCGGGCGCTAGCCCTCCTCTGCGATGTACTGAGTTCGATCGCGTGCGATGTACTGAGTTTGGGCTTGTGGGCCGGTGCGCCCCCGCCCGCCGCCTTTGCCGCCAAACTACCGGCTAACTACTTGTTTCCCGCTGCCATCTACTGCTTGTGACCTCTTCTTCTGACGTGCTGATTGTGGGCGCGGGCGCGGCCGGACTGGCGGCGGCGCAGGCGCTCACCGCAGCCGGACGACACGTCACTATTCTGGAGGCACGCGACCGCATCGGCGGCCGCATCTTCACCCACCCCGCCAGCACTTCCGAACTGCCCATTGAGTTGGGCGCCGAGTTCATCCACGGCCGCCCAGCGGAAATTTTCCGCCTGGCAGACCACGCCGGACTGGCTGTTCAGGAATTGCGCGGCGAGTTCTGGCGCTCGCAAAACGGCAAATTATGCCAGGATGACTTCCCTTCGGAGCGCAGCCCGGTTTTCCAGCGCATGGAGAACTACCGCGGCCCCGATATTTCCTTTCGCCGCTTTCTGGACGAGTACTGCGCCGACCTCTCCCGCCAGGAAAAAATGTGGGCGCTCGCCTATATCGAGGGCTTCCATGCCGCCAATGCCGAACTCATCAGCCTGCGTTCCATCGTGGAGGGCGAAAAAGCGGAGGAAGAGATTGAAGGCGACCGGCAGTTCCGCCTGGCCCAGGGGTACGGCGGCCTGGTTGAAGCGCTGCGCCAAGCCATTGTCCCCGCTCTGTGCGAGTGGCGGCTGAACCACGTGGTTCGCGCCATTCGCTGGCGCCCGGGCAGCGTGGAGGTCGAAGCCGGCTCAGCGGCGGAAGATGCCCGGCAGCTTTTCCGCACCCCCTGCGCCGTTATTACCCTTCCCCTCGGCATTCTCCAGTCGCCGCCTCAATCGCCCGGAGCCGTCCAATTCTTTCCCGCGCTGGAGATGAAACAAGCGGCGCTTGGCCAACGGGCCATGGGATCTGCGGTCCACGTCACGCTGCGGTTTCGCGAGGCTTTCTGGCGCGACCCAGCGCTTACCGGAACCGCCGGTGGGCTGGGGCGCATGCTCTTTCTCTTCTCCGACAACCCCTGGTTTCCCACCTGGTGGAGCAAACTGCCTTCCGAGGCGCCGGTCTTGATCGCGTGGTGCGCAGGGCCGCGGGCGCGTCAATATTTCGGCCAGCCGCCGGCCGCGATTACGGAAAAGGCAGTGGAAGCTCTGGCGGCAATTCTGGATATAAGGAAGGAGCGAGTTGGTGGCCTTCTGCACACCGCTTATGTGCACGACTGGCACGCCGATCCCTTTT
>Ga0187825_10000453_pt1 | contig 10184 bp, 10 predicted proteins | sample NC_wetland_sal_i_11_FD_132421 | JGI IMG/M metagenome (GOLD analysis project Ga0187825, IMG submission 132421) | Wetland sediment microbial communities from Neuse River Estuary, North Carolina, USA - SourceSoil_5 | ecosystem: Environmental > Aquatic > Freshwater > Wetlands > Sediment | place... | reverse complement strand
TGGTGGCGCAGACGCTGCGAATCCCGTTCCGCTACGGACCGGGCCTCCCGCGCCGCCTTGTACAGTTCAATGGTGCGATAGACTTTCTCTTCAAGCGCCTGAAAATCGTCAGCCGGAACCTGGGCAGATACCCCTTCAGCCATTCTCACGGACATGGTGCCACCGTTTCCTCAAGAGAAATTGGGAACTTGAGCGCAGTATACCGCAGAACTCTGTGAATCCAATCAGATGCTTAAAGGGTTTTGCAGGTTGGTCGTAGCGGGTTTGTAGCGCCGGCGTCCCGCCCTCGCCGTGGCCGAACCTATTTCGGCGCCCGTAATTTCCGTAATCGGTCGCCGGCGGCGTCCAGCGTCTCATTGCGCTTGCAGAAGGCAAAACGAACCTGCTGTGCTCCGTCCCGCGCATCGTTATAGAAACTCGATCCCGGGACCGTCGCCACTCCGATATCTTTCACCAGATACTTCGAGAACTCGAGATCATTGGCGAACCCGAAGCCGCTGATATCCGTCATGACGTAATAGGCGCCGCGGGGACGAAAGCAGCGAAAGCCGGCTTCGGTCAGAAATGGAATCAGGCGGTCACGGCGCTGGCCGTATCCTTCAGCCAGTCCCTGGTAGTAAGCGGCGGGCAGAGCGAGCGCGGCCGCCCCGGCCTCCTGCAACGGAGCCGGCGCGCCCACGGTCAGGAAATCATGCACCTTGCGAATGGCATCCGTGATCGCGGGCGGGGCCACCGCCCAGCCCACGCGCCAACCAGTCACGCTGTAGGTCTTGGACAGGCCGTTAATCGTTATGGTTCGCTCGCGCATGCCTTCAAGCGCCGCCATCGAAACGTGCCGGGCGCCGTCATAAAGAATGTGCTCGTAGATCTCATCCGTGATGGCAAGGACATTGAATTCGACGCAAAGGTCGCGGATCAGCTCGAGCTCGCCTCGGGAGAACACTTTGCCGGTGGGATTGTTCGGGGTGTTTACGATGATGGCCTTGGTATGGCGGTGAAACGCCGCCCGCAGTTCGCCTTCATCGAAGGTCCAATCGCCATCCGGGTTGTCCGGCGGGCGCAGCTTCACAAACCGTGGCTTGGCGCCGGACAGAATCGCGTCCGGCCCGTAGTTTTCGTAGAACGGTTCAAAGATCACGACTTCATCGCCGGCATTGCACACCGCCAGCAAGGTCGAAATCATGGTTTCGGTCGAACCGCAGCAAACCGTGATCTCGCGTTCGGGCTCGACCGCGATGCCCTGCCACACCTGCATTTGCCGGGCAATGGCGTTGCGCAGGTTCTTCGCGCCCCAGGTGATGGCATACTGATTGACGTCGGCTGCAATCGCCTCCTGCGCCGCACGTTTGATTTCCGCCGGAGCGGGAAAATCAGGAAAGCCCTGCGACAGGTTCACCGCGCCGTGCAGCATGGCCTGTCGCGTCATCTCGCGGATGACAGACTCGGTGAAGTGGGCAACCTTCCCGCTGAGAAAAGATTTCTGTTGGATGGCGCTCTCTGCCATAAATCGAGACTAGCACAGCGCGCAAAGGCGCGAGTGATGCACCGGGAACTGGAATAGAAACCTCATTCGGGTGACCGATTGTCGGAAGGCGACCTCACCTGCCGGCGCAAATCAAGGACTTGGCTTCCGGGCGGTACTTTGAAAAGCTTTGGATCGGGTTCTCCCAGAGTTATGTCCGACAGTTCGAAATCCTGGGTTCCGATTCTCGGGTCCTGAAGCTTGCTGCTAAGGTTGATGCTCAGTTGAGGCGAGTACCAGTACTCCCGAACGATATGCAGCTCACTGTCATTACCGATCGCTCCCGGTTCCACGATTGTCGTTTCTCGGGTGCCCGAAGCTTCCAGGCCGGCGATGAATTGCTTACCCAGCTCCTCACGGCTCGTTTTCTCCTTGGACGGGATGGCGCTGGGGGCTCCGGCAAAGACCGGGGGAGAATAGGACTCTAGTTGGCAGACCTGTTCATCAGGTTTGCAGATATAGAGCTCGTGAGCAACAGGATCGATGATCTCAGTCTGGGTGATCACCGACTCATGCTTTCCGTCGGGCGGCACAAGCAACCGGCGCTCCTGAAAAATGCGGCCGGCGCCGTCGCGCGCGATGGCGCGGTGATTCACGAGCGTAATTCTGCTGCCATCTGCCAGCATGCGAATGGATTCGGTGGACACGGTGGCGCTAAACGGGGCCCGTGGAACGGCAGGAATCAGAATACTGACAAGCCTCTCCTGCACGCCGCCGTCGTGCGGGCGCGGCCCCTCTTCGCGCGTCTGGGCAGCACAAGCAGCTGCCGAAATAACGAGAGATCCCGACAGCAGGAGAGCGCGGGCAAACTGCTGCGTACGCATAGCCTTGAACTCCGTAAAACCCCGGTAGCATACACCCGTTATGCCGGAGCCGTGATTGAATCGGCAGGTCGTCGCATGTGGACAAGTTATTGCGCCGCCTGCCCGCGAGCAAAGAACTGCTCTTTACCCATGTTCGCCGGCACTGCCACATCGAAGAACCCAACCATCATTTCCTGATAAGTTTGATCGCCCCAGGTGACGGTCGCATTGGGATCGGGATTGTGTGGGTTGTTGCGCGAGTTGTCATACCAGGCCACGGCGCGAAGTTTCGTTCCGGCCGTCAGCGGCCTGGGTTTCGCCAAACGATAACTCAGCTGCCAGTGAAAATGGTAATTCACCCGCAACAGGGTTTCGATCGAGCCGTCAGGCTGCACAATGTCGTACTCGAAACGCTTCCCGCGCAGATGCATGTGCGGAAACAGGCTGAGCAGCGTGGCGTCGTGCGGCAGCGTGCCTTGCACCTCCACCCGAAAATCATCGGCGCCGGGCGGAATGATGAAGGCGTGATCGTTCAGCTGCAGGGTGATGACGCGCTGCTGCGGCGGTGATTTCGCGAATACCAGCCCGGCGCTTGTCTGATCATTTCCGGCGGTGCCGTTCGTCGTGTAGTGGACCTGAATAACCAGGTCTGATCCTGCCGGGACGAACTTTGCCATGCCGTCGGGCCATTGATCCGGCGAGCTGCCGGGCGCGTACACCAGCAGCAGGTCGCTGGTGGTCCCGTGCGCTTCTAGACGCTCCTGCGGATCGCTGAGGGTTGAAGCCGTGAACGGCACGCCCACGGGCGCGTGCCGCAACCACCTGGAATCCGGCGGCCGGATGTAGACCACGGCGTGATGCACATACTGCGGGCTCGACGGATGGACTTCCGCCATCTGTATCCATTTGTCTTCGGTGAAATGCGTCGGCACGATTTCGTAGGTGTACTCCACGTCGCCATTCGCCGGGATCGCGACCGGCTTGGGCATCGGCAATACGACGTCCGGCTTCGCGATGTTCCACCCCTCCGTCCACCGCGGCGGCGCGGGCGCGTCATGCGGATCGCCTGCTGGAGCGCCGGCCGCGACCCAGGCCAGCGTCGTCGCAATCTGTTGCGGCGTGAGCGACGGGTCGTTGGAGAAGTGGCCGAACCGCGGGTCGGCAAACCACGGCGGCATCATTCCGCCCTGCACTGCTTTGGCGATCGCCGGCGCCCACGGCCGGGTCTGCTCGTAGGTCACCAGGGACATGGGCGCGACTTCGCCGGGCCGATGACAGCTCTGGCAGTGGTCCTGCAGCAGGGGGAGAATGTCTTTATAGAAAGTCGGTGCTGGATTCTCGGTTGGAGGCGCAGCGGTAGCAACTAGAGCGCTGGCAGCGACAAAAGTCACGATCAGGCCGAGGCGAAAATGCACTCTACCAGTGTACGTTGTCATCCTGAGCGGAGTAGCCGTTTCGCGAAGCTAAGCGGCTGTGCAGCCGAAGGACCCCTATAACCTGCAAGGGCTTGCACTGGAACAATGCCTTCACGGCTCGGCGACTGTTAAAAAGGGTAGGGGTCCTTCGACTTCGCATTGCATTTCGCTGGCGAAATGCAATGCTGCGCTCAGGATGACACCGCTTTTTTGCTGTCTGATAACTACGCTCGCAGCTTCCCGCCCAGGCCTTCCAGCGCCTTGATGATTTGTGTCGACCACTGGGCCACTTCATCTTCCCGCAGCGTGTGTTCGGCCGACTGGAGGCGGGCGCGCAGCAGCAGCGAATACTTGCCTGCGGGAACGTTGCCTCCGCGGAAAATCTCCACGGGAACAAAACTGCGCAGTTCGGTCAGGGCGAGCCCGGTAACGCTGCGCTCAATCTTCTCGAAGCTCACACTATCGTCGAAGACGAATGAGAAATCGCGTTCCACCGCGGGATAGCGCGGCAGAGGTTGGTAGCGGACCACGCGCAGGCCCGCCGCGTAAAGCTGGTCTAGGTAAAATTCGGCAACGAAAACATTCTGGCGCAGCTTGCGGGCAGCCGCGATGTCGGGATGGATCTGTCCAAACTGGGCCACCAGCAGGCCATCCATCAGCGCCCGCGCCGATATTCCGGGGTGGTAGTAGTCAGCCGTCTGCACGTCGTACTGCAGGGACTGGTACTGAAAGGCGAACAGCAGACTCTCCACATCGCCTTTCAGATCAAAAAATCCTCCGTCGCGGGCGCCCCATTCTTGCGGTTTCTGCAAGGCCGGGGAAGTGGCGCCCATGCAGATGCGTTTCGGCTCGGCGGTCGCGGATCCGGTGGCGACAAACACCGAACCGGCCTCGAACAGACGCACATTCTCCGCGCCCCGATTGAGATTGTAGGCCAGCATGTTGAGCATGCCCGGCAGCAGCGAACTCCGCATCACCGACGCTTCTTCACTCTGCGGATTCGCCAGCTCCACCACCGGGACGGAAGAAAATGTTTCCGCATCTTCATGCGAAATAAATGTCAGCGACACGGCTTCGTCATAGCCGAGAGCCAGCAGCGCAGCTCGCAGTTTGCGGGCCTTTTCGGCCTCCGGCGCTTCCACCACGGCTCCCGCGTAAGCCGGAAGCGTGTTGACGAACTTGTCGAAACCGTGCAGGCGCGCGATTTCCTCGACCAGGTCGATCTCGCGCTCCACGTCCAGGCGCCAGCTGGGAATGTGGACGGTGAAGTCAGGGTCGCCGCCCCTTTCCGGCATCAGCTCAAAGCCCAGTTGCTGCAGAATGCGGAAAATTTCGTTGGTCTCGAGCTTCTCGCCCAGAATGCGGTGCACTTCCGAAAGGTGCAAAGCCACGGGCGCGAGGTCCACCGGCCGGGCGACCGTGTCGATTGCGCCGCCGTCCAGTTTGCCTCCGGCTGATTCGAGAAGCAGCACGGCCACCCGGTCGCAAGCCTGGGTGGTGGCCTCAAAGTCCGCGCCCCGCTCGAAGCGATGCGAAGCGTCGGTGTGCAGCCCGTGGCGGCGCGAACTGCGGCGGATGGTAGCCGGATCGAACCACGCCGCCTCGATGAGAATGTTCTTCGTCTTTTCCGTGATCATGGTGTCAAACCCGCCCATGACTCCGGCCAGGGCAACCGGTTTGACGGCGTCGGCGATGACCAGATCTTCCGGCGTAAGCTTGCGCTCGACTCCGTCCAGCGTTTTCAGAATTTCGCCACTGAATGCCCGGCGCACCAGAATTTTGCCGCCTTCAAGCAGGTCGAGATCAAAGACGTGCGTGGGATGCCCCATCTCCCACAGGGTGTAGTTGGTGGCGTCGGCCGCGTTGTTGATGGGACGCTGATCGACCAGCAGAAGCCGCTTTGCGATCGCCTCGGCAGATGGTTTGATCTTCACACCGCGAACCACGCGGGCCGTGTAGCGGGCACACCCGGCCTGGTCCGCGATTTCCACGATGAAATCGGGCTTGTCAGGCGCCGCGGGCAATTTCGAATCGACCGCGCGCAGCGGCAGATTGTAGATGACTGAGGCTTCGCGCGCGACCCCGTAGTGGTTCATGGCATCTGGGCGATTGGTGCCGATCTCCATTTCGAAGACGGTATTCTTGCCCTCGCCCGAGATGTTTTCGACGGCGATTCCAACCGAGGTAAGGTCCTGCGCCAGGCGGGCATCGTCCACCTTGGCATCCACGAACTCACGCAGCCATGTGGGAGAAAGTTTCATTGTGATCTTCGTAGCGCCGGCATCCTGCCGGCTGTCGTGAGGGCATCCTGCCCTCACTTGCGGGGGCGAGACGCTCCCGCGACAGCCGCCGAGACGGCGGCGCTACCTTACCCAAACTGCTCTAAAAATCGCACATCCCCGTTGAAGAACAACTGGATGTCGTCCACGCCGTATTTCAGAATCGCGATGCGGTCGGCGCCCATGCCGAAAGCAAATCCCGAAACCTTTTTTGGATCGTAATCGACGAATCCGTAGACGTTCGGGTCTACCATGCCGCAGCCGAGAATCTCGATCCATCCGGTCTGCTTGCAGGGACGGCAGGGTTCCGAACCGCGTTTGCCGCTGCCCCCGCAAATGAAACAAGACACCATCATTTCCGCGCTGGGCTCGGTGAAGGGGAAGAATGACGGCCGGAAGCTGGTCTTCACGCTCGATCCGAACAGCTCTTTCATGGCGTGGTCGAGCGTGCCTTTCAGATCGCAGAAAGTGATGTTGGTGTCGACCGCCAGGCCTTCGACCTGATGAAACATGGGAGAGTGGCTGGCGTCCGGCGGATCGTTGCGATGCACTTTGCCCGGAATCACGATCCTGACTGGCGGCTTCATCTTCTCCATGGTGCGAATCTGCACCGGCGAAGTATGGGTGCGCAGCAGCAGTCGGTCGCGTTGCGGCTTCGCTTCCTGATGGGCGATGAACAGCGTGTCCTGGGTATCGCGCGCCGGATGGTTGGGCGGAAAATTCAGCGCCTCGAAGTTGTAGTAGTCAGTCTCGATCACCGGCCCCTCCTCGACCGAGTAACCGAGATTGCGGAACACGGCGACGATTTCGTGCATCGTCTTGATCACGGGATGTTCGGAGCCGAGCGGACGGCGAATGCCGGGAAGAGTGATGTCGATCGAGTCAGCGGCGGTTTTGGGAGAAGCCGCACGCGAGACGTGCGCCTGCACATCCTGCGCCTTTGCCACCGCGTCCTCGACCAGCGTTTTGATTTGGTTGACGCGTTGTCCCACTTCGCGCTTCGCTTCTTTAGGAGCGGCCTTGAGCCAGAGCTCGTTGATCTCGGTGAGCACGCCGTTCTTGCGGGCCATCCAGCGGTCGCGGAAGGTTTTCCAGTCGGCCTCGGACTTGACCGCTGCGCCTTCCTGCTTGAGCGCGGCCAACAGCTTCTCGGCAGCCTTGTCGAGGGAGGCGGCGGAGAAGCTTTTTAGTTTGGGGACGGTGTACATAAAACCAGTTATTCGTTCTCGGTTCTCAGATACGGGAAAATAGCAAAATGGCGCGGCTGAGGCCGCGCTCGAGGAAGCTAAAAGCTAAAGGCTGGTTCTACGCTGCCCCGCCGATGGCGCCCTTCGCCTGCTCGGCGAGGCTTTTAAAGGCGCCCGGATCGTTCACCGCCAGGTCTGCCAGAATCTTGCGGTCCAGTTCCACGCCGCCTTTTTTCAAGCCGTGAATGAACTGGTTATAGCTCATCCCGTTCAGCTTGGCGGCGGCCCCGATGCGCACGATCCAGAGCGAGCGATATTGACGCTTTTTCTGTTTGCGTCCGGAGTAGGCGAACTTGAGTCCGCGTTCGACGGCTTCTTTGGCGGACCGGTAGAGTTTTGATTTGGTGAGGAAATAGCCGCTGGCGCGGTCAAGAATCTTTTTGCGCTTGGCGCGGCGTTTGGTTCCCCGTTTTACGCGAGGCATGGGTAGCTCCTTTTTAATTACTCGTTACGGCGGCTGGAGGTAGGAGACTCGAGGGTCTGATTGCCTCTTCACGCGCCTGGGCCGCGGGTTCAGAACTTGCAGCCACGCAATGCGGGCGAGTCGCCCGCGTCCACACCAACCAAAAAACTTAGTACGGGATCATTCGCTTGATCTTGGGGGTGTCCGCGTCGCTGACCAGGACGGCCTGGCGCAGCTTGCCTTTGCGCTTCTTGTTCTTGGACGTCAGCATATGGCGCAAGTGCGAGTGATGGCGCTTGACCTTGCCGCTGGCGGTCTTCTTGAAGCGCTTGGCGGCACCCTTGTGGGTTTTCAGCTTGGGCATAAATCCTCAGTTTCGGCAGTTGTTCTCTTAAGCCTGATTTACCCGGCCTGGGGCCGGTTGCGACTGCGCGGGCTGCTTTTGTCCGGCATCTTTCTTGGGCGCCAGGATGGCGTGCAGCGTGTTGCCTTCCTGTCGCGGCCGGAACTCCACGATGCCTTTGTCGGCGATGTCTTTAATCAGCCGCTCCAGGATTTCGCGTCCCAGGTTGGTGCGCGTCATTTCCCGTCCCCGGAAGAAAATCGTCGCTTTGACCTTGTCTCCCTCGTCGAGGAAGCGCAGCACGTGATTCTTCTTGGTCTCGTAGTCGTGGTCGTCCACGTTGATGCGGAACTTCACTTCCTTGACTACGATGACCTTCTGATGCTTCTTGGCCTCGCGTTCCTTCTTTTCCTGTTGGTACAGGAATTTCCCATAATCCATGATTCGGCATACGGGAGGAGTCGCGGTGGGCGAAATCTCGACCAGATCCAGGTTTTTCTCGCGGGCCATCTTAAGCGCATCGTAGGGAGTCAAAATGCCAATCTGCTGGCCTTCGTCATCAATTACGCGGATTTCCCGCGCCCGAATGCGCTCGTTTGTTCGGATAAAGCGTTTATCGATACAACCCTCCGTCAGCTAACCAGGCAAATGAAACAGGGAAAAATTATAGCATGGCACCCGCTCGACGTCTTGGCGGACCGGATTGCCGTAGTGCTCAATTCGAAATCTCTCCCCAGATGGAAAAGCCACGGCGGTTTGCCGTGGCTTTGTCCTCTGTCCGCGATCCCGGTTAGGATGCGCGGCGCTTTTCAACGTTTTCAGACCCTTCACGATCGGTCGTGCCGCTGTCCTGGCCCGGCTTCTTCGTGGTCGGATCCTGCGGGTTGTAGACATGCTCTCCGCTCTGATACGGGGTCTTTTTGCTGGGATCCTGCTGGTTCCCAGGGTTGTTCTGCTGGTTCTTTTCGGGTTCGTTTCCCATGATTGCTCCTCCTAAAAAGTTAATTCGCGTCACGTTATTTCGTGTAACGTCGGAACTTTAGGTGCCGAAACCCGGCGCCGGGTAGCCTGCGAAAAAAAGTTTCTTTGGGCATCGCGGGGAAACCTTTTCCGTTCGAAGCCGGTAGAGGGGAGATCCGAAATGAAGCGCAATCTATTTTTGTGCAGTGCGTGGCTGTTGATGACCACATTCTCCCTGGCGCAGGTGGGAGAGATCGCAAAGCGCCTGGGACTGGGCGGCACGCCGCTGAGCGATACCAAAATCTCCTCCGGCCTGAAGCAGGCCCTGCAGATGGGCGCGGAGCAGGCGGTGAAACTTACCGGACGCCCCAACGGATATTTCGGCAATCCCGACATTAAGATTCTGATGCCGAATAATCTACGGACCCTGGAAAAGGGCCTGCGCATGGTGGGCTACGGGCCCAAGGTGGACGATTTTGTGTTGAGCATGAATCGGGCCGCGGAAGCGGCCGCACCGGCAGCGCGAAAAATCTTCATCGATGCCATCACCGCCATGAGCTTCGACGATGCGCGCCGCATCCTTTCCGGAGGGGACACCGCGGCCACCGATTACTTCAAGGAAAAGACCACGCCGCAACTTACCGCCGCGTTCCGGCCGGTGGTGGAGCGGACCATGGCCAGGAACGGCGTTACCCAGCAATACGAGGGCCTGATCTCGCAGTACAAGTCTCTTCCCTTTGCCCGGAACCAGGACCTGGACATCAGTCACTACGTGGTATCCAAGGCGCTCGACGGGCTCTTTTACGAACTGGGCCAGGAGGAGAGAAAGATTCGCCAGGACCCAGCGGCGCAGACCACCAACCTGCTGAAGGAAGTGTTCGGACGGCGTCAATAAGTGTGGGGCGGACCCTCCTGTCCGCCGCCTTTGACCTGGAGTCTCTGACAACTAGGTCGAAGCCTGTTCAGGAAGCCTGGAGCAAAACCAACGTCAATTTCAAAGGCGGCGGACAAGAGTTTCGCCCCACACGGTTGGCGGGGCGGCGCGCCAGCCAACCGGCCGTGAAGAAAATTCATCCAAGTCCCGAGGTGAATTAACATGCGCGCTCACCGGAACCTTTCGGTCTTGGCGATCCTTTTGTTCTGCGGCCTTGCGGCCTGCACTCAGAATCAAAATCCGCAGGAACTTAAAGAGCAGACCGCCCGCGCCACCGC
>Ga0187825_10000452_pt1 | contig 10187 bp, 9 predicted proteins | sample NC_wetland_sal_i_11_FD_132421 | JGI IMG/M metagenome (GOLD analysis project Ga0187825, IMG submission 132421) | Wetland sediment microbial communities from Neuse River Estuary, North Carolina, USA - SourceSoil_5 | ecosystem: Environmental > Aquatic > Freshwater > Wetlands > Sediment | place... | reverse complement strand
CGCGAAGCCGGTGTTCCGGTCATGTGCGATCTGGACCAGTTTCGTGACGACTTGCGCTTCCTGCTGCCGCAGGTGGACTATCCGGTACTCTCGCTCGGCGTTCTCGAACCGCTTGGCGGATCCAACGATCCTCTCGTGGCTCTCCCCTCCATCCGCGCGAAGTATGGCTCCATCGCGGTTTGCACCACCCTCGGCGAGCAGGGTGCGTTAGCTTGGGATGGTCATCGCTTCTGGTATGCTCCCGCTTACCAGGTACCGGTCGTTGACACCACGGGTGCCGGCGACCTTTTCCACGCCGGCTTCGCTTTCGGCCTGTTGCGTAGCTGGGATCTGCAGCGTCTCCTCGAATTCGGCTGTGCGGCTGCTGGTCTGAACTGTCAGGCCCATGGCGCGCGCGGCGGAATCGCCTCCGTCCCCGCCATCGAGCGCCTGCGCAGGAGCCGCAAACGCCATCCTCAGCAATACTCCTCGGCGGTCCTGGAACACGCCGCCGTTCACGCGCGAAAGGGGCGCGCCTAGCCGCGACACGCATGTTCCTGCCCCTCCGCGACGAGAACACCTCCGGCAAGTTCCCCGCCGTCAATCTTTTGCTGATTGTGACCAACCTCGCTGTCTTCATCTACCAACTCACGCTCAACCCGCACGTTGAGAAGGCTTTCGTCTTGACTAACGCCATGGTTCCGGCGCGTATTCCTTCCTGGATGGCGGGCTACGGCTCCTTTGAGGGAGCCTTCCTGCCGCTGGTCACCAGCATGTTCCTGCATGGCGGCTTCGCTCACATCCTCGGCAATATGCTGTTTCTGTGGATCTTTGGCGACAATGTCGAGGCTTACTTCGGCCACATCGGCTACCTCATCTTCTATTTTGTCTGCGGAATTGGCGCAGGACTGACCCACGTGGCGTTCAACATTCACTCGCATTTGCCGGCCATCGGAGCCAGCGGCGCCATCTCCGGCGTAATGGGTGCTTATATCATCCTTGAACCGCGCAACCGCATTCTCACCTTGATCTTTATCTTTGTGTTCCGCGTGCCTGCGCTCGTGGTTCTCGGGCTGTGGTTCGCCATGCAGTTTCTAAGCGGCCTAAGCACGCTCGGTACCCAGGTCAACGGCGGCGTAGCCGTGTGGGCCCACATCGGCGGCTTTCTCATCGGCGTAGTCGTGGCACTCGCGGTGAAAAGGACCTGAGGTTAAACTTGAAGTTACTCTTTCGCCGCGAATTCTACTTAGACCAGGAGGAGTGATGGGGGTTGCCGATCGCATTCGCGTCCGTTCCGTCGAAGTTCTGTCGGACAGCTGGTACGTCCTCAAGAAAACCACCTTCGATTTTCTGCGCAGCGACGGCACCTGGCAGCGCCAGTCTCGCGAGACCTACGACCGAGGTAATGGTGCTGTTGTGCTTCCGTACCACCGCAACCGCCGAACGGTCATTCTCACCAGGCAGTTCCGCTACCCCGCCTTCGTAAACGGCCATGACGACCTGATGATCGAGGCGCCGGCTGGTCTCCTGGACACAGATTCGCCCGAGGAAAGCATTCGCAAAGAAGCCATGGAGGAGACCGGCTATGCGCTCCACAATCTTCGAAAAGTGTTTGAGGCTTATATGAGTCCCGGCTCGGTCACCGAGAAACTACATTTCTTTGTCGGCGAGTATGAGGCTGGCTCAAATCGCGAAACCGGCGGCGGGGTGATTTCAGAGGGGGAAGACATTTCAACCATCGAACTGGAACTGGACGAGGCCCTAGGAAAAATCGAGACCGGTGAAATCAGAGATGGCAAAACCATCATGCTCTTGCAGTATGCCAAACTGCACTTATTTGCGGCGAACGGAACGCATTTCTCTTCGGCACCGGACATACTCAAGTAATACTTTACGTACGTTCCTGCATGCGGCTTGCCGCCCGCTCCGCCACCCAGTCGCCAACTTCAACCGTTGCTTTAGATCCGCCCAGCTCCTGCGTCACCGCATTCTCCTGCAATGCGGCGCGCACAACTTCACGTAATACTTCACCTTCCGTTTGCCATCCGAGAAACTCCAGCATCATCGCCGAAGACAGAATCGATCCCAGCGGGTTCGCAATCCCTTTGCCCGCAATGTTCGGGGCCGACCCGTGTACCGGTTCAAACAAAGACGTCTTCCCCGGATGGATATTGCCTGAAGGAGCCAACCCTAAGCCGCCGGCCAGCTGGGCACCCAGGTCGCTGATGATGTCCCCAAAGAGATTGCAGGTCACAATCACGTCAAACTGTCTGGGATCCCGCACCACCTCCATCGCCAGCGTATCAATATATATGTGGCGGGATTCCACGTCGGGGTACTCCTGGCGTACCTCCTTGAACACCCGCTGCCACAGGTCGTGGGCGAAGGTCATGGCATTGGATTTGTCGCTCATGCATACCCGCTTGAGCCGGTTCTTCCTGGCGTACTCAAACGAATAGCGAATGATCCGCTCGACGCCCTTGCGTGAGTTCACGTCCTCCTGCACGGCTATTTCGTCGGCTGTGCCCTTTTTGAAGAATCCGCCGACGCCGACGTACAGTCCCTCGGTATTCTCGCGGAAGACCATGAACCGCACGTCGTTTGTCGTGCGGTCGCGCAACGGCGTCAACCGGTCGTGGAACAGCTCCACCGGCCGGGCGTTCACATACAGGTCCAGCTTGAAGCGCAAACCCAGCAGAATGTCGGCCGCATGCTGGTTGGAGGGCACGCGGGGATCGCCCAGCGCGCCAAACAGAATCGCATCGAAATCGTTCGACAACATTTCCACCGCGCCCGGCGGCAGCGTCACGCCTTCGCGCAGAAATTTGTCCGCGCCCCAATCAAATTCCACAAAGTCGATTTGTCGGCCCGCCGACGACGCCACCGCTTTAATTGCCTTGATCGCCTCCGGCGTCACTTCCTTCCCGATGCCATCCCCGGGGATCACCGCGATCCGCGCGGCGCTTCCGCCCTCGCGCATCGGCTTCGTGTTTCCGTTCTGCGAACTTGCAGGCACGCGTCTACCCTCCTGCGGCCATTCGCCGCATAGCTACTTGGCCGCAGCTAGTATCGCCGATTTATTCTTCCATCAGGAACCGGTATGCGCCGCCGCCCAGGATTCCTCCCAGAATCGGCGCTACCCAGAACAACCACAATTGCTGCACTGCCCAGCCTTCCACGAATATTGCCGGACCCGTGCTGCGCCGGATTCACCGCATGGTTGGTCACCGGTATCCCAACCAGGTGAATCAGCGTCAATCAACCCGATTGTAATCGGAGCAAAGCCCGCAGGCGCGCGTTTGTCCGTCAACCCCATAATGATCCACAGAAACGCGAGCGTCAGCACCACTTCGGCAATAAAGCATGCCGCCAGCGAGTAGCCGCCGGGAGAATGCGCACCGTGGCCATTCGACGCAAACCCGCCGCCGAGATCAAAGCCTGCTTTGCCGCTGGCGATTGAGTACAGCACACCTGCGCCCGCAAGCCCGCCGAGCACCTGCGCCGCCAGATATGCCAGCAGGTCGCCGGCCGGGAACCGCTTACCCGCCAGCAGTCCAAGCGACACCGCCGGATTCAAGTGGCAGCCGGAAATGTGGCCGATGGCGAATGCCATGGTCAGCACCGTCAAGCCAAACGCCAGTGCTACGCCGACAAACCCAATTCCCAGGTTCGGGAATGCCGCCGAAATCACGGCGGCGCCGCAACCGCCAAACACCAGCCAGAACGTTCCAAAGAATTCCGCGATCTTTTTCCAAGGGACATGAGCGTCCCCCTCCCAAGTGTTTTGAGGATTCCGCGGCGGTGGGATTCTAGTGAGGGCAGTCAGCGAAAGCTACTGGTATTTGGGTCCTGCGGGTCTCATTTGTTTGTCGAATCACTCTTCCGGAACGCGCCAGAACTTCAAGCATTACTTCAAACTTTAACTGTCGCGTCTTCAAGTAAAGCTTGAAACTTGGCCCGATTAGAACTCGCTCCACGGCGCCAATTGATACGCCCTTCCATGCGCCATCTTCACCACTCCCACCGCTGCGTGTCCCTTGGCAAACGCTTCCGAAAAATTCTCGCGCACCCGGCTCTGCAGCTTCTGCACCTGCGGCAGGTCGCTGGCCTTCCATCCTTCGAGGGCTGCGGGGACCTCAATGCACTCAGCGACAGCCGGTTCCGGCAATCCCCCGCCGAGCGCAGCCAGCGTTCGTGGCGAATCCAGATACCATTCGGCCACCAGACGATCCGTGGCCAATCCGCGATGCAGCGGGCTGCTGGTGATCCCGTACATGTTCGGCGCGTACCGGCGAGCAATCGCTCCCAACCGGTTCAGGTTAAAGTGCGCGTTGCGCATCTCCAGTGGGTCAAACGTCCATTCCACCAGCCGGATGTCGCGGCTTAGCGCTTCTTCCCTTTGGAACAGCTTCAGCATCCGCCCCACGCCCCGATCGCGGTAGTCGGCAAGCACTCCGGTCATGTGCGAATGCAGGTAGGCTCCTCCATTCCGCAGCCCTGGCATCGCCAGCGTGAAGCCGACCAATCGCTGGCCGTCAAACGCCCCGAGAATTTGTCCGCCGGTGTGTTCGGCAACCACGAAGACCGTATCGGGCACGATCTCCAGATCGGCCTCTGCCCAGATCTCTTTCTGCAGGGTCACGCAGGCGCGGTACTCCTCCAGCCCCTCGCAACGCCGCACCACGACTCGGCCGTTCATCGTTTGCCCGCCGCCTTCCGTGCCCGCGCCGCGGCAATGGCTTGCCGCTCCGCACCCTTGGCGCGTTCCCACAGCGATTCCATCTCTTCGCGCGGAACATCAGCCAGCGCGCGGCCGGAGTCTCGCGCAACGCGCTCCATCTCCCGGAACCGCGAGGTGAACTTGGCATTGGTGCGCTTCAGCACAATCTCCGGATCCACTTTCAGGAAGCGCGCCAGGTTCACCGCCGCGAAGAGCATGTCTCCAACCTCTTCTTCTACTTGCTTCGCGGACTGTCCCTCTCGCGCCTTTTTCAATTCCGCCAGTTCTTCTTGCAGCTTCTCAATCACGCCTTCCACGTTGTCCCAGTCAAACCCGATGCGCGAGGCGCGCCGCGTCAACTGAAATCCCTGCATCACTGCTGGCAGCGTGTACGGGATGCCGTCTAACAGCGAAGCGTCCTTCTTCCCTTCCTCTGTAGCTGCTCCATTCCCCGCGATTTTTGCGCGCCGCTCTTCTGCTTTGATTTGCTCCCAGTTCTTCAAAACTTCGGCGGCATTGCGGGCGCTCTTCTTGCCAAAGACGTGCGGGTGGCGGCGCACCATCTTCTGGTGAATCTCGCGCACCACATCGGCCGCTGTGAAGCGGCTCTGCTCGCTGGCAATCTGCGCGTGAAATACGACTTGCAACAGCAAGTCGCCTAGCTCCTCCGCAAACTTGGCGTCATCGCCGCTCTCCAGCGCTTCCAGAACTTCGTAAGCCTCTTCAATCAGGTAGGTGCGCAGGGTCAGGTGGGTTTGCTCGATGTCCCAAGGACAGCCTTTGGGCGCGCGCAGCCGCGCCTGCAGCGCAACCAGCCGATCAAACCACGCTCCGGCGGATTCCTTGCCGCGTTTCCCCGCTGCCGCGTGCTTTTTGCGCGGCTTGTTCTGGTGCTTTTTGGGTTTGGGCTTGGCCATGTGCGGTATTTTTCCGGTCGGAAAACTCAACACTGTAAAGTTACCTCTTCATTTTAGCAAGCCAGTGGCGTCCGCACGGAAACAGCGCGCCCGGCAAGCCGTGCTAGACTTATAGAATTACCAACCGAGGTTATAACGTGGCAGAGCAGAAACCAGAAGAGTCGTTCCGGGTCATAGATCGCCGGCCTTTTACCAACGAAGGCGAACTGCGCCAGGAAATCGTCGAGGAGCAGGAGCGCGAGGCCAGGCAGGAAGAGAAAAAACAGGCTGCTGCACCGCCGGCGCCGCCCCCGGACGCCAGTAAGCCCGCGGGAGAAACACCCAAGCGTTCTCCAGCTTTTGAAAATCTCATCCGCATGCTGGGCAGCAACGCGGCCATGGTTCTGGGTGGCTACGCCGATCCCCGCACCGGCCAGCCGGTGATTGATCCCGACGCCGCGCGCGAATTGATTGATATGCTCGACGCCCTGCATGAAAAGACCAAAGGCCATCTCGCTCCGGAAGAAGACAACCTGCTGCTCGATCTGTCCGGAAAGCTAAAGCTGACCTATCTGGAAATCAACCAGGCACTGGCCGCGCAGGCCGCCGCGCAGTCGGCCAAGGCCAAGTCGCGCTAACCGCGCCCTCGTTTGGCGCTCGCCGGGCGCTGCATGAAGAGTCCGGCCGCACTCTTTCACCAATGTCTGCAACTCCTCTGCGATTAACCATTCTCGGCTCCGGCACCTCCATGGGAGTGCCAACCATCGGGTGCCGTTGCCCGGTGTGCACGTCGAGCGACCCGCGCGATAACAGCATGCGCACCTCGGTGCTGCTTTCGCGCAACGGGCAGAACGTCCTGATTGATACCACTCCCGACTTTCGCACGCAGGCGCTGCGCGCCGGCATCCAAAAGGTGGAAGCGGTGCTGCTGACGCACGGCCATGCCGACCATGTGATGGGTTTCGACGATCTGCGCCCACTTAGCCTCGAACAGAAGCGGCCGATGCCGATTTATGGCAACGCGCAGACCTTTGAGATTATCCGTCGTGCGTTTGCCTACGCCTTCGACGGCAAGCCAACGCTCAGCAGCGTTCCCAGCGTGACGTTGCATGAGGTTACCGGCCCATTTGAACTGCTCGGCGTATCCATCACCCCAATTCCGCTGGAGCACGGCGAAATGCAGGTACTCGGGTTCCGTTTTGGACGTGGTGCTTATCTGACGGACTACAATGCTGTACCGGAATCTTCCCTGGCCCTGCTGCAGGACCTCGACGAGCTGATTGTGGACGCGCTGCGCGATATTCCGCATCCCATGCACCAGACTGTGGACCAGGCGCTGGCGCTTGTAGCGGAGCTGAAGCCCAAGCGCGCGTGGTTTACGCACATCGCGCACGATCTGGGGCACGCCGAAACCAATGAGCGGCTGCTCCGGCTTGGCTATCCCAACATCCAGCTGGCCTATGACGGCCTGCAGCTGGAGATTGCGACTGACTCGACTTCTTCCCGCTCCAGCGACCGCCCCGCCGGGCGCGAAGTCTATGCGGTGCACGCGAACGGACTCGCGGTTTTTGCGTCGGCCGAGAAGTGGCGCGAATTTTATGGCCCCACCGGCCGTGGAAGCGTGCTGGCCATTGGCAACTTTGACGGCATTCATCTGGGGCACCAGGCCATCCTGAAGCTGGCGGTGGATCGCGCGGCGGAAACCGGAGCGGTGGCGACGGCGCTGACCTTTGAGCCTTCGCCGCTGAAAGTGCTGCGGCCGGAGAGCGCGCCAAAACGCATTTCGACCCCGGAGCAGCGCCTGGAATGGTTCCGCGCGATGGACGTGGAATCGGCGGTGGTACTTCCCTTCACGCTGGAGCTTTCAAAACTGGCGCCGCAGGAGTTTGTCGAGCGCATCCTGGTGCGTGAACTGCAAGTGCGGGCGGTGCTGGTCGGCGAAAATTTCCGCTTTGGCCATAAGCAGGCGGGGGACACCGCTCTGTTGCGAGAGCTGGGGCGCCAACACGGATTTGAAGTCATCGCCATTGCGCCCGTAGCTGCGCACGGCGAGGTAGTTTCCAGCACGGTCATCCGTCGCGAGATTGCGGGCGGCGATGTCACGCAGGCCGGGCGTTTGCTGGGGCGGCCGTTTGTCCTGACCGGAGAAATCGTCGGCGGTACCGGAACGGGACGGAAATTCACCTTCCCGACGCTGAACCTCAAACCGGAACAGGAACTGTTGCCGGCGGCCGGGGTGTACGTCACGCGAACGCTGCTGGCGGGTGAGACCAGGAGCCGGCGGTCGGTCACCAACATTGGAGTGAGGCCGACTTTTAATGGAACGGCGTTGACAGTCGAAACACACCTGCTGGATTTTGCCGGCGAGCTCACAGCGAAGCGGATGGAAGTGCGCCTCTGGAAGCGGTTGCGAGCGGAGCGGAAGTTCTCTGGCCCGGAAGAGCTGCGGGTACAGATCGGAAGGGATATCCGGGCGGCGGACCAGTTTTTCAGGCTGCTGCGGAAGTTTCGAGTGCTTCGGTTGTCCAACTTACACAAGCGTGCCCCCCAGACTCGCGGTAGCTCGGCTGCCGCACCCCATAGAGAAGACTCCACATAAGAGTTACTTAGTTTTGACTCGCGCATGACACGGCGGCTGGGCTGGGTCGCTATGGTTCGAGTGTGGGCGGGTTGCTGGCAACCGTGCCCGAAACTCTTGCGTGCGGGCTTTGGCCCCGGAAGGAATTGTGATGTCACTTTGGAAGCGATTGAAATTCGCAGTGCCGGCAATGGCACTGTCGCTGCTGTTTGCGTGCAGCAGCTATGCACAATACACAAAGACCGACCTGGTGACGGACACTGGGACGCCTAGCAATCCGCCGGACGCGAGCCTTGTAAATGGATGGGGACTGGTGGCGCTACCGACAAGCCCGTTCTGGGTAAGCGACAACGGCACCGGAGTTTCCACGCTGTATACGGGAACGGGAGCGAAAATTCCTTTGACTGTAACGGTCCCGGCGGCAAACGGCGGCGCGGGCACCCCCACCGGCATAGTGGGAAACATCACGGCGAGCGACTTCGTGGTCACCGAGGGCAAAAACTCAGGAAAAGCCATTTTCATCTTTGCCACGCTGGACGGAACGATCAGCGGCTGGAATCCGGGGGTGGGCGGCACAAACGCCACCATCGCGGTCCCGGCGACGGCGACTAACGGCGCTTCCTATACCGGGCTGGCGATCGGCAGCAACAATGGTAAGACCTACCTGTACGCCGCGGACGACAGCGCCAACCGCAAAGTGGACGTGTATGACGGGACCTTCCAGCCAGTGGACTTCGGGCCGGATGCGTTTGTGGACCCAAGTGTGCCAAAGGAGTTTGCGCCCTACGGCATTCAGGTGGTGACGGACAGCCAGGGCAAGGAGACGGTGTGGGTGACGTACACGGGATTGAACAAAGCGCAGAGCGGCTTTGTGTCGGCGTTTTCGACGGCTGGCGCACTGCAGACACACATCAAGGTGAGCGGACCGCTGCACTCGCCATGGGGTGTAGCGCTGGCGCCGGCGGATTTCGGACCATTCAGCAATGCGCTTTTGATTTCCAACAATATCACCCGCGGGCGGATTGATGCTTTCAACCCGAACACCGGGGCGTACCTGGGATTCTTGAAAGACGCATCCGGAAAGGCGATCGAGGTTGACGGTATCTGGGCCATACAGTTCGGGCACGATGGCGGGCCGAATGGGGCGCACAACCAGCTGTTCTATACGGGTGGCCCGAACAATTATGCGAACGGAGTGTTCGGAGTGATCAGCGTCGAGTAGGTCGAGAAGGGCAAAGTGCCACCGTCGTACCGGGCATTTGGGATGGCCGGGAACGATGGTGCCCGAGAGGCTGTCGGTGATCCATGCCGGCAGCCTTTCCTTTTTAATACCACATGGTTCGCAGATCCCAGGTCGAACTCTCCGGTTGCTGCTCAACGGCGGGTACGACGGTCGTGGGAATCCACAATTCCAACGCTCGCTCAAGGATTGGTGAAAGCAAAAGGCCAAGGAGAATCGCAACGGCGAGAATGGGAGCGCTGGATTGCTGCCTGGGCATGGTGAAGGTCAGTTTCATGCAGCGTTGGACGCCACGGGCGCGACAACGTTCCGCACGTTGATATTGAAACTGCGTGTCGCTTAGGAGGCGCCGTTGGCCAGGCATTCGGCGCAGTATCCGCCGACCTCGGTACGGGAGATGGTGACCTTCATACCGAAATCTTTTTCGATTTGGGATTTGAGCTGCTCGTAGAGGCGGCTTTCAAATTCGCGGACTTTGCCGCACTTCAAACAGGCGACATGGATATGATCGCGTGGGCCGTGGGTTTCGTAATAATGACGGTCGCCGCGCAGGTGGAGCAGGTCGAGTTCGTCGATCAGACCTTGTTTTTTCAACAGCTCGATGGTGCGGTACACGGTGACCAGGTGCACGCCCGAGTCGAGGCTCTTGGCGCGCGCGAAGATCTGGTCCACGTCCAGGTGTTGCTCGGCGTTGTCCATAACCTGGAGGATGACGCGGCGTTGGCGAGTGAGCCGGATGCCCCGCTCGCTCAGAGCCTTGGTGAGATGGCCGGT
>Ga0187825_10000451_pt1 | contig 10192 bp, 10 predicted proteins | sample NC_wetland_sal_i_11_FD_132421 | JGI IMG/M metagenome (GOLD analysis project Ga0187825, IMG submission 132421) | Wetland sediment microbial communities from Neuse River Estuary, North Carolina, USA - SourceSoil_5 | ecosystem: Environmental > Aquatic > Freshwater > Wetlands > Sediment | place... | reverse complement strand
TAGTGGATGGCAAATTTGTGTTTGGCGTGCACGGGAGAAGCTAGCGTATAGGAATCTTGATTGAAGGCGAGCGAGTCGCCCTGGGCAAGATTCTGAAGGGCGACGAGAACGTTGTCGCGCGGATTGAGTTGGAGAACTTTGCTAGTCATTGGCGCTGGTAATTGTATTACAGGAGCCGTGCACCGAGAGGCCGCGGCAAAGGAAACCGCAGATTCCTCGGGCAAAAACCGCCCCCGGAATGACAGTAGCAATCGCCCCCGGCCGCGATGGAATCGCCGCTTCTAGGCCAGAACGAGCTGACGGGATTCGCCGAGGCCTTCGACGCCAAGTTCGACGTAGTCGCCGGATTTCAGGTATTGCGGCGGCTTCATACCGAGGCCGACGCCGGCGGGGGTCCCGGTGCTGATAACATCGCCGGGAAGCAGGGTCATGAACTGGCTGACGTAGGAAACGAGAAAGGGTACGCCAAAAATCATTTCGGAAGTGGAGCTCCGCTGGCGAAATTCTCCGTTGACCTTGAGCCACATGGTGAGGCTAGCGAAGTTAGGGAGCTCATCGCGGGTGGCAAGGAAAGGGCCAAGCGGCGCAAAGGTGTCGGCGCTTTTGCCTTTGACCCACTGGCCGCCTCGCTCCAACTGGAAGCTCCGTTCGGAGTAGTCGTTGTGGAGAGCGAAGCCGGCGACGTGATCGAGGGCGTCGGCTTCGGAAACGTAGGTGGCTTTTTTATCGATGACCACGGCAAGTTCGACTTCCCAATCCACTTTAGAGGCGTTGCGTGGAATTTTCAGCGAATCGTTGGGACCGACCAGCGAAGTGGTGGACTTAAAAAAAAGCACCGGCTCTTTGGGAGGGTCGGCTTTGGTCTCCGCGGCGTGATCGCGATAATTCAGGCCAATGCAGACAATTTTGCTGGGGCGGCAGACGGGCGGACCGAGGCGGACGGATTCTGCGACGCGCGGGGCGGTGGAAGCGTTGGAATCCAGCCAGGCGCGGAGTTTTAGCAGGCCCCCTGCGGCGAAAAAGGTTTCGTCGTAGTCCGCGCCGAAACGTGAGACGTCCAGACGGGTTCCATCGTTCCAGAGGACGCCGGGGGCTTCCTGGCCGGGTGCGCCAAAACGAATCAGTTTCATGCGAAGGTGAGCTCCGTTGAACACCGGATTCTACCAGCGAAAGACGGAAAACAGAAAAACGCCACGTGAACAGTGTTTATGGCCCGGAAATTGACGCGGCCATCGGCGGCAGCGTAGCATTCCGGGACTCTCCTCTCCGCAAAGGACCGCATGCGCACAGATCCCAGCCGCCGCGAATTTCTCGGAACCCTTACGGCGTTTTCACTATTTCCATTGGAAGAAGAAAAGCCAGACCTGATTCTGCACAACGCCAACATTTATACAGTGAACGCGAAGGAGCCGCGGGCGGAAGCTATTGCGATTTCGCGCGGCCGGGTTATTGCTATTGGCAGCGACGCCGATGTGCTGCATCTGGAGAATGCTGCGACGAAGAAAATCGATGCAGGCGGTAAGACTGTGCTGCCCGGCTTTATTGACGCGCATTCGCATCCGGCCATGGCTGGGGTGATGCACTTGCGGATGGTGGACTGCGACCTACGGTCGATTGCGGCGATTCAAGCGGCGCTGAGGGAACGAGCGGCAAAGACGCCGGCGGGCGAATGGGTGCTGGGATTCAAGTACGATGACACCAAGACCTCTGACGGGCGGCCATTGAATGTTGTTGATCTGGATGCCGCGGTTCCCGACCACCCGGTGCAGATTGAACATCGCGGCGGGCATACGGCGTATTGCAATTCGCTGGCATTACAAAAGGCCGGAATCAACGATAAGACGCCAGACCCGCCGGGGGGAAAGATTGATCATGATGCCGCCACCGGAAAATTGAGTGGGCGTGTGGCCGAGAGTGCACGGGGTCTGCTGGACAAAGTGATTCCGGCTACGTTGACGCGCGACGATCACCGCCAGGGTGTGAAGCTCATTTCCAAAATGCTGGCGAAGACCGGCATCACTTCGGCGCATGAGGCACAAGGGACGCCGACCGACCTGCGGGCGTATCAGGACGCGCACGAAGCGGGCGAACTGTTGTACCGCGCGTACTGCTTCATCAACTACCGGTACATCGATTCGATGATTGCGGCGGGGGTGAAAACCGGGCTGGGCGACGAATGGGTGCGGGTGGGAGCGATGAAGCTGGTGTGTGACGGATCGATTTCGGAGCGCACGGCGCGATTGTCGCAACCGTACGAAGGGCAGCCGAACGATTACGGCATTCTGGTGATGACGGAAGAAGAGCTGTACAGCAACGGGAGAAAAGCGCACCTGGCGGGCTGGCAAATTGGCACGCACTCCAACGGAGATGTGGGCATTGACACCACCCTGCGGGTATATGAGCGGCTGCAGCGCGAGAATCCGCGGCACGATCCGCGATTCCGGCTGGAGCACTGCACGGTGATCAACGATGACCTGGTGGCGCGGATCAAGGCGTTGGGAGCAATTCCCACACCATTTTCGACGTACGTGTATTACCACGGGGAGAAGATGCGGTACTACGGCGCGGAGCGGCTGAATCACATGTTCGCGTTGCGAACATTTCTGGATAACGGCATACGGGCCACGCAGGCTTCGGATTATCCGCCGGGAGAATTTATACCGATGATGGCGCTGCAATCAGAAGTGACGCGCACGGACAGCAAAGGAAATGTGTGGGGGCCGAAGCAGAAAATCACGGTGGAGGAAGCGATTCGCGTGGGCACGCTGCACGGCGCGTATGCATCCTACGAGGAAGATGTAAAAGGATCGCTGGAAGTCGGGAAAGTTGCGGACCTGGTGGTGCTGGGCCGCGACCCGATGAAGGAAGAGCCGTCCACACTGGTCACGATCCCGGTGGAACGCACCATGGCAGGGGGACGTTGGACTTACGAGTCCTGAAGATTTGCTTTCGAGCGCGTTGGTGTATGCTTTCGAAGGCCGTGACCGCGGGAGTCGGTGGCGGTTGCGGCGGAAAATCCGCAGAACTTCTTCTGAATCGGGTTCTGAATCGGGAGTTTTCATGAAACGACGCGAATTGCTTCGTGCAGGCGTCTTTGCAGGGGCAGCGGCCGCGACGCTGCGGCCTTCGGTTGCCGCGGCGCAGAACGCAGGCCCGGCGAAATCCGAATTGACGCCAGCGGGGATGGGAGTGGACGCCTCGCAAGATCTCGCGGCGCCGGGCTGGAGGCCGCTCTTTCTGGATGAGCACCAGAACGAAACGCTGATTGTGCTGAGCGATCTGATGATTCCCGCAACGGAGACTCTCGGAGCAAAAGCGGCGCTGGCGAATCGCTACATTGATCTGGTGCTGGCCGCGGAAAAACCCGATGTGCAAGCGGCATTTTTGAACAGCCTGGGATATCTGGATGGCGAGAGCATGCGCCGGTACAAGGCAGCTTTCCGTTATTTGCCGCGTGAGCAGCAAGACGACCTGCTGCAATCGATGGCTTATCCGCGCGAGGGGAGCGGTTGGACCGGCGAAGCGGCGACTGCCGACCCTGGCCACACGCATTTTGAATATTTAAAGCAGCGGATTGCCGGTGCTTACTACAGTTCAGAAATCGGGCAGCGGGAACTAGGCTGGGACGGCGCGTTTGCCCATGGGCCATACAAAGGCTGCGAACATTCCCAAGGGGCTGAAGGGGACCACAAGTGAGCAACCTTTATATGCCGCAAGACCCTCTCCAACAGACCTACGACGCCGTGGTGGTGGGGTCGGGCGCGACCGGTGGATGGGCGGCCAAACAACTGGCGGAAGCCGGGTTAAAAGTGGCGCTGCTGGAAGCCGGGCGGGCGGTGAGTCCGAAAGAATTTACCGAGCACATGCCGGCTTACAAACTGAAGTATCGCGATCACTCGCCGGAAATTGCGCGAACGCGGCCCGTGCAAAAACAGTGTTACGCGTGCATGGAGTACAACTACGAATGGTTCGTGAACGATCTGGAGAATCCCTATAGCACACCCGCGGGCAAACCGTTTACCTGGCAACGGCTGCGCATCCTGGGCGGGCGGTCGCTGGTGTGGGGACGGCAGAGCTACCGGCTGAGCGATAACGATTTCAAGGCCGCGAGTCGCGACGGTTACGGCGATGACTGGCCGATTTCGTATGCGGATCTGGCTCCCTATTACGACATCGTGGAGAAGTATGTGGGGATCACCGGCGCGGCCGAGGGCAACGAGATGCTGCCGGACGGGCAGTTCCTGCCGCCGATGAAAATGAGCTGCGGCGAGATTTTGATGCGGGAGCGAGTCAAAGCGAAATTCGGGCACACGGTGACCATCGGGCGCGCGGCAGTACTGACGCAGAATCACAACGGGCGGCTGGGATGCCATTATTGCGGGCCGTGCGAAAGAGGCTGCTCGACGTTTTCCTATTTCAGCAGCCCCTTCACAACAGTGAAGGACGCTGTGGCCTCGGGCAACTGCACGCTCATCACCAACGCCGTAGTGAGCCACGTGAACATGGATAACAGCACGAATAAGGCGAACGGCGTGACTTACGTGGACCGTTTGACGCGGCAAGTGAAAGAGGTGCGAGGCAAATCGGTGATTTTGTGCGCGCAGGCAATGGAATCCACGCGCATCCTGCTGAATTCTTCGACGCGAGAGTATCCCAACGGGCTGGCAAATTCGAGCGGCGCGCTGGGACATTATCTGATGGACCACGTAGTGGGCGGCGGAGCGTCCGGACGCTTACCGGAACTGAAGGCGACTCCCGATGCCAATGAGCCGCAGAGGCCGAACGGAATTTACGTGCCGCGTTTCCGCAACACGCCTTCGAGCAAGAAGGCGCCGGGATTCATTCGTGGCTACGGTTTCCAGGGCGGCGCCGACATTGACTTTAATCTGCGGTCGGAAGGCTACGGCGCGTCGTACAAACGGGCAGTAAAAGAGGGCGTTTACGGAATCTCGCTGGGCGCGTTCGGCGAATCGCTGGCGCGCTGGGACAACTACGTGGAGATTGACAGCAGCCTGAAGGACGCGTGGGGCATTCCGGCGCTGCGCATCGTGATGACGCACGGCGACAACGAAGCGGCGCTGATGCAAGACGCTTCGGCGACCGCGGCGGAGATGCTGGAAGCCAGCGGCGCGAAAGACATCCGGGTGCAGGCCAACGTCGAAATGCCGGGAATGGCGATTCACGAACTGGGAACGGCGCGGATGGGCACGGATGCGAAGAAGTCAGTGCTGAATCCGTTCAATCAGACGCACGATGTGAAAAACGTTTTCGTGATGGACGGAGCGAGCTTTGTGTCGTCGGCGTGCCAGAACCCGACGTTGACCATGATGGCGATAACGGTGCGGGCGTGCTCGAACCTGATTGAGCGGTTCCGCAAGAGCGAAGTGTAACGTCTGGCTTTTGGCTTATTTGGCATCGCGCAACTTCCAGTTGGCGCGGGGAATGCGATCCATCAGAAAAAGATCGGACGTGCGTGCGTACCAGCCGGAGCTGTGCATGCGGCCAATTAGTTTCAGCTTGGGTGTGTCCACGTAATTTTTGGCGGGATCGATCACCATGTCATCGTGAATGTGCATGGCTCGCACACGGCCCAACACCAGGCCGGTTTCCGGGCCGACTTCCACAATTTGGAGCAACTCACATTCCATGGCCACGGGACTGATGGCGATGCGCGGTGGTTTGACGTAAACCGACGAGACCGTGGCGAGTTCAGCTTGCTCCAATTCGTTGACGTCAGCTTCGAATTCGATGGCGGTGATGTTCATGGCGGCGGCCGCTTCGTCGGAGACCAGATTGACGACAAACTGCCCCGTTTGGCTGATGTTGTTGCGGGTGTCCTTAGGGCGCCCGGGCTCATGGCTACTGATGCCGATGCCGACTACGGGTGGCTCGCCGGAAAAGGCATTGAAAAAGGAAAAAGGCGCGGCGTTGAGATCGCCCTGGGCATTCTGGCTAACGACCCAGGCGATCGGACGTGGAGTGACGGTAGAAATGAGGAGCTTGTAGCGCTCTCTTGGGGGAATTGCAGCGAAGTCGAACAGCACGGACCCTCCTGAAAAGGATGAATGCTTTACCAGCATACCGTGGCTTTCGTTTTATGCGTGGGAAGGACGAAGCGTCGAGGCGTTTCTTGTGATCGGCAGGGGCTATTGCGCGGTTGTGCCGGCTGAGTTGTCTGTTTCCTTGAGAGCCTGCGCGACAGCGTCCCTGGCGGAAACGTCGTTGCGGCTGTGGTCGGTAAGGTCGTCGTAACGCTGCTGAGCAGGGCCAGGAGTGAGCTTGTCGTTGTACTCGGCGGTGATGTCCGAGCTCATCTGGAGGAGAGCCTTGGTGAATTCAGCGTTGAGGTCGGAGCCGGAGATTACCACCTGCTTGCCGATGTAGGACGCTGCGATCCGCTCTGCGACCTTGTCGGCGCTCTCGTAGTAGTGCTCCGAAATTTCGCGATGACCCTGCTCGTGTTCGAGGACGTGCTGTCCGGCGCCTTGTGGCACCCAAATATTGACTCTCAGTTGCAGCGCCACTTTCGTGTTCGTTACGGTGACGGTCGCCGTGGTGGCGTCCATTTTTCGCAAATTTCCGCTGACGGTGGCATTGGAGACAAAATTGGAATCGCACTCGGCCTCTTCGCCTTCGCCGAGCGGCGGCATGTCCTGCGGCGGGGCCGCGGGATCGAAGGTGTGAAGCGCAAACGTGGGCGGAAGCTTAATGATAACAGGGACAACCGATTCCGCCGGCCGCTCGGTCGAGGAGAAACGCCGCCACGCGAATCCGGCCACGAGCAAGGCTGCCAGAAAGATCAAAAGAACCGCAAAGTGCCGCATATGAGCTGGTCTCCATTCCATTTTTGCGCAAAACTGAGGAACAGCAAGACTGGTTTTTGCACGACGCTGACGTGACAGGTAACCGGCGAAGCGGCGCAACGATGTAGTACCTGGCTGCGGAAATTTTCCGTAAGATAGGCCAGCGATTGAAGGATGCGACCGCATGAGCAGCACAATTGGGTGGCTCGTTCTGTACGCGACAAGCGCGCTGGCAGTGGGTGCACTGGCGCGTGGCTTCTGGATTTACCGCAAGTCGCTCACCTGGCCGACGGCGGACGGGGAAATCACACGACTGGACGTGGAACGCCGCGAAAGGGCGGGAGAAGGGCATTATTATTGCGCCACATTCAGCTATGACTTCCGGGATCCAGATGGAGCACGGCGACACGGTACCTGGAGCAAGAATTTTTCGTCGGATGGAGATGCGCGGAAATTTGCGGCGCGCGAGCTCCCCGTCGGCAGGCGTGTGATCGTGAGGTTCGATCCAAAGAACCCTGAGACCAATGGACTTGAGCTGGACTCCTGGACTTATACCGGCGACCGGCCGCTTGATCTGGGTGTCTGACGCGTTGCGGGGAAGGCATGGCAAGAAGTGGCGCGCTCGGGGCGATTCGAACGCCCGACCTTGTGCTTCGGAGGCACACGCTCTATCCAGCTGAGCTACGAGCGCGCAGGAAAGGTGCGACTTCCTGTCTATTGTAACGCGAAACGGCAGCGATTGCGCCCGCGAGGAGCCAGGGTCAGCCCTTGGCGCGTTCCTTGATCTGACGGGCCAGCCGCTCGATTTCTTCGGCTTTTTTGACCATGGCCAGAGAGAGGACGCTGGTGGAGTCGGTTTTTTCCACCTGATCTTTCAGCTGCGAGGCCAGGTCGAACAACTTTTCGACATTCTTTTTAATGTCCTTCTGATTTTCTTCCAGGACGGCCTTGGAGCTGGGCCGCGAAGGCAAATTGGCGTCGTCCTCGGGACGAATTGGTCCTGTTTTTGAGGAAGAGGCATCCTGGCCGCTAGCGGTTACAAAAAAGAGCGTGGACACCGCCACCGCGCACAGGGCCTGCAATAACGAGCGCCTGTTTTTTTCCATTGATATCCCCTTGCCGGAAACGTTTCGGAGGCCACCTGAAACGAGGCGTGCCCGGCGACTCAATGTTATACTCGCCCGGCGAATCGCCTATGTCCAGTGTGACTGGTTTTCTAAACGACAACGCGCTCGGAATCGCTCTGCGGCTGCTGATACTGCTGGTGGTGGCGGTGCTGGCGAGCCGGGGGATGCGCGCACTGTGCAACCGGCTGGTGCGGCCGGCGAGCGGTTCATCTAAAGCCGAGCAGGCGCGGGAGCAGCAAACGCGCGGGCTGGCAGAGCTGGCGTTTCAATGTGGCAGCGCGGTGGTGTGGCTGGTGGCTGCCTTGACGGCCCTGGCGCTGCTGGGAATCAATCCGCTGCCGGGGATTGCGGTGGTGGTGGTAGTGGGAATTGCGGCGGGATTGGGCGCGCAGAACGTGCTGCGTGATCTGCTGGCCGGATTTCAGATCGTGCTGGAGGATCAGTTTGCGGTGGGCGAGACGGTGCAAATCGGCGGAGGCGCCGGGCGGGTGGAACAACTGACGCTGCGGCGGACGGTGCTGCGTGACACGCGCGGCGCACTGGTGACTATTGCCAACGGCGAAATCCGCACGGTAGCGAACCTGAGCAGAGAATGGTCGCAGGCGTTTGTGGACGTCGCGCTCGCGCCGGAAATTCCGTTGGAGAAGCCGCTGGCGGCCCTGGAGACGGCTGCAGCCGAACTGCGCGCCGATGCCGCCTGGTCACAAGCGCTGGTGGACGGGCCGCGAGTGCTCGGCCTGGAGTCCTATGACCGCGACGCCAGCGTGCTGAGGCTGCAGATGAGGACGCTGCCGATGCGGCAGGAAGAGATTGCGCGGGAGCTGCGACGCCGGATTCAACTGGAGTTTCAGAAGCGGGGCATTGCAGTGGGAAACGTGCAGCGAGTAGGAATGATGAACGCACAGGCAGAGGCCGACCCAGCGATGCCGCCGGCGCTCTCACCACAATAAGAGTTTCAGGAGGCTCACCCAATGGCCACCGTAACCTACGACGAAGTGAATTTGATGTTGCGGTTGTACGACCTGAGGCGCGAGCAGCGGCTGCGCCAGGCCCGCAGCTGGTACCTGGACTATTTTCATCCGAGCTCGCCCGACGAAATGATGGAAAGCTACAAGGCAGGCAGTGACGAATACAACAGCATCCGCATGGTGCTGAGCTATTGGGACATGGTGGCCAGCATCGTGAACCGCGGACTGATCAACGACGAGCTGTTCTTTGAGAGTAACGGCGAGATGTGGGTGGTCTGGGACCGCATACGCGGCATCGTGCCGACCTGGCGGGCGGCGTTCAAAAATCCCATGGTGTTTCACAATCTGGAAGAAGCCTGCAAGCGGCTGGAGACCTGGCGGGAAAAGAGAGCGCCGGGTTCGAATTCAGCGATGCGGCAGATGATGCAGCAGGCTCGGCCGAAGTCGTAGCGCGAATTATGCGGCGGAGATTGGAGTTTTGGCGCGGGTGGTGAAAGATTCTTCCAGTCCGGTTGACCGCGCGAGAACGCAGCGGTTCCTTCCCAATTCCTTGGCGCGATACAGAGCCAGGTCGGCTTCGTGAATCAGCGCTTCAGCGGACAAACCAGCCCAATCGTCGGTTCCGGCAATGCCGAGGCTCATGGTGACGGTCAGCGGCCCAGCGTGGGTATCGAAAGGATGCGATTGAATGATCTGGCGCATGTGTTCGGCACGGCCGACGGCCAGGCGGCTGGGGCAGCCGATCAAGACGACGAGAAACTCTTCGCCGCCATAGCGGCTCACCGCATCGTAGCTGCGAATGGAAGTGTTGAGGCGTTCCGCCACCTGGCGCAAAACCGCGTCGCCCGCGGAGTGCCCGTAACTGTCGTTGATTTGCTTGAAGTGATCAATGTCGCCCAGAACGATGGTCACGCCGTTGCCGCGATCGCGGGCAGCGCGGGAAATTTCGCGCTGCAGGAAATCAAGAATCATGCCGCGGTTCCAGAGCGAGGTCAGCGCGTCGTGGGTGGCCTTGAAGCGCATTTCTTCGCGCGCTTCGACCAGGCGGTCTTCGAGCAGCAGAATCCGTTCGCCGGTGCGCAGGCGCGCGCGTAATTCCGGAGGATGAAAAGGCTTGGTGAGGTAATCGTCGGCTCCCGATTCCAGGCCGGCGATCACGTCCTCCTTGCCTTGTCGTGAAGTCAGCAGAATCATGTGTACATAAGGAAGATCACGCTGCTCCCGGACGGCGCGCACCACGGCAAGACCATCCATTCCGGGCATCACCCAATCCAGCAGAGCCAGACGCGGGCCG
>Ga0187825_10000449_pt1 | contig 10214 bp, 12 predicted proteins | sample NC_wetland_sal_i_11_FD_132421 | JGI IMG/M metagenome (GOLD analysis project Ga0187825, IMG submission 132421) | Wetland sediment microbial communities from Neuse River Estuary, North Carolina, USA - SourceSoil_5 | ecosystem: Environmental > Aquatic > Freshwater > Wetlands > Sediment | place... | reverse complement strand
CGACTGGCACGAAGAGCACTTCACAGGAACCGGTTTTCCGCTCGATTTCATGATCCGTTACCACCTCTATCGCATCAGCTTCCCGTTGCTCGCCCTCGGCCGGATGCGGGAGCGGCTTTCCGGATGAAATTCCCGCTCTCCTCGACGGTCTCGATCGGCAAGTACGTCGCCGCCCAGCAGCGGAAGGGCCAGCGCTATCCGCTCGTCCTGATGCTCGAGCCGACGCTCGCCTGCAACATCGCGTGCATCGGGTGCGGGAAGATCCGCGAGTACGAGTCGAATCGCGCGCGGCTGACGGTGGAGGAGTGCCTCGATGCCGGCGTGCAGTGCCCTGCGCCGGTCGTCTCCATCTGCGGCGGCGAGCCGCTCGTCTACAAGGGCATCGACGAGGTCGCCAACGGCTTCGTCGAGATGGGCAAGACCGTCGAGCTGTGCACGAACGCGCTGCGCCTCGAGCAGTGCATCGACTGGTTCGAGCCGTCCGCGAGGATGACGTTCGTCGTCCATCTCGACGGCATGCGCGAGATCCACGACTACGTGTGCGACTACCCCGGCCTGTGGGACATCGCCGTCGACGCGATCAAGATGGCGCGCGCACGCGGCTTCCGCGTGACGACCAACACGACGATCTTCAAGGAGACCGAGGTCGAGGACGTCATCGAGATGATGCGCTACCTCACCGACGAGGTCGGCATCGACGGCATGCTCGTCGCGCCCGGCTACCAGTACTCGCAGATCGATCCCGCTCTGACGATGACGCGCGCCGAGCACGAGGAGAAGTTCCGCGCCATCCGCGCCGCGGTGCGAAAGCACGGCTACCGCTGGATCGCGACGCCGATCTACCAGGACTTCCTCACCGGTGAGCGCAAGCTGTCGTGCGCGCCGTGGGGGTCGATCACCCGGAACCCGTACGGCTGGAAAGGCCCGTGCTACCTGCTCACCGACGGCATCTTCCCGTCGTACGAAGCGCTGCTCGAGGGAATGGACTGGGACTCGTATGGCCCGGGCAACGACCCGCGCTGCGAGCACTGCGGCATCCACTCCGGCTTCGAGCCTTCGGCCGCGTTCGAGTCGTCGAAGAGCCTGAAGGAGACCGTTCGGAGCATGGCGTGGACGCTGACGGGTTGACGTTTGCCGTCGCGACCACGGCGGAGGAGCGCGTCGCGAAGCGGCTCGGCCTGCAGACCGCGCGCATCGGCGTGCGCGGCGCCGCCGGGCTGCCGGAAGGACGTCTCGTGTCGTTCGGCGTCGCCGGCTCGTTGAACGACGGGCTGCGCGTCGGAGACGTGCTCGACGCCACGCGCGTCGTCGACGGCAGCGGTGCGACCCTGTGGGAAGGCGCAGGTCTCGGCGTCCGCGGCGCGCGGCCCGGCACCGTCCTCGCGTCCGACGTGCTCGTGCACGACGCCGCCGAGCGGCGCCGCCTGCGCGAGACGAGCGGGGCCGACGCGGTCGACATGGAGAGCGGGCCGCTCGCCCGAAGCGGCCGCCTCGCGGGCGTCGTCCGCGCGATCTCCGACGGCCTCGACAGCGACGTCGAGGGCGTCGACGCGACCGTGCATCCGGACGGCCGCACCGACGTCGTCGGCCTCGCGCGCTGGATCGCCGCAAAGCGCGGCCGTGCGTTCACCGCGATGCGCGACGCCCTGCGCGCGCTGAGCTCCCTCGAGAAGGCGATGGCGGCATGAAGGTCCTCCTCGCGGCGCCGCGCTCGTTCTGCGCCGGAGTCGACCGCGCGATCGAGATCGTCGAGCGCCTGCTCGAGCAGCACGGGCCGCCGGTCTACGTGCGCCACCAGATCGTGCACAACGAGCACGTCGTGCGTCGGCTCGAGAAGCTCGGAGCCGTCTTCGTCGAGAACGAGTCCGAGATCCCCGAAGGCGAGATCTGCGTCCTTTCCGCGCACGGCGTCGCACCCTCGGTGAAGGAGAACGCGGAGGCGCGCGGCCTCAAGGTCGTCGACGCGACGTGCCCGCTCGTGAACAAGGTGCACGCCGAGGCGCGCACGTATGCCGACAGCGGCCATCTCGTCGCGCTCGTCGGTCACGCGAATCACGTCGAGGTGATCGGCACGCTCGGCGAGCGGCCGGACTCGACGATCGTCATCGAGTCGCCCGAGCAGGCCCGTCAGCTGAAGACCGACCGTCCGGTCGCGGTGATCACGCAGACGACGCTTTCGCTCGACGACGTAGCGCCGATCGTCGACGCGCTCGAGGATCATCTCGGCACGCTGCGGCGACCGCACGCGGACGACATCTGCTACGCGACGCAGAACCGGCAGGACGCGGTGAAGGAGATGGTGGCGCTCGGCGCGACGCTCATCCTCGTCATCGGCTCCGAGAACAGCTCGAACGCGCAGCGGCTCGTCGAGGTGGCGCAGGCCGCGGGTGCGGAGGCGACGCTCATCGACGGGGTGAGCGCGCTCGACCCGCAGCTGCTCGACGGGCACACGACCGTCGGGCTCACCGCGGGCGCCTCCACGCCCGAGGAGCTCGTGAAGGCGACGGCCGGCCGCCTCGCCGGCGCAGGGTACGACACGCTCGAGGAGATCACGGTCGCGCGCGAGGACGTCCACTTCAGACTGCCGCGGGAGGTGGCGAAGGCATGACCACGATAGAAGTCCCGTACTCGATCGCTGCAGCCCTCCCCACGCTGTCGGTGATGGACATCACGAACGACGTCTCGCAGTCCGTCGCGCGCTCGGGCCGCAGCGACGGCATCGCCTACGTCCATCCGCTGCACGCGCTGACCGTCGTCCGCGTGCAGGAGCGCGAGACCGGGTTCTTCGAGGACCTCGAGGTGCTGCTCGAGCGCATCGTCCCCGGCGGCACGAGGAACCGGGAGCGGATGGTCGCGGCCCTTCTCTCGCCCCGGAGCGAGCAGGTGCCGTTCACCGGCGGCTCCCTCTGCCTCGGCCGCTTCCAGCGGATCATGCTCTTCTCCCTCGATGCGGAGCACCGCAGCGAATGGTCCTTGACTCTGGTGGGGTAGTTCCAGGCACACTCTCGTCATGACCCGCCAGCGGTGGCTCGCCCGCGTCGCGCTCGGTCTGCTCGCGCTCGTCGCCGAGCTTCTCGGCCGCAGCCTTGCGCACCGTATCGACGTCGGCCGGCATGTCGGGCCGGTGAGCTACGCGCGCGAGGGCTACTACCCGTTCCTGCTCGCCGGCGTGAAGGTCAGCGTCGCGCTCATGCTCGCGCGGGTCGTGTGGCGGGTCGCGAAGGCGCGCCGGCTCGCGTCGATGCTCGGCCGCCCGCGCATGCGCCTCGAGCTGTCCGCACGCCTGTGGCTCGCGTCGTTCCTCGCCACGTCCGCGATCTACCTCGTCCAGATGGACGCGGAGCACGCGACCGTGCTCGCGCCCTGGCTGCACACGTCCGCGCTTCCGGTCTTCGCGGTGCTGTCCGTGCTCGTCGCCGTGCTCTATCGGAGCGTCGAGCTGTGGCTCCGCGACTACGAGGAGCTCGCCGCGCATGCGGCCGCGTGCATCCGCAAGCTCGCCTCGTCGCGCTCCGTACCGTTCGACCTGCATCTCGCCGCCGCCCCGCGGCAGCGCTTCGGCCTCGCGTTCGAGTCGCGGCCGCCTCCCGTGCCCGCCTGACCGGCGGACTCGCACGAGAGGAGGGCTAGGGCATGAGCGCGGACATCGCGCAACGACTGCATACGAGAGAACAGGTGGCGACCCGGTCGCGGCGCGCACGCATCGTGCGCGGCCTGGGGCCGCTCACCGCGGTCGTCGGCATCGTATGGGCGGTGGCGCAGCCGTGGCGGCTGACGCTGCTGCATCCGCACGGCCAGGGGTTGTGGTGGCTCATCGTCGAGCCGCCGCTGTACGTCGTGCTCGTCGGCGTCCTCTTCCGCTTCGTCGTCGCGCCGGGGCTCGTCGAGGACATGGAGGCGGAGGAGTGATCGTCGCCGGCATCGAGCCGAAGGCCGAGATGGTGCACTGGTGGTTCGCCACCGGCGTCCTCGTGCTCGGCCTGCTCTTCATCGCGCAGACGATCGTCGGGCCGGAGGTCTGGGGCCGCCGTCCGTGGCGGCGCTACCTCTGGCCGGGATTCCTGTTCCTCCTGGGCGTCCTCATGTGGCCCGTGATGGCGCTGTACACGAACTCGATGATCCACATGGTGGCGCACGGATCGTGGGCGCAGACCCTCATGATCGCCGGGGCTGCCGAGCTCGGCGTCGCGCACGGGAAGCTCCATTCGCAGTACTGGCGGCTGACGTCGGCCGGCGCGATGCTCGTGTCCGGGACCGCGTTCCTCGTGCACGAGCAGAACGGCTGGTTCTTCGAGCGCGCCTCCTTCCTCCACCACGCGCTCGGATGGACGCTGATCGTCGCGTCCGTGTTCCCCCTCTTGCAGGCGTTCCGGCCCCGATCCGTCGTCGCCGCCAGCGGCTTTGCGATGACGTTCCTCGTGATCGCCGTATTCCTCTACTGCGACCGTGACACGGCGCCCGTGCTCGGGCACTTCTCGCAGTTCGCGGGAGTGCCGCATCGGTGAAGCGCGCGCTCGTCATCGCGGCGTTCGCCGCGCTCGCGCTGCCGGCGTCGGCGTTCGCGCACGCGTCGCTCGAGAAGGAGACGCCGTCGTTCAAGCAGGAGCTGAGGTCGTCGCCGCGCCAGGTCGTGCTCCAGTTCGACCAGACGGTCGACGCGCTGCCGAAGGCGATCGAGGTGCTGACGCCGGATGGGAAGAACGTCGCCGGCGCCCCGCGCGCGATACCGTCGCAGCGCGAGCTCGTCGCGTCGCTGCCCCGGCTTCCGAAGGGCCCGTACACGGTGCGCTGGCAGGCGCTCTCGAACGACGGTCACATCGTCTCCGGCGTGTACACGTTCGGCGTCCGCGTCGCGGCGCCGGCGGTGACCGACGCCGTCGGCGCGCAGGGGCCGACCCGCACCGAGGACGTCGTCCGCTGGCTCTACTTCCTCGGCCTCGCGCTCGCGGTCGGCGGGATCGGCTTCCGCCTGCTCGTCGTCCGCGGCCCGCTGCCGCCGCGTGCGCAGAGGCGCTTCTTCTGGGTGACGGGAATCGGGATCGCCGTCCTCCTCGAGTCCGGCATCACGGCGTTCCTGCTGCGCGGAGAAGACTTCTTGCAGCTGCCGTTCTCGCTCTTCCTGTACGGCGACCTGTCGCCGCTCGCGTCGGGCACGCGTTTCGGCCAGACGTTCGTGGTGATGGAGCTCGGCTTCGCCCTCGTCGCGGCGCTCATCTATCTCGCGTGGCTCGTCGAGCGCGTCTGGCTCCTGTGGGCCGCGTTCGCCCTCGGGCTCGCGTTCGCGTCGGGGCTCTCGCTCTCGGGCCACTCGGCCGCGGATGCGCATCACTCGTGGGTGTCGGAGCTCGCGGACTGGGTGCACCTGTCGGCGGCGATGCTCTGGGTCGGCGGGCTCGTGCAGCTCGCGATCGTCGTGTGGCCGACGGCGCCGGAGCTGCGCGGGAGCTCGTTCCGGCGATTCTCGCGGGTCGCCACCGTCTGCGTCGCGCTCCTGCTCGCCGCGGGCACCTATCTCAGCGTGCTGCGGCTGCCGCACGTCCACGATCTCTGGACGACCGGCTACGGCCACGTGCTGCTCGTCAAGCTCGGGCTCGTCGCGCTCGCGCTCGCGTGGGGCGCGGGCCATCAGTTCCTCGCGCTGCCGCGCATCGAGCGCGCCGGCGTGGTCGGAACGGTCGCCCGGACGCTCGTCGGAGAGAGCGCGGTCGCGATGGCCGTGCTCCTCGCCGCCGCGATCCTCACCGACTCGAAGCCGCCGCCGCAGCCGGTGCCCGCGCCGCCGGTCGCCGTGTCGAGTCGGTGAACCGCGCCGAGTTCCTCGTCCGCACCGCAGCCTTCGCCGTCGGCCTCGACGCGCGCCCGCGCTTCTACTCGCGACCGGACCTGAGCCCGCCCGTCGTGCGCGTCCTGCGCCGCGCGAGCGGCCTCGCGCCCGGCTACCTTTTCCTCGCGCCGTCGTCGGGTCCCGGCGCGCACGGGCCGCTCATCCTCGACGATGCCGGCGATCCCGTCTGGTTCCGCCTGACGGGTGGGCCGGCCATGAATTTCCGCGTGCAGACCCTGCACGGCGAGCCGGTGCTGACGTGGTGGGAGGCGCTTCCCGGCGGCGGGCTCGGACGCGGCGAGCACGTCGTCGTCGACGCGTCCTACCGCGAGGTGATGCGCTTCCCCGCCGGCGAGGGGCGTCCCTCCGACCTGCACGAGCTCCTGCTCACCGAGCGGGGGACCGCGCTCGTGACGAGCTTCGAAGTGCGGCATCGAGGCGCACACGGCTTGACGATGGGCGGAATCGTGCAGGAGCTGGAGATCCCGAGCGCGCGCGTGCTCTTCGAGTGGAAGAGCCTCGACCACGTCGGCGTCGAAGAGACCTACAGCACGAAGGTCGGCTACCCGTGGGACTACTTCCACGTCAACGCGATCGACGTCGACGCGGATGGGAACCTGCTCGTTTCCGCGCGCAACACCTGGACCGTCTACAAGGTGAACCGCACGACCGGAGGCCTCATCTGGCGGCTCGGAGGCAAGCGCAGCGACTTCGCATTCGGGGACGGCGCGCGCTTCGCGTGGCAGCACGACGCGCGCTCGCACGAGGACGGGCGCGTCATATCGGTGTTCGACAACGGCGTCTCGCATTCCCGCGGTCTCGTCCTCGAGCTGAGGGGCAGGCACGCGTCGGTGCTGCACGAGTACCGGCACGGCCCACCGCTGCACGGCTACAAGCTCGGCAGCGTGCAGCTGCTCGGGAACGGCGACGTCCTCGTCGGCTGGGGGACGGATCCGCATACGACCGAGTTCACGCGGGAGGGCGCCGCGAAGCTCGACCTGACGCTCCCGCGCGGCGGCGAGAACTACCGCGCGCTTCGCTTCCCGTGGCGGGGCCGCCCGCGCGACGAGCCGGTGGCGGTCGTGCGCGGGGCGACGGTCTACGCGAGCTGGAACGGGGCCACCGACGTCGCGGCGTGGAAGATCGAGCCGGGCGGCCCGGCCGTCCGTCGCACCGGCTTCGAGACCGCGCTGCCGCTGCGGGCAGGGCATGTCGTCGCGCTCGACGCGCGGGGGCGTGCCCTCGGGAGTTACCGTCTCCGGTGATGCTCGTGCTCACCCGTGCGGAGGTGGAGGAGCTCCTCGATCTCGACGCGCTCGTGGAGGCGCTCGCGGCCGCGCACGCGGCGCTCTCGGCCGGCAATGCGTCGCTGCCGCCGCGCGTCGCGGCGTTCACCGGCGACGGCCTCCTCGGCGCGATGCCGGGATACGTCGCGGGCGCCGGCCTCGGCGCGAAGCTCGTCTCGCTCTTCCCAGGGAACACGCCGCCGGTGCCGACGCACCAGGCCGCCATCGCCCTCTTCGACGAGCGCACGGGAGCGCTCACGGCGGTCATGGACGGCACGTACATCACCGCCGTGCGCACGGCTGCCGCCGCGGCTCTCGCCACGCGCCTGCTCGCGCGCTCGGACGCGAAGGTGCTCGCGATCCTCGGCACCGGGGTCCAGTCGCGCGCGGCGCAGGAGATCTTTCCGCGCGTGCGCGACTTCACCGACGTGCGCGTCGCGGGCAGGGGCGAGTTCGAGGACGCCGTGCGCGGCGCGGATGTCGTCCACTGCGCAACGCATTCGGCCGAGCCGATCCTGCTCGCGAACTGGCTCGAGCGCGGGGCGCATGTCAGCTCGGTCGGCTACAACGCGCCCGGATCGGAGCTCGACCCGGCGATCGTCGAGCGCGCCGACGTGATCTGCATCGAGTCACGCGACTCGGCGCTCGCGCCGCCGCCTGCGGGCGCGCCCGAGCTCGCAGTCGTCGACCGCGACACCGTCGTCGAGATCGGCGAGCTCGTCGCGGGCACGCGTCCCGGCCGCACGAGCGCGGAGCAGTCGACCCTGTACAAGTCCGTCGGCGTCGCCGTCCAGGACCTCGCCGCCGCAGCGATCGTGCTCGCGGCCGCGAAGGAACGCGGCGCCGGGCTGGAGATCGAGCTGGAGGAGGTTCACGCATGAACGATTTCGTTCCCGGCTTCGCGGGGGTCGTTGCGGTCGAGACCGAGATCGCCGAGCCGGACCGCGAGGGCGGTGCGCTGCGCTATCGCGGCGTCGACATCGAGGAGCTCGTCGGCACGGTCCCGTTCGAGAACGTGTGGGGGCTGCTCGTCGACCAGGCGCTCGAGCCCGGGCTGCCGGCGGCGCACTGTGCGCTCGAGGTGCGCACGGGCGGGCACATGTCCGACCTGCAGGCGATGCTCGCCATCCTCAGCGGCAAGTGGAAGCTCGGCCAGCTGATCGACATCGACGACGAGCAGGCGAAGGAGGACCTGCGGCGCCTGTCCGCCGCCGCGCTGTCGATCGTCGCGCAGTCGGCGCGCGGAGCCGACCTGCCGCCCGTTCCCGAGGAGAAGGTGCTCGAGGGCCGCACGGCGGCGGAGCGCTTCCTGCTCGCGTGGCGCGGCGAGGTGGACGAGAAGGCGGCGAAGGCGATCGACACGTATTGGATCTGCACCGCGGAGCACGGCATGAACGCATCGACGTTCACCGCGCGCACCGTCGCGTCGACGGGCGCCGACTGCGGCGCCGCGCTGTCGTCCGCGGTCGGCGCGCTCTCGGGGCCTTTGCACGGCGGCGCGCCCGCGCGCGTGCTGCCGATGCTCGACGCGGTCGCGGAGATGGGCGACGCGGACAAGTGGGTGAGCGAGGCACTCGCACGTCGGGAGCGGATCATGGGCTTCGGCCATCGGGTGTACCGCGCCGAGGATCCGCGTTCGCGCGTCCTCAAGCGCACGGCGAAGGAGCTCGGCTCGCCGCGCGTCGCCGTCGCCGAGGAGCTGGAGCAGGTCGCGCACGAGGCGATCGCGAAGAAGCACCCCGACCATTCGTGGACGAACGTCGAGTACTGGTCGGCGATCGTCCTCGACGTCGCCGGCGTGCCGCCCGATCTCGCGCCCGCGATGTTCGCGTGCTCGCGCACCGCCGGCTGGTCGGCGCACGTGCTCGAGCAGAAGCGGCTCGGCGTGCTCATCCGGCCGAGCGCGCGGTACGTCGGTCCCGAGCCGCGATCGCTCCAGTCGGTGTGATCGACCCGCACGCATACCGCGATCGGTTCCCGATCCTCGCGGACTGCATCTACCTCATCAACCACTCGCTCGCTGCGATGCCGGCGAAGGCCGAGGACAACCTCATGGAGTACGCGCGCATGTGGCGCGAGCGCGGCATTCGCTCCTGGGGCGAGGGGTGGTGGACGATGCCGATGACCGTCGGCGACCAGATCGGCCGCATCATCGGCGGGCCGCCTGGATCGACCGTGATGCACCAGAACGTGACGGTCGCCGAGATGGTCGTCATCTCGTGCTTCCGCAATCCCGGCGCGCGCAACCGTGTCGTGTACGAGGAGATGAACTTCCCGTCGGTCCGCTACCTGTACCAGGCACAGCCGGAGCTCGAGGTCGTCGCGGTCGCGGACGACGGGGCCATCGTCGACGCGATCGACGAGCGCACGCTGCTCGTCCCGATCTCGCACGTGCTCTTCAAGAACGCGGAGATCCAGGACGTCGAGCCGATCATCCGCCGCGCCCACGAGGTGGGTGCGTACGTCGTCCTCGACGCGTATCAGTCTGCGGGCGTCGTCCCGTTCGACGTCACCGAGCTCGACGTCGACTTCGCCACCGGCGGCAGCGTCAAGTGGCTCTGCGGCGGACCCGGTGCGGGCTGGCTGTACGTGCGGCCCGACCTCGCCGAGCGCCTCGAGCCGACGTTCGTCGGCTGGCAGGGGCACGCGCGCCCGTTCGCGTTCGAGCCCGAGCTCGAGTACGCGGACGGCGCGACGCGCTTCCTCACCGGCACGCCGAACGTCCCGGCGCTCTATGCGGCGACGGCCGGGTACGACGTGATCGAGGAGGTCGGCGTCGAGGCGATCCGCGAGCGGTCGCTCCACCTGACGTCGTTGCTCATCGACCTGCTCGACGACGCCGGGCTCGCGATCATCAGCCCGCGCGATCCCGCGCGCCGCGGCGGAACGGTGACGGTGCACACGCCGGACCACGCGGCCGTCCATCGCGAGCTCGGCGAGCGCGGCATCATCTGCGACTTCCGCCCGGACGCCGGCGTCCGGCTCGGACCGCACTTCTACAACACGGAGGCCGAGCTGCGGCAGACGGTTGCGGAGCTCGACGACATCGTCTCGACCGGCGCGTACGAGCAGCATGTAGGAGCTTCCGCCAGGTTCTGAACGGG
>Ga0187825_10000448_pt1 | contig 10215 bp, 10 predicted proteins | sample NC_wetland_sal_i_11_FD_132421 | JGI IMG/M metagenome (GOLD analysis project Ga0187825, IMG submission 132421) | Wetland sediment microbial communities from Neuse River Estuary, North Carolina, USA - SourceSoil_5 | ecosystem: Environmental > Aquatic > Freshwater > Wetlands > Sediment | place... | reverse complement strand
TCGCCGAAATCGAACAGCGAATGGACGTGGTCCGCACGCGCCGGCGCTTTCTTTCCGCCGCTGTCCCTTGAAAACGAGCAGACGGGTTGGTCGACATTCTGGACGGTGACGCCCTCTGCCATCAATTCCTGGATTGGCAGCGAAATTCGCACAATCGGCCTTGAAGGGACGCTGCAATGGAAGCACAACGGCGGCGCCGTTACCTTTGTCGGCGCGGTTTTTGGCGACAACGATCCGGCAGGAATCCTGATCGCTTTTCGCGGCTGGAATTTCGACGATCGCGTCACCGGCCTGTTCGAGAAGACACGCTTGCCGAATTCACTCGCGACCATTCTTCATCAGCCAATTCCACTCGAGCGGCACCTCTTCCAGGAAATCGACTCGAAACCGGGCTGGTATGCCGATCTGTCGTGGGAGCCTTCGGACGCGACTGGCTTCGAGGTCATGCGGTACGACAACGATGCCGACCCATCAAGCCGAGCCGGCAATCAGCTGGCATGGCACACGACACTCTGGGACCTGGGCTTTCGTCAACAGTTGGAGCAGCTCACGTTGCTCTCGCAAGCCCTTAGCGGCAGCACGCTCATTCGCCCTTCACCGGGGAGTTTTTCGCAGACCGATTTCAAGTCGGCCTACGTACTGATCGGTTGGGATCTGGACGACTGGTGGGTCGCGGTCCGTGGTGACGTGTTTCAGACCCGAACGCACACCGCTTCGCCTAAACCTTCACCGTTCAGCGAGGACGGTCACGCCTTTGACGCTACGATAAGCTGGTTGCCGAGAAACTGGCTTAGATTGAGCGCGGAATATCTTTTGGTCGAGGATACGCCACCCCAGCGGCTCGTTGACGACGAGACGCCGCATCGCACAGAGACCCAATTTCAACTCGTCGCGCGAGCCTATTTGTGAGGTCGAGCCTGCGTGTTACGCTTTCGGCGCCCACTGGGGAGACTTTGATGGCGAAGAACAAGGAATTCGAGTTTCAGGGCGTCAATCATCTGGCGCTGGTATGCAAAGATATGGCTCGCACCGTTGACTTCTACAGCAACGTGCTCGGCATGCCGCTGATCAAAACGATCGAATTGCCGAAAGGGATGGGGCAGCATTTCTTTTTCGACCTCGGAAACGGGGATTCGCTTGCCTTTTTCTGGTTTCCCAATGCGCCGGAGTCTCAGCCTGGCGTGGCAAGCGCCGCGCAGGGTGTGATGCCGGGTCCTTCGGCGCACGGCTCGATGAATCACGTCGCAATCAACGTTCCGGCGGACAAGATTGAAGATTACTATCAAAAGCTCCTGGCCAAGGGCATCAAGGCTTCGCGCATCATCAATCATGACGACTCGCCGATGCAGGCGAGCCTGGAGCTCACGCCGACGACGTTCGTACGATCGATCTATTTTTTCGATCCTGACGGCATCGCACTCGAATTGGCAGCCTGGACCCGTACGCTCGGCGCGCCCTCGGATGTAGCCATCAAGCCCGCGCACGTCGAGGACAAGGCACGTTATCTCGAACCGGCAAAGTAACGGCGCGCTAGCTCATCGAGGCTTTCCGGTGGCTGCTCGATCATCGCGCGAGCCGATGTGCGCACGAACGCCTTGTCTGGCTCACTCGTGATGTACTCGACCGGTGACTTGCCGTCGACGCGCGCGAGCAACAGCATAGGCAACAGGCGCGTCGCGCGTCGGTCGAGAGCTTCGGGGCGTTCCCAAGTGACGCCAGCGGCGTACGACGCGTGCATCGCCGAGAACGCGCGCGCATAATTCTCCGACCACTGTGGACGCCAGGCCGTCTTCAGCAGAAAATGATTCAGGCAGAAGGCAAGATCGAACGCCGGATCACCGAAACAGGCCGTCTCTGCGTCCAGAAACACCGGGCCATTCGCTCCGCACAAGATGTTCTTGGGACTGATGTCGCCCTGCATCAAGGCAATACCCGAGTTTGCGATCTCTGCCGCGACCGTCCGGATAGCGTTCGCAAGATCAGGATGGCGCGTCGCGGTAAAGAGCAAATAGGGCTCGAGCCGAAGGGCGTAGAACTGAGGGCCATTGGCGAATGAATTGGCGACCTCGTCACGTCCGGCCGTTGCTGCATGAATCTTTGCAAGCGCCGTTCCGACGCTCGACGCAAAGTCTTCGTCGATCCGACCGGCAGCCAACTCGGCCTTCCACAATGGAAAAGAGTCCGGAGCCAGGAATTCCATGGCGAAGAGATGGCGTCTGCGGTCTTCGCCGAGAACCTTTGGCACCCAGTGCGCATTGATGCCGGCAACCAGTTTCAGCCACGCAACTTCGGTCATTGCCCGTTCGGGTGGCGCGCGCCAATCGATGGCGACGCGGAGCTTCGGCAAGGCGCGCTTCACGACGATAGGTGGACGGGGCCCTGATTCGACTTTGTACACATCGCATGACACGCCGCCGGAAAGTCTCTCCAGTGTGAACTGTTCCCCGACTCGCAAAAGGCCCATGCCAGTCAAAGCCTCGGCGATGTCGTGGAATTCGCCCGAATGCGCAGCTAGGCTCATCTCGCCACTATTCATCGACTCCGCCGCGCCTTACAAGAATATCATGGCACCGCTCAGGCAGTTCACGGACCCGAAGCTTGTCGCCGACGCGATTGTTTCTGCGGTAGGTCCCAATATCGTCCTTGGATTGCCGTTGGGACTCGGCAAGGCGAACCACATCGCGAATGCCCTGTTTCAACGCGCCGTGGAAGAGCCGTCGATCAACTTGCGCATATTCACTGCGCTCACCCTGGAAAAGCCGTCATACAAGAATGATCTTGAACGGCGCTTCCTGGATCCGGTGATAGAACGCCTCTTTGGGGCTTATCCAGCGCTTGATTACGTGTCGGCGCTACGTAGCGGCAGCCTGCCGCCGAACATTCAGGTCGACGAATTTTTTTTCCTTGCCGGCCGGTGGTTGAACAATTCCCATGCGCAGCGCCGCTACATCTCCGCAAACTATACTCACGCCTGCGAATATTTGCTGGCACAAGGCGTCAATGTCATAGCGCAACTCGTTGCCTCGCGAGCGCTATCTGAAACGAGACGCTACAGCCTGAGTTGCAACACCGATCTGACTCTGGATCTGCTCGATGCGCGCAAGGCTGGTCGCACGAACTTTATCCTTGCCGGACAAGTCAACTCGCAGTTGCCGTTCATGCCGGGCGAGGGCGACCTGCCAGAGGACGACTTCGCGTTTGTGCTGGACGGAACGCAAATTGATTTTCCGCTGTTCGCACCACCGAAGTCTCCGATCGGCATCACGGAATATGCCATCGGCATCCATATCGCGCGACTGATCGCCGATGACGGGACCTTGCAAATCGGGATCGGCGAGGAGGGCGATGCCGCGGTGCATGCGATGATTTTGCGCCAGCGCGAGAATGCCGCTTTCCGCAGTGCTGTTACCACGCTGACCCGCGAGGCCGCTCCATTGCCAATTGAGGAACGCGCGCCGTTCGCCGAGGGGCTCTATGGCGTGAGCGAGATGCTGGTCGACGGATTCTTGGAGCTTATGGAGGCCGGGATCCTCAAGCGCGAAGTCAACGGCGCTTTGTTGCATGGCGGCTTTTTTCTGGGTCCGCAGTCGTTCTATCGCCGGCTGCGCGAAATGGACTTTGAGCGGCTTCGGAAGATACAAATGTCGCGGATCTCGTTTACCAACCAACTTTACGGTGACGAAGCCGGCAAGAGAGCGGCGCGAAAAAATGCGCGCTTCGTCAACAATGCGATGATGGCGACAGCTCTTGGAGCGGTCATTTCCGACGGGCTCGAAGACGGGCGCGTGGTCAGCGGGGTGGGCGGCCAGTTTAATTTCGTCGACCAGGCTTTTGCCTTACCTGGTGCGCGTTCCATCATCGCCATCAACGCCACGCGTGGCGCTGGCCGAAGGCTTCAGTCGAATATCCGTTGGTCGTACGGTCACGCGACAATTCCGCGTCATTTGAGGGACATCGTGGTCAGCGAATACGGGATTGCAGATCTTCGCGGCAAAAGCGACGAACAGGTCGTGGCGGCGATGCTCGATATCACCGATAGCCGGTTTCAGGACGAATTGCTGCGCCAGGCAAAAGCTGCCCGCAAAATCGCCATGTCTTACGAGATCGCCCCAGCCCAGCGCGATAACTATCCGGAGCGCATCGCGACGGCGCTCTCGCCATTGCGCGAGCGCGGATTGCTGCCGCCCTTTCCCTTTGGCTCCGACTTTACGCCTCTCGAACAACGCCTCATCGGCGCTCTCGAGCTGTTGCAGGGTGCCACCCCTCTGCAACTTGCGCGCCTTGTCCTGGCAGGGCTCGGGTCGGGCGAAGAAGCGGCGGTAACGCGAATGGCGCTCGATCGGCCGGTCACCGCAGCGCAACAATTGTCGCGCATCCTCGTGCGCGGCGCGCTGAAGGTTTGAACAGTCGTCGTTCACTGCACCGTGATGGTGCAAACGCAATTTATGCCGGCCGGGTGGTGCATCGCTTTCGCTGACAGTCTACTGTGCGCCTGCTTTTCGAAGGGGACCAAGCATGAAGCGCAAATTGATGCTCGTCGCGAGCCTCGCTACCTTGTTCGGCGCAACCGCCGCCATCGCCGCCGCGTCAAAGACGCCAGACTATGTCACGGCTTCAATCGGTGATTCCGCGCGTCCCGATGCGGACAAGAAGCTTGATCCGGAACGGTTACCCGCCGACATGCTTGCGTTTGCCGGCATTAAGCCCGGCATGAAAGTGATGGATCTCATTCCCGGTACCGGCTATTTCACGCGGCTGTTCGCGAAGGCCGTGGGCAAGGACGGTTATGTCTATTCGTATCAGCCGGCGGAATTCGACGCTTTCTATAAGGGTAAGCCGCCACCGATCAAAGCCGTGGCAGCCGGCTATTCGAACGTTTCGGTGATCGAGGCGCCGATAAATTCTTTGGTCGCGCCGGAAACGCTGGACGTGGTTTGGACATCGCAAAACTACCATGACCTTCATGACAGCTTTGCCAAACCAGCAGATCTCGCCGTCATCAACAAGCAGGTGTTTGCGGCACTCAAACCCGGTGGTCACTACATCATTCTCGACCATGCTGCGGCTGCGGGTTCGGGCCTGCGCGACACCGAAACCTTACATCGGATCGACGAAGCTACCGTCAAGCAGGAAGTGCAAGCCGCCGGCTTCAAGCTGGTCGGCGAGAGCAACGTTCTACGCAACCCGAAAGATCCGCACGACAAACTGGTTTTCGATCCCTCGATCCGTCATCACACCGACCAGTTCATCTTGAAGTTCATGAAGCCGGCCAAATGAGTCCGTGAGGCTTGCGCCGTTCGGTGGTAGGGCAACGCCATCACGTGCTTTGCCTCGCTGAACGAAGTTGTGATCCTCCTGTCCTTGTTTACACGTGCCTCAATTCCCAAATCCTCGTGCTCGCGCACTGCAGTCATGAACAGGCGAGGTGGAGTCGCGCTTTGAGAATTGCACGAGGGGGATGGTGCGAAGAAATCCAAAAAATCGACGCACAATTGGATTGCTGAAGCATCTCTGTAAACGAATGAATATTTTGATCCGGAAAATCGAGACGGATTTTGTGCACGGGCAGGGGGAGGGTGTCATGAAATCTGAAAAATCGACGCACAATTCCGTTGTCGAAGCATCGCCGTATATGAACGAATATTCTCTTACAACAGCTAAGAGCCCGCTCAATAGTCGATCACGATCTTTCCGAAGTGGCCGCCTGCCTGCATCAGGCGAAGTGCATCTGGCACCTGGGCAAAGGGAAATTCCTGATCCACTACAGGTTTCAGGTTCCATTCGTCGATGTGTTTCGCCATGTCGTCGAATTGTTCCCGGCTACCGACGGAGATGCCGTGGATATGCAGATTCTTGCCGAAGACGACGGGAAGCATGACGGGGCTCGAGAATCCTCCGAGGACGCCGATCACCACGATGCTGCCGCCCACTCGCGCCGCATCGAACGACTGGTTCAGCGTATTTTCTCCGCCCACTTCGACGACGACGTCGACGCCGCGACCGCCGGTGAGCTCGCGCGCCGCGCGGCCCCAATCCGGAGTGGTCTTGTAGTTGATGGTATGGTCTGCGCCGAGTTTTCGCGCACGCGCCAGTTTGCCGTCGCTGCTGGACGTGCAGATGACTGTCGCGCCGCGCGCCTTGGCGAATTGCAGGGCAAAAATGGATACGCCGCCGGTGCCTTGGACCAGCACCGTGTCGCTGGGCCCAACTGGAGCTTCGATGGTCACGGCCCTCCAGGCCGTCAGGCCCGCGCAAGGCAGTGAGGCGGCCTCGGCGAAGGAGAGGCGCGGCGGGAACTTAGAAACGCCGTCGGCGTCGAGCAACATTTTCTGCTGCAGCACGCCAGAGAGCGGGCCTCCCAGCGGCCGATTGCGGCTTTCGGCCGTCACAGGGCCGGCCAGCCACGTCTGAAAGAAGAGGGGACACACCCGATCGCCGACGGACACGCGCGAAACGCCGGAGCCGACTGCCGAGACTTCACCTGCGCCATCGGAAAACGGAATAAGCGGCAATGCGTATCCGCCGCCATATCCGATGACAGTCAGCAGGTCGCGATAGTTGAGGGAGGCGGCCCTGATCGACACTACGATCTGGCCTGGGCCGGGTTTCGGCTCCGGCTTTTCAACCAGATTGAGATTTTCGATGCCGTATGCCTTCTGAATTTCCCATACCTTCATCGTTCGCTCCACGGGTTGGCCAGTCTGCGTCAATTGGAATGGATTCTCTTTAACTGCAGAACGATGTCCGCCCACTGTTTTTTTCGTTTGCTCAATTGTTCGAGATGGAGCGCGGCGAGGCGAAGAAGGACGGTCTCTCCACCTTCCGTCAAATTGACGAGCACGGCTCGGACGTTCGTTGCAGATTTCTGTCGCGTGACGAGTCCGATTTTGACCAAACGATCGACGAGCTGGACAGCTGCATTGGGTTTCAGCAGGAGTTCCACCCCTAGTTCCCCGATTGAAATAGCGCCCTGGGGCCACGCTTTAATCGCGAGCATGGCTTGATACTGCTGTGACGTCATACCCTCGCGGCGCGTGACTTCCTCGCTAAAGGCGAGAAATCTGCGGAGTGCATTTCGAAAACCAGCCAGTGCTTTAATCTGTTTTTGGTCGATTTGCCGCTGCATCGCATGTCCCGGAAGGCTGGTCGAAAAGACGGAAGGTCTGGCCGTTCACGGCTTTCGCCGATGCCATCCGCGAGGTTTGGCCGACAATAAACTTCACGCCAAGTCGAACCGGTTGTTGTTTTTGCTTGATAAAATGGATTTCAACTCATCGAGTCAATAAAACTTTAGTGACCACATTAACACCGAACTCAAAGTTTCGGCTGAGACTGATGAACTCAGGGTCATGTGGGGAGTCATCAAATGTCTTTATTTGCACGTTTCGCAAAGAATGAAAGCGGCGCAACCGCCATCGAGTACGGACTGATCGCGGCGTTGATTGCAGTCGTCATTATCGGTGCCGTCACTGCGGTCGGCACAAGCTTGTCAACAACCTTCACGACGGTTTCGGCGAGCCTGCTGTAGTCCACTCCAAGTTCACACTAGGACACACGAACTCCCGCTCGAGAGAGTGGGAGTTCTTTTTTGCCATGATGTCAAGGTCTGCGCGTCCGCGCATTCCTACTGGCGTTCATACACGAAGATGTCCGGTTCACGCCGACCGACGGGACGCAAGGTTCTGGTCAATGTCTTCAGGTCGCGGGAAAGTTCGACCCGCTCGGTTCTATTGATCTTGCCGCTTAGCTTGACGGTGATCTCCAGCGTGTGCTGGTCCGCCCGGCGCGTCGACCTCGTAAAACCACTGGGAACGCCAGGACCAGTGATTGGATAATTTTTGTCGTCGAATTTCAGATTTCGAGTGCTTTGGGAGGAACTGACGAACGAAAGTCCGTTCGCATCATAGGGACGAATCTGGAGCCTATCCGGGCTGATTGGGAATACGCTCTCCCAAGCCCCGGCAAAACTTCGACCGTCTGCTGTTCGCTTGTACAGGTAGTTCATGGTGGATGTAGACCCGTTCGGCGCGAATTCCGTGTAGCTGTCACGAAGCGTGGCACCATCTTGGGAAAGCCTCCACGTCGCGGAAAGCAACATGCGGCCATCTTTCTTGCGCACGACCTTCCAGCTGCCGTCTCTTTCACTGGTCACGGACAGCATGGTCCCGAATACTCCGGGCTGGAATGTACCGTCGACCACGATCCTCTCGGGTACGCCGCCGAAATCGAACTCGTAATCTTTGCTATTGAGGCTCTTGATTTTCATCTGGTCGATGAGTCTGCTTTTTGCTGTGTCCAGATTCCAATCGCCGACGAAGGGGTCGGTCGTTGCCCCCGTTGCCGCAACCGACAACAGGCATGTGACCAGCAGCGATTGAACAACACGATTAAACATCGCTTTCAACTCATGCCTCCAAGCGGCAGCGCATGACGATAAACGATGCTCCCCAGCCATGCGCGTAAACTGCTCGTGAACTGAAGCCGAGATCGCTGGAGTTCCATCTCCCAGGATATGGCGGACAGGGAGGGATTCGAACCCTCGAACGGCTATCAACCGTTACACACTTTCCAGGCGTGCGCCTTAAACCACTCGGCCACCTGTCCGGGAGTCTTCGAAGCCTCGGCACCGAAGACGAAGGCGCGGAATATCGTGGCTGGCAGGCAAAAGCAAACCCTTCGCAGCTAGTCCGTCCCGGCCCTTCCGACGCCTAGGTTATGCTCCGCCGCGATGATGGAAATCGTGTACCCGGCAACCACGTCGAACAGACACATCATCACGATGAAAAAGAACGGAGTCGTGGCAAATCCTTTCAGCACGATGAATTCGACGAGGGCCGCGACAAAGGTCAGCATCGATAGGCCATGATTGATGATTTCATGCTTTGTTGTCCGCGTCGCCTTGACGACTTCGATGAAGAGAAGTGCGAGCGTCACCAGAACCAGGAAATCCCCGAAGCTGAATTTCCATTGGTCACCTGAAAACATGGTGATCGAGAGCGCATGGTTGTAACTCAACATATCTTGAACGTCGTAGTGCAAAAGCGCTCCACCGCCCAATGCGATGAGGTTGTAGAAAATGACAGGCAGAAGAAGCAGTGGAAAAATTCGGAACATTTTGATTCTCCCCTCTGACTCGATTGTATGCATCTATTCCGTGCGAGCACGTGGTGCCGGTAGATCAGGATGTGCTCGCGACTTTGCGCAGTCGCGAGCGTTCGCGAAAAATCAGGTAGAGGTTCCTCGCATATACAATCAGGCCACTTCCTTGACCCAGGGCGAATGGTGCGCTGCCAATGTGCAAAGCGTAACAGAATGACACCAGACCGCCTCCTAAGCTGAGGTACCAAAAGGCAAGCGGAACAACGCTTCGGCCCTCCATCTCGCTTCTGAACCATTGCACGATGAAGCGCGACGCGAAAAGCGCCTGACCCGCGAGCCCCACGAATAGCCAACTCGTATCGACCGGGTGAGCAGCAAGTTCGGCCGTCCAATGCCACAATAGACTCATCACAATTCCCGTGCCTCGGTCTGGCCACGATACCGGCGTTGCAGCCAACGTACTCCCAAAAGATCGTTCACGCTTACGAGCATGCGCCCGATGTTGGTGTACTTCGACGTGCCGTGCCGGCGTTCGCGGTGGTTGACCTCGACGAAGCGCACGCCAAAGCCCTCGCGCAGCATCAGCGCAATGATAAAGCGGTGCATATGATCGAAATAGGGTAACGCCAGAAACGCCTCACGGCGGAAAACCTTCAGGCCGCAGCCCGTGTCCAATGCCCCGTCATGCAATAGGCGGGAGCGAATTGCGTTACCCGCGCGAGAGACTAGCCGGCGGCTCAATTTGTCTCTCCGTTGGGCGCGAACTCCGGAGACGAGGCCAATTGCGTTTTCGTCGGACTTGATAATCGCCAGCAGTTTGGGGATGTCCGCTGGGTCGTTCTGGCCGTCTCCATCCAGCGTGACAATGGTATCGAACCGCGCCGCGAGGACGCCGGTGCGTATGCTTCGGCTCTGGCCGACGTTGCGCGAGTGTCGAATGATGCGCAGCCGAGGCAGCCCTTGCCTGAGCTTAACGAGTACGTCCGCCGTACGGTCCGTCGAACCGTCATCGACAAAGATGATTTCGGCGGATGGTTCGTTCGATATCGCGGCCGCGATCTCGTTCGCGAGCGGCGCGACGTTCTCCTCTTCGTCCTTGACGGGGACAACAACGGA
>Ga0187825_10000446_pt1 | contig 10235 bp, 10 predicted proteins | sample NC_wetland_sal_i_11_FD_132421 | JGI IMG/M metagenome (GOLD analysis project Ga0187825, IMG submission 132421) | Wetland sediment microbial communities from Neuse River Estuary, North Carolina, USA - SourceSoil_5 | ecosystem: Environmental > Aquatic > Freshwater > Wetlands > Sediment | place... | reverse complement strand
GGCTTCCTCCCCGGGCTCAAGATCGAGCAGCTCCACGGCGAAGCCACGGCGCTCCGCCCAGCGCGTGTACATGCGGACGAGCATCTCCGCCCAATCCTGCGACTCGGTGCCGCCCGCTCCCGGATGGATGTGCAGCAGCGCGTTGCGCCCGTCGTCGGGGCCGCGCAACATGTTGCGCAGCTCGAGGGCTTCGAGCTCGGTGGCGATCTTCGCCGCCTCCTCATCGAGCCCGCGCTGCATGCCGAGCTCGACGTGCGACTCGGCATCGAGCAGCTCCGCCAGCTCGCGCGCTTCGTCCACCCGCTTCTTCAGCGCCTGGTAGGGCTCGATCCAGCGCTTCAGCCCCTTGACCTCCTCGACGACCTTCTTGGCCCGCTCCTGGTCGCTCCACAGGCTGCCGTCCGCCATGACGTGTTCCAACTCGGCCAACCGGGCCGTCTTGGCTTCAACGTCAAAGAAAGCTCCGCAGCTCTTCCAGCCGGCGGGTGAATTCGGTGAAGCGATCGCTGAGCGCCACAGGTCCATCCCTTGTGCACGGGCGGGTACGATATGAGCCGCCCACCGGGGTCGGTGAGCGGCTCTAACATATGGCAAATCTAGGGGGTTAGCCCGGCTTTTAGAAGAGCTTCTTGCCGCCGGCGAGGATCTCGTTCAGCGCATCGGTCCAGAACGGCGTCGTCTCCGCCATCTCTTTCCCCACCTGCTCGACGTACTCGAGCCAGCTCTTCTCGATCTCGTCGCGGAACAGCTGCGGCAACGTGCCGTCGCGAATCCCCTGCTGCCGCTTCTCGGGATGGTAGACGAGCATGTCCGAGATCAGGGCGCGTGCGAGGCGCCGCGCCTTCTGACGCGGGTCCTGCACCAGGAACGGATTCACCGGACGCAGCGGCCCCGTCTTGCGCGGCTCGGGCGCCGCCGGAGCAGCGGGGGCGGGCGCGGGCGTGCGGAGGGCGCCGACACCCGCGGCAGCGGGCGGCGGCGCGGGCGGAACCGGGAGCGGCGGCAGCGCCGGGGCCGGCGGCGTCCGCAGTGGGGCCAGGTTCGGCGCGGTGATCGCCGCTTGCGAGGCGCGCAGCCCCGCAATCGACGGCGCCTGCGGCGGCAGCGGAGCCGGCGCAGCGGGCGGCGGCGGCGCCAGTGGTGCTGGAGCAGGCCGCAGCGGAGGCGCTGCAGGAGCCATCACCGGCGGAGCCGGCGCGACCGGCATCGTGACGGGTGGCGCCGCGAGCGGCCGGGTCACCGGAGGAGCAACCGGCATGAACGGACGCGCCGGCATCACCGGGGGCGCCACCGGTGCCGCAGGCGGCGCCGCGGCAGGCGCCGCCTGCGCCGCTACGGGTGCGGCGAACGGCCCTGAGGGACGGACCAGCGGTCCCGAGGGCCGCGGCTGCGCTGCCGGAGACGGCGCTGCAGCCGGTGGCGGAGGCGGAGGCGGCGGCGGCGCAGCATGAGGTTGTGGCGGCGGTGGCGGTGCGGCGGGCGGCGTGGCGACAGGAGTGAAGATCGCAGCCACCGATCCGGAGACGCGGGGAGCCGGCGCCGTTGCGGCCGGGGGCGCGGCCGCCATCCCGGCAGCCGCGCCCCGCCCCGAGTCGGCATGAACGGCAAAGACGTTGCCGCACACAGCACACCGTGCCCGAATCCCCGACGCCGGCACCTTCGCCGGGTCGACCCGGTAAATCGTCTCGCACGATGTGCAGGTAACGTTCACTGCGACGACCTCGCGCTCGATCTCGCGTTCAGCTCCACGGGCCCGTGCTCCGAATCATGACGCCGGTCGACCACGAAGACCGATCCGGGCTGCGTCTTGGCATAGCTCTTCATCTCGGTCGCCAGCTCGCTCACTTGGGCTGGGTGCGCAAACTTGCGGTGCTCGTTGGTCACGATGCCGATCGACAGCGTCATCAGCGGCACGCGATGCAGCTGGCCGCGCCGATCTTTCCCGAAGTAGTAACCCGCCCGCCGGTCCTGCTCGTTGTACTGATACGGAATCAGCGTGTCGAAGACCGCCAGCACCTCGGTGCACACCGCGGAAATATCGTCCACCGGGATGATAAAGATGAAGTCGTCGCCCCCGATGTGCCCCACGAAACCGCGCCGCTCGATCATCCCCTTGACGACGTCGTGCAGGATCCGCGACACCAGATAGATGACGCGGTCGCCGTCATAGTAGCTGTAGCGGTCGTTGTACTCCTTGAAGTGATCGAGATCGGCATAGCATACTGCAAATCGCTCGCCATCCTCCATGCGGCGCCGCATCTCGCGCTCGATTTCCGTCGTCCCGGGCAGGCGGGTGGACGGATTCACCGCCACGTCCCGCTGCGTGCGATTCACGAGAGCGTCGAGCCGGCCGGTCTGCTCGCTCGATTCGAACAACGGCGTGACGACCTCGTCGGCGCCGGCGCTGAACCACTCCATGACGCGCTCGGTGACGTGGCGCCCGGTCACCGCCACGAGCGGCACGATGGCGGTGTAGGGGTCGACCTTCAGCCGCCGGCAGGCCTCGAGCCCCGTCGCCCCCGTCGCGTCCGCATCCACCAGGACCAGGGACGGCAAGGCACGCAACACCATCTGCTCCAGCTCGGCCGGATCGTGGACAGGAACGGTCTGCTTCCCGTTTTTCTGCATCCAGCGCTCCACGAAGTCCGGCAGCGGCCGACCGACGGCCGAAAAGAAGAGGATCGTGGGGCGCGTCCGCAACCGGACAACCTCGCGTAAGGGTAGAGCGCGCCTAAACTTAGGCCGCTACTCCTCGTGTGTCAAATGAACCACGCCGCCACCGCCAAAATTGCGTACGCGGCGAGCAGCTGCGCGCCTTCGAACCAGTGCGATTCCCCGTCGAGCGCGATGACCGTCACGATCAGGGCCGAGAGGCCCAGCGCCACGACCTCGAGCGGCGTGAAGACGAGGGTCATCGGCTGGCCCAGGACCATCCCCGCGAATACCAGCAGCGGGGCGACGAACAGCGCCACCTGGGTGCTCGACCCCAGCGCGATCGACAGCGCGAGGTCGGTGTGCCCTTTTCGCGCCACGACCACAGCTCCGGCGTTCTCGGCGGCGTTGCCGATCAGGGGGATCACGATCAGGCCGAGGAACACCTCGGAAAGACCGAAGCGTGCCACCACTCCCTCGGTCGCATGCACCAGGATTTCACTCTGTACCGCGACCAGCACTGTCGCCACGGCGAGGACCGCGATCGCGCGAGCGGGCGGCATCGCCGAGACCTCTTGCGCATGACTCGACGCGCCCTGGAAGACGCTGCGGTGCGTGCGCAGCGAAAACACGAGGCTCGCAGCATAGGTCGCGCCCAGGATCAGCGCCACCGCCTCGGAGAGATGGTCGCCCGCGGAGCGCGCGGCGGTGGGGTGGGTGACGGCGAACAACGCGGGCATGACGAGCCCCACGACCGCGAGCAGCAACATCGCGCCGCCCATCCCCGCCGCCGTGCGGTTGAACGTCAACGTCGGCTTCTTGAGCCCTCCCACCACCAGGGCGAGCCCGAGGATCAACAGCAGGTTGCCGAGGATCGACCCGGTGATCGACGCCTTGACGAGGTCGGTGAGCCCGGCCTTGAGGGCCGCCACGGCGAGGATCAGCTCCGCCGCATTGCCGAAGGTCGCCATCAGGAGACCCCCGGCTGCGGGTCCGGTGCGGTGCGCCAGGGCTTCCGTCGCGCCGCCCATCGCCGCTGCCAACGGCACCACCCCGAGCCCGGTGATCGCGAAGACGATCAGCGGCGACGCGTGCAGCGCCGCGAGCAACCAGGACACCGGCAGGGCGATGAGCAACCAGCGCAACGCGCCCATTCGGGGTCAGCGACCCAGGGCGGCGCGCTGCGCCGCGAAGATGCGGTTCACTCCGCCCTGCGCGAGGTCGAGCAACCGGTCGAGCTGGGCGCGGTCGAACGTGCCGTGCTCCGCCGTTCCCTGCACTTCGACGAGCTGGTCAGGCTCGCGGACGACCACATTCGCATCCACCTGCGCATCGCGGTCCTCGACGTAACAGAGATCGAGCCGCGACTCGCCCGCGACAACGCCGACGCTCACCGCCGCTACCAGTCCGGCGAATGGATCGGCTACGCCTGCCGTGCGCGCAAGCCACGCCGTCGCGTCGGCGAGGGCCACCGCCGCACCGGAGATGGCGGCGGTGCGGGTGCCGCCGTCGGCCTGGAGCACGTCGCAGTCGACGCGGATCGTGTGCTCCCCGAACGCAAACCCGTGGAGGACGGCCCGCAGGCTGCGCCCGATGAGCCGCTGGATTTCGTGGGTGCGACCCCCCGCCCCGGTGCGTTCGCGCGGCGTCCGCTGCTCCGTCGCGCGCGGCAGCATGGCGTACTCCGCCGTCACCCACCCCAGGCCGGATCCTTTGCGCCACGCCGGCACTCCTGTTTCGACGGACGCGGTGCACAAGACCACCGTCCCACCCATCCGCACGAGGCACGACCCTTCGGCGTGGGGATTCGCGCCGCGCTCGAGCGCGAGCGGGCGCAACGCTGTCGGATCACGGCCGTCGGGTCGCGGCATGTCACGTCCGGGTGTGTGGAGGGGTGAAAGCTAGAACGCGATGGTGAGACTGACGACTGCCCTCTGCTCGCCCAGGACCGACGTCTCCAGGGACGCCGGCCGGCGCAGCGTGGCGGAGAGCCGGCTCGAGATCAGCGCGTCGATCGCGCTGGCGAGGTGGTTGGCCAGCAGCAACCCGAGCTGATTCTGAGCGCTGCGGAAGGCGTTATCCGAGGCGCGGATCGTGGCGCGGTATTCCTGCAGCTCCAGCGGTGCGTCCGCCCAGGACCATTGGTAGTGCGGCCCGATCGCGTGGTCGGTGTAGAACCGGATCGCCTTGTTGTAGTCGTCGCTACCGGGTGCGGGCGGGTTCGCGGGGTCGGGGAAGTACGTACGCTGCGCCAGCAGCCAGACCGTCCCGTTGTAGGTGTTGGGATCGTTCTCAGGAGTAAAGACGCCGTTGGGATTGCGATCGAACACTCCGCTCGACGTGAAGCGCTCCAGCGTCTCGTAGTACTCGAAAACGGTATCCCGTCGCGCTGGCGCGAAGCCGCGCTGCGCGACGGTGAACGCCAGCTCGCGATAGCGCTCGGAGCCGTGATGGCCGTCGTGTTGCAGCTGCAGGTAGCGCGAGAGGAGAAAGACCTCAGCCGCGACGTACACGAGACCGCGGTCGCGGCCGGTGATCAGCTGCCCCGTACCGGGGACGACGAGGGACGCGAGCGGCGGCAGCCAGAGCCGTGAGCGGGCCGCCGCGGTCGCGGAGTCGAGGGCCTGTGCATGCAGTGGGAACGCCGTCGCCGCCAACAGAGACACCCCTGCCGCAACGCCGATACTGCGAAAGCTCAAAACTCCACTCGGAACGACAGGAAGGTGGGATTGGGCGTGACGAGATCGGTTCCGGTGAGAAACATGCGCGCCAGATCCACACCGATGGCGCCCGTCGCCACACCGAGTCCGATGCTCGGCCCCGACAGTCCCTGGTGGACGAAGGCGTAGCCGCCGCGCACGCGCACCACCTCGCGATAGCCGACGTCCACGCCGAGGCGAACGTCGGGGTTCCCCGTCTGGCGCCACGGACTCTCGACGTCGGCGGCCATGCGGAGGTCGAAGCGGTCGGCGACCGAGTCGTCGACCGGGCGCAGCTGCAGCCGGTAGGTCGCGCCGACGGTGAGCCGGGTCGGGAGCGGATCGGCCTGGTCGCGGTTGTTCACCTGCAGCGGAAACCCGACGTTGCGCAGCGCGACTCCGATGCGCAGTGCGTGATCGGCGCCGACGGAAAATTGACCGCCGACATCGAGCGCGTGCGTCACCCCCTGCCCCGACGGGACCGACTGGCACGCACCGCTGCAGGTCACGGCGAACTGCACCAGCTTGTAGCTCACGCCGAGCGATACCGATCCCGAGAGCTGCGTGGCGTACGTGGCGAGGAAGGCGAAGTTGCGCGACGCGAGCCGCCCGTTCGTCGTCCCTGTGGAATCGGTCAGCTCGAGGTCGCCGTAGTCGGCGAGGTAGAGCGTCGCGCCGAAGACGCCGATGCCGTGGCGCGGGAAGAAGGCGGTGATCGCGTTGGTCGGACCCGCGGCGAGGGTGGCCGTGTGGAGCGCGAATTCGCTGCTCGACAGGGAGGCGACGCCCGCCGGATTCTGGAATACGGCTTCGCCATGCCCGTCGGCCGCCGCCGCCGTCTGTCCCATTCCCACGGTCGTCGCGCCGACGGGGAACAGCAGGAACAGTGCGGCGGCATTCAGCGGCTGATCCTGCGCCGCCGCCCGCGTCGTCGTGAATGTCGACGGCACGAGGAGGACGATCGCCGTCCGCCAGCCGATCTCAGAAAGTCTTTGCCTCATCGATCAACATGATCGGGATGTCGTCTTCCACCGCATACACCAGCCGGCACGCCGCGCACACCAGCTCTTCCGCCGGCTCCCGGCGGTAGGCGAGCGCCCCTTTGCACTTGGGACACACCAGGATCTCGAGCAGTTCGGGTGCGAGGCTCATGTCGTATACCCCAGACGGCGCAGCAGTCCCTCTTGCCGCCGCCAGTTGTCCAGCACTTTCACGTTCAAGTCGAGATACACGGCACCGCCCGTGAGTCCCTCGATCCGCGTGCGCGCGGCCTGACCGATCGCCTTGATGGTCCGCCCCTGGTGGCCGATCACGATCCCCTTCTGGCTGTCCCGCTCAACATAGACCGTTGCTCGAATATACGTCGGGGTCTCGGACTCCCGGAATTCGTCAATTTCGCAGGCGACGCTGTAGGGAAGCTCCTCCTCCAGCACCGCGAATGCCGCCTCCCGGACATATTCGGACACGAAGAAGCGCAGCGGCTGCGTCGCCATCTCATCCGCCGGATAGTGAAACGGCCCGCCGGGCAGGCGCTCCGCCAGAGTGTCGAGCAGGGCGTCTATCCCCTCCCCCGTCGCACTCGACACCGCGACCCCCCCCAGGCCCGGCGGGCGCCGCTCCGCCGGCACGAGGTCGGCCTTGGTGTACACCGTGACGACGGGGACCCGGGGCGCGGCGGCGAGCCCGGCCGCCGCAGCAAACGCCGGCGCCGGCGCCTCGGGGAGCGGATGGAGGTGGGCGATCACTTCGGCGTCGGCGATGGCACGCAGCGCCGCCTCGCGCATCCGTTCCTGCAGCTTGTAGGACGGCGTGAGCAGCCCCGGTGGATCGGTGAAGATGAACTGGTCGTCGCCGCGGGTCAGCACGCCCACCACGGGGACGCGCGTCGACTGGGCCTTGGGCGAGACGATGGCGAGCCGCTCTCCGACCAGTGCGTTCAGGAGCGACGATTTGCCGACGTTGGGGAGCCCCGCCAGCACGACCGTGCCGCACCGCGTCGCCATCGTCGTCAGCGGCGGAAGCCCCGCGCCGCGGCGATGAAGGCGTCGAACAACCGCCGCATCCGCGGGTCGACGTCGACCAGATCCTCGGGGTGCCACTGCACGCCGAGCACGAACCGATCGTCCGTCACCTCCACGCCCTCGATCAGCCCGTCGCTCGCGAGGGCCACGGGCGTGAGCCCCGGTGCGAGACGCGCGATGCCCTGGTGATGCATGCTGTTCACCGGGAGCAGGTCGGTCTCGAGCAAGCTCGCGAGTCGCGAGCCCGGGGCGAGCCGCACGTCGTGACTGAGATCGTCGCGGCGGCGGCCGCCGGTGGGAAACTGGTCGTGCTTCAGCGGCGCAGGGTGTTCGGCGCCGATGTCCTGATACAACGTTCCGCCGACGGCGACGTTGAGAATCTGCGCGCCACGGCAGACGGCCAGCACCGGCTTCCTGTCCGCCAGGGCCCAACGCGTCAGCAGCAGCTCGGTCCAATCGCGCGCGGGATCGATGCGGCCGCACGCGGCGCTGCGCGACTCCCCGTACGTCGCCGGATCGATGTCCACGCCGCCCGGAAGAAACAACGCGTCGGTGCGCTCGTAGATGCCGCGCAGGGTCGCCTCGTCGCCCTCGAGCAGGGGAATCACCCACGGGATCGCACCGGCCGCGACGAGGACCTGCACGTAGCGCTGGCTCATCACCCAGCAGCGCGGCAGCTGATCGGGAATCGCTTCGAGCGTCTGCGTCGTGATGCCGATGACCGGCCGGTCCGCCATGTCGCTTACAGTCCTTCGGCGGTCTCGGCGATCAGCTGATCGACGACCGCCTTGTGGTCGTTGGTGCGCTGGAACGTCGCGAGCTGACGGTCGGCGCTCGAGCCTTCGGCGAGAATCTTGTACGCGTAGGACACTTCCTGGCGGCTGCCCAGCTCGTCCACCACGTCGCCGATGAACCACTCCACGAGCTCGCGGATCAGGTCGCGCGCCGGCAGCTCCTTGCTCTTGCCGAAATCAATGAGCTGGCCGTCGAGGCCGTAGCGCACGGCGCGCCACTTGTTCTCCTCGATGAAATCAGCCGGGTAGACGCGCAGCGTCATGTTGTCGCGCCGCAGCTTCCAGAGTTTCGCCACGACGGCCTGGAGAATCGCGGCGATGCACACCGCTTCGTCGACGCGCGTGCACACATCGCAGATGCGGAACTCGAGAGTGGGATAAGACCAGTTGGGGCGCACGTCCCACCAGATCTTCGTGCCGTCGGGGATGCAGTTGGTGGCGGTCAGCATCTCGACCAGGTCGGTGTATTCGCTCCAGGAGCGCAGCGCCCGCGGCACGCCGGTGCGCGGAAAGCCGCGGAACACCACCGAGCGGTACGACTTGAGCCCCGTATTGCGCCCCATCCAGAACGGCGAGCTGGTGGAGAGGCAGAGGATGTGGGGCAACACGTAGCGCGACACGTTGAGCGCGTCGACCAGGAATTCGCGGTCCTCGATGCCGATGTGGACATGGGTGCCGAAGATGAGCAAGCGCTGGGCCAGCTCCCCCATGGCCTCCCGCAGCCCGAGGTAGCGCTCGGTCTGCGTGATCTCCTGACGCTCCCACGAGGAGAACGGATGCGTGCCGGCGGCCGCGATGCGCAGTCCGTTCTTCGCCGTCAGCCCGATCACCTCGCGCCGCAGCTGCGCCAGCTCGACGCGCAGCTCGGCCGGCGTCCTGCACACCTTGCTGCCGACTTCCACGATCGACTGGTGCAGCTCCGGTTTCACCTGCGACAGCACCAGGTGATCCTGCTCGAGAATCTGGGTGATGTAGGATTTCAGCTCCCGCGTCTCGGGATCGATGATCTGATACTCCTCTTCGATGCCGAGGGTCAGCGAGGGCGGCTTCATCGGGGCTCCACGAGCATGGTGGGGACCTGGGATCCGCCGCCGGCGGTGACGTTGACGAGCGCCGCCGTCGACAGGCGCGAGAGGCAGCCGTCGACGTACGCGCCCTGGCAGGCGAACGGATCGGTATCGAGAATACGGTCGGCGATCTGCAACGTGCCGTTCGCCACGCTGGGATACGGCTCGCGCGGCACCGGCACGCGCTCCTGCACCACGTGCGGCTCGGTCAGCCCCGCGCGCACGCGCTCCTGCCACTCGGCGTCGGAGACTTCCCAGCCGAGCACGACGCCCTTGCCGCCATACTCGTCGTTCGGCTTGAGGACGAGGCGTTCGCGCTGCGCCAGCACGAACGGCACCAGGTCGATCTCCTTCCCGGCGTGGCGCGTCTTGCGCTCCTCCAGCACCCGCGTCCACGGAATGTGGGCCCTGATCGCCTCGCGCTCTTCCTCGGAGAAGAGCCGCGCGTTCTGCTCGTCGCCGAGCACGGCGAAGCTCGCTTTTTTGTGCAGCAGCTTGCAGCGGAATCCGTTCACCATGCAGACCGTCCGGTTGCGCACCGCCTGCACCACCGCGTGGTCCATGCCGCAGCGATCGATCAGCTCGCTGATCAGGACCCGCTTGTAGATCAGGTCGACCGGCGCCCCGGCTGCCATCAGGCGACCATGGCGCAGCTCGGTCTCGCGCGGATCGACGATCACGGCGTCGAGTCCGTGGGACCGGAAGTACTCCTGGAACAGCACGAACTCGCTGAACGTCGGCACTTCACGCCAGTCGAGGATCGCGATGCGCGGTGCGGCACGCGACCCGCTCCAGGCGGCATACGATCCCAGCACGGCGTGGAGAATGCCGTGGCGGCCGGGGAGCGGCCGCACGTCCATCGTGCGCAGGAACTGCCGCATCACCGGCAACGCCAGAAAGATGTCCGCCAGCGTGTCGCCGTAGGCGGCTCCGGTCGGCGTTTCGGCGTTGTACTCGGTGAGCCACAGGACGCCCGTCTCCGGAAAGTAGAACGAGTCGAAG
>Ga0187825_10000445_pt1 | contig 10244 bp, 10 predicted proteins | sample NC_wetland_sal_i_11_FD_132421 | JGI IMG/M metagenome (GOLD analysis project Ga0187825, IMG submission 132421) | Wetland sediment microbial communities from Neuse River Estuary, North Carolina, USA - SourceSoil_5 | ecosystem: Environmental > Aquatic > Freshwater > Wetlands > Sediment | place... | reverse complement strand
TTTGATCGCCAGCACCGCGCCATGCTTTAACTGCTCCGCCGCCGCGCTGATCGGATCTTCTGCGGCTATTCTTTCCCCGGAGCCATCCCACAGTTCCACCTGCGGTCCGCACTCCCAGCAGGCGTTGGGCTGGGCGTGGAACCGCCGGCTGCGTGGGTCCTCATACTCCTGCTGGCATGCCGGGCACATGGTGAAAGCCGCCATGGAAGTGAGCGGCCGGTCATAGGGGATGCCGCGAACAATGGTGAAGCGCGGCCCGCAGTTGGTGCAGTTGATGAAGGGATACTTGTAGCGGCGGTCGGCCGGGTCGAACAATTCGCGCAGGCAATCGGCGCAAATGGCCACGTCGGGCGAGATCAGGGTGCGAACGCTTTCTTGTCCCCGGCTGGCGACAATCTCGAACCGCCGGTCGCCGTTGCACGGCAGATCGCGCACGCTTACCGCGGTGATGCGCGCCAGGGGCGGGCTCTGCGCCGGCAGCCGCGCGAGGAAATCGGCCACGGCCTCACCCGCACCTTGCACTTCAATCATCACCCCCGCGGCGGTGTTGCGTACGCTGCCGCTCAATTGCCGTTCATTGGCCAGACGATAAACGTAGGGCCGAAAACCCACCCCCTGCACGATCCCAGAGACGGCGATTTGCTTGCGCACTGCCATTCAGGTCACCAGTTCGGCTCGTACGGCCGGCAGCGCCCGGCGTCGTTCCTCGATCCATTCAAGCCAGGTGTTGAGCCCGGCTCCCGTCAGGCAAGAGAGCCTTACCACGCCCATACCGGGATGAATGCGGCGGGCATTGTCTTCCGCGGCTGAAATATCGAAGGGCACATAGGGAAGCAGGTCAATCTTGCTCAGCACCAGAAGTTGTGATTTCAGAAAAATGGCGGGATACTTCAGCGGCTTGTCTTCGCCTTCGGTGACGCTGAGGACCACCACCTTGGCCGTTTCGCCCAGGTCATAACTGGCTGGGCAAACCAGGTTGCCGACGTTCTCAATAAAGAGGAGATCGAAAGGCTCCGGACGCCACTCCGCCAGGGCGCGCTCGATCATCCGGGCATCAAGGTGGCAGGTGCCGCCAGTGGTGATCTGGCGCACGGGATAACCAAAGCGGCGCAGGCGGTCGGCATCGTTCTCCGTCTGGATGTCGCCGGTAAGCACGGCCACGCGGGCACCCGCGGGGAGCGCCTCCAGCGTGCGCTCCAGCAGCGTGGTCTTGCCCGAACCGGGCGAACTGATCAGGTTCAGGCAAAGCACGCCCTGGGCGGCAAACCGGCTCCGCAGCCCGGCGGCAATGCGGTCGTTTTCGCTAAGAACCTTGCGCTCCAGCGGCACCTGGCTCATAGTCCTCCATCTCCAGCGAAGCCACTTCCAACTCGTCGCCGCTCACAAATTCCGTCTGGGCGCTTCCGCAGCCGGGACAAGTCAGGTCGTAGTTCGCCACCGTAAACGTCAGTTCGCACGCCGGGCAGCGCTGCCGGCGCGGGCAGTTCTCGATCTCAAGCTCCAGCGGTTCCATCTCGCTCTCGCGCGCCAGCACCTCAAATCCGAAGCGGAGCGCCTCCGCGTTCACCCCCGAAAGCTCCCCGACGCGCAGCCTTATCTTCCGCAAACGCGCCCCCGCATGGCGCTGTGCCTCCTGGCGAGCTTCCTGCAATACCGCGGTCGCGATGCCCAGTTCGTGCATAAGCGCCTCAGCAGATGCGCGGCAGTTGGTCGCCTGCCAGCATGTCAACAATCCGCGTGGTGCCCAGCGCGGTGCGCATGGTCACAAGTCCGGGATTCTCGCTCCCGACCCTGCCGATGACCTGTGCTTCCCCGCCCAGCGGATGGCCGCGCATCGCTTGCAGGATTTGGTTCGCCGCTCCGGGCGCAACGATCGCGATCAGCTTGCCTTCGTTGGCCACGTACATGGGATCGAGTCCCAGGATTTCGCAGGCGCCGCGCACCTGTTCGCGCACCGGAATGGCGCTCTCCTCCAGTTCGATTCCAATCTGCGACTGTTCGGCGATTTCGTTGAGCGCGCTGGCCAGGCCGCCGCGGGTGGGATCGCGCATGCAGCGGATCGCGCCCGTGACTTTCAGCATTTCCTGCACCAGCCCGTGCAGGGCGGCGCTATCGCTGTGAATGGCGCTTTCGAATTCCAGGCCCTCGCGCTGCGCCATGATGGCCATGCCGTGGTCGCCGATGGGGCCGCTCAGCAGAACCCGGTCGCCCGGCTGCGCCTGGTTGGCGGAGAGTGTCACCCCGGGCGGCACCAACCCGATTCCGGAAGTGTTGATGAAAAGCCCGTCGCCGCTTCCCCGCTCTACCACCTTGGTGTCGCCGGTCACCACCTCCACCCCCGCTTCCTTCGCGGCTTGGCGCAAAGAAGCAGTGACACGCCGCAACTCCTGCAGCGAGAACCCCTCTTCGATGATGAAAGCTGCGCTCAAAAACAGCGGCTGGGCTCCGCCCATGGCGAGGTCGTTGACCGTGCCGTGAACCGCCAGGGAGCCGATATCCCCCCCGGGGAAGAACAGCGGCTTAACCACGAATGAGTCGGTGGTGAAGGCCAGCCGGCAGCCGTTCACGCTGACGATAGCCTGGTCATCCAGGCGGGCCAGAGCGGCATTGTCAAAGGCGGGCAGGAACAAATCGCGAACCAGTTCCGCGGTGAGTCGTCCTCCGCTGCCGTGGCCCAGCAGGACAATCTCGCCCGGGGCCAGCGGAGCCGGGCAGGCGAGCGCAGCCGCGCTTTTTGAGGATTCATTCATTCCCCTGCCTCCCAACCGGCGGCACCTCTCTGCGGTACTGGTAGTAAGCGGCACAGGCGCCTTCCGTTGAAACCATGGGCGCGCCCAGCGGATTCCGCGGCGTGCAGCGTCCGGCAAAGGCGGGACACTCGGTGGGCCGCTTCAATCCCTGCAGCACCTGCGCGCTGATGCACTCGGGCGGCTCAGGCGCGCTGATCTCTTCCAGGCCAAAGGCTTGCTCGGCGTCGTGCGATGCGAACACCGGCCGCAGGCGCAGGCCGCTCTGCGGGATGGTGCCGATGCCGCGCCATTTGCGGTCGCAAACTTCGAAGACCAGCCTCAAAATCTGTTGCGCCGCCGTGTTGCCGCGATAGGTGACGGAACGCGCGTACTGGTTCTCCACCACCGCCCGTCCGTCTTCCAGCTGCGCCACCAGCATGGAAACAGCTTCCAGCAGATCTACCGGCTCGAAGCCGCCCACCACGATGGGCAGGTGAAATTCCCGCGCCAGCTGGTCATATTCCTGGTAGCCCATGACGGTGCACACGTGTCCGGGAGCGATGAGACCCTGCACCCGGTTGTGGGGCGAACGCAGCAGAAGGCGAATAGCCGGCGGCACCAGCACGTGCGAGACCAGCAGAAAAAAGTTCTCCACACCCAGCCGCCGCGCCTGCCACACGGCCATGGCATTCGCCGGCGCGGTGGTTTCAAACCCCACAGCGAAAAAGACCACCTTGCGGCGCGGCTCGGCGACGGCGACCTTCACCGCGTCCATGGGTGAATAGACAACCCGGACATCGCTCCCCGCCGCCTTCATCTGCAACAGGTCACAGCGGGAGCCCGGAACCCGCAGCATGTCGCCGTAGGAAACCAGGGTGACCTCGGGGCGGGACGCCAGCTCGATGGCTTTATCAATGATCTCCAGCGGGGTGACACAGACGGGACAGCCGGGCCCGTGCACCAGGTGAATCCGCGGCGGCACCAGTTCATCCAGGCCGTAGCGCATGATGGTATGGGTTTGCCCTCCGCAGATTTCCATCAGCACCCAGTCGCGGGTGGTGCGGCGCGCGATTTCGCCGGCCAGGGTAAGGGCGATGCGCCGGTCGCGGTACTCGTCCACGTATTTCATCCTGGTCTGGCGCGCTGGGCGGGGCAGAGAGCAAGGAGCTGCCCACATCGCGCCCTTCCCTCCTGCAACCACTCTATTTCCTGTGGACACAACCGGCGGTGACGGGGGTCACAAAAAGAGGTGATGCAGGCGGAAATCTCTGAAAAAACGCGGGGTGTGGGATAGGGTTGAGCCGGGCCGGCCGGATAGAGACTCAGGTTTCCGGGGGCGTGAGTTCCTGTTGCAGCACTCCCATGCCGTTCAGCGCTTCATAAGTGCGTTCGGCCTCCTGCCGGTCCACACAGCTGATGGCAAAACCCACGTGTACCAGGACGTAGTCGCCCACGCCGGCTTGAGGCACGAAGTCGAGGCAGACCTGGCGCACCACGCCACCGAACTCCACGCGGCCGACCCGCACCCCGTTCGCGACACTCGCTTCCAGGATCCTGCCGGGAATCGCCAGGCACATTTTCCCTCTCCTCTCTGCAAAGGCTAGCGTCTTTGCGACCCGTTGTCACGGTCATGCGTCACACATGCCGGAAGCAGGAGCGCCGCCCCTCGTCATTTCATCACGCGAGTGTGTGACTTGCATCACCGAACCTTGTGTCAGCGTGACGGTATGCTGCCGGACTATATGGCAGCTGCCGCCCGACCGTTCCCGGCCATTGACTTCATGTATTACGTGGCTACGCCGGAGTTCATCGCCCGCTGGAACCAGGCCAAGGCCGGCGAACTCATCTGCCGCATGGAGCGCGCCATCGGCGGTCTGCCCCAGTTCCCCTCCCTCCACGACATGCTGGCCCGCATGGATGCCGCCGGGGTGGAGAAGGTGTTCATCGCCCAATGCAAAATGTGGTCTTACCGCCGCAAGTGGATGTACATGGACACGAAGCTGGAGGAGGTGCTGCAGTACACGCAAAGCCATCCCGGCCGCTTCGCTGGCCTTGCCGGCTACGATCCCTTCCACATCAGCGAGAGCCTGCGCGAAATTGAAACCGCGGTCACGCAATACGGCTTTCGTGGCGTTTACGTGCACATCTATGGCTTCGACATTCCCCTGCACGACCGCAAGATGTACCCGCTTTACGCCAAGTGCGTGGAACTGGATGTGCCGGTCTCGCTGCAGGTAGGACACGTGCTCGAGGCCATGCCCAGCGATTGCGCCCGCCCCATGCACCTGGACCGGGTGGCCTGCGATTTTCCAGAGCTGAAACTGGTGGGCGCCCATACCGGCTGGCCCTGGGTGGAGGAGCTGATTTCCGTCTGCTACAAATGGGACAACGTGTGGCTGGGCGTGGACGCCTGGATGCCCAAGTACCTTTCCCCACCCATCCTGCAGTTCATCAACAGCCGCCTGGGGCAGGACCGCTGCCTGTGGGGGACCAACGGTTTGCCTTGGCAGGAGAGCTTGCAGCAAATCGAGCAGCTTGGTCTTAAAGCTGAAACCAAACGCAAGCTGCTGTACGAGAACGCCGCCAAGCTGTTCAAACTGGAAGAACCGGCGGGCGAGTTGTGCGCCGCGGTAAATGGTTCAAAAGCTGTGGCAGGTAAAGTGAGGTAGAGGTTTGTGGCGCGGCGACCCTTCGGCAAGCTCCGGGCAGGCTCTCGCCCGCCAAGCCATTCAAACATGACCCTGGACGGCAAAGTCGCGATCGTGACCGGCGGTGCACGCGGCATCGGCGCCGCCATCAGCCGCGCCCTGGCCCTGGCTGGCGCCGAGGTGCTCATCGCCGACCTCCGCCAGGATGATGCTCAGGCCACCGCCTGCCGCCTGCACAAGGAAACCGGCCGGCGGGTGGAAGCTCACGCCGCCGACGTCACCCGCGTGGAAGATATGCAGGCTGCGGCTCAGGCGGCGGTGGACCGCTTCGGCGGCCTGGACATTCTGGTCAACAACGCCGGCTGGGACCGCCTTATGCCCTTCCTCAAAAGCACGCCTGAGCTGTGGGATCGGATTATCGCCACCAACTACCGCGGCGTCCTCAATTCCTGCTACGCGGCGTTGCCCCACCTGAAAGCGCGCGGTCACGGCGCCATTGTGAATATCAGCTCCGATTCGGCGCGCGTCGGCTCCCTGGGCGAGGCGGTCTATTCCGGCGCCAAAGCCGCCGTGGTGGCCTTCTCCAAGACTCTGGCACGCGAGCACGCCCGCGACGGTATCCGCGTAAACGTAGTTTGCCCAGGCCTGGTGGATACGCCCTTGCTGGACGAGATCAAGGGGGAAGAGTTCGGAGGCAAGATTCTGGGCGCGGTAACCGGCGCCATCCCGCTCAAGCGTCTGGGGCAGCCGGCGGAGATTGCCCCCGTGGTCGCCTTTCTGGCCTCGGATGACGCCGGCTATATCACCGGACAGGTGATCAGCGTGAATGGCGGCCTGACCATGGCGGGATAAGTAAATTCCGGCCGCGGGAGAGGCTTTGAACGGATGCGATATGGAACGGACGTTCGCTAAATGCGAAGAGCTGATCGCTGACCTGGATTTTGCCGCCGTGCGCCAGTGGAAAGCGGACCACCCCGGCGCGCGCGCCCTCGCCTGCTTCCCCGTGTACGCGCCGGTAGAGATCATTCACGCCTGCGGTATGTTGCCCGTGGGGCTTACCGGCGCCGGCGACCAGCTCGACATTCAATATGCCGACGCCCGCTTCGGCTCCTTTATTTGTTCCATCGTGAAGACCACCACGGAACTGGGACTGACCGGCCGCCTCGACCCCTTTGACGGGGTTCTCTTTTCCTCCATCTGCGATTCCGCCCGCAACCTCTGCTTCGTGCTCAAACGCAGTCTTCCCAACTGTTACATTGACTTTCTCCATCTGCCGCACAATTCGGCTACGCCGGCCACGGTGGACTTCCTGACCAGCGAGTACCGGCGGCTGATCGCCCGCCTGATCCAGCTAAACGGCGGCAGCTTCAGTGAAGACCGGCTGCGGGAATCTATCGCGCTCTACAACCAGAACCGGGCGCTGCTGCGGCAACTCTCCCGCCTGCGCGCCGAGCAGCCGCACCTGCTGCGCGCCTCGGAGCTTTACCTGCTGTTCCGCGCCGGCAACCTGCTGCCCGTGGAGACCCACACCCAGATGCTGCGCGAGATAGTGGCTGCCCTGCCCGCCCGCTCGGGCAAGCCCCGCGATTCGTTACGGGTTGTAGTCGAGGGCGCCTTTTGCGAGCAGCCGCCGCGCGAGCTGATTCGCCTGATGGAAGAAGCCGGCTGCTACATCGTGGATGACGATTTCACGCTGGGCCGCCGCTGGTTCACCGACGACGTGCCTACCGATGGTGACCCGGTGGTGACCCTGGCGGAAAGCTACGTCAGTCGCGGCGTGTACTCCTCCGTGCGTCACGACCCGGCCCGGCCACGCACGGCCGGCTTGGTAGAGAAAGTGCGCCGCAGCCAGGCAGCCGCCGTCATTTTCCTGATTGCCAAGTTCTGCGAGCCCGCTTACTTCGACTACGTGCTCTTCAAGCGCGAGCTGGAAGGCTTGAACATTCCTCACCTGTTGCTCGAGTTCGAGGAAAAGACGTTTACCTTCGACCGCGTGCGCACCGAGGTGGAAACGTTTGTGGAGTCGCTGATGTTCGTTTAACAGCGGTGGCTGGTAGCTAGTAGTTGGTGGTTAGCAGTTGTTCGAGGCAAGTGACCAACCACCAACTACTAACTACCAACTACCTCTCCCCAGGTGCAACACGGACGGGGCTCAAAGCGAAACGTGGAAGGAGCCGAAAGCCGGTGACTGTAAAACACGAATACCGCGGCCAGATCCACCACCGCCAGAAGCAGCTCATGCTCGACTGGTACGAGCGCCTGGAGCAGTCGGCGGCCACTGGGCGCCCACCCGCCGTCTCGCTGATGATTTCCGGCAATTGCGTGGAATTGCTGCAGGCCTTCGATGCCGCGCCCATTTATCCGGAGATTAACGCCCTGCAGCTCGCCATTCGCCACCAGTCGCTGGAACCCATTCTGGCCGCTGAAGACCTGGGTTATGCCGCCGACAACTGCGCCTACGTCAAAGCCGATATTGGGGCCTACCTCAAGGGACTCACGCCCACCGGCTCGCGGCTGCCGCAACCCGCGCTGGTGCTGTGCAACTTTGTCGGCTGCAACACCTACCTCAAGTGGTTCGAGCACGTGGCCGCCTTCACGGGCGCCCGGCTGTACACCATTGACGTCCCCTTTTTGCGCGAAGACGAGCCCACGCCCGCGGACGTGCAGTACGTGGTTCGCCAGCTTAAGGAGCTGGTGCCGGTATTGGAGTCCATTTCCGGACGCAAGTTCGACCTGGAGCGCTTTCGCGAAGCGGTGCGCTGCTCGGCGCGCGTGGAAGAACTGTGGTCGCAGATCAAGCACCTGGCCCGCCGCTCCCCTTCTCCGTTCGATGCCTACTTCGATGCCATCACCCTGATGGGTCCTCTCTACGTTTATCGCGCCAGCCAGGAAGGCGTGGAGTTCTTCGAAGTTGCGCTGCGCGAGTTGCAGGAAAAAGTGGGCAATGGCGAAGGCGTTTATGACCAGGAGAAGTTTCGGGTAGTCATGGAGGGCCCTCCGCCCTATCCCTACTTCCGCACCTTCCGCGACATGTTCGCACAGTGGAAAGCCTGTGCCGTGGCTTCCACGTACTCCACCGTGGGCGGGCTATGGGAATTCGGCTTCCGCCACGACCCGGAAAAGCCCTTCGAATCCGTGGCCATGCACATGCTGGCCCAGAACGTCACCAACAGGAATTACCTGCAGCGCTATGAGCAGATAAAGCGCTACGTGGAGGAGTGGAACGCAGACGGAGTGATCATTCACTTCGTCAAAAGCTGCCGGTTATTTTCCGCCGGACAGGGCGACATGCGTGATTACTTCACCCGCGTGCTCGGCGTCCCTACGCTCTACATTGAGTCTGACCTGGAAGACCCGCGCTACTTTGCTGAAGCGCAAACCAAGAACCGGATTGACGCTTTTTTTGAGGCGCTGGAGCACTCCAAGCTGGCCGCCGCCCGGGCCTGAGGAGCGATATGCGATTTGCCGCCGGAGTAGATGTAGGTTCCACCCAGACCAAGGCCGTTATCATGCACGAAAACGAGCACGCACGCATCGTGGCTCGCGTACTGGTGGATACCGGCGCCAACGTAACCAAGGCGGCCGAACACGCTTTTCTCGCCGCTTGCCGCCAGGCCGCACTTCAAACCCATGAGGTCGGTTTCGTGGTCGGCACCGGCTACGGCCGCTACAAGATTTCCTTCGGGCATACCCAGATGACCGAAATCAGCTGCCATGCTCGTGGCGCTCACTACCTGTTTCCCAACACACGCACCGTGATTGACATGGGCGGTCAGGACTCCAAGGCCATCAGCGTGGGCGAAAGCGGCGAAGTGCGGGACTTCGTCATGAACGACAAGTGTGCCGCCGGTACCGGCCGCTTTCTTTCCAACGCCGCCGACGTAATGGGCATCAGCCTGGACGAAATTGGACCGCTCTCGCTGCAGGCTACGAAGCCGGTGAAAATCGCCACCGTGTGCACGGTATTTGTGGAGTCCGACATTCTTTCCTATCTGGCACAGGGCAAAAAAGGGGAGGACATCCTGGGCGGTGTGCACCAGGCCATCGCCAAGCGCACTATTTCCCTGGCCCGTCGAATTCCGCTGGACCCGGAGGTCACCATGACCGGCGGCGTGGCCCGCAACAACGGCATGGTGCGCGCGCTGGAGGAGGTTCTGGGCCGCAAACTGCAAGTCAGCCCGGAGGCCCACTTCGCCGGCGCCATCGGCGCGGCTTTGTTTGCCCTGGAAAAGCTGGACCAGAGTTTCGAATCTGGCCTGTGGAGAACCGAACATGCGCCACACGGCGGGAATTGATATCGGCACCGCCCTGACCAAGGCGGTCATAGTCGGCGGCGGCAACGGCGAAGCGCCCCGTGTCCTGGGACGGGGCATGGTGAAGACCGGCGTGCTCCTGGAAAAGGCCGCTGCGGCGGCGCTGGTCCAGGCCCGCGACATGGCCCGCTTGGGGCCGCGGGAAACGCCCTATGTGGTGGCTACCGGCTTTGGCCGCTACAGCCCAAGCTTCCGGGATACGCAGGTAACTGAAATCACCAGCGCCGCCCGCGGCGCCTGGTTCCTGTTTCCCGAATCTTCCACCGTGCTCGATATCGGCAGCCAGTCCACCCGGGCCGTTGGCCTCACCGCCAGCGGGCGCGTGCGCGCCTTCAAGACCAACGACAAATGTGCCGCCGGTTCCGGCAGCTTCATCGTGCGCGCCGCCAAGTACCTGCAGGTGGATATGAGCAAGGTAGGCGAACTGGCGCTCGAAGCCGGCAATCCTCAGCCTATCTCCAGCATCTGCGCCGTGCTGGCGGAGAGCGAGATCATCAATCACGTCAGCGCCGGGGTAACCGTGGAAGACATTCTGGGCGGGATTTACGATTCGC
>Ga0187825_10000444_pt1 | contig 10244 bp, 8 predicted proteins | sample NC_wetland_sal_i_11_FD_132421 | JGI IMG/M metagenome (GOLD analysis project Ga0187825, IMG submission 132421) | Wetland sediment microbial communities from Neuse River Estuary, North Carolina, USA - SourceSoil_5 | ecosystem: Environmental > Aquatic > Freshwater > Wetlands > Sediment | place... | reverse complement strand
GAAAACATGCTCATTCCCCTCGTGGAGCAATCCGCTTGAAGCGAATACTCCTGACGGGCGGCGGCGGCTTCATCGGGCGCAATTTCATCGAGTTTTTTTCAAGCAGCTATGAGGTCGCCGCCCCCTTGCGTTCCGAGCTCGATCTTCTCGATGAAGCGGCCGTGAGGCGGTACGTCCGCCTTCATCCCGTGGACGCCGTCGTGCACTGCGCCGTCACGCCCGGCCACCGCAACTCCCGAGGGACGGAGCAAATCGCCAATAGGAACCTCCGCATGTTTTTCAATCTGGTCAATAATCGCGATCGCTTCGGGAAACTCATTCTCCTCGGTTCCGGGGCCGAGTACGACATGCGCCATTACCGCCCCAAAATGACGGAAGAATGCTTCGGCGAACATATTCCCATCGACGAGTCCGGGTTCTCGAAGTATGCGATTGCCCGGTACGCCGAGGCCTGCGACGACGTCGTCCTCCTGCGCCCGTTCGGAGTCTTCGGCAGATACGAGGATTATGAGATCCGCTTCATTTCGAACGCCATTTGCAAGACTCTTCTCGATCTTCCGATCACGATCAAGCAGAATCGCCGGTTCGACTATGTCGACGTCTTCGACCTATCCCGGGTGGTGAGGCATTTCGTTGAAAACAAGCCTCGGCACAAGGCCTACAACGTCACTCCCGACAGCTCCATCGAGCTTAGGACCCTGGCGGAGATGGTCCTGGACGCCGCCGGCAAGAAGCTCGACATCGTCACCGCCCTGCCGGAAATGGGAATCGAATACAGCGGAGATAACTCGCGGCTGCGCTCGGAGATCCCGCATTTCAACTGGACGCCTCTGCGCGAATCGATCGGCGCGCTGTATGAATGGTACGAGGAAAACCGCCGCCTTGTTCGCGGCGAACTCCTGCTGCTGGACAAATGAAGAAGCTCATCTCGATCGTCATTCCGGCTTACAACGAATACGACGCCCTGGAAGAACTCCGCCGCAGACTGACGGGCGTTTTCGCCCGCAATGCCGCTTACGATTTCGAGGTCATCCTGGTGGAGAACGGATCCACCGACGCCTCGTACCAGAAAATGGTCCAGCTGAACCGGCATGACGGCCGCTTCAAGATACTCCGCCTGGCCCGGAACTTCCGGATGGACGGAGGGCTGACGGCGGGGCTTCAGTACGCCAAGGGAGACGCGGCGGTGATCATGACGGCGGACTTGCAGGACCCCCCGGAGATGATCACCCGCTTCATCGCCAAATGGGAGGAGGGTTACGAGAATGTCTTCGGGGTCGTCACCAAGAGAAACGGCACGGGATTTATCCGCCGAATCAACTCCCAGCTCTTTTACATCCTGGTCAACAAGCTGACCGACGGCCTGTTCCCCCGCAATGCCAGCGATTTCAGGCTTGTGGACCGCAAAGTCTACCGGACCATCAACGCCATGCAGGAGCGCAACCGTTTTCTGCGGGGGATGTTCGTCTGGGCCGGGTTCAAATCGATCGGCATAGAGCATGAGCGGGCGCCGCGTTTCGCGGGCGAGGCGAAATCCTACACGCTCCAAGTGCTCGATCTTGCCCTCAAAGGCATCCTGGCCTATTCTTACGCTCCGCTAAAAGCCATTTTCATCCTGGGAGCATCCGTTTCCACGCTGGCCTTGATCCTCTTGGGCGGCATCGTGGTCAAGGCGCTGTGGTGGGGCGTCCCCTTTCCGGGCTTCGGCTCGATCATGGCGGTCATGCTGTTCATGTTCGGGATGCTCTTCATCATGCTGGGAGTCATCAGCCAATACATCGGCCTCATCTACGAAGAAGTGAAGCAGCGCCCCAACTTCATCGTCAAGGAAACGATAGGCCTATGAAGCCGATCCGCTTCCTCGCGGTGGGCGTTTGGAACACGGTGTTCGGATATGCGGCCTTTCTCGCTCTGTACCGTCTATCGACGTTCTTGAACGTCCATTACATGATCTCATTGATCGCGTCCCATCTTCTTTCCATCACCAATGCTTACTTGTCCAACAAGCGGTTCGTATTTCAAGGCGGCGATAAAATCTCATTGATGGAATACCTGAGGTTTTCTTCATTCTACGGCGCCGCGTTTTCCGCGAACTTGCTGCTTCTTCCCGCCATGGTGAGCCTCCTCCATGTGCGTCTGATTTTGGCTCAAGGCATCATCACGATTGGGACCATCGCGGCCGGATATGCATGGCACAGCCGCATCTCGTTCAATGAGCGATTCTCCGATCTTTTGCATGCGCGATAACACCCATCCGGAGAAAAGCGCCGCGGCCGCAATATCCGTCAGGAACGCGTTCCTGCTCCATTATTCCATCTGCAGCTTGGGTTTTTTCGAGATTATTCTCCTGGCGTCATCCAAGCTTTTCTCCCTATTATTCTCCTCGCCCCAACCTCCGTTCAACGAAGGCGCCATATCCTTCTTTTTCCCCGGCAAGCCGGAAATCCTCATCTTTTACCTATTGTCCTGCTGCGGATTGCTGGCGTATTACGGCGCTCTCTATTTATTCCTGTGGACCCGGACTCCCCTGATGGAAGAAGATTTCTTTCGAAGAGTCGCAAAAAACCGGAGAAGCTTAGTTCTCTACGCGGCGGGCCTGTTATCGGCGAATCTGGGCGTTCTTGCGTCGAATAAGCTGCGCGCCTCCGGATGTCTTGCGGGCGTCATTCTATGGTTCTCGATCTGCCTCGCGCCTCTGTGCCGCGCGTATTGGACATCACGGGGCGAAGCGGATGCAATCCCCGCCCAAGCGAAGTTCGACAGGACCCTCGCCCTTTTACTAATCGCAATAAGCGCGCAATTCCTCACCCTGTTCATCGATCCGATTTCGCGGAATTTAAAGATGATCAACGAGTTCATGGATATCCCGGAACAAACCCGGATGGGGAACGGGTACGTCGACAACACGGCATACATCAATCAAAACCGGATGATGGGCTTGTTGAAATACAGCCCCGAGAGGGACCGAGGGGACAGCCCGATCCCGGATTCCGATCATTACGTCCGATTCCCAGAGAGCGGCCTCCTGGACGGCTTTATCGCCGACCATGCTCTCAACTATTATTACGACGGCAAATTGGGGGCCTTGGTCGTAAACCGGTCCATGACCGATGAAGAAAGAGCGGAACTGATCGCGATAGCCGGAAATAACGGCCAGAAGGAACAAATCGAGAGGTTGTTTTACTCCTCCGCGCGCGGCAATTACCTGCTTTCCAAAAAGGTCTACTCGCCGGAAGAGCTGAAATTTTTTAAAAAAAACGAATTCGAACTGCGGTGGCAGGTGCTGGCGCGCTGGGTGATCCACCATCATAATTTCGTGCTTGGCCCCATCAACGCGTACGCCTTGGGGAAGCCCTTGACGGCCCTGAACGTTCAGTACGGCCTCTTCAACGTCGTGCTGATGAAGTTCCTTCTGGAGAAAACCGGCGGGATAACATACCAGAATTATTTCAGAATATGGTTCGCTTTCTGGCCCGTTTATTACGTCATGTACGTCGCCGCCGCTTTCCTCATCTTTAAAAGAATTGAGTACGTCCTCTTCGCGGTTTCGCTGGCCTTCGCGTCCGTCAATTGGCTGGATTACCAAATGCTGTTTTTGGGGCCGGGGCTGAATCCGATCCGGCATTTTTTCGACGCGGCGATAGCCGGGTGCCTCTATTGCCATTTTATGAGGGGAAAGAGGATCTGGCTCCCAATCGGCATACTGCTCTGCGCGGCCGCGGTTGTCAACAATAAGGAGTTCGGTTTCTTCATATTCGCCGCATTGGCGGCGACGGTGACGATTTCCTTGCGGCGGCCGGCCTCGATCGGCCCCATTGAGAAATTCTCCGCGGCGCTCATGGGGTTGACCGCGGCGGGCATCGTCGCCGCATGGAAGCATCTGGGCAAGGACGTCGTGTCCTCCTATTTTCTCGAGGGATTCTATAGTTTCCCCCTCCCTCGGGCCGGCATTCTCGGCCCCCTGCTTATATTCAGCGCGTCATCCTTGCTGTTATTAAGATATTTCGACATCGCGGATAATTTCAAATTCATCCTCATGTTCCTCATGTTTTATACCGAGGGCACGTTCATTTATTACATATGGGGAGGGACGAACAATCACTTCCTGAACACGGCGTGCATCGACGCGTTGTTTCTCGCCGCGCTGCTCAAGTTTTCCCTGGACAACAGCCCCCTGCGGAAATACGCGCATTCCATGAGGGCATTTTCCATCGCCTCCTCGTTGTTGTTGTTTTACATCCCGTCCTTGGGCGCGTACTACTACGCGCGGCATCAATACAAGAAGGTCTTCGTCGATCATCGAACATACCGCTGGAAGCTCGACACGGCCGAGTTCGTGTCGACCATGGACCCGAAATACTTCGTGGATTCGGTCGGCCTCATCGGGAAATACGCCCCTCGCGAGAACGCGATCTATATCATCTCGAAATATGACGATTTCCTCCCTTTTCTATCAAAGAAATACAGCGCCATGCCTTTCTTCGACCTCCCGATGTTTCTTTTGACCCCGCGAGAGACGAACCTATGCGTGCTAGCCATCCGGGACGCGAAACCCAAATACCTGTTCGTGGACACCGACATCAACCGGAGTCTCATCTGGGAAATCTTCAATGAAGTGGTCCCCCCTCAAATCCAAGCGGGAGGCAGGGAGGAATCCATATGGCGGGTCCAGAGATTGAAAGAACTGCGGAAGGTTTTCTCGGCCGTTCAAAACCGCTATAGGCCGGTCGAAAGAGGATTGTTGATCACCGTCTATGAGAGAAAAGCCGGGAAAAATTCATAGCCTCTCATGCGCGTACTGATCACGGGGGCGTCTTCAGGAATCGGCGCGGCGCTATGCCGGCGTTACGCGAAGCCCGGAAACACGGTTCATTTGCTGGCTCAAAATAGGGCCGGCCTGGAAGCGGCCGCCAAAGCCTGCGCCGAATCCGGAGCCGAGGCTCGCGTCCATTGCGCCGACGTTTCCGACGCGGCGCAAATGACCCGAATCGGCGGGGAAATCATCGCGGGGAGCGGGCTGCCCGATATAGTCGTCGCCAATGCGGGCATAAGGATGGAGGATCCGGCCGGTTACGAAAATTCGACCGCGGCATACGACGTGATGATGGTCAATTACATCGGAACCGTGAACACGTTCTCTCCGTTCATCGGCCCCATGATGAGGCGCGGGGGCGGACATTTGGCCGCCGTTTCAAGCATCGCGGCTCTGCGAGCGACTCCGAATTCGGGCATATATTCCGCGTCCAAGGCGGCGATCAACTTATGGACCGAAGCCCTGCGCCTGAAGCTTGCCCCGCACAACATCTGCGTCACGACGGCGTGCTCCGGGTTCGTCAGAACGGCGATGACGTCGAGCCTGCCTTTTTATATGCCCGGCATATTATCGGCGGACCAAGCGGCGCGAATCATCGAAAAAGCGATCGAATCGCGCAAGAGCAGGATCGTATTCCCGTGGCAATCCCGCCTCATTTGGGGGGCCTTCCGAGCGATGCCGGGACCCTTGTACGATCAAGTCGTATTGGCGGCCAAGAAGTTTTGGCCGAATAGAACTCGAGAAAGGGGGGCTTCCGCGCATGAAGTTTGAAGACTACTCGAGGACCTTCCTCCATTTCCACACCGCTGAAATCCCTCCCCTGCTGCGGAGGCATATTTCCTCCGGCCGGCAGGGGCTCCTGGACTTGGGAGCGGGAGATGGAAACCTGCTGGTCTCGCTCAAGATGTCGGGCCTTCTCGATTCTTTCGGCAAAGTCGTCGCCGTGGAGCTATCCGAAGAGCGCTGCGAACGTCTCCGGCGGTACACGAACTTTCCGGTGATTCGCGCCGATGCGACGAACCTGGCTGAATTCGCGCCGTCTTCCTTCGATTTCGTGCTATGCACTCAAGTCATAGAGCATGTCGACGAGAAAAAGCTCTTGAATGAGATATCCCGGGTGCTCAAGCCCGGGGGAACCGCTTATATCGCGTCCATCATCAAGAAAAAGCACGGGTGGTGGTATTATCGCACCGCGGACGGTCGCTGGGCGATCGACCCGACCCACCTAAGGGAGTACGCATCCGTGGGCGAATATGAATCCGTGATCAAAAACGGAGGATTTGAGATCGTCGAGACGGTCACGGCCCCCCTCAGGCTCTCCGTCATCGAATTCCTGCTCCGAAGAATCGTCGTCCCGGTTTTCAAGCCCGGCGACATGCACGGCTTCTTTATCCATCACCCCGCCGCGGATTGGCTCCGCAAGAACTTCAATATCCATCCGCCCGGCTACCACGTTGTCGAGACGGTCGCAAAAAAACAAACGCGGCCGGGGCTGAATTAGACCGCATCGTGATCGTGCGCAGAGCATTGGTCACCGGCGGATCCCGAGGCATAGGCGCCGCCATCGTCAGGCGCCTGCGCGAAGGCGGGGCCGACGTGCTCTCTCCCGCGAGATCGGAGCTGGATCTGAACTCGCCGCGATCGGTCTCTTCCTTCCTATCATCGCTCGAACACCCCATCGATATATTGGTCAATAACGCGGGCGTCAATTTCCCGGAACCCGCCTGCGAAACCTCGCAGGAGCGATTTGAGGAAGTCCTCCAGGTGAACCTCATGGCGCCTTTGCGCCTGGCGGCTTCGCTCGCCGAAGGCATGAAGTCCAAGCGCTGGGGCCGGATCGTCAATATCAGCTCGATCTGGGGCCTCGTGGCGCGCGAGCGGCGCGCCGCCTACGCCGCGAGCAAATCCGGTCTCATCGGCCTGACGCGCGCGCTGGCCCTGGAGCTCGCGCCGCATGGAATTCTCGCCAATTCCATCGCCCCCGGCTACGTCGATACGGAACTGACCCGCAAGAACAATTCGCCCGCCGAACTCGCGGATATCTCGAGAGCGATCCCCCTGGGGCGCCTGGCCGAACCCGCCGAAATCGCCGAGTGCGTCGCGTTCCTATGCTCGGAAGGCAACTCGTACATCACCGGCCAAGTGCTGGTGGTGGATGGAGGATTCACGTGCAAATGATAAAAATCGCCTCAAGAATCCGCGATTACCAAGTTTCTTTCCCGGATTCGTCCGAATTGACGGGCGGCTTCGAGAGCTTCCAGGATAAGCTGTACGTGATCGACAAGAACGTCTGGAGGCTTCATCGCGCCGGATGCCTGCGCGGCGTCGATTCCGAAGACGCCCTCATGCTGCCCGCCGATGAAGACGCCAAAACGATGGAGACGGTCTTCAAGATCTACGACGCCCTTCTGGATCGATCCGCGAAAAAGACCACGGCCCTCATCGCCATAGGAGGAGGCATCATCCAGGACGTGGCCGGCTTCGCGGCTTCCACCCTCTACCGCGGGATACGATGGATCTGCGTTCCCACGACATTATTGGCCCAATCCGACAGCTGCATAGGAGGCAAAACCTCCCTCAACGTCAAGGGGCATAAAAATCTCGTGGGGACCTTTTATCCTCCCCACGAGGTGCGCATCGACGCCGCTTTTCTCGATACGTTGAGCGAACTCGATTTCTACAGCGGCCTGGGAGAAGTCGTCAAACTCCACATGATGGGCGGGAGAAGGGCCGTCTCCGGCTTCTTGGAGAGAGCGCCGGCCATCAAGCTTAAAGACCCCGGCGCGCTCATGAAGGCGATACGCGCCTCCCTCAAAATAAAACTTGGCTTCATGAAAGGCGACGAATTCGACCGCGGCACGCGCAACATGCTGAACTTCGGGCACTGTTTCGGCCACGCCCTGGAATCGAGCTCCCATTTCGACATTCCTCATGGGCAGGCGGTTCTCATCGGCATGTTGTTCGCCGGCATCGTCGCGGAACGCCGGGGGCATCTCTCTTCTCCCAACGCGCGGTATTTCGCCGAGAAACTCCTGCTCCCCAACATCATCGTGAAGCCGAAAGACGGAGATCTCGATCCCGAGCGCATCCTTCGAGAAATGAAGAAAGACAAAAAGAGGGCGGGCGACGGCCTGGCCCTGGTGATGATGGGAGACGGCCATTCGATGATCCGGGTGGACGATTTGTCCTACGAGGAATTGGAGGCCGCGAGCCGCGAGCTCGCTTCCGCGCTGAAAGCTCCGGCAAAAATTCAAACCGAAAGGGTCTTCGCGGGAGAATCAAGAGCCCGAGGGATCGTATAAATCCCGCGTTTCCTTCATGACGCGGGTCTTTCGGGCGACTCCGCCGGGAGCGACGGCCGCGATGAAGCCGGAGAGAGACTCCGTGAAATTCTTTTGATCGAACCGCCCGGCGCTCTCCCGGATGAGCGCGGGATCGAAAGAAACGCTCCTGGCTCTCGCGATGGCGCCGGCCAAAGCCTCCGGAGTCTGGGCGTCGAAGAAAACGCCCGTCCGGCCTTCCTCGACGGTCTCCAGGGCGCCGCCGGCCTCATAGGCGATCACGGGCCTCCCGCATGCCATCGCCTCCACGGCGGCGATGCCGAAGTCCTCCTCCTGCGGAAACAATAACGCTTCGCAGCCCCGGTAAAGTTCTCTCAACGCTTCTTGCGGCTGCCATCCCAGGAATTCGACGGGAGCCCCCACGGCCAGCTTCTTAAGCCTCCCCTCCTCGGCCCCCACTCCCACCACCTTGAGAGGCACATTCAACATCCGGCACGCCTGGATGGCTATGTCGATGCGCTTGTACGGCACCAGAGCTCCAGCCGCCAAATAATACGGCCGGGAGGCCCGCCGGCCGCCGGGGGCGACGTCGAAAAAATCGGTATCCACGGGAGGGTAAATCACATGGGCGTCGCGACCGTAGGTCTTGCGGATCCTTGCGCGCACGTTCTCGCTGCAGGCGATGAAATGGTCGACGCTCTTCGCGGCCTCCTGGTCCCACCGGATCAAATAGGGGCGCAGCCGCTCGGTCGCTTTTTTAATCCATGTCCTCGATCCCTCGGGAAAATAGTTGTCGAACTGATAATAGATGTAGCGCATGGGCGTGAAGCAATAGCAGATATGCAGCGGCGAACGCTCCCCGCGCGCCTTCATCCCGGCTCCCTTGGCGACGCAGTGGCTGAATGACAGCAAGAGGTCGTATCCGCTCAAGTCGAAACGTTCGATCGCGCGCGGCATGAGCGGAAGGAGGTAACGGTAATACCGATGCACCCAAGGAAGCCTCTGAAGGCAGGAGGCGCGGATCTTCCTGCGGTTGATGAGGCCGCTGACACGCTCCGGCTTATAAAACAGAGTGTAGATCTCGGCTTGCGGGAATAGGCCGCAAGCGCCCTCCAACACCTTTTCCCCTCCCCGCATTCCCAGGAGCCAATCGTGGATGAACGCGACTCTCATGCCCGCGGCTCCAGGCGGCGACGCCGGTGAAAAGCGATCCTCATCGTCCCATTTTGTACAATACCCTCCATGAAAGGCAAACGCCGGGCCGATTCCGGCATCACGCGCGAGATACGCCGGGTGATCGGCATGGAGGCTCGCGCGCTCGAGCGCCTGGGGCGTTCGGTGAACGGCGCCTACGCCAAGGCCGTCCGGTGGATGGCCCTGTGCAAAGGCAAGGTCGTGATGACCGGGGTGGGCAAGTCCGGCCTCGTCGCCCAGAAGATCGCTTCCACCCTCTCCTCCACGGGCACCCCGGCGATCTACCTGCACCCCGGCGAGGCCATGCACGGCGGGCTGGGGACCATCCAAAAAAGCGACCTCGTCGTGGCCATAGGCAAGTCCGGGGAGTCCGACGAGCTCAACACCCTCCTTCCCGCCATCCGCTCCATAGGGGCCAAGCTCATCGCCATAACCGCCAATCCCAAGTCGACTTTGGCGCGGCGCGCGGGGCTCGTCCTGGAGACCCCCGTGACGGAGGAGGCCTGCGCCCTCAACCTCGCCCCGACGTGCAGCACGACCGCCGCGCTGGCGGTGGGGGACGCCCTGGCCGTGTCGCTCATGAAGGTCCGCAACTTCCGTACCGAGCATTTCGCCCGGTACCACCCGGGAGGGCGCATCGGCAAGCACCTGACCCTCAGAGTGTCGGACATCATGCGCGGCGGCGAGGACAATCCGACGGTCCGCGCCGAGACGCCCATCAGCCGCATGCTCGTCGAGATCACGCGCCAGCACGCCGGGGCGGTCTCCGTGGTGGACTCGCGCGGCAGGCTCGTGGGCCTCGTGACCGACTACGACATCCGGCGGGCCCTGGAGCGCGGCCGCGACGTGCTGTCCTTGACGACCCGCCAGATCATGAACCCGAGGCCGACCACGGTCTACGCCGACGAGCGGGTTGCGCGCGCCATCGAGATCATGGACGCCCGCGACCGGCCCTT
>Ga0187825_10000443_pt1 | contig 10250 bp, 13 predicted proteins | sample NC_wetland_sal_i_11_FD_132421 | JGI IMG/M metagenome (GOLD analysis project Ga0187825, IMG submission 132421) | Wetland sediment microbial communities from Neuse River Estuary, North Carolina, USA - SourceSoil_5 | ecosystem: Environmental > Aquatic > Freshwater > Wetlands > Sediment | place... | reverse complement strand
GAACATCGGAGCCTTGCCAGCGACATATAACCTACTAGTCGGCATCCCGTACATGCTGGGTGGCCTGCTATTTGGCATCGTAACGTTCCGCGCCCGCGTCCTACCGCGGTGGCCAGCTGGCCTGCTTGCCGTCGTCGCCCTGTTGACCCCGTTGGCTGCGCTGCTCCCGCACGCGATCCAGCGGCTAGCGGCGGTGCCGATGGGGCTAGCTCTGGCCTGGCTGGGCTATGCACTCTGGTCTGAACGGCGACAGAACGTCGCGAAGCCCTGTGTGTCCGCCGGAGATTAAGCCTACAGTCCCACCAACTCTCGTCTTGCCCCGCCCGCTTTCCCCCTCCAGGTTCACGAATTGACGCCGGGCCCTTCTGCGGAGCCGGTGGCGCCCGCGAGGTTTGCGCCAAGACAAAGACCCCGGCCGCTCGAGTCTGCATGCTGGTGATCGAGACGACGGGGGAGGGGCGATCCTCATGGACATTGTCCAGGCGCTGTTGGGCGAGCACGGTGCGCTCTACGCGCAGTTCGACTACCTGGAGGAGGCGATCCCGCGCCAGTCTTTGAGTGCGCTCCAGGCGCAGGCGGACGTGCTCGCCGCGGCGCTCCAGTCACACGCCCGCCTGGAGGACGAGCTGCTCTTCGCGTCGCTGGAGCCCATCCTCGGCGCCGGGTCGCCGGAGCTGCTCGGCATGCGCATGATGCACGAGGACATCGACCGCGGGCTCGAATCGTGTCGGGCGGCGACCGACGACGCCGGCGCGCAGGGGGATCTGTTGGGCGTGATCGGGCTCGCACGGCAGCACTTCTTGGGTGAGGAGCAGGTGCTCTTCCCGCTGGCGCAGGCGCGGATCCCGCACGCCACGCGCGATGCGCTTGGGGCGGAGTGGGCGGCCCGGCGCGGCGTGAGCGCCGGTTGAGGAAAGAGAGGAGCGTACGACAATGGCGGATGAGAGTAGGGTGCCGCAATATTTGCAGACCCACCGGTTGCACGGTGAGATCCTCCGGTTCGCGATGGAGGCCGAAGAGCGAACGTTGCGGGCCCTCGCGGGATCGTCCGCCGCCGGGCGGGGAGCCAAGACGCTCGTCAAAGAGGGGCCGCTCCGGATTACCCTGGCGGTCTTGCGCCGGGGCGCCTCGCTCGACGAGCATCAGGTCGCGGGGCCGGCCAGCATTCACGTGCTCAGCGGCAGGCTTCGGGTGGACACGCCCGGCGGGACGATCACGCTCGAGGCGCACGAGCTGGCGGCGTTGGATGCCGGCGTGGCGCACTCCGCGCAAGCGCTCGACGACGCCGCGCTCTTGATCACGGTCGCGATGCCCTCTACCATACGTGGCGGGGATCGGTCTGCGCATCAGGGGGCCATATGCGACGCGTCAGTCACGCCGGAACACAACCCGCGGAGCGCGACCGGTTGACGGCGCTGCTGGCGTCCTCGCCGCTTCTCAAAGGCCTGACACGCGCCCAGTCCCGGGCGGTCGCCGCGGCAGCACACCACCGCACCGTTGAGCCGCACGGGCTGTTCTTCCGCCAGGGCGACCCGGCGGCGCGCATCTACCTGCTGCTGACCGGTGAAGTGAAGCTGGCCGAGGTCCACCCCGACGGCCAGGAAGTGATCCACCGCGTGATCTGGCCGGGCGAGGTCTTCGGCGGCATCGCGGCCTGGGGGGAGGCCGTGTACCCGGTGTCGGCCGAGGCGATGCAGACGAGCGAGGCGTTCGCCTGGGAAGGTCCCACCATGATGCGCCTATTGGAGCGATACCCGTCCGTCGCGTTGAACACGCTGCACCTGATGATCGCGCGGGTCCACGAGCTGCAGAATCGCGTGACGGAGTTGACGGCGGAGCGGGTGGAGCAGCGCCTGGCGCGGGCGCTTCGCCGCCTGGCGGTACACGTCGGACGCCGCGTCGACCGGGGCACGCTCATCGACCTGCCGCTGTCGCGGCGAGACATCGCGGAGCTGACGGGAACGACCCTGTACACAGCAAGCCGCATCATCAGCCATTGGGAAGCGCTCGGCGTGGTGGAGACCGGCCGGGAGCGCGTGCTCATCGTGCGGCCGGACCGGCTCGACGCGATCGCCGAGGGCAAGCCGGCAAAGCCTGGGAGGGACAACGATGACGGCGGCAACAGCAGGTGAAGCGCTGCGGCACCATCACGAGGAACTGGCCCGGAAGATGGCGGAGCGGGTCGCCGCGCTGACCGGCGGTGCCGCGGGCGCCGATCCCGAGCCTCTCCTTCACTTCCTCCGTGATGAGCTGCTTCCGCACGCGGCGGGCGAAGAGCGCTATCTGTACCCGGCCGTCGAGCCGATGCTCAAAGCGCACGGTATGGCTACCGCGACGATGCGGATGGATCATCGCGCGATCGAAGGGTACGTGTGCGCCCTCGAGGAGGCGGCGGGACGGCTGAGGAGCGCCGGGGCTGCCGAACGCGGCACGGCCGCACGGGACCTGACCCGCCTCGCCTGGCAGCTCCAGGCGCTGTTCGATGTGCATCTCGGAAAGGAAGAGCAGGTCTACATGCCGTTGTTCACGCAGCACGCTCCGGAGGCCGAGCAGCAGCGTATCATCCGGCGAATGCACGAGGGTTCCGCGGAGCGTCCCGCCGCCGACGGGCCGACGGATCTCGACGTCCGGCGGTTGGCGCCCGCCCGGCGCCACGCGATCATCTTCGCGACGTTCGAGGCCCTCGGTCCGGGACAGGCCTTCGTGCTCGTCAACGATCACGATCCCAAACCACTCTACTATCAATTCCAGGCGGAGCAGCCCGGGAAGTTCACCTGGACGTATCTCGAGCAGGGGCCGGAAGTCTGGCGGGTGCGCATCGGCCGGCCGTGATTTCGGACACGCGGGCGCAGTGCCGCGATGGCTGAGGTGGCGATCCAACGGTGACGGCCGAGGAGGTGAGGGACGCGCTCCGCGGGGTGGTCGATCCCGAGCTCGGCGCGAGCATCGTCGATCTCGGCCTGGTATACGACGTCCAAGTGATCGGGGCCAAAGTGTTTGTCACGATGACCCTGACCACGCCGCTGTGCCCCATGAACGAGATGATCCCCGACGCCGTGCGGCAGGCGATCGGCGCGCTGCCGGGCGTCGGCGGCGTCGATGTCGACCTGGTCTGGACGCCTCCGTGGGAGCCTCAAATGATGTCCCGCGAGCTCAAGCAGCGGCTCGGGTGGTGACCCGGCGCGCGCCTACTGCGGGACGCCGCGAACGAGCATGACCCCCAGCGCCACGACGGCGATCGAGAGAAGGAGCATCAACCGTCCGACCCACGCCGCGGCGCGGCGCAGCCGCCGGGTGCGCCGCGAGGCGGGATCCATGAGCGCCGCCCGGGTGAACTGAGGGCCCACGATGAGATCGTGCCACGCGCTGATTGCGAGGATCAGCGCCACGAGCACAAGCTTGATGCCGAGGACCTGACCGAACCCGCTCCGCCAGACGGATCCGTCCCGCACCTGCGCCCAGCCGAATCCACGAAAGTGGAGGGTTGCGACGCCTGTAGCGATCAGGAGCCCCAGCGTCGTCCACGCGATCCACCGGAATTGCAGCGCCACGGCGTGGATCAGGGGCACGGCCACGCTCTGGTATGCGGGCCGGCGGAGGACGGGAAGGACGGCGACCGCGAGGAACACCATCCCGCCGATCCAGACGCACGCGGCCAGGATGTGCAGCGATACGACGAGCACGTACCACGCCATCAGTGTCCCCGGGTGTCCGCCGCCGTGCGCGCGGTGTTGGCCACGAAGGCCAGCACCGCGACGACGCCTAACAGCCCACCCCATCGCCGCACGTCGCCTGAACCTCCGAGGTCGCCGTCGAGGCGCACGATCAGCGAGAGGTTGAGGAGCGCCAGGGGCGCGTAGAAGTCAGCCCGGTACGGAACGGAAGCGCCGAACACCGCCCGCAAGATGATCGGCGCGTGGGCGAAGATCATGGCGAACACGAAGCCTAGAAAGAGGGTGTGCAGCATCGCATCGTAGAGCGGGCCGGCGATCGAACCGCCGAAGAGGATCCAGAGGCTCCCGCTGATCCCCAACCAGACGTAGCCGGAGAGCAGGCTGACCGCGATGAACCGCGGGAGTCCCGCCTGCCGCACCGTGTATCGCGCGATGTCGAAGCGCAGGAGCCACAAGGCAAGTCCGAGCATCCCCAGTCCTTCGAGGCGCGCGCCGGCCTGCGGGTCGCGCCACGTCAGGAGGAGCCCGGCCAGATAGACTGAGACGGCGATCAGGAAGGTGCTTCGGCTCATCGGTGTGGGCCGGGCGAGACGGCTCAGCTCCAGGCGTTCGCCTACGATCGTGAGCACGAGGAAGGCCCCGAACCACGAGACTGTGCCGTAAATCGGCGCGCCCGCGAGCCAGAGCGCGTTTCCGACGAGCCAGGCGATCGCCCCGATCCCCATCACGCCCGTATGAAACGCCGGGTGACGTCTGACGGCGGAGGCGAAGATCGTCACCAACCCGGCGCCGCCGAGAGCCATGAGCAACGGCGCCGCGGGCGCGGGAACACCGGCCAGCAGGGCGAGGCCGCCGAGTCCGCTCATCAAGGGTACTGCGTATGCCGCGGAACGGCCGAGCGCCACGGCGCGTTCGAGGCCGATGAGCGTCCCCAGAAAGCCCGACACCATGAGCGGTCCGTGGGCCAGGGGTAGAGCCGTCTGCAGCGGCGGCAGCGCCCATCCGATCCGGGTCAAACCTGCCCACAGACCGGCCAGCAGCGCCAGCACCCCGAGGGCGGCGAGGAGCAGACGGACCCGGCCGGCGGTCACCCTCGAATCTATCGCCAGCCCCCGCGCCGGAGCCCCGCGGCGACCTCGGCGTGATCCGCATCGGTCGGCGGCGGAGTGACGACGTTTAGGACGACGAGCCGGGTGGCGGCCTTGAGGCCCCGGACCACTCCCGCTGGCGCGAACGCGATGGCTCCCGGGCCGATCGCCTCCTCGCGGTCGCCCACGACGAGCGTTCCTTCACCCTCCAGCACGACGATCGTGAGGTCGACCCCCGGCCGGTGAACGGGGATGAACTGGTCGGGTTCGAGGCACACCAGCAGCACTCTCGCGCGTTCGTTCTGCGCGACCGGTACGGGGTTGAAACGGTCGGGTCTGAAGGCGACGGCGGTTCGGTATGAGGTCATGAGGGTGCTCATCGAGAAAGGGCTTACACGGCGCCGCGCGACGTTCCCCCGCGACACGCGCACCCCGCGGATGTCGACTACCTTCCGCGGCATGGCCGCGTCACAACGTCGTACGCCACGAAGTCTAGGAAGGACCGCAGGCGGCGTCTTTGTTCCAGCGCAAATACAGCGATCGTTCGGGATCGTACGAATCGGGGGAAGACCCTACACAGTGTCGTGAGACTTGTTGTAACCTTGAAGCGTGCCTACGAGGCGCCCGGCCGCGACGACGGTCCCAGAGTGCTCGTCGACCGCGTGTGGCCCCGCGGTGTTTCCAAAGAGCGCCTGAAGATCGTGGCGTGGCTGAGAGAGTTGGGCCCGAGCACCGCCCTGCGCACGTGGTTCGGCCACGATCCCGCCCGGTGGGAGGCCTTTCGCCGGCGGTACCTGGACGAACTGGCGGGGAAGCGCGCGCTGCTGGATGAGCTCACGGCGCACGCCCGCGGTGCCAAGTTGACCCTCGTGTTCGGTGCCCGCGACCCGGTGCACAATCAGGCCATGGTCCTCAAGGATGTGCTGGAGAAGGGGCGCCTCCGCGCATCGTCCCCGCGCACACGGTCCCCGCGGCGCGGCCGTGTCAAAGCCCGCTGAGGTATCCGCGCCGGCAGTGGTACACGAGGCGTCCGGCGGGCCGCTCGCGTTTACGTTCGGCAACTGGTTTACGTGGACGGCGGTGGGAATCGCGTTCCCCGCGCTTGGCGTCTTCCTCGTGGCCGCCGCCGGTCCGCTCGCAGAGGGGGCCTACGAATCGCCGCCGGCGTTCGCTGCGACCCACGTAGCGACACTCGGCTGGGCGACGATGACGATCATGGGCGCCGCGGCCCAGATGGCGCCCGCGCTCCTGGGCGCCCGGATCCGCGCAGAGCGGACATTGCCGTGGCAATACACGCTCTATACAGCGAGCGTGGCGGCCGTCACCGTCGGACTGACCACCGGCCGGTTTGCCCTCGCGGCCGCCGGAGGCGCCGGCGTCATCCTGGCGGCATGCTGGTTCGTCGGACTGCTGGCGGCCACCGCCGTCTCGGCGGGCCCGAAGCGCGCGGCGTTGAGCCCGCACGTTCCCGCCGCCCTGACGTGCTTCGTGCTCGCGGTGCTGTGGGGGACGATGTTGGCGGCGAATCTGCGGTGGGTGTTTTGGCCCGCTATCCTTGTCGCCCACCGCGGTCTCGCCGTCCACCTGACCCTGGGGCTCGGCGGGTGGTTCGGCCTGATGGTGGTGGGCGTGTTCTACCGGCTCGTGCCGCTGATTCACGGCGCGCGCGTCGCGAGTGCCCGGCGGGGCGTGACGATCCTCGTGTTGAGCGCATTCGCGATCGCCGGCGTCATCGCCGGAGTCGCATCCGGGGCGGCGTGGACGCTGCGGGTGTCGGCGCTGCTCGCCGCGGCGGCCCTCGTGCTCTTCTGCGCGGAAGTGCTCCATGTGCTGGCGCATCGCCGCAACCGGGCGCCAGACCTAAACGTCGCGCACTGGCACGCGGTTGTCGCGTACTCGGTCGTCCTCGCGGCGATCGGCGCGGGGTGGGGCATTGGGTGGCTGCGGACCGATCCTCCCGACCGGCTCGGCGAAGTGACCACGACGCTCTTTCTGCTCGGCTGGGTGACGCAGGCGATCGTCGGCCAGCTCTACAAGATCACGCCGTTTCTCATGTGGTACTATCGCGCCACGATCCCCGACGTGCTGGCCATCCCGCGGCAGCCGGCACCGTACAATCCGCGTCCCGGCCGCGTGGTGTTATGGCTCAGCAATCTCGGCCCGGCGGGGATGGCTGCCGGGATCTGGTGCGGTACCGCGGCGGTCGCGCAGGCGGGAGCGGTGCTGTTCGCGGCCGCGGCGTTTGTGCTGGCCTACATGCTCGCGTATCGGTGGGTGCCTGGAGCGCTGACGAGGCGTCTGGTCTTCGAGTGGCGGTGGCGGATATCATAGGCAGCCGCAGCCACCTGGGAGCAGACTGGGTCATCTATGCATCGTCGTAGCGGTCGAACCCAGAAGGATCCTTCACAACCCTCGCGGGCTTCTCGCCGAGCACTTTCTTCAGGAGATCGAGTGCGTTCCGTTTCGATTCGTCGACGCTCTCGTCCATGGACTTGCCGGCTTCCTGAAAGGTCCTGTTTGTGATCGACTTTCCTGTTGGTTCGGCCCCGGCGTGCCCCACGCCCATCGGGTTGTCCGGCATGTTGCACCCGCAGTTGTAACACATATCTCACTCACCCCCCGACTGGTCCCCTTCTGCCTGCTGGATTCTTAGGCTGGCCCACGGCTGGACGGCGCATTGCCGGTAATCGCGTAGGCTGAGAAGGGGTCTCCGAGGCGCAGACAGCGCCCCCGGTTCAACTGCGCGCCGAACAGCGCCTCCAGCCACCGGAGTACCATGTTGCAGACTTCCGTATGAGCGGCTGTCAGCCGCATCAGGGGGCAGTTGTGCTCGCGCAATTCGTACCCCTCTGGGGTCTCTTCAAGAATGGGCATGAATCCTCGCTCGGCGAGTATTTCCTTGGCCTTTTCGAGACGCTGAATTCCGTGAAGGCTCTCGACACGAGGTAGGTCACGGGTGATCCATCGGTCTGCGATTCGCTCGAGATAATCTTCGAGTTCATCGGGGCGCTGTCGCTTTATCTCCTCGATCAGCGCGGCGGCGAAATCGTCGTATGCCTTGGGAAATAGTTGATCAGCCGCCGACGTCAGCTCGTAGACGTTACTGGGACGCCGCGAGCCCGCCTGTAACCCTCGGCGCTCGACCAAGCCGTCTGCCCGTAACGCCATAAGGTGACTCTTTACGGCAGTGCGGCTGAGGCCTAGGGCGGCACACAGACTCTCTATTGTGTGGCCGCCCTTCAGGCGAAGCAAATCGACAATTCGCTGACGAGTATCATGCATTGCAACCCCCATCATGGAGAATAAAGACTAATTTGTCAATTTGAATACTCACTGTTGACATAAACGAATATTTAGACTATCAATATAGCCACTACTATGACTGGGCGCGGGGCGGCGGCTAAGGCTTTTGCCAATCGAACAGCCTCGTGGTGTTCCCCAATTTTCTCCCTCGATGCGGTGGACGTTCATTACCTAGGGTGACTCTGGTTGTCGAGCCCAAAGGATCGGGGTGAACCCATGGTGCGCAGATTTCTTCTCCTCGGCCTGATCGCGGTGTTCGGCGTGGGCGTGATGTTCGCGCTCTCGTCCGACACGCGTCTTTTCAACAGAGCTGCCACCGCACAAGCCCCACCGCTCACAGATTTCGACCGCGCTACGGGACAAAATGCCCAGCAGATGCTGGATGAGGGGCGGCGGATCTTCCGCTACGACACCTTTGGCGATGAAGCTTGGTGGGGTGACACGCTCAAACTGTATCAAGCTATCGAAGGGGCCAGGCACGGCGGTGTCGGGCCTGGTGTGAGTCCGAAGACCGCGCTCGCAGTCGGGCTCAAGGTCGACATGGATGCGCTCCCGGCCGATCTGGTGGCCCAAATCAAGGCGGGGAAGGTTGACCTTGATGATCCCGCGACGACGCTCGCCCTCCTCAAGCTCAACGCCGTGGTGGGCGTGACGGGCTCCTTCAACGCCGACGGCAGCCTGAAATCGATCGGTGTCCAATGTGCTTTCTGCCATTCCACCGTGGATGATGCGTTCGCGCCGGGCATCGGCCACCGTCTCGACGGCTGGGGCAACCGCGACCTCAACGTCGGCGCGATCGTCGCGCTCGCTCCCAATCTACAGCCCATCGCCAGCCTTCTCAGGGTCGACGTCGCCACCGTGAAAAAGGTCCTTATGAGCTGGGGACCGGGAAAGTTCGACGCGGAACTTGACAAAGACGGCAAAGCGTTCAGACCGGACGGGAAGCCGGCGGCCACCATCATCCCGAACGCATTTGGCCTCGCCGGGGTCAACCTTCACACGTGGACGGGTGCGTGGGGCAGCGTCACGTACTGGAACGCATATGTCGCGAACACCGAAATGAAGGGGGTGGGCACCTTCTTCGATCCCCGGCTCGACGATCCGAAGAAGTACCCAGTCGCCGCCAGGAGCCGCGCGGGCCATCTGCATCATGTTCCTGACCTTATTACGGCCAAACTGGCCGCTCTGGAGTTTTATCAGCTCGCCATTCCCACCCCAAAGCCCCCGGATGGTTCGTTCAACCGCGAGGGGGCCGCCCGTGGAGAGGTGCTCTTCAACGGAAAGGCCCGGTGCGCCAGTTGCCACGTGCCGCCTTTATACGTCGAACCGGGGTGGCCGCTGCACACCGGCGCGGAGATCGGCATCGACAATTTCCAGGCGGACCGGGCGCCCGACAACCGATACCGCACCGCGCCCCTGCGGGGACTCTGGACTCGGCTGAACGGTCCTGGCTTCTACCATGACGGCCGTTTCCGAGACCTCAGGGCCGTGGTGCAACATTACAACACGCACTTCACGCTAAACCTGAGCGACAGGGAGATAAACGACTTGGTGGAGTTCTTGAAGTCGTTATAGTGGGGCGATGATGGCATCGTACAAGTACCTCATTGTCGGCGGCGGCATGACGGCGGATGCCGCCATCGGGGGGATTCGCCAGGCGGATCCGTCGGGATCCGTCGGGCTCATCGGGTCCGACCCCCACCCGCCCTACAACCGGCCGCCCCTCTCCAAAGCGCTGTGGAAAGGGACGGCTCTCGACAGCGTCTGGCGGCGCACGGACCGTCACGGGGTCGACCTCCACCTTGGGCGGACCGCCACGCTGTTGGACGTCGGGCGGAAACAGGTGACGGATGATCGGGGGACGACCTACACGTGGGAGCGGCTGTTGCTGGCGACAGGAGGAACGCCGCGCCGTCTCGGCTTCGGGGACGATCGTACCATCTACTTCCGCACGCTCGACGACTACACGCGCCTGCGCGCGCTGACAGAGCAGGGCCAGCGGTTTGCCGTCATTGGAAGCGGGTTTATCGGCTCAGAGATCGCGGCGGCTCTGGCCATGAACAATAAGGACGTCGTGATGCTCTTCCCCGGTGACGGGATCGGCGGGAGCATTTATCCCCGCGATCTGTCTTTTTTCCTCAACCACTTCTACCGCAAGAAAGTGGTGGATGTGCAGCCGGGCAAG
>Ga0187825_10000441_pt1 | contig 10278 bp, 7 predicted proteins | sample NC_wetland_sal_i_11_FD_132421 | JGI IMG/M metagenome (GOLD analysis project Ga0187825, IMG submission 132421) | Wetland sediment microbial communities from Neuse River Estuary, North Carolina, USA - SourceSoil_5 | ecosystem: Environmental > Aquatic > Freshwater > Wetlands > Sediment | place... | reverse complement strand
CTGCTGGAAGCGCTGCGCGCCATTTCGAATAGTACGGATTGAGCTTGAGCAGCGCGTTGACGCGAGCGCGCGTCGCTGGCTGCAGCCGCTGGTAGGCCAAATATGCGATGGCCATATGGCCTTCATCGTTCCACGCGAAAACAGGGACGGCGACGATCACCAGACACAGCGCTAGAGCGGCGATTTTCGCCGAACTCCACAGTGGGCCTCTAGTCACAACGGCTACGCGTTTGCTTTCAAGGGCTGTTTTCATCGGCACCAAAGTACAACCTAACCAATGCACCGGCAAGAAAGGTATGATTCGCCGCGTGAGAATTGATTATCTTCCGGCCGACCCAGCAGTTCTTCGGAAAATCGCGGGCTGGCTGCATGCTGAGTTTGGGCCGCGAGCGCGTGGCGCAACCTTGGTAACAAGGGCGCAGCGAATAAGAGAACGCGCCGGAAGGCGTGCCATCCCATTAACGTTTGTAGCCTACGAGAGCGGCCAGCCAGTCGGCACGGCAAGCCTTGTGATGCATGACCTCTACTCGCGCCGCGACCTGAAGCCCTGGCTCGCGTCGGTGTACGTCTCGCCCCCGTATCGAAGACGAGGCTTCGGCGCCGCGCTTTGCCGGCGCGTGCTCCTGGAAAGCCGCATGCTTGGGTTCGGCCGCCTGTATCTCTTCACGTTCGATCAGGAGAAGTTTTACGCCTCGATGGGTTGGCGAGAAGTCGAGCGCAAACACTTTTGGAGCCAGCCGATCACGATTATGGTTCACACGCGCAGCGGATTCTAGAGAGCCGAATCATTCTTGCGGGCATAGAGGACGTGCCGCCGCAGCGGGTGCCCTTCGGCGACGCGCGGGTGATCGAAATCGAGTTCACTGTGGTGCTTCATTCCAATCTTGTCCATCACGCGGCGCGAACGAACATTGGCGGGCACTGTGATCGCCACGATTTCGCGCAGCTGTAGCGTGGCGAATCCGTAGCACATCACGGCTGAAGCCCCCTCGGTTGCCAGTCCTTGGCCCCAGTGCTTGTGCGCTAACCGCCAGCCGATCTCGACGGCGGGCTGCGCCACTCCTGGCACGGCGAAGTCCATCGGCTGAATGCCGATGAAGCCGGCGAATTCTCCCGTTGCCTTCAGTTCGGCGGCGAAAAAACAAAATCCGTCCCGATCGTAAGCGTCCATTAGATAACGGACGGAGGCGTCGCTCTGTTCGCGCGTGAGAATCGACGGAAAGAACTCGCGTACGACCGGGTCGGCGTTGAGTTCGGCAAACGGCGCCTTATCCTCGTCTTTCCACGGGCGTAGAATCAGTCGGTCGGTAGTAATCATGGAGCGTCGGCGATCTCGAATCCGCCGCAGTCTGACGCAGTTTCGTTGCAGCGCGCGCTAGCTGCGTGAGCGAAGGGCCACCCACGCGACGAACAGGACCACACCCACAATCACGATGACGGCCCAGCCAATCGCACTTCGCGTGCGCGCGGCGCGGCGGTCAGCCTTCGCTTCATTCAAGCGAGAGACGAGCATCTGATCGCTTAGGTTCGGGATCGTATTCAAGTCGCGGCTCGTAAAGACGTCTTTGACGATCTTGTACGTGATTCCCGCGACGATGAATCCAACGATGAACGCAGCCGTCATGTTCACTGCAGCCAGAAGAATCAGCGCTAACCCTCCGGCTACCAGCGACGCGGGGATCGCCTTGTCATCGATCTTCTTGCGAACTTCGGCGGCGAGGTTCGCCTCGAACTCCTTGCGGTCCGCGGGAGATAGCGTGCGTTGCCCCGGTCCTGCCGCTACCTGAGCGGCCGCGGCTGAGGCTTGAACCTTCTCGGCTGCGAATTCGTCCAAGGTTTCCGCGAGTAAGCGCTCGGCCGTGGGCGAGACACTGTTCCGCGTCGACGGCGCAGCCACTTGCGGAGCGGGCGGTTGCGGCGGCGAGGCCGGCTGAGCAGAGCTAGCCGTCGGGGTCCTGAACAACTCCGAAATGGGGCGCACCGGTGCGAACTCCGGGAAACTGCTCAGCGCCTGCCAGGGGCCGCCCTGAGATGCGCTAGCCTCGTCCGCTAGAGAAAGTTGTCCGCCTGCAAGCAGGCGCTGCAGGTCCTCGACGGATGCAGGCCCATGAACGACCTCATTCTTACGCATGTACCACGTGGCTGGTGAAGTCATGGAAGCACACCTTCGAAAACTCGCCGGATTCTCTTACGGGTTCGCGCTGACGACCGCCTGGTAGTTGCTGGCATTGATCGTGGGCTCCTGGAAAAAGTAGGTCAGGTGCATGGACTGTCCTTGATCGAGGAGCAGGTCTTGGGTACGCGTCCACTGGCCTTCGGAGCTGGAGAGCGTCACCGTGACGTGGATCGTGCCGCGCACAGACTGATTGCTCACGTCACAGGACACTTCGGAGCCCCAATCGAGGTTGCCGTCGATCAGCTCCGGGTGTTCCTGGTGGTTCACGTTGGAGACGACTCCGTGAGGTCTGAACGATCCGCAGCCGACAAGCAAGCCTATGCCTAAAGCGATCGACGATAAGATCACGAACCGAGCCCCTTGAAGTGCCGTGCCGCTTCCCAAAGGTTTCACGCTCCCTTAGTTGGTTTCGTCATCGACGCGACTACAACAGCCACGACAGCCGCGACGGCCGCCGCAATTCCCATCCCATTTCGCAGCCAGCTTTTATTGCTGCCAGATGATATCGGAACGGCTGAGATCCCCGTTATACGTGTGAACCGGGTCGCTCTGCAGCACCGCCGTCGGACTAGACTGCATGGGTTCGATATCGCTGCTGGAAGAGCTGGGCCAATCGAAGCCCGAATCGGTCGGAATGCTGGCGTTGTAGTTGTAATTGTAATCGCTGCCGCCGGACGAACTGGAAGTGCTTGAGCCGCCGCTCAGCAATGCAATCGCGCCGATCGCAAGCCCGCCCAGGACGATCGCAGCCCACATGTCACTGGAATCCTTCGACGAGCTGACAGCCGTGCGCTGCGGCGTTTGCTCCGGCGCAGCGGCTTCGGGCACGTTCGAGAAATATTCTCTTCCCAGGTCGGCGATCTGCTTATCGTCGCTGGCAGCTGCTTGTGCGTAGAGGCCTTTCGCGTGCTCCAAGTCCTGCGTCACGCCCCAGCCTTTTTCGTACATCACGCCGAGATTGAGTTGCGCGTAGCCGTCGCCTTGCTGCGCGGCTTTGCCGAACCAATAGGCAGCTTGCTGGTAATCCTGGCGCCCCTGGCCGGCGTCCTGGCCCAGGCCGTTCATATAGCCATAACCGAGAGATTCCTCCGCCTGGACGTCGCCCATGTTCGCAGCCTTCGTGAACCACTGCATCGCTTCCGACTCGCTCCAGGCGACACCCTTTCCGAGCCGCAGGTGAACGCCAAGCTGGGTCATCGCATACGCGTCGCCTTGTTCGGCGGCCGCCCGGTACCAGACCACCGCTCCTTCGCTGTCCTGGTCGTGCCCGTCTCCGCTTTCGAGCATATCCGCGACAATCACCCGCGAGTCGATCAGCTTGGCTTGGCCCGCCTTCACAAACAAATTGAAAGCCGCCTCGCGATCCTGATCGACGCCCGTCCCGCTGTAGTAGCAGCGCGCCGCCTCTTGCTCCGCATAGGGATGCCGGTTGTTCGCGGCCTTAATCAGCCACTGGCAGCCCACGGCGGGATTCTTGTCGACGCCAATCCCGTCGCGATAAGCGAGACCAACGCGGAAGATGCCTTCGTCATTTCCAAGTTTGGCCGCCTGGCTGTAGAGACTAAACGATTGGGGAAGGTTAACGGTCACGCCGTACCCGAACTGATAGAGCCAGCCAAGGTCGGCGTAGCCCTCGCCCGAACCCCCCTTCGCCGCTTCCTCAAACCAAGACTTCGCTTCCATGTAATTCGGTGGCTTCTCGTAGAAGAACATCTGTCCGCCGTCGGCATAGGCTTCGGCGATCCCGGCCGTCCCGGCGCGGTAGTAATACCGCACTGCCGTCTCGCCGTCCGCCGTGACGCCGATACCGTCGCGATATTGGCGCGCCAGTGCGAAAGACGCTAAGCCGTAGCCGGCCTGGTCAGCACGCGCGTATTGCGCGGCAGCTTCGTCGTAACGGCGCGCCTTCGCTAAGGCGCGGCCGTAGAGATACTGATACCGCGCGCCCCTGCTGGCCGCCTGCCCGCAGACCGAGGTGGCCTGGTCGGCCTGCATCTGAGAGAACGAGACGCCATCGCCCACGCGGTGAGGATCAGACGGGTTGTCGGCGAGTTGATCACATTGCAGCGTGACCTGGTCGCCTTGCGCCGGCGGGAAGTTCAGGCTGGCCGTGCCTGCAGCTTTGGCGACAGCCGTATTGCCCTGAGGTGCGGGCAAGGCGGCTGGCGAGAGCGGAACTCCAGCGGTCAGGTTTGTAAGCGAAAAAGACAAGAGAACAGCAAGTGCTCCGCGAAACACGGAGCGACCGAACGGTTGCTGGGCCACGTTCTGTCTCCTCTTGCAAAAGGTAATTCGCAGACTCTGACCCACCCCGGCCAGAGCAACTTATCGGGAAGCTATATATACACCAGACCGCCGGACAGATATACCCCCGCTTGCTGCAGGGCCGCGCGTCTTTGTATCAGCGCGTTTGGTGGCTCCCCAAACCTTAGAACGACGAAACGGGGTCTTCTTGCATAGGGCTTAGACTCGGTCAGAACGATATTGGTTTGTCATTCGTGGCGGAGCATTTGCGGGTCGCGGCTCTTCATGCCTGCGACGCAGCGGTCCAGATGCTCGTGCATGGCAGCGGCTTCGGCATGGCCGATTCGGCCGTGGCCGGGCAGGACCCACTCGAAGCGGTAGTTCAGCAGTTTTTCCATCGAGCGAGTCTGGTCGGCCCAGGAATACCAGCAGACATCGCGGAAGGCGGTGAGTGTATCGCGTTCGGGCGACCATGCGAGATGATCCCCGGTGAAGAGCACCTCATCGCGATAGAGCAGGACCTGGTGCCCGCGGGTGTGACCCGGCGTTGGGACGATCACAAGCTGATCATCGATGCGAACTTCTTTTTCGCCCGAGATGACTTGTTCAATCCCGAGATGCGCCGCACCGTCGCCGGAGTGCATCACGCGCGGGCAGTGGAAGTGCGCGGCGAACTGCGCATGGTCGGCGATGTCGTCACGGTGCGAGAGAAACATTAGATTCACGCCGCCCATCTGTTCAATGCGTTTCACCAGCGGTGAATTGAAACGCGGCGAATCGACCAGCACGTTTCCGCCTCGTTCCTTCGGCCGCACGATTAGATACGACCAGCCGCCATAGCTGTTCGCGGAAGTAAAGCCGCAGAAGTAGACGTCGTCGACGATTCGATCCGGAAAGGCCTGCACACCTTCGCGGGCACTGTGCCGCGAAAGTGTGCCAATCGAGGCGGTCGGGCAGGTAACCAAGGCCATGAGCGCGAGGCGCAGTTCCGAGGGATTGCGCGGCTGGCGGTAAACGCTGGACTGGCCACCGTGATCGCGGAACGTAGCGGGCGCGATGGCGCGGCAGGCATCGCAATCGATGCAGGAATCGTCGACGTAGTATTCGCCGGAAACGTTTTCCGAGAGGCGGCGATCGAGTTGAGCCATGTTGGGGCGCCGGTCCAGTACCTACCGCGTGGCGCGTGGGAATTGCGCCTGCGCTTGGATCCTCCAGCCAGTCTACTCGGGGCATCGCGGAGGTGTAAATGCCGCTCGGCCGACGGTGGTGGGTCAGTTCCCCGGAGATTCCTCAGCATGGTGGCCGGCGATGGAGGCGCTTTTGCGTGAAAAAGCACCTGTTCTGCTGCAAATTGAACCTATCTAAAATCGCTAAATCACTGATAAATAAAGACTTGAACGGTTTCGTTTTGTAATTTCGTCTTTTGTGAAGCGGCCCAGAGGGAAGGGCGTTGTCGGGTAGGCGTACAACTTTACCAGCACATTATAACACGCCAGTCAAAGTCGACCGCTTCGCGCCCAAACAAGCCGAAGCAGGCGTTAGGTGGTGTTAGACGGCGGTTGCGTTCGGTAGGAACAAGAGCACAGGAATATCCTGAGCGCGCTAGTCGGAGGCGGTGGGGGCGCTCTCGTTTTGCGGAGTGACGCTGACCTTCTCGCCGTTTTCCAGCGAGTCGGGTGGGTTGATGACAACATTGTCGTCGCGCGTAATGCCCTCAAGGACTTCGACGCTGTTACCAAGGTCGCGGCCGATCGTGAGCTTGTGCAGCGAGAGCACACCATCGGAGCCTACCACCGCCGCCAGCGTGCCTTCCGGGCGGAAGAGCAGGGCATTGATCGGCAGGCTGAGGTGCTGGCCCGAAACCTGCGCGTCAAAGTGGACCTGCGCATAAGAGCCTTGAAGCAGGAGGCCCTTCGGATTTGGCACATCGACTTCCGTGAGCAGCGTGCGCGTGTTCGGGTCGATCGATTCGGAGGTGCGCACAACCTTGCCGCAGAAACGCTCGCCGGGGTATTCGTTCAGCTCCAAGCAAGCTTTCATTCCTTCGCGCATCGACGGCGCATCGGATTGAGGCACGGAGGCGTAGACGCGCAGAGGGTCAGTCTGTGCGAGGTCGAACATTTCTTTTGTGGAGCTGCCGCCGTTTCCGGCGTTGATCAGCGTGCCAATGTCCACGTTCCGGGCGGTGATGACCCCGGAAAAGGGAGCGTAGACGCGCTTGAAGGACTCCAGTGCTTCCAGTCGCTCGACATTCGCTTGCGCGGATTGGACCATCGCCTGTTTTGCGGCGTAATCGCCGTTGTAATTGTCCACTTCCTGTTTGGAGACCGCGTCGCTATTGAGGAGGCCCTGGTAACGAGCGGCGGTAAGTCCGGCCAGATTGGCGTTGGCCTTAGCGGTGGCCAGATCGGCGCGCGCCTGTTGAAGCTGCTGATCGATTTCGGGCGTGTCGATCTCCGCGAGCAGATCGCCCTGCTTCACGTGTGCGCCGATATCTTTGTACCACTTCATGAGGTAGCCGTTCGTACGCGCGTATATCGGCGAATTGACGTAGGAATTGATGTTACCCGGCAGCACTAACTCATTCACCGAAGCCAGCGGCGAGGCGTGAATCACCGAGACGTAGGGAACGGAGAAGCGCGCCGTCTGCTCGGCCAAAACGCGGTGCTCGGTCCGGCGTTCGATCAGGCTATACGCGGCGACCGCACCGAACACCACGAAAAGCAGGATTAACCAGCCGATCATGCGTCCGCGGCCGTTTCGGTGCGCATTGTCTCCCTGGTATTGGTGCTGCGGGGCGCGCGTGGGTCCTGGTTGCGGTTCGTGCAAAGTCTCTGGCATCTCCGGAATTACTCTCCTCGAATCGTTCAGCAAGTCTAGCTTCAGGGGCTAAAGCCCCAGCTTTCGTCAGCTTTTTATGTCGGAGCTAAAGCTCCGACCCCCTAAAAGCCGCTAAGCACTGTCCGCAGTCATTGGGCGCCCCACATGCCGTTTTCGCGTGTGGGGGTTTTTCTAGCGGCGAGTCGGTGTGTTTCGACACGGTCTAATCCGCCTCAGCCGGGTGCGGCATTGCGGCACCGCGGTGACGGTGGAAAATCGAGAACACGCAGGGCACGAAGAACAAAGTCGCAAAGGTGGCGACCAGTAGCCCGCCGATCACGGCGCGGCCGAGCGGCGCGTTCTGCTCGCCGCCTTCACCCAAGCCCAGCGACATCGGCAGCATACCGATGATCATAGCCATGGCCGTCATCAGCACAGGCCGGATGCGCACATAACCCGCCTGCAGCGCGGCTTGAGTCGAGTCCAATCCTTCGTGCATCTGCTCGCGCGCGAAAGAAATCATCAGAATGCTGTTCGCCGTAGCGACGCCCATGCACATGATCATTCCTGTCAGCGACGGCACGTTCAGCGTCGTGTGCGTGATGAGCAGTATCCAGAGAATGCCGGCCAGCGCTCCGGGCAGCGCCGTAATGATGATGAAGGGATCGAGCCAAGACTGGAAGTTCACGACGATCAGCAAATAGACCAAGATGATAGCGAAGCCCACACCAGCCGAAAGCCCGGCGAACGATGAATTCATCGTTGCCACTTGCCCCCGCCGCTCGATCTCTGTGCCCCGTGGCAGCTTGTCATTGAAATCGGCGAGCACCTTTTGAATATCGGTATCGACGCCACCGAGGTCGCGCCCCTCAATCGACGAGTAAATGTTGATCATCGATTGCGCGTTGTAATGGGTAATCAGCGCTGGTTCGACGTTCACGCTGAGCTGCGCGAGATTGCTCAGCACCTGCGGGTTCGGCCGCGAAGGCGACGACACCGGAATGTTCTGGATCGATTGCAGCGAATCGATCTTGTACTGCGGCACCTGCACGGCGACGTTGTACTCAATCCCGTTCGCCGGGTTCACCCAAAACGATGGGTTGATCTGAAAGCTCGAGCTCAGCGTCAGCAGCAGTCCGTTGGCCACGTCCTGCGGGCTCAGGCCCACAGTTTGCGCCTGGGTGCGGTCCACGTTCAGGTACATCGTCGGGGAAGAGAAGAGCTGCTGAACGTGCACGTCCACGGCCCCGGGAATTTCCTTGATGCGGCGAACAATCTGTTGCGCGATCAAATAGTTCTCGCGCTGGTTCGGCCCGATCAGCTGGACGTCAATCGGCGACGGCGTCCCGAAGTTCAGAATCTGGCTGATCATGTCGGGCGGCTGAAAGAAAAATTCCGTGCCGGGGAACTGCTCGTTAAGCTGCTCGCGCAGTTCGTCAACGTAGTACTTGGTCGGCTTGGAGTGCTCCGGCTTGAGACCGATCAGAATTTCCGCATCCGACTCCCCGATCACGCCCGAAGTGCTGTACGTCGTGTTGATGATGCTGTTGAACAGCCCGATGTTGTCGAGAACGTTCGCGAGATCCTCGGGCGGAATGATGCGCCGGATCGCGTTGTCGATCTCGTCGCACTCGCGTGCCGTCTCCTCGACGCGCAGACCCGCGCGCCCGCGCACGTGAAGACGAATCGAGCCAGCATCGACGGACGGAAAGAAATCGCGGCCCAGGACCAGGGCGACGGGCGCGGAGGCGATGCAGAACAGCATGAAGCCGATGACGAAGGTCCACGCATGCGCGAGGCAATACGCCAGCATGTCGCGATAGCGCTCGCGCGTGCGGTCGAACCCATGCGAGAAGGCGCGCTGCATGCGCGAGAACGGATCATTCCCGGTGGCGTGCTCTTCGCCATGTTGGTTCTTGAGCAGATACATCGCCAGCGTCGGTACCAGCGTCCGTGAAAGCACGTACGAGGCGAGCATCGCGAAGACCACCGCCTCAGCGAGAGGCACGAACAAGTAGAGCGCGACGCCGGTGAGGAAGAACATCGGCACGAACACGATGCAGATGCAGAGCGTCGAGACCAGCGCGGGCACGGCAATCTGCTCAGAGCCATCGAGGATTGCGCGAATCGTATCCTTGCCCTGCGCGAGATTGCGGTTGATGTTTTCAATCGCAACCGTCGCGTCGTCGACGAGAATGCCGACGGCGAGCGCCAGGCCCCCGAGCGTCATGATGTTGATCGTCTCGTGTAGGGCGCTCAGACACAGAATGGAAATGAAAATCGAAAGCGGAATGGAAATCGCGATGATCAGCGTGCTGCGCCAACTGCCAAGAAACAGCAAGATCATCAGGCCGGTCAGACAAGCCGCGATCACGCCCTCGCGAATCACGCCCTGGATCGCCGCGCGCACAAAGACCGACTGGTCGAAGAGCGGCGTCATCACCAACTGCTGCGGCAGCAGGGAAGCGATCTGCGGAAGCTTCTTATAAATGTTGGACACCACGTCCAGCGTGGAGGAGTTGCCCGTCTTATAGACGGTGACGAGCACCCCGCGCTGCCCGTCCATGCGCACGATGTTGATCTGCGGCGAAAAGCCGTCCGCCACCGTGGCCACGTCATGAACGTAAATCGTCGCGCCGTCCCGCGTTCTGATCGGGATGTTGTTGATCTCCTCGATCGTATTTGGCGACCCGTTCATCTCCACGTTGTATTCGGTTGGCCCGAGCTTGGCCGAACCGGACGGCAACGCCAGGTTCTGCTGGCTGATGGCATCGATGACGTCGACGGGCGTCATTCCCTTGGCCTGCAGCGCCGGAATATCCACGTTCACCGACACTTGCCGCTGCTTGCCGCCATAGGGCCATGGCACCGACGTGCCCGGCACGGTCGACATCTGCGTGCGGACCAGATTGGCGCCGTAATCGAACAGTTCCTGTTCCGACAGTCCCTGGCCCTTCATGCCGAGCTGCAGGATGGGCACATCGGATGCGGAATAGGTGATGATAAACGGCGGCGAAATCCCAGGAGGCATGCCGCGG
>Ga0187825_10000440_pt1 | contig 10283 bp, 10 predicted proteins | sample NC_wetland_sal_i_11_FD_132421 | JGI IMG/M metagenome (GOLD analysis project Ga0187825, IMG submission 132421) | Wetland sediment microbial communities from Neuse River Estuary, North Carolina, USA - SourceSoil_5 | ecosystem: Environmental > Aquatic > Freshwater > Wetlands > Sediment | place... | reverse complement strand
CCGGAGCTGCTCACCCCGGGGGATCCCGACTGGAGCGACGCGCTGAAGACCGCGCTGTGGCCGTTCGGCTGGATCGCGATCCTCGTGCTCCCTCCGCTCCTTCTGTCCCTGCGGCTGCGCCGCCGCGCACCGCCACCGCCCGTGGCGCAGCCCGAAGTGCATGACCCGGGTGAGCTGGCGACGCTGGAGCGGGCGTTCGGGATCCTGGTTCAGGCGCACGTCGCCGACGCGTACAGCCGCGACGGGGCGAGCCTCGCGCGCGCGTTGCGGGCCGCCGGCGTCGAGCGCACCCTCGCCGAGCATGTCGGTCGGCTGCGCGAGCGGGTGCGCGGCATTCGCTATGCGCCGCGCACATCCGGAGATCCGCACGAGCTGGCAGCCGAGCTGCGCACGGTTCTGAAGTCGTTGGCCCACGATACGCGTGGTCGGCGCCGTCGCCTGAGCGTGGGGCTCGGCGTGGTGCTGCTGGTGATGTGCGGCGGCGCCCGCAGTGGACGCGCGCAGGGGACGAGCGCCGAGGCGTTGTACCAGGCCGGCGCGCTGAGCGCGGCGGCGGATTCGTTCTCGGATCGGGCGGCACACGACACCCTCGATCCGGCGCACTGGTACGATCTCGGCGCGACGTTGTATCGCAGCGGTGAAGATGGAAAGGCCGTCGCGGCGTGGGTGATGGCGGAGCGCCTCGCCCCGCGCAACGGTGCAATCCGGCGTGCACGAGACCTGCTGCCCGCGCCCGACGCGGCGAGCGCGAGCCTCCTCGAGGTGGGTTATCTCACGCCGGGGGAGTGGTGGGTCGTCGCCGCTGCGCTGTGGATCGTGTGCTGGGGGGTGTTGATCGTGAGCCGAGGCGCGCAGCGTATCGCGGGGGCATCGTTCGGGACGCTGGCGCTCACGGCGGCGGTGCTGGGCGGCTTCGAGCAGCGCCGCGATGACCGGCCGCTCGTGGTGATCGCCAGCCCGCGCACGCCCGTGCGCGCCGCGCCTTACGGCCCCTCGAGCGCCAGCCTGGTGCTCGAGCCGGGCGCGGCGGCGGAGCTGGTCGACACCTTCGCGGGAGGACGATGGCTGCGGATCCACCGCGGCGACGGCGTGAACGGATGGGTGCTGGCGAGCCAGGTCGTGCGGTTGTGAGTGCTCCGAAAATCGCCGTCCTCTCCGACCGCGTGGCCGATCAGATCGCGGCCGGGGAAGTGGTGGAGCGCCCGGCGTCGGTGGTGAAGGAGCTGGTCGAGAACGCGCTCGACGCCGGTGCGCGTACGATTCGCGTCGAGATCGAGGACGGCGGCCGGTCGCTGATTCGCATCTCGGATGACGGACACGGCATGTCGCCCGAGGACGCGCGCCTCGCGCTGCGGCGTCATGCCACCAGCAAGATTCGCTCGGTCGCCGATCTCATCGGCGTCGGGTCGTTCGGCTTCCGCGGTGAAGCGCTGCCCGCTATCGCCTCGGTGTCGCGCTTCGAGCTGGAGACCGCCGACGGCGCGGGCGGCATCCGGTTGCGGGTGACCGGGGGTACGATCGAAGGGGCGGACGCCGCCGTCCGCCAGCAGGGGACGACGGTCGCCGTGCGCGGATTGTTCTTCAATACGCCGGCGCGCCGCAAGTTCCTGCGCGCGCCCGCAACCGAGACGCGCGCGGTGTCCGAGGTGCTCACCGTGCTCGCGCTGGCGCGGCCCGACGTCGCGTTCTCGCTCACGAGCGACGGCCGCTCGCTGCTCGACGCGCCGGCGGCCGGGCGGCTGATCGAGCGGATCCACGCGCTGTGGGGCCGCGACCTCGCCGACACGCTGCTCCCGCTCGCGACGCGGCTCGGCGGCGCCGAGGTATCGGGGTTCGCGCAGCGCCCCTCACAGGCGCGGCCGGCGGGACGCAAGGCGTACGTGTTCGTGCGCGGCCGGCCGGTGAAGGATCCGTTCCTGCTGCGGGCCGCGGAGGCGGGCTATCGCTCCGCGATCGCTCCCGGCGACCGTCCCTCGCTGCTCCTGTTCCTCGATCTCCCCGGCGATGCCGTGGACGTGAACGTGCATCCCGCGAAAGCCGAGGTGCGGTTTCGCGATCGCTTACAAATCGAGCAGCTGGTCCAAGAAGGAGTGCGGCGGGCGCTCGCGCCGCTCGACGCCGCGGCCCCCATCGGCCCCGCGGGTCCGGTCCTCGAAGCGACGACGTGGGAGGGAACGGGCACGATCCCCGCCGGGCTCCCGACGGAGCTGTTCGCCGCCGAGAGCCCGGGCGGCCGTCCCCGCGGCCCCGAGCTGCTGCAGGTGTTCGACACGTATCTGTTGTTTCAGACCGAAGACGGCGTCGCGATCGTGGACCAGCATTCGGCGCACGAGCGCGTACTGTACGAGCAGGTGATGCGGCAGCTGTCGGGGGACGGGGCCCCGGCCCAGCGTTTGCTCCTGCCCCTGACGCTGGAGTTCACCGGTCCCGAGCTCGAGGCGATCGACGCCCATCGCGAGCTGCTGGCGCGCGTGGGCTTCGAGCTGGAGCCGTTCTCGGGGCGGACGGTCGTGGTGCACACGGCGCCGAATCCGCATCCGCGCTTCGAGGCGGCGCGGTGCCTGCAGGAGCTGGTGGGCGATCTCGCGGGCGGGCGGTTCGGCGGCTGGGCGAACCGGCTGGAGCGGTTCGGCGCGACGTTCGCATGCCGCGCGGCGATCAAGGCGGGACATCACCTCGATCCCGAAGAAGCGCGGGAGCTGGTGCGCCGGCTGCTCGCCGCCACATTACCCGCACACGACGTGCACGGGCGACCGACGATCGTGCAGCTTCCCAAAGGGGAGTTAGAGCGGAGATTTGGGAGATGACAAATCGGGCGGACGGGCGGTGGGCGGAACGGGCGGTCGGGAACGCACGGATGGGGGACGCAGGACACGTCCGCCTGGCCGCCCGTCCGCCCGACCGCCCACTCACCCCGGTGATCGTCGGTCCGACGGCTGTCGGTAAAACCGCCGTCGCCATGTCGCTGGCACAGCGTCTGCCGGTGACGATCATCTCGGCCGACGCCCGGCAGGTCTATCGCCGGCTCGACATCGGCACTGCCAAGCCTGCGCCGGCGCTGCGGGCCCTGGTGCCCCACGAGGGCCTCGATCTCGTCGATCCGGGAGAGCGCTACAGTGCAGGCCGCTTCGCGCGCGAGGCGGCGGGATGGCTCACCGCCGCCCGGGCCGGCGCGCGCCTGCCGCTCGTCGTGGGCGGAACAGGGTTTTACGTGCGCGCCCTCGCCGACGGCCTGTTTCAGGAGCCGCCGCTCGATCCCGCGCGGCGCGCGCAGGTGCGTGAGTGGGCCGCCACGCTTCCCGGAACGGATCTGTCCCGCTGGGCGCTGCGGCTCGATCCGCGCTTTTCCGATGGCGGGCGCCAGCGCGCCGCGCGCGCCATCGAAGTCGCCCTGCTGACGGGGCGACCCCTCTCGCTGTGGCAGCGCATGGCGCGCGTGGCGGGAGTGATGCGCCCCTGGTACATCGTGCTGACGCTGCCGCGGGAGCTGCTGCGGCGCCGGATCGCCGAACGCGTCGACGCCATGCTGGCGGCGGGGCTGGTGGACGAAGTCCGTGACGAGCTGGCGCGCGGCACCGCGCCCACCGCCGCGGGCCTCGACGGGGTGGGGTACCGCGAGGTCGTGGCGATGCTCACGGGGCAGCTCTACAAGGACGACTTGCGAGACGCGATCGTGCGCTCGTCGCGACAGTACGCGAAGCGGCAGGAGACGTGGTTCAGAAATCAATTGCGCTATCGGCCGTCGGCTGTGGGCAATCAGCAGGAGGCGGTGTGGACACTGGACGCAACGCAGGACCCCGCCGAGCTCGCCGCCGTTATTGAGGATCGTTGGCGCAGCGTCACTGTCGACAGCCGATAGCCGACAGCCGATAGCCATGCGGATCGGCATCACCCTCTATCCTACTTACGGCGGTTCCGGGGCCGTTGCGACGGAGCTCGGGCTCGAGCTCGCGCGCCGCGGGCACGACGTGCACTTCATCTCCTACGCCAGCCCGTTCCGGCTGCGTGGCGTTACCGAGCACGTCACGTTTCACGAGGTCGTGCCGGCTGATTATCCACTGTTCGAGCAGTCGCAGTACGCGTTCGCGCTGGCGGTCAAGCAGCACGAAGTGGCGCAGCGCGAGGAGCTGCAGGTGATGCACGTGCACTACGCGATCCCGCACGCCGCGACCGCGTGGCTGGCGAAACAGATGCTCGCCGACGAGCGGGACTTGAAGGTGGTGACGACGCTGCACGGCACCGACATCACCCTCGTCGGCAAAGATCCCTCGTACTTCTCCCTCACCAAATTCTCGATCGAGCACTCCGACCGGGTCACGGCGGTCTCGGAATTTCTGCGCGAGGAGACGTACCGCACGTTCGGCTGCGACGGCTGCGAGGTGCTCGTCATCCCGAACTTCGTCAACAAGGTCGAGTACTTCCCGGTGCGGACCCCGGCGGAGCGCTGTACGCTGGCGCCGGCCGATACCCGGGTTCTCATTCACATTTCCAACTTCCGGCCGGTGAAGCGGCTGGTCGACGTGGTGCGCGTGTTCGCCGGCGTGCGCAAGGCGATGAAGGCGCGGCTCGTGATGGTCGGCGACGGTCCCGATCGCGACCCGGCGCAGCGTGAAGCGACGAAGCTCGGCGTGCAGCACGACGTCCGGTTCGCGGGCCGGGTGGACGACGTCGCCGACGTGCTGCGGGGCGGGGACCTGTTCCTGCTGCCCTCGGAGACGGAGTCGTTCGGGCTCGCGGCGCTCGAGGCGATGGCCTGCGGCGTACCGGTGATCGCGAGCCGGGTCGGCGGCATTCCCGAGGTCGTGACGGACGGGGAATCGGGATACCTCGCCGCCGTCGGCGATGTCCCGACGATGACCGAGCGGGCCATCGAGGTGCTGCGCGATCCGGCGCGGCTGGAGGAGATGCGGCACCGCGCGGTGGCGCGCGCCGCGGACTTCTCGGCCGACCGGGTGGTGCCGCAGTACGAGCGCCTCTACGAGGACGTGTTGCGTGACTGATCTCGCGCGGCTCGTCCGTGCGAACAATCTCCTCCTCGCCGCGGCCGGTGTGCTCGCCGGGGGATGGATCGCGCTCGGCGCCATCGCGCTCCCCAAGCTGCTCGTGTTCGCGGCGTTGTCCGGCGTCGGTCTCGGGGCGGCGGGCAATGCCGTCAACGACCTGCAGGATATCGTCGCCGACCGGGTCAACGCACCCGATCACCACCCGCTTGCCTCGGGACGGCTGCCCGTCCAGACCGCCCACCTCGTGATGTGGTTCGGCATCGTGCTCGGCATCGGTGCGGCGGCCCTTGTTTCGGGACCACAGGTGCTCGTCGCGCTGCTCGCGCTTGTGGTGATGCTCGGCTATTCGCCGCTCCTGAAGCGGCACGGTATGCCGGGGAACGTCGCGGTCGCAGTGGTGGGAGGGTTGCCGCTGTTCTACGGGGCGCTCGCCATGGGACGGCCGGGCGCGGGAATCGTCCCCTGGGTGCTGGCCGCCTGGCTGCAGCTGTCCCGGGAGCTCGTGAAGGACCTCGCAGACGAGCCCGGGGATCGCGCCGCGGGGCGTCGTACACTGCCCGTCCGCGTGGGCCTGGCGCGTGCCACGCGAATCGCCAGCTGGGCCTGCGGGGCCACCTTCCCGCTCGCGCTGGTGCTGCCCCTCACGTCCGGGTACGGCAGCGTCTACCTGGATGTCGCCAGCCTGTCGCTCTTCTCGGTCGCTGTCGCCGTGCTGGCGATCCGGCGGCAGCGCTTCGTGACGGCGAGCGGGTTGCTCAAGGTCGCAATGGTGTTTGGCCTCGGCGCACTCGTCCTTGGGAGGGTGGTGTGAACTACTGGCAGGCGCTCGTGCTGGGATTGGTCCAGGGATTGACGGAGTTCCTGCCGGTGTCGAGCTCGGGACACCTCGTGCTTGCCGAAGCGTTGATCGGCGTGAAGATGCCGGGCGTGTTCGTGGAGGTCGCGCTGCACGTCGCGACGCTCGGCTCGGTGCTGGTGGTGTACGGCCGGCGCCTGTGGGAGATCTTCCGCGGTGTGCTCAGCGGCTCGCGCGAGAGCATCCACTACGCCGCCCTGCTCATCGTCGCCACGATCCCCGCGGTGGTGGTGGGGTTGCTGTTCAATGACTATATCGAGGCGCACTTCCACTCGATGATCGAGCTCGGCATCGAATTCATCGTCACCGGCATCATCCTGTGGTTGACGCGGCGCCCCGCCGGCGAGCGCGAGCAGCCCGGCTGGATGGGCGCGTTCTGGATCGGGGTGGGGCAGGCCGTGGCGATTCTTCCCGCCATTTCGCGGTCCGGTACGACCGTCGCAGCCGCTCTGTGGGCGAAGCTGAAGCCCGCCGCGGCCGCCGAGTTCAGCTTCCTCATGGCGGTGCCGGTGATCGGCGGCGCGGCGCTGCTCGAAGGACGGCACATGTCGGCGAACCTCGCAGCCGTCGGCGCGGGCCCACTCGCCTTTGCGTTCCTGGTGTCGTTCGCGAGCGGCGTGATCGCGATTCTCTTTCTGGTGGCGATGCTGCGCCGCGGGCGCTTCTACGCCTTCGCCCCATACTGCTGGATCGTGGGCGTGCTGACGCTGGTGTTCGCCCTGTGGCGGGGGTGACGCTCGACGGGATCCCAGCAGCGGCGCTGGCGCGCCGCTGGGCAATCCCGCGCTGCGAGCTCGCGGCGTCCCTCGGATCCACCCTCGACCGGGCGCACGTCCTCGGGACCGCCGGCGCGCCGGCCGGTACCGTCGTGCTCGCCCTCGAGCAGACAGCCGGCCGCGGGCGCGACGGGCGCACCTGGCACTCGCCGCCGGGAGGGTTGTGGTTCGCGCTGCTGCTGCGGCCCCGGGCCGCGCCCCTCGGCATCATGTCGATTCGCGCGGGGCTGGTCCTCGCGGATGTGGTCGACGAGCTCGCCGGCCGGCCGCTCGCGCGCCTCAAGTGGCCCAACGACATCCTGGTGGACGATCGCAAGCTGGCGGGGGTGCTGTGCGAGGGGCGCTGGCAGGGTGAGACGCCGCAGTGGCTCGCCATCGGGCTCGGCGTCAACGTCGCCAACGAGATTCCCGCTGCCGTTCGGGATTCCGCGATCGCGCTCGCGGAAGTGGTGCCGGGGGTGCGGCGGATCGATGTGCTCGACGGGCTGGTGGCGCCGCTCACGCGGCTCGGCGCCGCCGCCGAGCAGCTGACGGAGCAGGAGTGCGCCGCTTTCGCAGCACGCGACTGGCTGCGCGACCGCGCGCTGCGAGGCCCAGTGCCGGGGCGCGCACGGGGAGTGCGCCCGGATGGAGCACTGCTCGTTGAAGGGGATCGGGAGGTCGCCGTGGTGCGCGAAGGTCACGTGGAGACCGCCTAGTATATTTGGCAGGTGCTTCTCGCCCTCGATATCGGCAACACCGAGACCACGGTCGGACTGTTCCAGGGGGAACAGCTGCTCGGGCATTGGCGGCTCACGACGACCGCCGCCCGCACTCCCGATGAGTGGGGTGCGCTGCTGTCGACCTATCTGACCAACGCCGGGCAGTCGCCCTCAGGGATCCGGGCGGTAGTGGTCGCCTCGGTCGCTCCGCTCGTCACGCAGAACGCTTGCGGCGGCGTCGCCGCGATCACCGGCGTGACTCCCGTGCAGGTGGATGGGCGGTCGCAGCTGCCGATCACGCTCGACGTCGCGGAGCCGCTCACCGTCGGTGCCGACCGCATCGTGAACACGCTCGCCGCCTGCACGCTGTTCGAGCGCGACACGATCGTGGTCGACTTCGGGACGGCCACCACCTTCGACTGCATCACCAAGGACGGCCGCTTCATCGGCGGCATCATCATGCCGGGGATCCGCACCGCCTCGGACGAGCTGGTGCGCCGCACGGCCAAGCTGCCGGCCACCGAGCTGACGCCGCCCGAGCGGGTGATCGGGCGCCGCACCGAGGACTGCATCCGCTCCGGGGTGATCTGGGGGACGGTGGACGCCGTCGACGGGTTGATCCGCCGCATTCGCGCCGAGTGGCCCACGCGCGGGGAGCCGCCGTATGTGGTCGCCACGGGGGGTCTGGCACCGCTCGTGGCACCGTTGACGGAGGAGATCGAGACGGTGCAGCCGGACCTGACGCTTGTCGGCCTGCGCCTGGCGGCCCAGGCGCTGGGTCTTGGCTGGTAGGGGCGGACCGCTAAATTGGTACCGATGACCACCAGCGCCGTGACGGCCACCGACCGATCTGATTTCCGTCATATCCTCGTGAGCGGCACCAAGGTGGGGCTCACGACCGGTGTCTCGGTTGTGGCCTTCCTGGCGCTCTCCAGGGCGCTTTCCCCGGGCGTCGCGCAGACGGTGCTCGAGTCGCTGCTCGTGCTCATCGCGGCAGTGCTGGTCAGCCTGCTGCCGGGACAATGGGTCGGGTCGCGGGGTACGGAAGGTGTCGCGGGAGCTGCGGCAGTCGGGTTGTGGGGCACGGTGGTGTTCATGGCCTTCGACATCGTGCTGCTGCGCCCGTTCAAGGCGTATCCCTGGACCTGGGACGCGATCGGAGGCGGGAGCACGTGGTGGTATCTCCCCATCTGGTGGATGCTCGGCACGTTCGTCGCGTGGATGGGCGGCATGCTCACCGCGGGGCGCAACGCGCGCGGGCCGGCCTCGCTGGGGCAGCTTGCGACGCCGCTGGTGCTCGGTGCGGTGGTGCTCGCCGTGATCGCGAAACTGACGATCATTCCGCTCGCCTGGCCAGTGCTGATCGGCGGAGCGTACGTGGTGACGCTCACCGCGCTGGCGCTCTGGTCCCTCCGGCGGAACAATAGCGCGTGAGCGTCGCGGGGATGCCCCGCTGGTTGGCGCACGCACTGGTCGTCGTCGGTTGGCTCCTCACGCCGCTCTGGGCCTGGGGGGCTTCGTTTTTCGGGATGTGGATCGGCGCGCACGTCGTGCTCGAGTCCCACCATCCGCTCGCGCTCGTCGTACCGGGACTGGCCGCAGCCGCGGTGTGCGGATTCGGCACGTTGTGGATCTGGGTGCGGTTCATGCGCCGCGTGCCGCACCTGCTCGCCCATCACATGGCGCCACGTGAATCCCTGGAGCTGCCGCACGTTGCGGATCACTGACCGGATCGCGGTACTCGCGCTCGGCGCCGGCGCTGCCATCGCCGGGCCGCTGGCCGCGCAGCAACGCGACCTCAGCCTGCTGTACGGCAGCTGGGCGGGCTCGGATCTGACGACCTACGAAGCCCGGCTCGACCGGCCCCTCGGCTCGGTGTTGCGGCACGGCGTCGCGCTACAGGCGTTGAGTGAGCGCCGCGGGGCATCGCGCAGCTTCTTCGGCATCGGCTATGAGCTGGAGACACCGCGGGGCGGAACGACGATCGCGGTGTACGGTCTGGCCAGCGCCGCGCTGGGGTTGGATGCCGATACGGCGCACCAGGCGCTGGCGGCGCTGTGGACGGCGGGGATGGGGATCGAGTGGCGGCCGCTCCGGATCTTCGGCCTGGGACTCGAGGAGCGGTATCGCGTCATCGACCGCGGCCCGCACGGCTTCTGGCGGCCGGGGGTGCCGCGCAAGGGATTTGGCACGACGCTCGGAATCACGATCGGGCTGGGAGATTCTCCTCATCGATCGGCCGCGACCGCTGCCGCGCCGCCGCCGATTCCCGCAGCCGCGACGTCCGCCACGACCTATCACCCGCGGTCCGACGCGGTCCAGCCCTCGCTGATGCTCGTGAGTGGACGGGGAATGGATGTCGTCGAGACCGCGCTCGACGTGCTGGGGAGTCCCTATCAGTGGGGCGGAACGGCGGAAAACGGCTTCGATTGCTCGGGGTTGATCCAATATGCGTATGCCCGCCACGGCATTCGTCTGCCGCGCACCAGCCGGGATCAGTCGGTGGCGGGGGATGCGGTCGCGATGGTGGTGGATTCACTGTTGCCGGGGGACATCCTCGCGTTCGCAGGGCGCGTGGGCGGCTCCGTCACGCACGTCGGGATGTACGTGGGAGAAGGGAAGTTCATCCACAGCTCCTCGACCGGCGTGAAGCTGTCGCGTCTCGACGCGAGCGATCCGGAGGGGTCCTACTGGATCCCGAAATGGGTCGGCGCGCGCCGCCTGGTGCAGTGAGGCGGACGCTCGCTGCTCTCCTCCTGGCCGTCGCCTGCGCTCCGGCCACCCGCTACCACATGCCGTCGACGCTGCACGGGTATGCGTTCTACGTCCCCGCCACCGATTCGCTGAGCGCGCAGCTCGGCGCCGCGATGCGGCGCCACGGATTCGTCGTGCTGCCGGAGGTGAAGGGCGGTTCGGGCCCGACTGCGGCGGTGGTGCACTTCCTGTT
>Ga0187825_10000439_pt1 | contig 10286 bp, 11 predicted proteins | sample NC_wetland_sal_i_11_FD_132421 | JGI IMG/M metagenome (GOLD analysis project Ga0187825, IMG submission 132421) | Wetland sediment microbial communities from Neuse River Estuary, North Carolina, USA - SourceSoil_5 | ecosystem: Environmental > Aquatic > Freshwater > Wetlands > Sediment | place... | reverse complement strand
AGCGGCCTTTTCAAAGACCGGCTTGGTCCATCATTTTACCCACAACGCGATCGCTGGCGAAAAATTCCGCCGCCAAGCGGCGCGCCGCTTGGGCGTGACGTCGGTAATCGGCCCCGATCTCGTCAATCGCGGCGATTGCCCCCGCCGTGTCGGCATATTCGAACAGGCCTTCGCCGACCGGGTAAAAGCGGCTGAATTCCGTCGCCATGGTCACGACCGGACGCCCCGATGCGAGATAGCAGACGCTGCGGTCGCTGAACCAGCCGCTTTTGGGTCTAACATAGATATCCTTGGCAACGGTAAATTCACCACGCGAGGATCGGATAAAACCCGCATAGGCCTCGAGTGTCGCCGAAATGGGGCGCGGATCGACAAGCTTCCAGCCTTGGCCCGACACGAGCGCCTCGACCTCGGGCGAGGGCGGCAGCATCGCCATGGTGAAGCATTGCTGACTGCGTGAGGGCAGGTCGAGGAAACGCATGAAATTGACGTGCTTCGACCAGACATAGCTTTGGCCTTCGAATTCGATGTCCTTGCCCTTGTTTTCCCAGGTTGCGATCGTCGAGAAGCAGGGCGGCTCGCCCGGTGCTTCGGGCCAAAGATCGAGCACCACGGGCGGCCGCGTCGGCTGCCACGGGATGCCGCACAGGGGAACGATCCAGCCCGGCCCGCCGACATTCTCGCCATAGGTGAAGAAATGCGTGTGCGCGTCGAGATAGGCGCGCGCCGCCGCATCCGCCTTGGCGTATTTGATCTGCTCATAGACCGGATCCGTATCGACCATGATCCGAACCGGGCATGCCATATGCTCGTCGCGCAGCCGTGTCGATCCGCAGAGGTTAATGAGCGCGTCCGATTCCTTGAGCAGCGCGAAAACGCGTTCGCGTGACAGGCCGTAATACGTGTCGTTGATCGCGTCCCAATAGGCCCAACGTTCGCCGAGACCGAAGCGCTCGAGCGTCGCTTTGAGATAAGCGACGTTGTAGTCGCATTCCGTGACGACGCTGCTGATCCGCGGGTCGTAAGGGTTGGCGCCGTGATTCTCGACATACCAGGTCTCGAAGCCTAGGCGCTCCAGCCCGACGAGATATTGCAGAGCTTGCCAGGCGATGCCGGCCAGCGGCATCTGCGCGACGAAATGCAAGAGTACGACGCGGCCGCGCTTTGGCATGTCTCAGCCGCCCGTCGGCGGCGTGCCATCGGGATAGGTGACGGCGATCACCTCGATCGTTTCGGGGCCGTGCGGGGTGGCCAATTCGACTGTGTCGCCCACGCGCGCTTTGAGGAGGGCGCGCGCGATCGGCGCTACCCAGCTGACGCGACCGCTATCCGAGTCGGTTTCGTCAACGCCAACGATGGTAATGATTTTCTCGACGCCCTTTGCGTTGGCATAACACACCGAGGCGCCGAAGAAGATCTGCTCGCGATTCTTTTGCTGCGCGGGATCGACCACTTGCGCGATCTCGAGCCGCTTGGTCAGGAAGCGGATGCGCCGGTCGATTTCACGCAGGCGTTGCTTGCCGTAAATGTAATCGCCGTTTTCGGAGCGATCGCCATTCCCGGCCGCCCAGGCGACGGTCTCGACCACTTTCGGCCGCTCGATCCGCGCGAGTTGGCGCAACTCTTCCTGCATGCGCGCGAAGCCTTGCGGCGTCACATAGTTCTTGGCGCCGGTCGGTAGCGCCGGCCCGGAATCGGGCGTCTCGTCCTCAGCGCCGTCGGTTTCCTTGGTGAAGGCCTTGCTCATACTCGAGCGAATCTATCGCGCCATCGCCGGCGCGTCGAGGAAGGCATAGACGTCGCCCGCACCCTCCTCCGGCGGGATGCGCTTCAACTCCGCCGCCATTTCCGCGGCACCGAGCCAGCGCGGGACGGCAAGCTGCATTGTCTCGCCGCGGGAACGGTTGAAGCGATAACTCCCGAGCTCATTCAAGTGGGCGATCGCGATCAAGGTGGGGTCGAGCGCCGCCGGAAGATATTCAATCGACAGGCCGGGCAAGGCTTGCGTCAGGCCCTGAAGCACAGCGTGCTCGAACCCTTCGACGTCGATCTTGCAAAATGCCGGATTACCATGCACGGCGATCAACGCATCGAGGGTTGTGACCTCGACCTCGATGCGCTCGCGCCAATTGGTGCGGCGGAAGCCACGGCTTCGCCCGGCCTCGCGAACGAATTCGGACGAAAGGGACGCGACGGTCGGATTCATCGGGTCGACCGCGAGCTGCGCGCGACCGCTCGCAGCGCCCAGCGCGGCCGCAACCAAGGTCACGCGCGGGTCGTGGCCAAAGCGCCGCCGCAGGGCGGCCAGCAGCAGCGGCTGGGGCTCGACCGCGACGACGCGCGCCCCGAGCTTCAAGAAATGCGCCGTCCGGTCGCCGAGATGAGCGCCAATATCAAAACAGAGGTCGCCCGCGCCAATGAATTGGCGATAGAAGACGCGCGCCCGCCGCAGCTTCAAGGGATTGGCGCGGTAGATCACGGTCGAGCGCGCGAGCCCGTAGACGCGGCGCAGCGCGGGCAGAACGGGAAACGCAGTTACCGGCATTGCGCCAAAGCCTAATCGGAAAGCGTCGGCGACGCACGCCTCGCGGCGAAAACCCATATTTTGCGCGGGGTTGAACGAAGCTCGGGCACATGCTAGTCAACCCCCGAGCGGTCGGCCGTTCGCGCGCTAATTATTGGGGGCGAGATCGATCGCGGCGCCAAGGGGAACAACTCACGGGCCGCAAATGACGCGAATGCTCAAGAGGCTGACCCGACAAGTTAAAGTATTGAAACAGAGTGATGCGCCATGACTTACGTCGTCAATGAAGCTTGTATCAAATGCAAATACATGGATTGCGTCGAAGTCTGTCCGGTGGACTGCTTCTACGAAGGTGAGAACATGCTCGTGATCCATCCGGATGAATGCATTGATTGCGGCGTGTGCGAGCCGGAATGCCCCGCCGAGGCGATCGTGCCGGATAGCGAGCCTGCGGCCGAGAAGTGGGTCGAAATCAATCGGCAATACGCGACCAGCTGGCCCAATATCACGCGCAAAGGGCCCGCGCCGGCCGACGCGGATGCATGGAAAGGCGTTCCCGATAAGTTCTCGAAGCATTTCAACCCGAATCCGGCAAAGAGGTAAAAAAGTCAATTTTTCTGAGGGGTTGCGGCCTGCGCATGGCTCCTAGGCTGGTTTTTTTCGCTATTTTGTGTTAGTTTTTTTAAATGACGCACAGTCATGTGTGTCGATCCCGGTGACATGGGTCCGGGCGAATGCAGCCGGTTGGCGTGCTAGGAAGCCACGCCCAGCGGACGTGCTCCCGTGTGCCCTGATTCCCGGTGGAGGGTGTGATGGCGTCGGTCGCTAAAGAGAAAGAAGAGAAGCGAAATTCGGAAAAGCTCGGTTTCGGCACCGGCGATCTGGTCGTTTATCCGACTCATGGGGTCGGCAAGATCCTCGCCGTCGAAAATCAAGAAATCGCCGGATATACGCTCAACGTCTTCGTCGTTCATTTCGACAAGGATCGGATGACGCTGCGCGTTCCGGTCGCCAAAGCGAAAAATTCCGGATTGCGGCGGCTTTCGACGCGCAAGGAAATGGAATCGGCGCTGTCGAAATTGAAGGGTCGCTCGCGGGCCAAGCGGACGATGTGGAGCCGACGCGCGCAAGAATATGAGGCGAAGATCAATTCCGGCGATCCTGCCTCGATCGCCGAGGTTGTGCGCGATCTCTACCGCAACGCGGGTCAACCCGAGCAATCCTATAGCGAGCGCCAGATTTACCAGGCCGCGCTCGATCGCCTGGTGCGCGAATTTGCCGCTGTCGAGAAGATCGACGAAAACACCGCGGTTCGTCGCGTCGAGCAGATGCTGAGCGCGGCGTGAGCCGCCGCCCCCTCCCAATTCTGCATCGCTGACCGCCGGTGGTGGCGACCACCCCGCCTTGCGATTCCGAGGTGTATGGCTGCTTTGTGCGCGCGCGACGTGTTTGGGCGATCGCGGCAATGCACGGCGAAGTCAACCGGGTCGCCGCCCTTCACGCCCGGCTCGCAACGCATCTCGAGCCCGGCGACCGCCTCGTCTATCTCGGCAATTATCTTGGATACGGCTCAGCGCCCGCCGCGACGCTCGACGCGCTCCTTCTCTTTCGGCGGCTGTTTTTGTCGCGCCGCAATGCGTTCGCCGGCGACATCGTCTTTTTGCGCGGCACGCAGGAAGAGATGTGGCAAAAGCTCTTGGAGCTTCAATTCGCGCCCAATCCGCGCGAGGTTTTGCCGTGGATGCTGCAGCATGGGCTCGACAAGACGCTCACTTCCTACGGCATCGATGCGCGCGATGGGCTCGCCGCCTGCCGCGAGGGCGTGCTCGCCCTGACGCGGTGGACCGCGTCGGTGCGCGCCGCGATCGATGCGCGCCCGGGTCATCGCTCGCTGTTGAGCGTGCTGCGGCGTGCCGCCTTCACGGATGATGGCACGCTCCTCTTCGTTCATGCGGGCATCGACGCAGGGAAGCCGCTCGATCTGCAAGGCGATATGTTCTGGTGGTGCGACAGCGACATCTTGAAGCTGACGGCACCGTTCGCCGGTTATCAGCGCGTCGTGCGCGGGATCGATCGCAACCATGCCGGCCTGGTCGAAACGCGCTACGCGGTATCGATCGATGCCGGATGCGGATTTGGCGGGAAGCTGCTGGGTGTCTGCTTCGCACCGGGCGGCGCCATCGTCGAGCGCATCGAGGTCTGAGCCGCGATCAGAGCCGCCAACAAAAAGCGGCCCCGAAAATCACTTCCGGGGCCGCAATAGAAACGATGCCGAGAATTTACTCTGCAGGCGCACCGCCGACTTCGTCCCAAATGCGCCGCAGATAGGTCTGTCTGAAGCCGAAAAGCCCGACCACGACGCCGAGGGCGGCAATACCGATCGGATAGTAGAGCCCCACCAGATAGACAGTGGGGAACGCGGCTGCCAGCGATGTGCCCATCAGGGGCACAACGCCGCCGAACACGCCATTGCCGATGTGATAGGGCATCGACATCGAGCTGTAGCGGATTTTCGCCGGGAAGATCTCGACGAGGAACGCCGCGATCGGCCCGTACACCATGGTGACGAGGATCACCATGTAGAAGACGAGAAGCGCGAGGATCGTTGGATTTTCCTTATAGGTTGCCATCGCGCCGAAGACCGGGACGTAGGTCAGCACCGCCAGCAGGAATCCCGCGATCATGATCGGCCGCCGTCCGATGCGGTCGCTTAACGCGCCGAACGCGACGAAAAACGGTGCGCCGCAAAGCAAGGCGATCATCAGGATCAAATAGACCTCGACATAAGGCAGCTTCAACACTGTCGAGAGGTAGGTCAGGGCAAAGAACTGGCCCGTATACCAGACGACGCCTTCTGGCGCGGTCGCGCCGAACAGCGCCAATAGCATCAAGGCGATGTTGCTGCCGCTCTTATACGTATCGAGCGCCGGATTGACCGAGGTCTTGCCCTGGTCCTTGAGCCGCGCATAAAGCGGCGATTCTTGCAGCTGCAGCCGGATATAGCCGGAGAGAATCACCAGCACGGCAGAAAGCAGGAATGGGAAGCGCCAGCCGTAGGCGGTAAATGCCGCATCGCCCAAGCCGAGACGGAAGGCGAGGATCGCCAAGAGCGCGACAACGATGCCCATCGTCGCCGTCGTCTGGATCCAGCTCGTATAGAAGCCGCGCTTGCCGTCGGGGGCATGCTCGGCGATATAGGTCGCGGCGCCGCCGTACTCGCCGCCGAGCGCGAGGCCCTGCACAACGCGGCATGTGACCAGCAGGATCGGGGCAAGCGTGCCGATGGCGTCATAGGTCGGTAAGCAGCCGACCAAGAACGTTGCAAGACCCATCAGGACGAGGGTGAGCATGAAGGTGAATTTGCGGCCGACGAGATCGCCGAGATGGCCGAATAGCAGCGCGCCGAAGGGGCGCACCGCGAAGCCCGTCCAGAATACGGCGTAGCTCAAAATGAGCGAAATCGTCGGGCTGATGCTCGGCGAAAAGAAATGCTGGCCGAAGAATGCGGCGAGCACGCCGTAGAGGTAGAAATCGTACCACTCGATCAGCGTGCCAACCGAGGATGCGCTGATAATGTAACCTAGGCTATGTCGCGGCACCGCCGCCGCGCGCCCCATTGTTGCTGACGATACCGCCATCGACGTTTCTCCCCTACGGTTTGTGGTGCAGCGCCTCGTTACTCCCGCCAGGACACCGGCAGGTTACAAGGAGTTTAACTGGCTGCGCCGTTGATCGCAATCATGTGAGCATCTTGCGCGGCGCGAACGGAACGGGACCGATCCGACTGACAGAATTGGCCATTCGGACGCGCGCAACAACCAGAACGGTTACCCGAAGGCTCAATGCCCGAGGATATTATTGAGAAGGTTCTGGCCCGCCTGATGCATCTGCTGATTCATTTGCGTTGAGTCATAGACGGGCACGGAAACCGGCGGAGGCGGTGCAGCCTGCGCTGGCGTGCTCGAAGCCGCGTTGCCGACCGCGGGAGAGGTTGCGGCAGGTGCGGCGGGCGACGCCGAGCTTATGACTCTTGCCGGACCAGCTTGTCCATATTGCCAATCAATGTTGACAGTCTTGTCGTGTGGCTGGGCAAGGAGCGACTGCCGCAACTGCTGGACATGTTCCGTGTGGTCGAGCACGCAGTGGGCATTGAACGGATAAGGTTGGCTGTGGATTGCCGCCGTCCAAGCGGCGCTCGCCTTCCGGATGCCCGTTGAATCGCTCACTGGCCAGTCCGCATGGTGGGCTGCGGTAATGTAAAGCGTGTGGTAAGTGCCAACGTTTCCTGCAACGCAGACATAAGAGAAATCTTGCGGGACTGCGGGCGTCGCTCCTCCCGGATTGTAGGGCGACTCGCCGGCGCTCGCCGAACTGTCGATGTAGAAAAAGGTCGAAGCCAGCACGGCCGCGGCGATGACGCAACTGCGCGATCCCATGCTCCCCTCCCCAACCGATGGTTGTGTTTTTATGCTAAGGATCTCACCCTCCTTCGGCAACACGCCTTTGACGGTCGGCTGCGCCTCATCGCCCGCAAATCAAAGCGATGAAATGAAATCCTCGAGCTTCGCGAGCGCTTTGACACTTGGCGAGACCGTTGCCGCGGCATCCTGTTCCGTCGGGCTCCACTCGACCAGCACCGTCATGGTCCTGGGCATGGAGAAGCATGCGAATCACCAGTCGATTGACGCCGTCGTCCTCGGCTACCAGCACCTTGAGCCGCACTTGCGGACCCTGTTGCCGGCTTTCCGAGGCCGCGATGTCGAGAGCGCTTTCTTGCGTGGTGAGAGGCAGTTCGAGGTAAACCGTAAAGGTGCTGCCCTCGCCGAGCTTGCTCTGAAGCGATACGCTGCCGCCCATCAGCCCGCCAGATTCTGTTGGGTGCGGGGGGCGGTTGCGAGTTTGCTCATCTTGGTTGCAATTTCGCCCAAGATGCCATTTCTAATATTATAAGTTTAAGGCTCGATTAAGGGCCGGCATTCCCGCCGCGTGCCCTTCGTCGAACGTTGTGCCGTTGGTGATGAACGCCGGAGCAGATCGTCGAGCTAGCCGCAAATACCTCTAAGCGCCTGCCATTGGGCAGCGTCGAGCGCAGAGCGCCCGCCCGCGGGAACGGAACGGAACAGCTTTGCCCGCTCTTCGCTCGGGGGATGGCTGCGCAAAAATGCGATCGGGATATCGCCATCAAGCTGTTTAGTGACGAGCCGGGTAAAGAAGTCGCTCATCGGCCTCTGATCCAGCCCCGCTGCGGCCATCAATTCGCTGCCGCGGTGATCGGCGGCGTCTTCCGCTTCCCGGCCATAAGTTGCATTGAGAGTCGTTGCGGCAATCCCGCCCATCACCGACACGCCGAACACGTCCCCGGCGATGAGACCGATCACAAAGGCCGCCGCGCCGCGCTCAATCATCAAAGTGGTGGGGTGATCAAGAGCGAGGTGCCCGAGTTCGTGCGCGAGAACGCCAGCAATCTCGTTGGGGCCCTCGGCGAAATCGAGGAGCCCCTTGAAAAGAAGAATCTGCCCGCCCGGCAGTGCAAGCGCGTTGATGGTTGGAGAATTGACGACGCGGATGCGCGGCGGATTCCGCAAGGTCAGCCGCTGCGTCAACGGCGTGGCGAGCGTGGCGAGGGCCGCCAATCCTGCGGGCGCGTCGCACTCGGTCGGGGCGCCCTCTTTGTTTCCGGCCGTCGTTAGTTTGATAATCGTCTCAACGGCGCGGTTTCCCAACTCGGCCTCTAGGCGAGGTGACATGAATTGGCTCGAATGTCGGGCAAGGAACGGAACGCCGAGCCAGAAAAGGATCACAAGGGTAGCCACGGCGGCACTGGCCCACAGCGCGATCAAGCGCCATTCCGGGCGACCCGCGACGCTATGGTGAAATTTGGCGCAGCGCGGCTCCAACTGTGCCAATGCGTCGGGACTCAGAATGGTGAGGCGTTCTGCGCTGTCGACGCGGCCAAGGCGGAGCCGTGCTTCGCCCGCCGCTCCGCCGAGCAAGCGAATTTCGCTATAGGGCCAAAGCGCGAGGCGTGCGCCACCCTGTGCGTCGATAACCAGCCCGTCGGACTCCAAGCTCGCGGTTGCCGGATGAAACGCGGCGACGCGGCCGTCGTTGTGATGCGCCGGCCACCTACGCTCGGCCATGCTCAGATGGCGCCGATGTCAAAGCTATCGGCGATACCGAATTTTTGGCGCGGCCTCGGCGATTGCATGATCCCATCGACCGCGGCGAGATTGTCGATTTCAATCGTCGTTGCGAGGTGACGCAGGATCGGAACCCGCAACAGCCGGTAGGTGAGGAGCTGAAATCCGATGAGCGCGCCAAGATAAATCGGCACGAAGACGGCGATGCCGACCACGACCATCGTCGCAACCGAGCCCGCACCCGCCGCCTTTCCGCCCCCCAGCGCCACCGCCATTCCACTGAACATCGCTCCGACGCTGGCAAAGATCACAACGAAAGCCAGACCGCTGGCGAGAAAGGCGAGTCCGAAAACGAAAACCGTTTTTAAGACGGATGATCCTTTTGCCGCGGAGGACAAGCGGATGTCGCCAAGACGTGTTCGCGAGGTGATGTAGCGAAAACTCGCCACCCAGTACCAGATGAGCGCCGGCCCGCCGCCGAGCACACTGACCGCCAGCAGCCAGGGCGCGACGGGATGGGGAAATTTGAACGCAGCTGGGTTGGCTTGCGCTTGGGCCTGCGCGCGGATCAGCTCCGGCACGTAATTCCAATTGAGCGCGATCATGGCAAGCAGCGGCACGATCAAAAGTGCCATGACGACAAGCCAGCGCGGAAAAAGATCGCGCGCCTTGGCTTCAAGGCTGAACCGGCTTTCGCCAAACCAGCTGTGATCGATCTTGTACCGTTCGAGCGCGACGCTTCGCCACGGGTAGCCAAGGCCGAGCGTCAGTAGCGCAACCAGGCTGTAGAGCAGCGACAGCGCGAAATATCTCCAAGCCGAGCCGCTCTGGGCCGCGTAGATGCCGCGCCATACGGTCCGCGACAGGCGGTATCGGCGCGCGCGAAAAACGACGATCTGCACAAAAACAAAGAGCGCCAGCACATAACCGACAACCAAGATCGCCTCACCCGTCGGACTGCCAAGCACGATACGCTGCAGGATGGCATAGCCGATGCCGAACGGGGCGATGATCGCGATCGCGATCAGGAAGCCGATAAAGAGCTCGAGGCCTGTCCCGGTATATTCGAGCGGTTCGCCACCGAGCAGAATGTTGCTCCAGAAGTACCGTCGCAGGCGGGCGCGCGCCCAAAAGCGGTAGAAGCCAAGTGATATGAGGGTCAGCAAGAAATTCCGGATCAACAGCTTGGTCAATCCGGCGCTATTGGCGTAACCGATCGGAGAACTGCCGCTGGGAGTCGCTGCGGCGACTGAAGGTACTTCATTCATGGCCGATATCGCGTTTCGAGAATGGTTAAGACTACCATTTTACGCGGTATTTCATACCAGAATGTTACATATCATAGTTGCGGTCGCCCTGGTAGGCTTCATTCGGCCTGGGGCCCGGGTCGGGCCGATGTTGCGCTTCGGCGCGCGCCGTCAGCCCGTTACGTCGGTTCGCCCTTCTCGCCGCGGCTTTGCTATAACGGCAAGACGCATCCCCGTAGCTCAGGTGGATAGAGCAACAGTTTCCTAAACTGTGGGTCGGGTGTTCGAGTCACCCCGGGGACGCCAAATTTTCCGCAATCGCCGACTTCAAGTCGCTTTGGTGCCAAGCAACGGATTGACGATGGTCAGTCCGGT
>Ga0187825_10000437_pt1 | contig 10296 bp, 6 predicted proteins | sample NC_wetland_sal_i_11_FD_132421 | JGI IMG/M metagenome (GOLD analysis project Ga0187825, IMG submission 132421) | Wetland sediment microbial communities from Neuse River Estuary, North Carolina, USA - SourceSoil_5 | ecosystem: Environmental > Aquatic > Freshwater > Wetlands > Sediment | place... | reverse complement strand
GCATCATCTTTTCCGGGGACCAGAACGCGACTCTCAGCGGGATCGCGACAGGCCCTCCCTGGGTAACGGCCCGCGTCATCGCCGTTACGCCTTCGTGCTCGGACAACTACTACTTCATCGCCGGCACGTCGATGGAGATCAACGACAACATCACCACGGACGGCGTCATCCTGGACTTCGATGACGCGACCCTGATTGCCGGCACGGCCGTCTCGTCGCTGACCGACCCGACCGACGACCTGCTGCAACAGGTCCAGCTCGGGGCGATGGCCGGAAGCGTCTCGTACCACGGCCGCGTCTTCTGGTGGGGCGAGAGGAATGTTCTCGGCATGGCCGGCGACAACGGCTTCCGAGCCCTCCGCTTCGATGGAGGGTTCACCGGAAACCAGCCCAACGGCTGGACCGAGAAGGTCTCGGGCGAGTCGCAGGGAACGGGAGATCCGGCAACCTTCGGGGACTTCCTTGTCATCACGGGCGACGGGACGCATCAGAAGGGCTGCCTCGAGAACACCGGCAACGCTTCGTTGCTGCCGGCGGGCGTCACGCTCAACGTCAGGATCAGGGCTAAGAAAAGCGCCGGCTGCGCCGCCGGATCTATCCACGTCTACCTCTGCGCCTCCGGGTCCGCGGCGAGCACGCTGCCGGGATCGGCAGTCTTCGTCTGCGACCAGTCGCAGCTCTCATCTACCGAGTGGCGAGTCATCGACGCCAAGATGATCGACGCGAGCAACAACCGGATGGACCCCACCTGGGTCCTGCGCGTGTCTAGCGGAGGCTCGGGCTTCGGAGGGGTCGCGATCACCAACGGGCAGACTATCTCTATCGACTACATCGAGCCGTATCTAGCATCTGACCCCCATAGCAGATCGACGCTCAAGGTCTCTAAGACCGACGACCCGGAGGCCGTTGACGGCCTGACGGGACTCGTCAACGTCGCCGAGGGCAACGGGCAGGCCATCGTCGGGGCGTTCGTCCTTCGAGACAACCTGTACGTTACGAAGGAGCACTCCATCTACACCGTCTACGATCCGGGCGGAGTAGAGCCCGACGAGTGGCCGGTGCAGGAGGTATCGGCGACGGTCGGCGCCCTGTCCTCGCGGGCCGTGTCGGTGGCCGAGGGGTTTGCGGTCATCGCCGACCGTGCGGGACTCTACTTCTTCTCGGGCGGAGCGCCGGAGAAGATCGTAGAGGAGATTCAGCCGACCTGGAACACGGTCAACTGCAACCCCGCCGCGGCCCCTTCGGTCTGGGTGCTCGCGGACGTCGTCAGGAAGCGGATCATGGCAGGGGTCCCGACGGGCTCCAACACCAGCCCCGACACCGTCTTCTCGTTCGAGTGGGTGGGCGACTACCTGACCGGCTACATGTCCGACCCGAACAACCGCGACTTCTGCCCCTGGACATTCCCGACGCCCATCACGTCTGCCTGCTTCTCTGAGCGATCGGACGGTACGCGGCAGACCATTTTCGGAACCGGGGACGGCAGCGGGCGCATTGGCAAGCTAGACGACTCCGTCCGCGGGAACGATCTAGGACAGGCGTGCCAGTCGTACTACCGTACAGCCTACTTCGGCTACAACGTCCGTGAGCTGGCCGGCTACCTGCGGATCGCCGGCTACGGGAACGGCAATCTAGACGTCAGGATCTACTCGCCGGACGAGGTCACGTTCCGGCAACTGACGTCCTACCCGCTGGCCTCGTCGCCCCCCAACAAGGACTTCGAGTGGATGCTGAAAGACCGTGGCGAGCGCCTGGCCTGCCAGTTCGGGACTTCCCAGCTCAACGAGTGGTTCACCGTCTACCGGCTCGAGATGTTCGCGGCTACCAAGCCTGCGGCCCCGGTGCGAGGTGGACTGAATATCTAAATGGCGACCTCTACTGTACCTAGCGCGGTCAACCCCAACCTGCTCCTGTCGCTCTTGCAGGACGAGGAGGGGGCTGCGCTGTACCAGTTCCTGAACAGCCTGGGACTCACCCTCAACGCCCTGCTGACTCAGGCGACGGCGAACGACCCGAACGACTCGGTGATGCCTACGGGGCCGCGCAACGTGACGGTGGTCCCGGTAGGAACCACGTTTCAGGTCCAATGGCAGGACGACAAGACGCCAGGCTCCAAGATCGACTTCTACCGAGTCTACAGGGCGGCTGCCGGCAACAGGAACGCTCCGACCAGCCCGACGTTCGATGCGGCTACCAGCCTGGGGACCCAGAAGCACCAGGACGTGAGCTGCGGCGGAGACTACGCCCTGCTCGACAGGAACATCAGCATCACGGACGTTGACCCGGCCAACCCCTCCCGTTTCGCGTATTGGGTCACGTCCGTAGACACGGCCAACCAGGAGTCGATCGCGATCTCTGCCGGGGACCCCGTAGAGGTTCTTCCCAACGGCCCGGGCGATCAGAGCAACGACTGGAAGGGCGGCGCCACGGCGAACAAGCTCTGGAACGCTGGCTTCCATAGCTCGGCGGTCTCGTCCGCGAACGTGAACATCGGGCAGCGCCTGAACGTCCAGGCAGTCGCCAACACGACGCCGATCGGTATCACTACGACCACGAATCACGGCATGTCGTCTGGCGATCAGGTCTACATCACGGGGACCACCGTCTTCGCCGCGAACGGCTACTTCACCATCACGTCTACGGGAGCGACGACGTTTACCCTGAACGGGACGGCGGCGTCGGGTACGTCTGGCGTCCAGGGGAACGCCTACCCCGTTGTCGGGCAGGGCACGTCTCCGCAGCTCTCGTCGTTCGGGATCACCGACAACTTCGCCGTCAACTACTTCTCGCCATGGTATTGGGTGAACGGCGTAGGCGCCCCGCAGTTCGTGTCGAACACGGTCAACGAGACCCGCGAGGTTGTCTTCCCGGCTTCGCTGCTCTCGACTCCAGGGCAGGGTGTCGAGTGCGCCCAGGACATGTCAGATGCGGCATACCCCAGGCCGATCACGGGAAGCATCCACTACACGTTCGCCGCCATGTTCAAGGCTCCGATCACCCCAACCGGAATGTCGATCACGGTTACGGGAAACGGGAACCTTCCCAACATCTCGGTTCCGGCGTCCATCCTGACGACGCAGTACACGAGGCTTGTGTGGAACTGGTCGATGCCGTCCTCCGGCGCCAGGCCGAACATCCACGTCTCGGTCAGGCTGGACTCGGGCACGGCCAAAGACATCTACATGACCCAGCCGATTCTAGTCATCGGCGACACGGCGCCTCCCTTCAGCGCGATCGTGGACACGTCGTCGGAGGGGAACACGACGCAGTCCTTTGCCGCCAGGACGCCTCCCTGGGGGAGAGAGACAGAGACGACGATCGTAAGGGACGCATCGGCCCCCTATGTTTAGCGTAGAGAAGAAACTCCATGCGGACGGTCGAGTGACGCACGCGGCCCTGGTGTCGGATGGGCGCTTCAGCGTGCCGCACTACTGTCATTGTCATCCGTCGGACGGGCACGACCACGAGGCTACCTACGAGCTGATCCGGCAGGGTCTGGCCGAGTGCGACATGAGGCACGACGTTTTGCAGGGCCTGGTTGGCAGCGTCCAGCGCGTCGGCCTGGTAACGGTCACGATCACGGACTGCCACGTCAAGTTCCTGGGGCCGATGCTCTGGAGGCTTGTTGTTGGCTGGGACGAGAAGCCGGTGACTCACGACGCCGTCCACCGTCAGATGACGTTCGACATGAAGACTCCAAGGAAGTGCCCTTCTCCAGACATCATCATGGCCGGCGTCAGGAAGAGGGCCGAGGGCAGCGGCTACCGTCTAGCCGCCGGGCTGAAGGAACTCTCCAGATGATGGTAAGGCCCTACCTTCCGAAGGACCGCGAGGCCGTACTGGCGCTCAGGCGCAGGCGGTTCACGGACTGGTACGGCGCAGATGTGGCGGCCACAGACTTCGACCCCGAAGAGATGCGTTACCTGTTCGTCTGCGAGGACAAGGGCCGCGTCGCCGGCGTTGCCGGCGGGGCTCTGAGGGTCGAGTTCGGCCTGCTGATGGACGAGAGCGTAAGCAAGACCTCGGCGCTGCGGAGACTCATCCCGAGGCTCTGGGCGAAGGTTGCCGGTGCCGCATACAGAGAAGGCGTCACGGACGGCATCGGCGTCGTCTCCGTGGCGCACAAGTTTCCGAAGTGGGAAAGAGTCCTCACTAAGTGGCTGGGATTCAAGAGGGTCGATTACCCCGCCTACCGCGTCGATCTAGAGAAGGAATTCGAGGATGCGAAACGATACGCCTCTAAGTAACTACACGCCTGGAACGCCGTGGCGGATCGCTGGCATCGTCGCCTGTCATCAGCTCGGCGGCGGGATGAACACGTCCGACACGAGTACGAGCGGGACGTCTACCGCCTATAGCCAGTACGACCCGGACAGGCAGCTCTTGATGAGAGAGCTGGCCGGCGAGATGTACGGCCAGGGATCTCCGATCGGCGCCGATACGGGCACGACCGTTGGCCGCTACTACGACCCGCAGGGCTTCAACAACCCGTGGCTTGGTAACGGCGGCCAGGTCGGCGGTGGCGGCGGAGGCGGCGGCGTCAATGGCGGCGGTGGCGGCTCCGGCAGCGGAGGCGAGGGCAACCGCGGTGGCAACACGGACGGCGGCGGGACTGATCCGTTCGCCCTTGATAAGGGCGGCATGGGAGTCAGCTCCCCGCAGGGCGGCGCCGGAGACTATGGCGTCACCCAGGGCATGGGCAACTCCATCTTCGGAAACGTCCCGGGCGGCGTAGCCACTACGGCGAACGGCGTTCCGATCAACTCTCAGGGGCAGCTCTGGGATGGGACCCGCTGGTACGATCAGAGTCACCAGGGCTACGGCACCCAGCTCGCCCCGCACCAGTACAACCAGACCGGAATCGACCCGACTACCGGCCAGGGCTTCTTCTCGAACATCGGGGCCGTGCCCGGCTCTGCCGCCTACGCTAACCCGCAGGGCCAACAGACGAGCGTTCCTGGCGGCGTCCAGACTAGCGTTCCGCAGGGCCGCGGGACTGGAACCTTTTCAGACGGACGGCCCGGCGGCTCTACGGTCCAGCGCGACGGCAGCGTCACCGATCAGAACGGCAACGTCATCGGCAGGCTGGTCAACGGGACCTTCCAGGCCAGCGGATCGTCCGCGCAGAGCAACAGTCAGCCCGGGCCTACTGGCGGCCTGACTGTTCCAGATCGCAGCCGCGGTGGAAGCGGCGGGACAATGCCGGTCAACGGCACCGTCTACAACGGGGCAACCAACGACCCCGGCAACGCAAGGATGCCGGTCAACCCCGTCAACTATCCGGCCGGCCATCAGGGACCCGGAGTCGTCCCGTTCCAGCCCCCGATTGGAACAGCCCCCGGCACGGGCGGCAATCCCGGCGGCGGCGGCGGAAATCCTGGTGGCACCGGCAGCTTTGGCGGATTCCAGACCCCGGGCGGCATCATCGGCCTCCAGCCCGGCAACGACATCAATCCTACCGAGTACGGGCCGCCGGTCACGGAATGGGGTCAGGGCGGGGCCTCTGGGAACCGAGAGCTGGCCGGCGGCCAAGCCTACCAGGGCTACTCCGGGATGGTGAACAACGGCGGATACGACGCGGCCACACAGAACGCTATCACGCAGACCGGCGAGAACACGGCCAGGGCCGGCTACGCCGGGGCCGCAGATCAGGCGGCGCGTCACGCTCAGGCTACCGGCAACACGGCCGGCTACAACAGCGCGATCGCCAGGCTAGGGCAGGCAGAGTCGGGAACCATCAGCGACAACGCCCGCCAGAATCAGATCGCCTTCGCGAACGAGAAGCAGCGCCAGAAGGAGGCCGGCCTCCAGGGGCTCGGCGGTCTGTACGGCGGCGAAACCAACTACCTCGAGAACCTGTTCGGCCAGCGATCCGGCCTGTCCAGCACGCCGCTATTCAAGAGCAGCACCACGCAGGGCACGGGCAACGTCGTCGGCGGCTCGTTCAACCTGAGCCTGTAAGCACATGGACACGTCATTCAACACAGACCCTAGCCAGGACTTCGGGGCCGACCCCTACTACCAGCAGATGCTCCGCGACATGGAGGCGCAGCGTCAGAAGCAGCAACAGCAGCAGCAGGGCGGTCAGGGTAGCGGGCAGGGTATCCAGAGTCTTCTGAAGATGCTCCAGTCCGATGACTCGGGCGGGGGCGGCGGGACTTCCTACAGCGGCGACTTCAGCGGCGGCTACGGCTCCTTCTCGGGAGGGTTCGCATAATGTACGGCGACGACGGAAACGATCTGAGCTGGCTGGGTCCGCTCATGCAGCAGGACCCCAGCTTGCAGCCGCAGACCAAGAAAAGCGTCCTGTCTGTTGGGGGCTTCGACCAGGCGCAGGTGGAAGGGCCGACCAATGGCCTGCACCCCGACATGTTCGCCCCGCGGCAGGCGTCATCGCCGGACCAGGGCCAGGCCCCGCCAGGCCAGAAGTCCGACGTCTTCTCGCCGCGACAGCGAGCTATGCAGGACGTCCCGCCCGAAATCTACCAGCCGAACTATGTAGAGGTCCCGAAGGCCAACGCGGCGTCCAAGATTTCCAGGTTCGCCAGCGGCAGGATGGGACCCCTGGCGGCCTCCATCTTCGCGGCGTCCTCCAACGACCAGGACATTTCGGCGGCCCAGGCCCACAACGCTCTCGAGCAGGAGAAGGTCAAGAACTCCCTCGAGCAGCGTAAGGAATGGGACACGGCGCACTACGCACGCAACCTCTACAACAACGCCCAGCGCGAAATCGTCCGCGGTCAGGATGGCAAGCTGCACTACGCGACCAGGGACATGCTGGGCAACCTGAACGTCCAGCCCGACGAGGCGGTAGATCCGAGGATCGAGACGGCCAACACTAACGCCGCGTCACGCGAGCGAGTGGCGGCGGCCAACAACGTCTCCAAGGAGACCATCGCTGGGTGGGCGGACGACGCTCGCCGAGACGTGGCGAGCACTCAGGCCGGCGCTTCGCGCTACGGAGCCGACCAGCGCAGGGCTGGAGAAGAGAACGCTGCGACTACAAGAGCCAACGCCCCTGCCCGGTCTGGCGCCGCACCAAAGGACCCCAACGCGGACGTCAATGCTTTTGAGCGCAACCTTCGCCAGAAGCTCTATGCGTCCAATGGCGGGAAGGCTCCTACCCCGGAGCAGGACGACGCGATCCAGCAACAGGTCAACTCCTATCGCGTGTCTACCCGGGGCCGCGGGGCCGGCATCGTCCCGGGCGGCAACAAGCCAAAGCCTCCGGCCGCTACAGGCCAGCCGCAGCTCAAGCCCAACTGGCGCTACCGGATCAACGGCCAGGTAGTCACCACCGACGCCAACGGAAACATCAAACAGTAGATGGGTAGCCCTCTGATCGAGGACCTTGGTCCTGCCGAGGACCTCGGTCCAGCTCCGTCCGCGAAGATCGAGGATCTGGGTCCCGTAGAGGACCTGGGTCCCGCTACGCCTGAGCCCCAGCGGCCAGGCTTTGGGGACTTGCTCCGCGGCGACCAGGTAGCCGCCCGGGCAGTCCAGAATCTAGGTCCAGCCGGTCTATCTAGAGCTAGAGCACTACGGGCCTTCGATCCTAGACTAGCCGCAGCTCAGGACATTGAAAACCCGGCCGCCGCCAGCTTCATGCGCGAACGGTCTGGGATGACCGGATCGGAGGAGCAGGCCCAGGAAGTCGGCGGATCTCCGCTTCTGCCGGTCGGTGACATTCTTCGTCAGGCCCGCCAGGCGATCGGCGGAGGCCGTCCGCCCACGCCCGCAGAGGCTGCCGGCGAAGCGGCGGCTACCAAGCTCCAGGGCCTCACGTCGCCCGTAGGCGCCTCTCAGTTTGCCGCAGCCGCGGCTATCCCTCCCGTGGGCCTTGCGTTCGCCCCGGGCATGGCCGAGGACGCGGCCAGCGAGGCGGCCCAGGCTTACCGGGCCGGCAGGCAGGGCGACGTCACAGGAGCTATCGGCCATGCGGCCGGCGGGGCTGTCTCTGGCCTGGGCGTCCTGGGCGCCGGCCTGCACGCCACCAGGGGCTTCCGGGCGCCGGCAGAGGACACGCCCGGGATTGAGCCCGTGCCGGCCCCGGAGGCCGAGCCCAAGCCCGTCCAGCCGCCTCCTGAGCCCCAAGCTGCCCCAGAGCCGCCGCCGCCACCTGAGCCCCAGCCGCAGCCCCAGCCGGAGGACCTTGGTCCAGCCGAGCCTGTTCCGCAAGAGCCGCCCGTTCCGCAACCCGAGGAACAGCCTGTTTCGCGGAACATCGAGGACCTTGGGCCGGCAGAGCCGCCCACCCCTGAGCAGCTCAAGACGGCGTCCCTCGAGGATGTCCATGCCTGGCTGTCCAGGGCGTCCGACGAGGCCGCCCAGCGCCTGGCCGACAGGAAGCTCCAGCGGGCTAAAGAGGCCGGGGCTCCCATCCCGCCGGCCGAGTTCGCGAAGAACCCGGAGCTGGCCGAGCCTGTCTCCGAGTTCTCGCCCGAGGCTTCCGAGCGCCAGAGGCTCTTGGAGGAGCGCGACCAGGCTTCGGCTAGACCTACGTTCAAGGGCCGCCCGGCAGTCCAGGGCAGCCTGGCCCTCTCGGAAGACTACGGCCGGCCGCAGGATCAGATGGAGTTTGGGGAGGAGCCGGAGCCCGAGCCTGCCGGTCGTCCGCGTGGCCTGAGCGAAGAGGCCCAGCTCGAGAACGTCCGCCGGAACGAGCCCAAGTCGCCGCCGCCCCGGATCGTTGACCTTCTCAGGAAGTACGACGACGGGACCGTCTCCAGCCAGGAGCTTCAGGAGATTCTAGACGCCGGCTACGGACAGGTGAAGTGGCGCGATGCCGGCCGCAACGCTGGCGACGTGACCCTGAACGACCTGGGCAAGAAGGCTCTTGCGGGCGTCAGAGAGGGCCGGTTCCGTGGGGCGGATGAGGAAGACGAGCCGTCCTTCAACCCCGAGGAGCTGGAGGCCCAGCCGGCACACGAAGGCGTCACGGTCCCGAAAGAAGTCCTAGCCCGCTACGCGATGGAAGACTTCCGCCGCGAGCTGGACAACATGCGGGGCCAGGTCGGGACCTACAACAGCAAGGACGTCAACGGCGGCGAGTACTGGTACGGCGTCAAGTCGATCCTGCCGAAGGACATCGACTACAACAAGCGCGGCTACGACCGGATCGCGACAATCATCGACAAGGGGATGGCGGGCAAGACCCTGACGCTGTCCCAGAAGGTCCTGTTCGACAAGCTAGTCAGCCATTTCGAGGATGTCGTAGAAGAGGGTCCGTACTCACGGGAGCGGTATCAGGCGGAGCTTGGGGCTGGCGAGGCTCCAGATCCGGGCTGGGCCGAGAAGGCAAAGGTACGCCTGAAGGCCCGCCGTGCCGGCCGCAAGGGAACCGTCATGGGCTCCGGCCTCGGGGGCGCCCAGGACATTCTCGAGGACCTGCCGGACCTGGCCGTCATCGGTGCCGCGAAGATCGCGAAGGGTGTTAGCGATTTCAGCGATTTCGCTAACCAGATGGCCGAGGAGCACGGCCTTGACGGCGACCAGGCGAAGCAAGTCTGGGATGCAGCCCAGCGGGTGCTGGCCGTCAGGGCCAATCCGAAGGAGCCGCCGGCAGAGCAGGTCGAACCCGAACGCTGGTATGACGAGAAGCTGGCTAGACGGAACTCGGGAATGCCGACTCCTGGCGGCGGCTTCGGCGAGGGCTCAGGCCAGCATCAGCTAGACGCGGCGGTCCCGGGCGTCGGCAGGCAGCTCCGGCGTGCGGCCAGCTACGGCCCCGAGACCCAACACATGCTGGGCGAGACGGTCAACAAGATCGCAGACCTGACGGGCGATCACGCCGGCTTCTTCGAGGCGATCCACGAGAGCAATCTCAGGGGGCTCAGGCAGGCGTGGCTCAACAGGGCCGCAGACGTAGGCAACATGGAGCCGGAAGACCTCCTCACAGACTGGCGCGGAAAGTTCCAGCCTGCCCTGGAGGCCCTTGACGCCACCAAGAAGTTCTCGGCCCAGAAGCTGATGAACAAGGCCCGGGAGTACGCGGACGCGGACGAGCCCGGCAAGCTGGGCAACCTCCTCATCGGGGCCTTCGAGACTGCGGCCGACGAAGTCGCCCACACGATGCCCGACGAGCGGTATCAGGAAGTCACGGAGAACCCGGGCTTCAAGGAGGCCCTACAGCTCTACAAGGATCGGATCGAGCAGCCCCTGAAAGAAGCCCACCTCCGCAACGAGGGCGGCCTTCGTACCGACGAGGAGCTGGGGCCGCTGGACACCTACATCCCCCTGTCTGCGGCCCAGCATGAGGCTCCCAAGGGCATCTTCGCCAGGCTCACCTACCAGAAG
>Ga0187825_10000436_pt1 | contig 10298 bp, 7 predicted proteins | sample NC_wetland_sal_i_11_FD_132421 | JGI IMG/M metagenome (GOLD analysis project Ga0187825, IMG submission 132421) | Wetland sediment microbial communities from Neuse River Estuary, North Carolina, USA - SourceSoil_5 | ecosystem: Environmental > Aquatic > Freshwater > Wetlands > Sediment | place... | reverse complement strand
CCGCGTTGAGCAACTTCGTCCCGCCACTCCCGACGGTCGCCCCGACCTCATCGGGCTGATGCAATTGCTGGGCGAACTCGAAATCACCAGCCTGCTCGTCGAAGGCGGCGCCATGATCAACTGGGCGGCGCTGCGCTCGGGCATCGTCGACAAGGTGTTCTTCTACTACGCGCCGAAAATTCTGGCGGGCACCGGATCCATCCCGTTTGCCACGTCCTCGGGCTACAAGAGCCTCAGCGACGCCGCGTATGTGCATTCGATCCGGCTGCACCGGTTTGGGGAAGACTTTGCCGTAGAAGGGTACCTGCGGGATCCGTACCGGGAGTAAGTTGAAGCAGAAATGCTAATGCTCGAGAGTCGCGGTCCAGTTGGTGATCAGTACAAGCGGGGACGCGTTGAGTTCATCGACCGGAAGTGCCATCAGCCATCGCTTATTGTCGTGGGTAACATCCGCACCGGATATATTTCCGAAGGCGCGGCCTGAGAACAGTTCGCGAGATTTACCCACCACAAAATCTGTCCCTTTGACATTGAACGAAGTTGCCATCATCCGAAAGTCAGCGCTTAAATAGAACAGTTCCTTGTCAGAACGCCAGATGGGGATGAGGGCCCCGCCCGTCGAGATCTGCCACTTGCCACCGGGACCGGGAAAGGGCACGACATAGATCTCACCGCGTCCCGACTCGTCCGACTGATAAGCCACCCACTTGCCGTCAGGCGAAAAGGTTCCCCAGACGTCGTTGTTCGGGCTCTGCACCACAGGAAAGGGCTTGCGGTCACCAAACAGTGGCACAGCCCAAATATCGCCACCCGCGCTCTGACTTCCGAAGTAATCGAACAGGAGAAAGCGGCCATCGGAAGACCAGTGATCGGCTTCCGCTCCTCCCTCCATGGAAAGCAATAATTGTTCCTGGCTTCCACCTCCCACCGGCTTGAGATAGATCTCTTCTTTTCCTTTCCGGGCGGATGTGTATGCCACCTGCCGGCTATCGGGCGACCAGGCGGGGAACTGGTCGTCTCCCTCGCCCAGTGTGAAGGGTGCACTGGTACCACTGGCTACCTCGTAGAGCCACAATTTTGATCGCGTCTGCCGTGCATCGCTGACCGTGACCAAAGCATACCGATCGTCCGGAGAGAGGTACGGGGCGGAGATGTAGCCCGGCGCTCCCAAAGTGGAGAGTTTTTTGCCAGCCTGGTCGGCCCAGGTTAGCTGCGTTTGAAAGGAGCTCCGGTACAGCAGCAGGCCCGTGGAGGAAATCGAGTACGTCGAAACCTGGTAGCTTCCGCCATTTGTCGTGGCGACTCCTTCGGTAACTCGCTGTGGGGTGCCCGATGTGCGTAGCGTTTTGGCATCAAAGCGCTGTGCCATCAGACTGTCTCCGTGAAGATAGATCACATATCCAGGCTCTGCATAGTATGCCGCGTTGTTTTCATCGGGCACTACCGGCTTGACCTCTCCGTCGTCGAGAGAAATTACGAAAATTCCCAAAGGCGCGAAATTGGAAGTCGCCAAAAAATGATGGCCATCGGGCAAGAAGCTGGGCCTGCGAAACGCAGCAAACTCTTTCCTCTGGGTGGGTATTTGCGTGGGCGTACCACCGGAGGCTGCAACCTGCATTAGGCCCTTCGGTCCAGCCGAATAAACGATGGTTCCGGCCACACTCCATGTGCCGCCAAAATCGGTCCAGGCGTCGCAGACGGTTTCAGGTGGACCGCCTGCCGCCGGGATCTTCTTCAATTTTCCGTCTACCGAGAAGAAGGCGATGAACTGACTGTCTGGCGACCAGAAGGGATCCATTGCTCCCACCGTACTGTCCAGGGGTTGCGCGGTGTCGCTCGCCAGATTACGAATCCACAGCTTGGGTTTTCCTGCGGCATCGGCCAAGGTCAGCACCATGCGACGGCCATCGGGCGACAGCACAGCGGCATCGGAACTCACTATTGTCGTGCCGCTCGGAAGATTCACGGAAACTCGCATCGGGGGTGAGGGAGACGGACGATGCGCAACGAATCCCAATACCGCAGCCGCAATTGCAACCGCCGCCAGCAGCGCCCATCGCAACATCTTCCGCCGGCTACGAACTGCGGTCGGAATGGCAACTCCAGCGCGCGAACCACCCTCCTGAATCCAGCGCAACTCACTGGCTAGATCGCCGGCGCTTTGCCAGCGCTCCTCGGGATCCTTCGCCATGCACTTGCGGGTCGCCCACTCGAGCGCAGGCGGTGTCAGCGGCGCAACCGAGCTCAACGGGGCCGGCTCCGTGTTCATGATCGAGGCGACGACGCTTGCAGTGGACTTCCCATCGAATGCGCGCTTGCCGCTCGACATTTCATAGAGCACGCACCCGAGCGCGAAGATGTCGCTGCGGGCATCGGCCTCCTGGCCTTCCAACTGCTCAGGCGGCATGTATTGGAACGTGCCGACCAGCGTGCCCTCTGTGGTAAGCGGGCTGTGGGTCATCGTGGCAGCAATCGACGATGACATCTTCGTTGGAGTCGCAAGAGGTTTCGCTAGGCCGAAGTCCAGTAGCTTCACTCCGGACTTCAAGAGCATGATGTTGTCGGGCTTCAGGTCGCGATGCACAACGCCGTGGCGATGTGCCTTGTCGAGCGCGTCGGCGATCTGCGCCCCGAGCTTCAACACTTGTTCGGCGGGAAGAGGTCCTTTGCGAAGCCGGGCCCCCAGAGTCTCTCCTTCCAGGAACTCGAGAACGAGGTAATCGAGGCCGTCCTGCTTGCCGACGTCGTACAAGACGCAGATATGCGGGTGAGAGAGTTGAGAGATCGCCCGCGCCTCGCGCTCGAAACGTTCGCGGAGTTCGGGATTCGCGGAAAGGTGCTCGGGGAGGATCTTGATGGCTACGTCGCGATTGAGGCGGGGGTCGCGCGCGCGATAAACTTCGCCCATCCCGCCCGCGCCGGCGGGGCCGACCACTTCGTAGGGGCCCAAGCGAGTTCCAGGAGCAAGAGCCATGATCGACGAAATCGCGCGCCGATTATACGCGAGAGCATGGCGATTCGCGCCACCCGCACTGCATGTCCGGGAAGTCCAGCGTTGGGAACGATGCGTGCACCAGACCGCTCGGGCATCACATTCAGCGCGCTTGAAAGTGTTTATGATGGACGAGGAGGGGTTCTCATGTTCACCGGCATTGTGGAAGAAGTCGGCAAGGTCGCCAGCATCCGCGAAGAGCGCGGCACCCGCCGCATGACAGTTGCCGCTTCCAGCTTGATCAAAGAAATGAAGGCCGGCGATTCCATCGCGGTCAGCGGAGTGTGTTTGACCGCGGTCGACCTGAAACCGCAGTCGGTGGGGTTCGACCTGGCCGACGAGACCTGGAACCGCACCTCGTTTTCCCGCATTCACGAAGGCGCGCTGGTCAACCTGGAGTTGCCCATGCGTGCCGATGGGCGTTTCGGCGGACATATCGTGCAAGGCCATGTGGACGGAACTGGAGCGTTCGTTGCGCTCGACCGCCTGCCGGGCGCCGACGATTATCTCCTGCACATCCGCATCCCGGCCGAACTGGCGCGCTACGTCATCTTCAAGGGATCGCTCAGCATCGAAGGCATCAGCCTGACCGTTGCCGGGATCGAAGACACCGAGGTGAAGGTGGCCATCATTCCGCACACCTGGGAGATGACCAACCTGCGCTCGCTCAAAGCCGGGGATCCCGTGAACCTGGAAGTCGACATGATCGCGAAGTATGTCGAGAAGATGATGAAAGGCGAATCCGAGAACAGCTCGCTGACGCTGGAGTATCTGGTGCAGCAGGGATTCTAAGCAACGTTGGCGTCGCGCCGGTTCCGCTTTGTGCGGTCTGTTCGCGACTTTAAGCTCAATGAATGTAATCTTGGGCGGGGCTGGCTCCTGCAGTCATCACGCCCGGTTCCTGCAGTATTCTCCGTATCCCGCCGTCATCCTCTCCCACATCCTCCAGCAGCTCGCGGCGCATCTGACATTTGCCGTTTGTTACCGGCAAGAGTTATGGGCTCCCGCAAGAACGAAAATCGGTTGTCATGTAGGAGAACAGCCATGAACCGAATCAGAATCGCCCTTACGTTAGCTTTCTTCCTGCTCTCTGTCGGCTTTGCCTTCGCGCAGGAACCACAGGAACAGCCCAAGCCGCGCCCCGAAGAAGCTCGCCCGGAAGCGGGTCGCGAAGCCAGTCAGCCCGCCCATCAAACCCAGGAAGACGCCAAGCCTTCCCGGCAGGATGAGGCCAAACCTCCCCGGCAGGAAGATGCCAAACCCCCGAAAGCCGAGAAGCAGGAAAGTCCCAAGGCATCGCAAGAATCCCAACCGGCTCACGCTGAGAAGGGTCAGGAGAGAGAATCCCAGCCGGCTCACGAAGAAAAGGGTCAGGAGAGGCAGCAGCGCGCCGCTCAGGAGAACCAGCAAGGACGCGCCCGTCCGGCGGGCAAGAGCGCACGTATTCCCGACCCCAAGTTCAGGGCCAGTTTCGGACGCCCGCATAGCTTCAGGGTGAACCAGGTGATCCAGCAGACGACGGTTGTGCCCGGCCAGACGCAGTTCATTTATTCGGGCTACACGTTCGTCATTCTCGATCCCTGGCCGGCCGAGTGGCTCTATACCGACGACTGCTACATCGATTACGTGGATGACGACTATTACTTGTTCGACGCGTTTCATCCCGGCATTCGCATAGCTCTGTTTGTCGTCGGTTAAGGCTTAGGTCTTCGGGCTGAGAAACCGAAGCGTTTCCGGGTTACCGGCACCCGTAGCAGTCGGACGATGCGACGCCCCTGGCATCTTCGCTTGTTGAATTTTGCGCTCGCGAATAGAATCCAGCGATGTTTTTGGGCGGCAAACTCACTGCATCCACCGTCTTACTGGGGTCGTTGCTGGTGACCCGGGCTCTTTCCGCACAAGGCCCGCCCGACCTGGTCTTAATTCACGGCCACATCCTCACCGAGGATGCCAACGATTCCGTGGCCCAAGCCATCGCCGTACGGCATGGTGTGATCGTCAAGGTCGGCAGCGACGCCGAAGTTCTGGACTTCGCGGGCAAGGCTCCCGGCACCCGCATCATCGACCTCCACGGCCGTACTGCCACTCCCGGACTAATCGACACCCATGCCCACATTGCCGACGGAGGAGTTCAGGAGCTCTACACGATCCAGCTCTCGGAAACCACCTCGGTGGGCGAGGTCATTTCCCGCGTAAAGGCCAGAGTGGCTCAGGCCAAGCCCGGCGAATGGGTCACCGGCTTCGGCTGGGACGAAGGCAAACTCGCCGAACACCGCTACGTCACCGCCGCCGATCTCGACGCTGTCGCTCCCAACAATCCAGTGTGGCTCACGCACACGACCGGTCATTACGGAGTTGCCAATTCGCTGGCCCTCAAGCTGGCCCACATCACCGCAGGCACAGCCGATCCCAGCGCCGGCACGATTGATCGCGACTCGCACGGTAATCCCACCGGCGTGCTCAAAGAAGAATCGGCGATGAATCTCGTGATCCATCTCGTACCGCCCGTCAGCCCGGAGCAGATGCGTCAGGGCATCCTTCACATTCAGGAAGTGCTGCATCGCGAAGGCATCACCGCCGTCAAGGATCCTGACATCTTCCAGCTCCACTGGGATGCCTACAAGTCACTGCTCGAGGATGGACAGCTGAAGGAGCGCATCTGCGTCCTGTGGCACGCCGGTTCGACGATGGAGTCGGCGCGCAAGGCGCTAGCCGAGGTCAACGCCGTTCCTCGCCTCCCCGCCACTCTCGGCAACGATCGCCTGCTTTCCTGCGGCGTCAAGATCTACATGGACGGCTCCGGGGGCGGCCGAACCGGCTGGGTCTACGACGACTGGCTGCGAGACGCCACGACTCCCGATGTAACCAGTTCGGGAACCGGCAACAAAGGCTACCCGCAGACCGACCCTGCGATCTATCAAGACATGGTTCGGCTTTTCCATCAGAGCGGCGTCCCAGTCGGTACCCACGCCGTCGGGGACCGCGCCATGGACTGGGTGGTCGATACCTACGCCCTGGTCGAGGAGGCGCAGCCCCACCCCGGTCTGCGTCACAGCATCATCCACGCCAACCTGCCCACTCCGCATGCCATCGACGTCATGGCCAAACTGCAAAAGAAATACGACGCTGGATATCCGGAAATGCAGCCCGAGTTCCTGTGGTGGCTCGGCGACATCTACGCGGCAAGCTACGGGCCCAAGCGCGGCCAGCACCTGGAGCCCCTGAAGACCCTGCAATCCCGAGGTATTCTCTGGTCGGGCGGTTCGGACTACTACGTGACTCCCGTCGCTGCCCGCTACGGACTATGGGCCTCCCTGGCACGCCAAACCGCCAAAGGCAGATATGGCCTGCAGCCCTTTGGGACCGCGGAGGCCGTAGACATCCACACCGCCCTCCGCAGCTACACCGCCTGGGGTTCGCGCCAGATGTTTCTCGAAGACAAGATCGGTACGCTCGAGGTAGGCAAACGGGCCGACATTGCTGTGTGGGATCGCGACCTCTACTCCGTCTCCATGGAGCAGATCAAAGATCTCAAATGCTTAATGACGCTGCTGGATGGCGAAGTCGTCTACGCTTCGCAGGACTCACCCGTAACCACCGAAGTCCACTGATCACGCGTTGTAGTCACAGACAAAGGGCGCGATCTCTATGCTTAGAGACGGCTCGTTGGCTCCCGAGTGAAGGGCGAGCCCTAACGCCAGTGATCTGCTAAGAGGTGAGCAACGGATTCGCCACAAGCCTCCGCGTGCTTACCTCTTTTCGAAATGTGAGCTTTTTGGGACAGACACTGCGATTCTTACCGACTAGGGTTGTGATGTTTCACCTGGATGCCCCCAAGTCCTCAGGCTGGAGCCCGAAACACGCACGGGTTCGACATGAGAAACCGGACGCAGAATCAAACCCCAAGCGAAATTTTAGACCGCCACAGGGCGAGAATCTTCGGAGGATTTCACGATGAGAGCCAGCCTGTTGATCGTTGTACCGGCCCTGCTGGTCACGCTGGGGTTTGCACAAACTCCCACCGCGAGCAGCAACACAGATTCGACCAGCATCAAGGGTTGCCTGGGAGGTGCTGATAGCAACTACACCCTGCTCGAGGACAACACCGGGCACAACTTCAAAATCACCACCAGCAGCGTTGATCTCAAACCACACCTGGGCCATGACGTAACCCTCATCGGACAGAAGGCGACTGCTGGCGCTGCCGATGGCAGCTTTGCCGTCACTTCACTGAACATGATCTCTGAGCACTGCGCTGCAGCTGCGGTTGCACCCGCCGGCTCGATCAGCACTCCTGCCGACACGGTTATCCCGCCGCCCGCGGCCGCTGCTGTGCCGGCTGCGACGATCCCGGCACCTACGGACACTACCAGCGCGCCCGCTGTCGCTTCGGCTGTACCTGCCGCAACGGTAGCCACCCCAACTGAACCTGCTGTCACAGCTACCACGGCCGCGCCTGCACCTGCTACAACGATCCCGCCTGCTGCGGAAACTGCGAGCGCACCCGCAACCGCCGCGCCCAGCACGACTTCAGCGGCTGAGCCTATCGTCACACCGAACGTTGCTGTCCCTGCCGCCGCAACAGTCCCAACACCTGCCGAGACTGCGAGCGCACCGGCTGCGAAAACAATTGCCCCCGACGTGACTGCACGTACGGAGACTGTCGTTACCCCCAAGACAGCCGCTAGTCACCGAACCCGAATGCCAGCAGATCATAAGCGAGCGACAGCCGCGGCCGCTGCTCCTGCGGAGTCCGCTACACCCATCGCCGACGCTGCTACCCCTCCCGCGACTGACAGTGCGCCGTCCCAAACTGCCGTCACACCGGATGCGCCCGCTGCAACACCCGCTGTCACTGCCAAAAAAGGATCCCCATGGCTCTGGATTTCGATTGCCCTGGTGGTACTGATCCTGGGCACACTGGTGCCTCTGATCAACCGGTGGAGAAAACGAAGACTCCTGGCGCAGTCGGGCGAACAGAACCTCTCCTTTTCGCATCGCGCAAGTTCCGACCCAGGCAATCGTGACAAACCCGTAACGCGCAAGGCCGCTTAGTCGGAGTAGAGAGTCATGATGCTCACTTTCGCCGCCAGGCAAATACTGCTGGCGGCGACTGCTGCTCCCCAAGAAATCGGGGATTATCTTCCGCATCATCGGTTGTAATCAGATGGGATGAGAAGGCCGGTCTCCGGACGGGATGCGGTGTACGCTCCCAAGTTATCGACGTGCTCAAGGCACAGATAAATAAGGAGACCGGCAATGAAAAAGGTTAGCACTGTGGCGGCAAAGTCGAGCAAGAAAATCTCTCGACAGAAGTTAACCGTTGGGTTGGATCTGATCCACACGCACGATGGCGTCACGGCCGGGTGGCTCGTCTCACGCTTCGATCTTCAACTCGTCCAACTCCAGAAACTCCCGCACAATCGGCTCCGGGCATTTCTCCATCTCGGCGTAGGTCCCGAAGAAGATCGCCTTGGCTTCGTAGAGGAACACGACCCGGTCCGCGAGTTTCTTGGCCAGCCGCATATCGTGCGTGACGACAACGCTGGTGAGGTGAAGCTGAATCTTCAGCCGCTTGATCAGGTCCCCGAGCAGTTGGGCCATGAGCGGATCGACCATGGTCGTTGGCTCGTCATAGAGCACGCATTCGGGCTGCGCGGCCAGTGCGCGCGCGATCGCAACCGAACGCTTCATGCCGGTGGAGAGATCCGACGGTAGCAGGTCGCGCATATGGCCGACTCCGACCATCTCCAGCAGGCCGTCAACAATTTGCAGGATCTGGTCCTCGGTGAGATCCTTGCGCTCGCGCAGAGGAAACGCCACGTTTTCTCCGACGGTCAGCGAGTCGAACAGGGCGCCATTCTGGAACACCATCGTGACTTTCTTGTGGATGGCTTCCAGTTGCTGTTCGTTGAAGTCGGTGATGTCCTCGTGCGCGACCCAGACGCGCCCCGCATCGGGCTTGAGAAATCCCATGATGTGATGCAGCGATACCGATTTGCCCACGCCGCTGCGGCCAAGAATGCAGATCGTTTCGCCAGTCATCACGTTGAAGCTGACATCATCCAGCACCCGATTCGCGCCGAAGGCCTTGCTCACGTGCCGAAAGTCGATATACGGTCCGAGTTCTGCTTCATTCGCCATCTGCGATCTCTCGATTAACGTTGTGACGACTTGCTGCTTTCGGTCTGCGCAGATTCCTGCGCGGACCTCCAATCTTCCGGCGTGTTGAGGTTGCGAAACATCTTCGGCGAAAAGCCTCGCTGGCGTAATTCTTGCTCTTCCACCGACAACACCTTTATGCGCCGGAACAGCGGATCGATCTTGTAGTTGTCTTCCCGCAAGGATTGTTCGGCGACTTCCACAAACTCGCGCCGATAGACGGCGCACAGCGGCTGCCACCGCCCTTCCGCGCGCGGCACCGTGACCAATGCATCGCTCGCAGCCGCTTGTTGCACCAGGTAGCGCAGGAACTCAACCGCGACAAACGGCATGTCGACTGCGAGGATCAGGTTCAGTTCTTCTGCGGAGATGCGCAGCGCCGCGTGAATGCCGGCTAGCGGGCCACATCCCGGAAACTCGTCGTCCACGACTTCGCCATAAGCGCGGAATTTCTCAACGTTGCCGATGATCCGCGTTACCGGCGTTACCGCGCGCGCGACCTCTAACATCCGGCGGATGAGCACCTGTCCATCGAGTTCCAGGAAAGCCTTGTCGCTGCCCATCCGGCTGCTTTGGCCGCCGGCCAGCACGAAAGCGCTCACGCCCACCATGTGGGAATCATACACAAGGGCCGTCCCCGCTTTGGAAATCCACAAGCCAAGCTGCTGCATCCACAAGGCTTGGGTTGTGAGTCGGACAAACTACCGCACGAAAGTAACCTAGGCAATGATGCCTTACCGTTAGATCATGAGGGACAGTTCTACCGGATCACGATCATGCCGCAGAAACTCATGGATGTGTTAAGGCTCGGGCGTTGTTCCCACGAGTTCTCTTGGCCACGGCGGGCAGCCGATGGTCACTATTACCAGGTCTGCCTGTTGTGCGCGGCGGAATACAAGTACGACTGGACGACCATGCGTCGCACGGAACGGGTCGCGCTCAGTCCCGCAGAACCCGCTACCCGGCGGCGTCCGCGCGAGAAAAAGCCGACCTGGGTGCCCCGCGCCCGGCGCCTCAAGCTGAACCTGCCGCTTCGCTATCGCGTGAAGAATTCCAGTACCTGGACCGAAGGCACGATTCAGAACATCAGCCAATCCGGCGTGCTCTTTCAGGGCTCGACGGAGCTTCCTGTGAACGCCTTGGT
>Ga0187825_10000435_pt1 | contig 10304 bp, 8 predicted proteins | sample NC_wetland_sal_i_11_FD_132421 | JGI IMG/M metagenome (GOLD analysis project Ga0187825, IMG submission 132421) | Wetland sediment microbial communities from Neuse River Estuary, North Carolina, USA - SourceSoil_5 | ecosystem: Environmental > Aquatic > Freshwater > Wetlands > Sediment | place... | reverse complement strand
TGAGACATCGGGCGATTTTGCGCGGGCATACAGCAAATGTTCGGCGCCGTAGATTTCAGGAGTTTCCGAAAGAATGACCGTCGCGCCGAGCTGAGCCAGACGGTCCGACGCATTGCCCAGCGCGGGGTTCGACGTGATGCCCGACCAGGCATCGGAGCCGCCGCACTGAAGCCCGAGCACGATCTCGCTCGCCGGCACTTCGCTCCGCGTGATTGCGTTGACGGATGGCAACAGCGCCTTGATCCGCGCCAGGCCTTCGTCGATCGAGCGTCTGGTTCCACCGGCCTCCTGGATGGTGAAGGACTGGAAGTGCGCATTGTCGGAAAGTCCGTAGTCCTTTTTCAGTCGATCGATCTGCAGGACTTCGCAGCCGAGTCCGACCAGAAGGATCGCTGCGAAATTTGCGTTGGCCGCAGTCCCCCAAAGTGTGCGGCGCAAGATTTCGAAACCTTCGCCCGAGCCTGCCATCCCGCAGCCGCTGACGTGGGTGATCGGTACGATGCCGTCGACGTGATCGTATCCCTCGAGAAGCCCTCCACGTTCGGCGGCGTCAGCGATGTGCCGCGCGACAGTCGCAGAACAATTCACGCTCGTCAGCACGCCGACATAGTTGCGCGTGCCGACGCGTCCATCGCTTCTGCGATAGCCCTGAAACGTTCGTTGTGGCTGCGACCCGCTCCAGCGCATCGGCTGACCCGCTGGTGCACGCTGATCCGACATCGCGAGATTGTGCACATGAACATGTGCACCCTTCGCGATCGGGGCAGTGGCGACGCCAATCACCTGACCGTATTTGCGCACCGGCTCGCCAATGGCGATCGGCGCCGTCGCGATCTTATGGCCCGATGGGATGCCGTCGACTGTCGTCACATGTTCGCCCGCAAGCCGCGCGCCCGCTGCAATGCGCCGCGTCGCCACGACGACGTTGTCCGCCGCATGCAGACGTACCGCTACGGCATCATTGCTCAGGACGTCGGACAGGAGCGGCTCCTTCGCGCTTGCGGGGCAGGGCGCAACATCCCTACTATTCTAGCGGTTAGCGGACGAATTGCGAGGCCGCCGGCATGGTGGCTTTGGCAGGGAACGGCAGGGTATGAGCGCTCCAACTCGCGTCGGCGTGACGACCGCTTCATGCTGAAGGGGATCGATCCGCTGCTCGGTCCTGAACTGGTGGCGATCCTGAGGGCCATGGGCCACGGCGACGAAATCGTCCTGGCAGATGCCAATTTTCCCTCTGCAGCGTTGGCAAAAAGGTTGGTCCGCGCCGATGGCATCGACGCGCTACGCATGCTGGAAGCCATCCTCTCGGTCATGCCGCTCGACGATTTCGCATCGGCCGCGTTTCGCATGGCGGTGGTCGACAAACCGAAGGAGATGCCGGCCATCGCGCGCGAATTCCAGAAACTGCTGCATCAAGTGGGCGAGAAGCAAAAAATCGAAGCGCTGGAACGAAATGCCTTCTATGAACGCGCACGCGGTGCGTTCGCAATCGTGGCGACGGGCGAGACGCGACTCTACGGTAATCTCATCCTGAAGAAGGGCGTCATCCGCCCGCCTGCCCGGTGATGCGCATCGACTCGCATCAGCATTTCTGGCAGCTGTCGCGCGGCGACTATGGCTGGCTGAACGTCGAGAATTTTCCGAAGATCACGCGCGATTTTCTGCCCGGCGATCTGGCGCCGCTGCTGAAGCGTGCCGCAATCGACAAGACGATTCTCGTACAAGCGGCTCCGAGCGAGGCGGAGACCGCTTTTCTGCTCGAGCTCGCGCGTGCGACACCATTCGTTGCCGGTGTGGTTGGTTGGGTCGATTTCGATGCGCCCGACGCTGCCGACAGGATCGCCTCGCTCGCGGCGAATCCCACGCTTGTCGGTCTTCGGCCGATGATCCAGGACATCGCCGACACGGAATGGATGCTGCGTCCGGAACTCGCATCGGCGTTGGCCGCAATGCAGCGCCACGATCTTCGCTTCGACGCATTGGTCAAGCCGCCGCATTTGCCGGCGCTTGTCGAATTTCTCCACTGCCACCCCGATCTGGCGGTTGTCATCGATCACGGCGCGAAGCCGGACATCGCCGGACTTGAACTGGAGCATTGGGCCATGCTCATGCGCTGCATCGCCAAGAATTCGAACGCCAGATGTAAATTGTCGGGTCTCGCGTTCGAGGCCGGTCCGGGCTGGAACGCGCAAGCTCTGAAACGCTATGTCGACGTCCTGCTCGATTGTTTCGGTCCGTCGCGACTGATGTGGGGAAGCGATTGGCCGGTGCTGGATGAAGTCGGCGACTATGAAGGCTGGCTCGCTGCCTGCGAGACCCTGACGGAACACCTTACTGCAGGCGAGCGCGAGGAGATCTTCGGGGGCACTGCCGCGACATTTTATCGAATCAACACACATTGTCGGGAAACTGCGGAATGAGCGAATTCAACGGCCTTGGTCTTCACTTGGGAAACCTGTCGCGACTGTCGCGCGCCAAGACGCGCTCGATCAGCCCGGAAAATTTTACCGGCGAAAAGGGCAAGGGCGGCATGTCGACCGACGGGCCGGCGGCGAACGCTGCGCGCGGACTTGGCCAGGGCTGGAAGGTTTCGCCCTATATCGTGATCGAGCCGGGCGAAACACGCGAATTGGCGAACATCGAGGGTGCTGGCGCGATCCAGCAGATCTGGCTGACGATGGCGGGTGGCAAGTGGCGCCATGCGATCCTCAGAGCCTGGTGGGACGACCAGGAACAGCCCTCCATCGAATGTCCGACCGGCGATTTCTTCTGCGTCGGTTGGGAACGTTTTGCGCAAGTCTCCGCGCTACCTGTCACGGTCAATCCCGGCCGCGCCTTCAACTGCTATTGGGAAATGCCGTTTCGAAAGCGCGCGCGCTTCACGATGACCAATCTCAGCGACGATAAGGTGGTCCTCTACTACCAGATTAACTACGCGCTGACGGACGTACCCGACGATTGCGCCTATTTTCACGCGCAGTTCCGGCGCGTCAATCCGCTACCCTACAAGGAGGTGTTCACGATCCTCGACGGCGTGAAGGGCCGCGGCCAGTATGTCGGAACCTATATGGCATGGGGCGTGAACAATTCCGGCTGGTGGGGCGAAGGCGAGATCAAGTTCTACATGGACGGTGACAAGGAATTTCCGACGATCTGCGGCACGGGCACCGAGGACTATTTCTGCGGCGCTTTCGATTTCGACCCGGGCATAGTCGATCGCGATCGTCCCGGCAGCTCGGCCTATGTCGAATTCACCACGCCCTTCGCCGGTTTGCCGCAGGTCATCCGGCCCGATGGAGTCTACAAGTCGCAGACGCGTTTCGGAATGTATCGCTTCCACGTCATGGATCCAGTCCGCTTCGAGAGCGATCTCACCATCACGATCCAGGCGCTTGGCTGGCGTACGCACAAGGAGCGGCAATACCTGCCGCTGCAGGACGACATCGCCTCGGTCGCCTTTTGGTACCAAACGTTGCCGACTGTGCCGTTTCCCGCGTTGCCCGACCGCGACTATCTGGAAGTGATCTGAGCCGCATGTCCCAAGGGATTTCGCAACGCGATACCTCGCGACTGCCGCTCGCCACCAAGGCCGTCTACGGCACCGGCCAATTCGTCGACAGCATCAGTGCGACCGCGATCAATACTTTTCTTCTTTTCTACCTGAATGAAGTTTGCGGTCTATCCGGTGTCCTCGCGGGTCTTGCGCTCGGTCTCGCGCTCATCGTCGACGCCTTCGTCGATCCCTTGATGGGATCTGTGTCGGACAATTCCACGTCGGCTTGGGGCCGCCGCCATCCCTACATGATCGTCAGCCTCATTCTGATCTTTCTCGGTCTCGGGCTCCTCTTTTCGCTGCCGCGCAGCCTGCACGATCTGCCGCTCTTCTTCTACGCTACGACGATTGCGCTTCTGCTGCGCATTGGGCTCTCCGCCTATATCGTTCCCTACACTGCACTCGGCGCTGAATTGACCGACGATTATGCCGATCGTTCGAGCGTCGTCGGCTGGCGCACCTTCTTCAGCGTCTTCGCGACGTTGCTGCCGCTGTTCCTCGGCTATTTCGTCTTCCTGGCTGGACCCAGGATCTACGACCATGCCGCCTACATTCCGTTCGGCTGGATTTGCGCGACCGCGATGACGGCGTTCGCGGCCGTGGCGGCCTTTGGCACGCTTGGCGCGCGCAACCGCCTGCACCGCGCCACGCCGAGCAGCGATCATCCGCTCCGTCGCCTCTTGCGCGAAGTGATCGAAGTGTTCCGCAATCGCTCCTTTCTCGTGCTGTTCTCCACTGTCCTCATCTTCTTCGTGGCACAAGGGACCGCGACTGCGCTCAATCTCCACGGCAGCAAGTTTTTCTGGAAGCTCGACACGGCGCAAATCCTGTTTCTCGCCGTGATCCTGCTCGGTGGCGTACTCGCCGGATTGCCTGCCGTTTGGCTCTCTGCGGCGCGAGTCGAAAAACGCACCATGGTAATCTGGAGCCTCGCCTATATTGTCATCAGTCAGGCAGGCTTCCCGGTCGCGCATATTTTGGGTTTGATTCCGGCGGGCACTGCGGTCGTCCCGCTGCTCGCGATCAACTACGCGATCGCGGGTATCGCAATCACCTATCTGACCGTCGGCTTCCAATCGATGATGGCCGATGCCGCCGACGAACACGAACTGCGCTTCGGCGCCAGACGCGAGGGGCTTTACTTCGCGGGCCTCAGCTTTTCCGCCAAAGCCGCCTCCGGGCTCGGCACCTTCATCGCCGGTCTTGCGCTCGCCATCATCGGCTTTCCTGCCGATCTGGCGGCGAAGGGCGGCGACAAGGCGCATATCGCCGCGCCAACGATCGAACACCTCGGATTGATGTACGGCATCGTTCCCGGCACCATGACGTTCATCTGCGTCATTCTCTCGATCTTCTATCGCATCGACCGCGCCGCCCATGCCCGCATTCAAAGCGAGCTGGCCACCAGACGCGTCGCGCCCGCCGTCATCGTCGGCGAACAAGTTCCGCTACCGGAGAAGCTGCCATGAAAATCGAAAATCGCATCACCGCCATGCTCGGTGTCGAGTACCCCATCGTGCAGGCGCCGATGGGCTGGATCGCGCGCTCCAAGCTTGCTTCGGCCGTGTCGAACGCCGGCGGGCTCGGCATCATCGAGACGTCGTCCGGCGAGCTCGACGCGATCAAGCTCGAAATCCAGAAGATGCGCGAGCTGACCGAGAAGCCATTTGGCGTGAACGTGGCGCTCGCCTTCGTGCGCGATCCCGGGATCGTCAATTTCATCATCGATCAGGGCGTGAAATTCGTCACGACATCGGCCGGCGATCCGCAGAAAATCGTCGCGCCGCTGAAGGCGGCCGGCCTGACGGTGTTTCACGTCGTGCCGTCGCTGAAAGCGGCTTTGCGCGCCGTCGATTGCGGCGTCGACGGCCTCGTCGTCGAAGGCGGAGAGGGTGGCGGTTTCAAGAACCCACGCGAGGTTTCGACCATGGTTCTCCTGCCGCTCGTCTGTGAGACGGTCAAAGTGCCGGTGATCGCCGCCGGCGGCATGATCGATGGGCGTACCATGGCCGCCGCCTTCATGCTCGGCGCCGAAGGAATCCAGATGGGCACACGGATGGTGTCGAGCGCGGAGTCGCCTGTGCACATGAACTGGAAGAACGCGATCCTGTCGGCACAGGAGACCGACACCGTCTTCCTCAACCGCTTTGGACCTGGCCCTGCACTACGCGCGCTCCGCACCGAGAAGACCACGCGCATCGAAAAGGAGCCGCCCGCCAATGTCATGAGTGAGTTCGGCCGCGCACTCGATCTTTATTTCGGCGGCGATATGGAGGCATCGATTGCGCTGTCAGGTCAGGTCTGTGGTCGCATCCATGAAATCAAGCCGGTCAAGCAGGTGATCGAGGAGACGATCGCCGAATTCCAAGAGATGATCGGCAAGATGGCGAAAGCCTACGCCTGAGACTGGCGTGCCAATTTCTTCATCGCCAGTGCAATCGTGCGCCCCGACTTTGCCAGCCCGGCCCAAGGATCGGCTTTGCGCAACAAAGGCCCCGACGTCGCGATCGTGAAGCGGTTCGGATCCAGGCCATGCTTGATCTGGGACCACTCCAGCGGAACGGAGATTGGAGCACCATCGCGCGCTCTGGGACTCCAGGGCGCGACGCTGCTCGCCATGCGGTCATTTCGTTGGATATCGATGAAAATTTTGCCGCGACGCGCACTCTTGGCGAGCGTCGTGGTGTAGCGGTCCGGTGAATCATGCTCCATCGTGAGCGCGACGGCTTTCGCGAAAGTCTTCGCGTCGCTCCAACTTGTCGTGGATCCGGCCGCGATGACGACATGGAGGCCCTTGCCCCCGGTCGTCCTAACATAGGGCACGAGCCCAAGCGCAGTCAGGCGATCGCGGACATCTTTCGCGGCGTCGATCACGCGATCGAATGCGAGTTCGGGCGACGGATCGAGATCGAAGACGATGCGGCCGGGTCGCTCCGGATCGCCTTTGGCCGAACCCCAGGGATGGATCTCCACCGCGCCAAGTTGTGCGAGCGAGACGAGCGACTTTGCAGAATCGACGCTGAGGAAAGGTTTGGCTTCGCCCTTGATCTTGATAGCGAGCGCCTCAGAGCCGGCGGCGGCGTGACGTTGAAAGAACCTCTGGCCTCGAATGCCGTCAGGCGTGCGCACGATCGAGATCGGGCGATTTGCGATGTGTGGCAACATGCGGCTGGCGGCGGCGGCATAGTAGCGTGCGAGCGCCAGCTTGGTCACCGCGGCACCCTTCGACTTCGGCCACAATTCTTTTTCGGGATGGCTGATTGGGACACCCAGAACTGCGCAGGCAGGTGTGGACTTACTTGCGGCCATGCTTCGCGATTTCCGCCAACGTGAGGCCCGATTTGACGGAGGTCGCTTCGCGCTCGAGTGCATCGCCCGCCTTGCCGCGTCGCGCCTCGTCATCGTCCTCCTTGATCAGGAGCCAGTTTTCCCGCTTGCCGCGTTTTGGCAATCGGATGAGTGCCCAGCCGCCTTTCATCCGTTCGCCGTCCAGAACGAACGACAAATGTCCCTTGCGCAGGTCGTCTTCAGGATCTGTTCCGAGCGGCTTCCACTTGCCGCGATCCCACACCTGGACCGTGCCGGCGCCATACTGGCCCTCGGCGATGTTGCCTTCGAACGTGCCGTAGGCGAGCGGATGGTCTTCGACTTCGACCGCCAGTCGCTTCACCGCCGGGTCGAGCGACGGCGTCTTGGTCACGGCCCACGACTTGAACACGCCATCGAGTTCGAGGCGAAGGTCAAAATGCAGCCTCGTCGCGTCATGCTTTTGAACGACGAAACGATGCGCTGCGCCGCGTGCGACAGTACCGCGCGGTTCGCTGGTCGCGGAAAAGTCGCGCTTGGCACGATAGGTCGAAAGCTTTGCCATGGCTAAGCCTAGGCCGTCCGTGGCCGTCCGTCAGCGGAATTAAATTAAAGCTTGTCGGGAACCTTTCTTACTCTCGCATCTCTGAGCGCGGTGCGACGCACCTTTCCGGCATCGTCGCGAACATTCTCCCAGACGAATTCGAAGGTGCGCGGCCGCTTGTAACTCACCAGCCGCTCGGCGAGATGGCGATGGAGCTCCTCTTCGCTGAGACCTTCGCGCGGCTGGATGATGGCGTGAATCTGGTTCCCGAGTTCCTCATGCGGCAGTCCGATCACCGCGCTCGAGGCGACCAGCGGATGCTCGTCGAGCGCCGCTTCGATTTCGGCGGGATAGACGTTGGCGCCACCGACCAAAATCATGTCGGTGCGCCGGTCAGCAAGATAGAGATAGCCCTCCTCGTCGAACCAGCCGATGTCGCCGAGCGACTCCCAGCCGCCTGGAAGAGTTCGCGGCTCGGCCCCGACGTAGTGATAACTTGGCGGCAGCGAAGGATCTCGGCGCAGATAGATCTCACCGGTCTCTCGCGGGCCGAGCATCACGCCGTCTGCCGAAAAGGCCTTCATCTCGCCGAGCGCCAGCGGCTTTCCGACCGAGCCTTTGTGCGCCATCCATTCATTGCCGTCGATGATCGTGATGGTTTGGCCCTCGGTGCCGCCATAAAGTTCGAGGATCGTCTCGCCGCCCAGCCAGCGGATCCACTCTTCCTTGAGCCAAGGCGGACACGGCGCCGCCATGTGCCAAATCGTCTTCAGCGACGATACATCGAATTCCGTCCGGTTCGGCAGTCGCCAGATGCGGCTCATCATGGTGGGGACAAGATAGAGCCAGGTGGCGCGATGCCGTTCGACCAGCCTCAACGTTTCTTCGGCATCGAACTTTTCCATCAGTACGACGTGTGCGCCGGTGTGAAGCGCCGTCGCCGACAGACCGAACGGCGCATTGTGATAAAGGGGCCCGGTCATGAGGACGGTGTCCTGGCTCCCGAAGCGCCATAGCACGCCCTCGCTCGCGCCCACCGCGACCACGCCGGGGTTTCCGGCAACAATCAGCTTTGGCCGGCCGGTCGAGCCGCCACTGGTGGGTGCTTTCCAGTGAGGGGCGATCGCATCCGGCAACTCGCTTGCATCTGTTGAAGCGGCAAAGAGCGCATCGGGTGAAAGGACTGGCCGCCCGGCCCGAAGCGTCGCCGCATCGCCGATTACGATCGGAGAATTCGCGAGTTCGATGATGGCGTTAATCTCATGCTCCGGCAGCCGCCACGACACCGGTTGCGGCACGGCGCCGATTTTCCAGCAGGCGAATTCCGCCTCGATGAAGCCGATGGAATTCGGCAACGCAATGGTGACGAAGTCGCCAAGCCTCACGCCTTGTTCCAAGAGTCCGCGCGCCATGCGAGTACTGCGAGTGTGCAGTTGGGCAAATGTTAGGGTGCGTTCGGCCACTGTCAGGGCCGGCGCGTTGGGCTTTTCGGCCGCGAGTCTGGCGAGATTCCGTCCGATCGAAATGAATTCTGCCGGCGGCGCACCCAGCGACGACATCGTCAGGCTCCCGCTTTCATCTTTGCCACGCGCTCGTCGCGCAGCGCGGTTCGCCGCACTTTGCCGGCATCGTCGCGCACATTTTCGTCTACCAGCTCGAAACTGCGCGGTCTTTTGTAGACGACCAGACGCTCGGCCAAATGACGCTTCAGGTCTTCGACATCGAGCCCGGTGCGCGGCTGGACAATCGCATGGATCTGGTTGCCGAGATCGTCGTCGGGCAAGCCGATCACCGCGCTCGATGCGACGAGAGGATGTTCCTCGAGTGCGGCTTCGATTTCTGCGGGGTAGACGTTGGCGCCGCCGACCAGGATCATGTCGGTGCGGCGGTCGGCGAGATAGAGATAACCGTCCTCGTCGAACCAGCCGATGTCGCCGATCGATTCCCAATCGCCGTTGATGACACGCGGTGTTGCGCCGACATAGCGATAGCTCGCCGGCAGTCCCGTCTCGCGCTTCATGTAGATCTCGCCGGTCTCGCCGGTCGGGAGTTCCGTTCCGTCGGGCGCGAACGCCTTCATGATGCCGCCGAGCGCGACGCGGCCCACCGAGCCCTTATGTTTCAACCACTCATGGCCGGAGATCGTGGTGGAGGCGAGCCCCTCGGTGCCGCCATAGAGCTCCCATATCACATCCGCTCCGAGCCACCTGATCCATTCCTCCTTCAGCCAAGGAGGACAGGGCGCCGCGAGATGCCACACCGTCTTCAGCGAGGAGACGTCATACCTGGCGCGCACCTCTTCGGGCAGCCGCCAGATGCGGCTCATCATCGTGGGCACGAGATAGAGCCAAGTCGCGCGATGACGCTCGATTTCGCGCAACGTCGCTTCCGCGTCGAACTTCGGCATCAACAGCAGGGACGCGCCGATCTGCAATCCGCCGAACGAGGTGATGAATGGGCCATTGTGATACATCGGCCCCGGCATCAGCATGATGTCATCCTGCTGGATGCGCCAGAAGGCGGCGTTCAACCCGTCGACCAAACCCGGCTGACCCGAGACGATCAGCTTCGGCCGTCCCGTCGAGCCGCCCGACGTCGGCGCTTTCCAGGAGGGCGAGACGGCGTCCGGCAAGTCCCTCTCGTCTTGCGAGGCTTCGAGCAAATCGATCGCCGAGACCACTGGTCGTTCGCAGGCGAATCGCGTGTTGCTCACTACGATCGGCGTCTCGGCCAATTCGACGATGGCGTTCAGTTCGGCGAGGGGAAGGCGCGACGAAACCGGCTGTGGCACGGCTCCGAGCTTCCAGACCGCATAGCACGCCTCGATGAAGTGGGTGGAATTGGGCAACGCGATGGTGACGAAGTCGCCGGGCTTTACGCCTTTGGCCGCCATGCCTCGGG
>Ga0187825_10000433_pt1 | contig 10311 bp, 11 predicted proteins | sample NC_wetland_sal_i_11_FD_132421 | JGI IMG/M metagenome (GOLD analysis project Ga0187825, IMG submission 132421) | Wetland sediment microbial communities from Neuse River Estuary, North Carolina, USA - SourceSoil_5 | ecosystem: Environmental > Aquatic > Freshwater > Wetlands > Sediment | place... | reverse complement strand
GTCATCGGGTGAAGGTTCTTCCCGCCTCGTCGCGCCTGCATGGGAATGATGAGGCAGATTTCGGTCGTCCCTCCGGGACTTGGTCGGTTTGCTTTCGGTACCCAGCGCTGAAGCGCTGGGCTAGTATCGGTGGCCCCTCCGGGGCCCTTTCTGCAGGATTCGTTGTTGCAAGGTGTCTTAGAGTCCAGGAAACACGAGGTCTGCTTCGACAAGCTCAGGGCACGCTCTCGGCTACGTTCGGCTGGCGCCTCACTGCGCTCGGGATGACAGACTTCACGTGACCGACTTCACGCTTGAGATGACTGAGCGGTCTCCCCGGCTTTCGGCGGTTGTATGGGTATAGGGCGCATGATATGTTTCGCGGCTATGGTGTCTTCGGTGGGGGCGGGGAATCCGCCAATTCAGAATTCTGTGGGCGGGGCCAAGGTGGAGGCATGTTCGATCTGCGGGCAGGCGGTGGGTAAGTGGTATTTCCGCGTGAACAACGCCATGAGCTGCCTGAACTGCGCGCAAGCGGCGAAGCATGCGGCTTCGGGTGATAGCGCTGGGGCGTTTGCACGAGCGCTGGTGTTCGGAGGGAGCGCGGCGATTGTGGGGCTCATCGTGTACGCGGCGTTTGGAATTCTCACTGGGCTGATAGCCGGGTACCTGTCGCTGGGAGTGGGGTACTTGGTGGGCAAGGCGATGATGATGGGGTCGCGAGGCGTGGGCGGGCGGCGGTATCAGGTGGCGGCCGTGTTGTTCACGTATGCAGCGGTTTCCATGGCGGCGATCCCGATTGAGGTGGGGCGTGGCGTGCGGCAGTATCGGGCGCAAACGCAGACGCGCAGGGCGATGAGTGCAGTGCCGGCGGACCAAAAGATGGCGGGCTCCGCGGAGGCCGACCAGCGATTGCGGCAGGAATTCGGAGGCGCTGCGGCGCGGCCATTTCCGCCGCACCCCGGGTCGCGGAATTCTTCTGCGTCTGCCGCCAATCAAGGGCAGGGGCCGGCGATGGATGGCGGAGCGGCATCGGCGCAGGTGCGCAGCTCGGGGGGCGTGCGGCCGGCAGCGAACATGGCTGCGGCACTGGCCTATTTGACGGTGATGGGCCTGGCATCTCCATTGCTGGAATTGCAAGAGCCGATCAGCGGAGTCATTGGATTGGTCATCCTGATGATCGGAATTCGCATTGCGTGGCAGCTGACGGCAGCGAAGCGAGTAGAGATCATTGGACCTTTTCAGAGTGCGGGTTGACCGCGTGACCTGCGAGCGTTTGATCGGGCGAAGTGAGGGCTCTCGGCGTAGTTCCGGATCTCGCGTTGCCCAGCGTGGGAATGACAGGCAGACTTCGGTCGTCCCTCTGGGACTTGGTCGTTTCTTCTCGTTTTCCCAGCGCTGAAGCGCTGGGAATCCGGCCAAGACGACGCAAGTCCCGTAGGGACGGCCCGAACTCGGCATTCGAATGAATCGGGGAACGACCGTAGCGCCAGTTTTTGCACCCCCAACGAGAGCACACCCACCCCGATGGAGCATGTCGGCTGTTTCCACGTATCATCGCCGCATGGCCGCAGCACCGAATCCGCCCTCGATCCTGACCTTTGAAGAGGCCCGTCACGCAGTCGAGCAACACGCGAGTCGAGTTCAGCCGGGGGGAAGAGAACTCGTCGACTTGCTCGCCAGTTTAGGGCGTGTGCTGGCCGAACCTGTTTTTGCGGATCGCGACTTCCCGCCCTTCCGTCGTGCAATGCGAGATGGCTATGCGTTGCGGGCCGCCGACCTTGCTCAACTGCCCGCAACCTTGCAGGTGATTGGCGAGATCAAGGCTGGAGCCTCGCCACAAGACTTGCCCCGCGAAATTCGTGAGGGCCAGGCTGCCGCCATCATGACTGGAGCACCCGCCCCGAATGGGGCGGATGCGGTCGTGATGGTGGAATACACCTCATTGCGGGGGAACGAAGTCACGATTACCCGCGGAATCGCCAGCGGAGACAACATCGTCCCCGCCGGCTCGGAGGCGCGCAAAGGGCAGAAGCTGCTCGACCCAGGCACGCGCATCGACTACCGGGCGATCGGGATCGCCGCGTCCGTCGGCAAGCCCCGGCTTTCGGTGTTCCATCGCCCTCGCGTGGCCATCGTCGCCACCGGGGACGAACTGGTCGAAGTCGGCGAACACCCTGGCCCCAACGAAATTCGCAATTCCAACAGCTACTCGCTGGCAGCACAGGTCGAGGACGCCGGAGGCGTGCCGGTCCTGCCTGGCATTGCGCGGGACGAGGTGGGTGAATTGCGCGCGGCGCTTCACAACGCCTTTCAGCGCGACCTGGTCCTGCTCACCGGCGGCGTCTCCATGGGCAAGTACGACCTCGTCGAACAGGTCTTAGCCGATATCGGAGCCGAGTTCTTTTTCACCGGGGCCCAGATTCAACCCGGGCGTCCCGTCGTGTTCGGACGCGCGCAGGAAAAATACTTCTTCGGATTGCCGGGCAACCCGATCTCGACCATGGTCACCTTCGAACTTTTCGCCCGGCCAATGCTTGAAGCTTTGTCGGGAATGCGCCCTGCAGCCCTGCACTTCGTGCACGCCCGCCTGAAATCCGAGGTGAAGACCAAGACCGGTCTCACGCGCTTCCTTCCCGGACTCCTGTCCGGCGAGTTTGAAAATTCCCAGGTCGAATTAGCCGGATGGCACGGCTCCGGCGACGTCGCGGTCATGGGCCGCTCCAACTGCTACATCGTGATTCCACCCAACCGCGAGAAGATTGCCGCCGGCGAGTGGGTGGCCGTACTCATGTAGCGCCGGCATCTTGCCGGCTGTCGCGGGGGCGTCTCGCCCCCGCAGTTGCGGGCGGGACGGCAGCGCTACAAGCTTGAACCGCCGGTCGAAACCCGAAACTTGAAACTCGAAACTCTGTAAGATGTACTGTCCATGCCCCGCAAGCTCTCCCACTACGATCCCAGCGGCAAAGCGCGCATGGTTGATGTCAGCGAGAAATCCGCAGCCAGGCGCGAGGCCGAAGCCAGCGCCTTCGTCGCGATCAAGCCTGCCGTTCTCAAAGCGCTGCCCAGCAATCCCAAGGGCGAACCTCTCGAAGTGGCCCGCCTGGCCGGCATCATGGCGGCCAAGCAGACTTCGAACCTCATCCCGATGTGCCATCCACTGCCATTGGCGCACGTTGATGTGAGTATGCGGCTGTGCGAGAATGGCGTCGCTATTGCCTCAAAAGTAACGACCACGGCCAGCACCGGCGTGGAGATGGAAGCGCTGGTAGCGGCCAGCGTGGCTGCCCTGACCGTGTACGACATGTGCAAGGCTCTCGACAAGGGCATCGAAATCCGCGACATTGTGCTGGAGCGCAAGTCCGGCGGCAAAAGCGCAGACTATGTCCGCCGCCAGAAAAAGTCCTAGGCATGTCGAGCAACGTCAAAGTGCTGCTGGTGGACGACAATCCCATGGTGCTGGGGATGCTCAAGCAGTCCATTTCCACCTTGGGCCAGGTCGCCACCGCTTCCGACGCTGCCGACGCACTGCTGAAGGCCGTCGACGACCCACCCGATCTGCTTGTCACCGACTATCGCATGCCCGGCATGGACGGTCGTCAGCTCATCGAAAAGCTGCGTAGCCGCCCCGCCACCGCAAATTTTTCCGCCATCATTCTCGCTACCAAGACCGACATTAACGAGCGCCTTTCGACGCAGGATCCCGTTGACGACTTCGTCGAAAAGCCGTTCTTCCTGAAAGAGGCGACCCGCCGCATCAAGCGCGTCATCGACAAGATCGCGCTCGAGAAGATGACCAAGGCCGCGCCCTCCGACGGCGTCCTGCGTGGCAGCCTGGCGCAGATGAACGTCATCGACCTGATGCAGTCCCTCGAAATGGGCCGCAAAAGCTGCTTGCTCTCTTTGACCCGTGACGACGAGAAGTGCGATGTCTACTTCAACCAAGGCCAGGTCGTGCACTCCGTCTATGGCGACCTGAAGGGCGACCAGGCCGTATTCAAGGTCCTGCGTTGGACCGGCGGCAATTTCCAGTTGAATTTCGAAGGCAAGACCGCCGAGACCAGCACCCAGCTCAATACCCAGGGACTGCTGATGGAAGGCCTCCGCCTGCTCGACGAAGCGAATCGCGATTCCGGAGACGGAGACAAGCCCGAGGAAGAAGATGTCCTCCTCGACACCTGAGCTGACCGCCGCCGTTCTCACCGTCAGCGATTCTTCCCACCGCGGCGAGCGCGAAGACCTGGGCGGTCCGGCCGTCGCCGCAGCTCTTGAGAAGAAGCAGTTCAAGGTAGTAGCCCGCCAGGTCGTTCCCGACGAAGAAACCGCAATTCGCGAGACGCTGATCCGCCTCAGCGGGCAGGCTCGATTCGTGGTCACTACCGGGGGAACCGGGATCGCCCTGCGCGATGTGACGCCGGAAGCCACTCGCGCCGTGTGCGATCGCTTGCTGGAAGGCGTGGCCGAGCGCATGCGGGCCGAAGGCGCAAAAAGCACGAAGTTTGCCGCCCTAAGCCGCGCGGTATGTGGAGTGCGTGGTCAGACGGTCATTCTGAATCTTCCGGGGAGGCCTTCCGGCGCCGTCGAATCGCTGGAATCCGTAATCGATCTCATCCCCCACGCCCTGCAACTGCTCAGTGGCGATACGAGACACAACGAAACATAGCCTCGGAGGGGCAAGCGATATTAGCCCAGCGCTTCAGCGCTGGGAAAGAGACAACGCCACCGCCCCAAGTCCCGTAGGGACGACCCAGGCGTCTGCCGATCGTTTAGTATTTGGCCGACTCCGGTCCCCTCATAAAAAAAGCTCCCGGCGTGGAATAGAACTAAGAGCCATTTCGTCCTGAAGGAGAGAACTTGATGCGCAAGATGTGGAACTGTGCAGTTCCGGCGTTGTTCCTGTTGTTAGCCATCGCCGCCCCGGGGCAAACCCTCTCACAAGCCGACCGCGACAAGGCCATGAAGTATCTGGAATCGACCAAGCAGGGCGTGCTCGATGCGACCAAGGACCTGTCGCCCGCGCAGTGGAATTTCAAGCCCGCCCCCGATCGCTGGTCGGTCGCCGAAGTCACCGAGCACATTGCCTCGGCGGAAGACTACATCCGCGGCGCGATTACGCAAAAGATCATGTCGTCGCCAGCACGTCCCGCGGGAGAAGACGTCGCTGCCATTGACGAGATGGTGCTCAAAATGATTCCCGACCGCTCGCACAAAGTGCAAGCTCCTGAGCCTCTGAAGCCGACCAATCGCTTCGGCTCGCCGGAAGCCGCGGTGAAACATTTTGTGGAAGCACGGGCCACGACCGAAGACTTTCTGATCAAGACTCCCGGGCTCCGCGACCATGCAGCCGATAGCGAGATTTTCGGTAAAAAGATGGATGCCTACGAATGGGTCCTGTTCATCGCTGCCCACAGCGAACGCCACACCAAGCAGATCCTCGAGGTCAAGGCCGACCCGAACTTTCCGAAGCAGTAAAAAATCAGCTACGAGCTACGAGCCATGAGCTTCGAGCCACCACGGCCTCGATTGCTCATAGCTCGCGGCTCGTAGCTCGAAGCTCACCCACTCACGTACACTCGTAGTTCCGCCTTGAACGCCATCAAGCACATCCTGCAACGCTACACCGCCTGGATCTGGAAGGTGCTCGCCCCGCTTGGCCCGTGGGGAGTGTTCGCCATCGCCGCCGTCGACGGGTCTCTCTTCGGAATGCCGATCGACTTCGCGGTAGCCACTTACGTTTACAACGATCGTCATCACTTTCTGTTTTACGTGGTCATGGCTTCGGCCGGATCCGCGCTCGGGAGCCTGGTGATCTACGCTATCGGATACTTCAGCGGGGAAACCGTGGTTCGCAAGCGCATTCCGGCGGAGCGCTTCGCAAAAATTCACGCCTCTTTCGAGCGGCACGAATTCTGGGCCGTGATGTTCCCGGCCATGCTGCCGCCGCCAACCCCTTTCAAGCTCTTCGTTCTGGCGGCATCGGCATTCGAGATGCGGGTATCCCATTTCGTCGGCGCCGTTTTCGCAGGCCGTCTGGTTCGTTTCTTGGTCCTGGCACTCCTCACACTCGTGTTCGGGCCGCAAGTGATTCACCTCATCGGTGAGGTATACAAGCAACACCGGGGCTGGTTCTTTGTCGGAATCGCGGCCCTCGTGGGGATCGGATTCTTGATCTGGTGGGAAATGCGACGACGGAGCAGCGCACGCTCCGAGACGAAGGCGCTTACCTCTGATTAGGAATCTAATTAACGAAAAGTCACTGAGAAGAGATTGGCGTTTTTCTCTGTGTTTCTGTGACTCTGTGGTGAAAATAAGCGCCGGTTTACGCTGCGGCGGTGTGATCGCCTGATTTCTGGAATACCGTTACCAGCGAGTGCAGCACCACCGGCAGGGCGAACATCGCACACGTGAAGATCAAATCCCCTTCCAGCGCCCGGCGAAAGAAGGGCACCCCCGCGGCGTAGCACGTCATCAGCCCGGCAAGGGTTCTGGGATACATGTCGGTCCAGGTCAGCCACGAGCTGAAATTACTGAACAGGAAAAAGGAGACCGATCCTGCCAGAGCCGACCCGGCCACGGTCAAAGGATTCACGCGATCCCGCATCCGCGTTCCGACCCACAGCATGGCCGCGTACCACGCCCAGCTCGCCAGCTGATCGTAGGTGAACGGATAGGCGTAGACGAACTTGTTCAGAAGCAGGTCCGACGCCATCAGCAGCACGACCGGCACCCAGGCTTGCCGCCGTGGTCCGCGCGCTCCAAAATACAGCAGCGCACCGGTTACCGGCGTGAAAGCCAAGGGATGGGGCATCAACCGTACAGCCACAGCCAGAGCGACAAATAGATAGGCCAGCATGAGCACCTCAATATCGAACTATGATTGTTGCGCGCAGAAACGAACACGTCAAGCCGAAGGCGCAACCGGAATCGATTTCGGGAAGGGCACGACTTCAGTCGTGGCGAGAAAGCGAAAAATTCCGAGCGGCTGAGAGAACCACAGGGGGCCACCGGGGAGCACGGGGGTATTCCTCTGTGTTCCCCTGTGCCCTCTGTGGTTCTGATCTTCGCTTGAGGCTCGCGTCTTCAAACTGGTGAGCGACAATCCTAGTCCGGCGCCGGCTGTGGAGCTTCGCCCATGAATTCCTCAACCACCTGGAGATTTTGATCAACGATCACCCCTGCCCCTAACGGTCTGCGGCTTCCCGCTCCCAGCAGGCGATTGAAGCGCAGATCATAGAAGCGGACCAAAGACCCCCCATCGGGCAAGGGCCCAGTTTCGGTGATGGGAAATGCCGCCCAATCCAGATACGCCCTTCCCAGATACGATCGCTTGGCCGCCAGCGTAACCGGGGTCTCCTCGGGCTTGTATCGAATTTCCATCTTTCCCCCCGGATCCACCTCCGGCGTTCGCGAGTTCACGTCCGCAAGCGCAAAGAAGTTTCGCGTCTCGACCACCCCATGCCACGTGAACGGATTGATGTAGGTCGGATAGGCACCCACCCGCAAAGGGTCGGCACTCTGGTAGGTACGCGCTTGTAAGGCAGCTACCGCGCGGCGATGCTCGAAATCGCGCACGCCCCAGAGCACTACCATCGCTCCAAGCGCCAGGATGGCAGCCATTCGTCCCTGCGGCCGCCTCCCCCTCGACCCGACTTCCTGCTTGATCAAAGCGAGAAATCCAGGGACCACCAACCCTGCAATCAAGGCAAACCAAAGCAGCGGTTCCGCGATAAACACGATGTCCCACGAAAACCACTTCTCCCAAAAAGGCCAGAACGGCCGCACACCGTAATTATTGGTGTAGTCCAGCAGGATGTGGCTGAGCCCCGCAAGGTAGGCGAAAAGGAAAAGCAATCCCCAGCGCGGCGGCAGGCTTGGATCGTTCGTCTTGCGGCCGCGTACGCGCCAAACGAGGTACACGAACCCGACCACGAACGCGCACACCGGGATTAGCCCCAGAAACGAATGGGTGAAGCCGCGATGATGCGCGAACGAGAACACCGAGCCGCCGAATCTCCCCAGCACGTCGAGATCGGGAGCCTCGGCCGCCAGGGTCATGGTGGCGGTGGCAAGCGCGGTCTTGCGATTGAAACCGGCGCGTCCCAGGCACGCGCCGGTCAGAAAGTGTGTGATCGGTTCCACGATCCTCCAAGCAATGATCCTCCGGGCAGCTCAACTAATATCTCAGAATACAGTTTTGCCTGCGCGAGTCCGATTCCGATACGCCTTCGTCTAATTCACCGATGCCTAAACACACCTTGAGCAATCCCGCAGATAAGCAACAGATCGTCGTTCGGCTCGAAAAGATTCAGTCATCTAGCCCTCGCCAATGGGGAAAAATGACGGCCCCGCAGATGATTTGCCATCTCGCCGATTCCTTTCGGGTAACTATCGGCGAAAAGCCCTGGGCACTCGAACGCGTCCAGGTAACGCCGATTCCGGTGCCGCTCTGGTTCTTAAAGTGGGTCGCACTCGATCTGCCGATCCGTTGGCAAACTGGCACACCTACTCGCCCGGAAGTGGACGCGGAGCGCGGCGGCACGCCTCCCGCAGACTTTGAGGCAGATCGTAAGGAGTTGCTTCGTCTGCTCCACCGCTTCACTTGTCAGCCCCGTGATTTCCAGTGGCAGCCGCATCCGATCTTCGGGCCCATGACCGACGCCCAGTGGATGCGCTGGGGCTACCTCCACATGGACCATCATTTCCGGCAGTTCGGGGCGTAGCGATGTCGAAGTCGAATTAGATTTGCCCGGTTTTCTCGCGGACGTTGCGACCCCTCTGCGATCGGAGCCTGCCCTGAGCGAAGTCGAAGGGCGGTTAAGGCTTTCTCCGCGTCCTCAGCGGCCGTTCTCTGCGTCCTCAGCGGTTAAAAAGCTTTTTACCGCAAAGGGCGCAAAGAAAACCGCGAAGGACGCAAAGAAAACACTATCGATTCCAAGTGAGTGATTCACTCAGGACTTTGGGACAAGCACCGTGAGAGCATCCGGAACTATCGAGATGTCGGCCGGTAGAGTTCCAATCAACTCGCCATCGGCTTCCACGTAGACCTTCGGCCCCGCGGGAACCGGCGCTTCTGCCCCCAACGAGTACGAGCATGTGGCCGACTCGGCATGCACCAGTTCGACACCCGGGACGCTCCAGCGATGTCCCAGCAAACCCCGAACTACGTACATCAGGTAGGACGCCCGGCTCGACGTGCGGCACACCACCAACCGCAGATCGTTACGATCCAGGGAGGCCCCGGGAGCCAGTTCCTGCAGAACTCCGCCGAAGTTGCGGATCCGTACCGCCAGCAACTCCGTCACTCCCTCGCGCGCGGCCGGACTCTCACCGTTGTTCCATTGCACACGAAAGCGTTCCATCCGATGCGTGAACCACAGGTGCCAGGCTTTGGCGTAGTAGGCATGCATTCCTAGCTTTTGCTTCGTGGCGGCGTTCAGCTTGTAGAAAAGGTGCGCGTCAACTCCGATGCCGACAGCAACCGTGAAATGCCGGGACACCGCCGCACCATCCATCCCGCGCGCCTGAACCTTTCCAACCGCAATTCTCCGAGGCTCCCCGGAGAGCACCGCACGAACAGCCCGGGCGGGATCCAACGGAATTCCCAGATCATGTGCCAGCGCGTTGGCGGTGCCCAGTGGAACCACCCCGAGGGCCGCTTGAGAGCCCACCATCCCCTGCAGGACGTCGTGAACGGTGCCATCACCTCCACAGGCGAACACCGTGTCGCACCCCTCGCCCACCGCAATCCGCGCCTGCTCGGCGGCATCGGCGCTGGATTGGGTGCGGACCAAAGAACAGCTGACCCCAGCATCACACAGATGCTGTAGAGCGCTCCTGAGATCATTCTCGCGGTGATTACGGCGGCCACCGGATCGCTCGTTGAAGAGGAGGACGGCTTTACGCATGGGACCCTATGGTGGGGCTTATACGACGCCCAAAAGCGGCCGTCGCGCACAAAAACTTTCCCCGGGATGCCGCGGCCTCTTAGCTTAACAGGACTCAATGGCCCTATTGCGCCTGCAGCGCGGTTCCACTAAGCTTTTTCCCAACTTTTTGGGGCAGTTTGAAAGGCTTTTCTGTTCCGGCCCTCGGAATTCAGCAATCGGTCATTCACGACAAAATCCCGATTGGAGGTCTAACGAATGAGGAAGTTAATCTTTGTCTTGCTTGTAATGTGCGCTTGCGTCTTCGCAGCCCCACAACAGCATTCGACTCATCCCGCGGCCGCCAAGCCCGTGACCATCATGTCCGGCCTCGGCAGCCTGCACCATCCCGTCTCCACCACGAACGTGCAAGCTCAGCAATTTTTCGATCAGGGGTTGCGCCTCATTT
>Ga0187825_10000432_pt1 | contig 10332 bp, 10 predicted proteins | sample NC_wetland_sal_i_11_FD_132421 | JGI IMG/M metagenome (GOLD analysis project Ga0187825, IMG submission 132421) | Wetland sediment microbial communities from Neuse River Estuary, North Carolina, USA - SourceSoil_5 | ecosystem: Environmental > Aquatic > Freshwater > Wetlands > Sediment | place... | reverse complement strand
TTGATCATTGCAACGCACTGATCACCGGCGCTTCGGCCGGAATCGGGCGTGAGTTTGCGCGGCAGCTCGCCAGCCGCGCCAGCTCGTTAGTCCTAGTCGCACGCCGCGGCGAGCGCCTGGAGTCGTTGCGAACCGAGCTGACCAGTCACAATCCGCACCTGACCATCCACCTTCAAACTGTCGACCTTGCCGAACCATCGCAGCTCGAGTCCCTGGTCAGTTGGCTCGATCAAAACAAAATCGACATCGACCTGTTGATTAACAACGCCGGTCTGGGCGATCTCGGCCCCTTCGCCACCAGCGATCCCATGCGCAACGGGCAAATGATGGCCGTAAACATGGTCGCGCTGACAAACCTCACCCGTGCTTTGCTTCCTAAAATGATCGCGCGACGGCATGGCGCGATTTTGAATGTGAGCTCGTCGGCCGGCTTTCTTCCGATCGCCGGCTTTGCCGTTTACGCCGCGAGTAAAGCTTACGTAAATAGTTTTAGCGAAGCGCTTCGGGCGGAGTTGCGCGGCACCGGCATCAGCGTCGCAGCGCTTTGCCCTGGGCCGGTGCACACCGAATTCCAAGAAGTCGCCAAACGTCCCGAAAACAAACCTGAACACGGCCCTGAGTTCATTCATGTATCGGTCGAAAAAGTCGTAGCCGATACGCTCATGGCTTTGGAAGCCGATCGCGCACTCGTCATCCCCGGATTGCTGATGAAAATTGGGATGACTCTCGTGCGCTTGACGCCGTTGCCGATCTTGCGGCGCGCCTCGCGGTTGGCCGCGAAGCGAGCAATACCGGAAAAATAGCACGACGCCAATCGGATGACTTGACGCTACGCGCACGAGCCGATTAGATCGAGCATCATGAAAACATTACGAGTTGGCGTTGTTGTTGCAGTTGTAGCAGGAACCCTCGGTCTCAGCCAGGCGTGGGCCGACCAGCCCCACATGAGAGCGGCTTTGGAACATTTGCGGGCCGCTCGGGCCGAGCTCAGGATGGCCGAGCATAACAAAGGTGGATGGCGTGTGCACGCGGTCGCCAGCGTGGACAAAGCGATTGCCGACGTCGAGCGAGGTATGGCTGCTGGACGGTAAGGTTGACCAAGATCGAAAACCTCTCCAAACAGCAGATCAGTCCCAAAGTTAGTGTTGACCCGACAGTTGACCTGATGCCACGATCTCGCCCGACGTGGCCGCAAATCTTTTTAGAACCAAAAGCCCGGACCTGCTGATGGCAGAGGCGAGCGCGCCCAATCGACAGCTCAAGCGGGCTCTCAGCGCCTTTGACCTTACGTGTGTCGGCATCGGAGCGATCATTGGCGCCGGGATTTTCGCGCTGGCTGGAACGGCCGCAGCCGGCGAACAAGTCGAAGCATCGCTCTGGAAAACACCGATCCTGAATTTCATTACATCGTGGATCACGCACGCGGAACTCGTGTTTGGCAGACCCGGCGCGGGGCCGGCTGTAATGCTTTCGTTTGTCGTCGCCGCAGTTGCGTGTGGTTTCGCCGCGCTTTGTTATGCCGAGCTCGCGTCGATGATTCCAGTCTCCGGCTCCGCCTACACATATTCCTACGCAACGCTCGGCGAAATCATCGCGTGGATCATCGGTTGGGACCTCATTCTCGAATACGCGGTCGGCAACATGGCCGTTGCAGTTGGATGGTCCGGCTACTTCGTTCAACTGTGTGGCAGCCTGTTTGGCCTGAAATTTCCACTTTGGTTGGTCAACGACCAGGCCACCGCCGGCGGCATCATCAAACAAGGCGGCGACGCTCTGGCGAATTATTCCTCCACCACTCTTCCAGTGATCGCCGGGCATAGCATAGCGTTCAATCTCCCTGCATTACTCATTGTCGCTGCTGTGACCGTGCTTCTGATCTACGGAATCCGCGAAAGCGCGCGCACGAATACAACCATCGTCATTATAAAAGTCGCCGTCGTTGTTTTCGTTATCGCCTTTGGATCCTTCCTGGTTCATCCCGTGAACTGGCATCCGTTTATGCCGACTGGAATTGGTGGAATGATGAGCGGCGCGGCGATCGTTTTTTTTGCGTTCATCGGTTTCGACGCTGTTTCCACGACTGCCGAAGAGACGAAAAACCCGCAGCGCGACATGCCGATCGGAATCATCGCAAGCCTGATCATTTGTACTTTGCTATATGTGTTAATGGCAGCAGTCCTGACCGGGATGCGAAAATACACGACCTATTTTGGCGACTCAGCAGCGGTCGCAACTGCATTCGCTGGTCGCGCCTGGGCGCAGGCACTGATCAGCGCAGGCGCACTCGCGGGCCTTACTTCGGTGCTACTCGTCTTTCAGCTAGGCCAGCCGCGCATTTTTATGGCGATGGCGCGCGATGGATTGCTCCCGAGTCACTTCGCCAAAATCCATCCGCGATTTCGTACCCCGTACATCACTACCATCTGGACCGGTGTGGCGGTGGGAGGGGTGGCCATGCTCACCGATATTGGTTCGCTGGCCGATCTAACAAATATCGGAACGCTGTTCGCGTTTATTCTGGTTTGTTTGGGCGTGATCGTTCTGCGCCGTAAAGATGCCACGCGTGCGCGACCGTTTCGCGTGCCGCTGGTTCCGGTTTTCCCGCTTCTCGGAGTGCTGTTCTGCTTCGTCCTTATGCTCAGTCTGCCCCTCGAAACCTGGGGACGATTCGTCGTCTGGCTTGTCATCGGCTTGTCGATCTACTTTTTGTATAGCGTCCGCCACAGCAAACTCCGTCGCGGCGTGGACGCCGGCCTAACGGAAGACGAGCCGCCTCCCCTGATCAAGACCTGAGCGGATCGACGACTCGCCGGCCGATCCGGGTCCAGCGCTCAATTAGCTTGCGGTTGGTGGCTCGCTTTGTCGTCGGCTTCGAGCCATTCGAACGTCGTCGTCTTGGCCGGATCGAGTCCGAGCTTCTTGCATTCCTCGGCAAACCAATCGCGTTTTTCGAGGTCGTTGTAGAGGCTCGCCGCAGTGACTTCATCGCTCCATCGCCTGATTTCGTCCGGCGTTTTCTTCTCACCCGCCTGGTCGAGCCATTCTGCCATCTGTTGATCGCTCGCGCCGTTTTCAATTTGCGCTTTAAAATCGACACCCTTCACGGCCTTGAAGCCAAAAAGCGTGTTATCCAGCGGACAATCAAAATGATACTCACCGATCTTTCCCGCAACCAGGGCACGGCATTTGTCGATGGTGCGTCCGAGAATGGCATAACCCCCGACACGAATCCGTGGACTGCGCGGAGACTCCTTCGTCAGATCTTTGCCAATTACGTTCTTATGCATAAGTCAGGCTATCGCGAAGCGCCTCCGTCGCAAGTTCCAGTCAGAAACTACTCGCCCTGGAGCGCACCCGACCATCGTCGCCCGAATTAATATTATATGGATCAACGAGCGGAGATCGTAGGTCGGATCAATCATTTAATCGGCACGCTCGTAAATGGCCAGCGCGGTTACAAAAAAGCCTCGCAGGCGGCCAAAGATCCCAGACTGAGATCGCTGTTCGACGATTATGCTCATCAGCGCGTCCGATTTCTCCGCCAGCTGCGAGAGGCGGTGCGACGGCTTTGCCAATTTGAACCACACGACACGACGAGCGCGGTGGGAGCGCTTCATCGGGCCTGGATTGATTTGCGAATCGCTGTCTCACGGGACGATCGCGCCATCCTGGCCGAATGCGAGCGCGGTGAAGATTCGGCCATGCATCAATACGCAAAGGCCGTTCACGACAGGCTTGCCCCTCCGTTGAGCGAAATCATTTCTCATCAATACCACGAGGTTAAAAGCGCTCACGATCGCATCCATCATTTGCGGATCGTGGCCAAAGCCGCGTATACGCATGGTTGAATGATGGCCGCGCAGTCGGCGGTCATCTTTTGGAATAGTGGTATGTTTCGCCGCTGTGAGATCAATACTCTGTCGATTTTTCCTTCCGGCATTTCTCGTCGCGCAAGCGCACGCGCAAATAATTCCGAGACCGCCTGACGGCAAACTTTATCACGGATTTTACTGGGGTGGAATCGGCACCGACGATCACGACCCGACTGAGCACGACGTGACGCAAGCCAATGTCGCGCGTTATGAGAAAGCACTCGGCAAAAAGGTGGCGTGGGTTTATTTCTCCAACAACTGGTTCGAGTCCCGCCGATTTCCGGCGGGAATGTGCGACTGGATTCGCAGCCTTGGCAAAGTGCCCTACATACGCCTCATGCTGCGCTCCGATGTCGATCAAGAGCACGCCGAGAAATTTTTCACGCTGCAAAGAATCATTGCCGGCGAATTCGACGCCGATCTTCGCTCCTGGGCGGGAGACGCGAAAAAGTTCGACTCACCCATTCTGATCGAATGGGGGACAGAACCAAACGGCGACTGGTTTGGCTGGAACGGAAAATGGAACGGCGGACCAAAGGAAGGACCGCGCCGTTACATCACAGCGTATCGACACATTGTTGATCTCATGCGGGCCGAGGGCGCCGATAACCTGCATTGGGTCTGGCATGCCAATTGGTATGACGAGCCGGAACGAAAATGGAACGCGCTCGAGAATTACTTTCCGGGTCCTGATTACTGTGACTGGCTCGGCCTGAGCGTTTACGGCCCGACCACGCCGACTACTCGCGATGGCACCGAAAGTTTCCGATTCAAAATGGCGCAGGCCTATCCCCGCCTAACGAGGCTCGCGCCCGCCAAACCAATCATTATTGCGGAGTTCGGGTGCGACCTGCACAACCCACATGTCGATGCCGCCCGCTGGGCCGAACATGCACTCGAGGATTTGTTCTCCAATCGCTGGCCTGCAGTCATCGGTTTCTGCTGGTGGAACGAAGCCTGGCAAAACGACAACCGCAAAAAACACGATACCGACATGATTATTTTACATGATGCCGAGCTAACGAGCGTTTTTCGAGATGTGTTTGCCCGACAGGCAGGGAAAATCCAGGAAACAGCGATAAAAATGACAAAGCACGATGACAAATGACGAATCAATGGCGAATGACGAAGTCCTTCGATCCGCCATTAGGACTTCGTCATCGGGGCGTTCGTCATTCGTAGCGCATGACAAACAAGGCGGAGCACCGATAGTCAGTAATGGTCAAGATCGACATTAGTTACACTGGAGATTTGCATTGCGACGCCACGCATGGGCCGTCGCAATCAAAAATCGCGACCGATGCCCCGACGGATAACAAGGGTAAAGGCGAATCGTTCTCGCCAACCGATCTTGTCGCCACTGCGCTCGGCACTTGCATCAGCACGACCATGGGCCTCAAGGCCGAGGAACTCGGCGTCAATCTTAAAGGGATGACCGTTTCCGTGGCCAAGGAAATGTCGAAAGACGGGCCACGCCGGATCGTAGGTTTGCCGTCCGAGGTCCACATCCCCCTCCCGCCCGATTCGCCGCATCGCCAAGTCCTCGAGCAAACCGCCCTGAATTGTCCTGTCCACAAAAGTCTGCCGCCGGAAATCGATCGGCCGACTAAGTTTTTCTGGGAGGGATGAATTTGGAGTGCGCGGACATACCCGCGCCCGCCACCGGACGGATTCGCCGTCGCGAACTTTGTAAGCGGCCCCGCCATCGCGGGATCGCCGCGGAACAAAAAGGCGTTACCCTTTGTACAACCACCCCATGTAATCGCGGACGCCATCCTCCAGTGGAAATCGCGGCTCGTAACCCAGCCCGGCGCGAGCGCGCGTAAGATCGGCCTGCGTGAAATTCTGGTAATGCGCGTGCGGATTGTCGATGTAATCGGGCTGTAAATTCGTGCCCAGGCATTTGTTTAGAACATCGATTAGCTCGTTGAACGAGCGCGCCTGACCAGTTCCAAGATTGTAGATCCCGCTCGTCTCTGCGTTGAGCGCGCGAATTGTTCCATTGACCACGTCTTTCACGTAAACGAAATCGCGTTTCTGCTCGCCATGCTTGAAAATGCGCGGGCGCCGTCCCGCCTGCATTTGCCGCGACAAGTGATAAACCATGCTCGCCGGCACACCTTTATGCGCTTCGCGCGGCCCATAGACGTTGAAGTAGCGCAGACCAATGATGATCCAATCCGCCAACGCGTTCGCTTCGCGCATGGCAATGTTGTCCATGATCGCCTTGGAAAATGCGTAAACATTGGCCGGCGCCGCGCCGTTGGATTCTGCGCTCGCTTCCGTGGCCGCGCCGTACGTCGCCGCCGACGACGCATAAATGATCCGCGTCCGGGTCGGACCCGCGAAATTCAAGATCCGACGAAAGCTTTCCACGTTATCGTGCACTTGAACGAATTGGTCGTGCAAAGTGGTGTCCGTGATCGACGCGAGATGAAAGATCGCGTCGAATTTTTCGTCGCCAAATTGTTCGCGCCAATCAAGCTTCGCCAGATTTTGCGCCACGAAATCTCCGCCGTAACCGCTCAGGTTCTTAAAATCACCGGACCGAAAATCATCGACCACCGTCAGGCGCGCATTCGGAAAACGTTCCTGCAATTCGAGGGCAAGATTCGACCCGATGAAGCCGGCGCCGCCGGTGATAACCAGGTTGAAATTGGAATCGCTCGAATTCACAAGGGTGAAGCTCATTAAATAAAACTTGAGCGGCTAAGCGCAAGCAACTAGTTGTTTCGCCACGGCGAATCCGTCTTGTGGCGGATCGACTTAGTTCTTTGCGAGCTTTAGTCAAAAGTGGATCGGCGCGAGAAATCCCGTGCAAATCGGGAGCAGTTGCGCTGCTGTAACTGGATACAATTTCCCATGGGCCAATTCCCGACAACTTTCGGGGGTGAAGGCGGGAAAGAGGTGCATCCGAAAGCATTCGGATCGTAAGCCAGGAGCCAGAATATTCGACCGAGTTCACCTCATTCGTTATAGCCGCCCCGCTCGGTCGGGGCGTTTCACAGCACGGCGGCAGAACGCCGTGGCTACAGCGAAAAAACTTCTTCGCCAAAAGAAGAATGAGAGCTGGGCCATGCGTCTGACCGGCAGGTGCCGGAACGGGACAAACAAGTCCGACTCTCTGGAAATTGAGTTGGAGGAAACTTGTTATGTCATATTGTTTGGTTTGGGGAGCGCGGGCAGGCTGCGGGCAGCCCGCTGCCGCCTCTGGAAATAATCTTTCGTTCGACCGTTCAATCTGCGTCCGGAAAGGGGGAACGGTCCGGCACCATGCCGAACAGTGCGGGCAAAATGCCCGTGCTTCCTCGATCGTTCGCATTCTTATCTTGTTCCTGCTCACGCCGATGGTGGGTGTTGCTCAGGAACCGCAAACCGAAACGGTCGTCGTGTCGGCAACGCGCACGGACATTCCGCTCGATCAATCGCCGGCCAGCGCCAGCGTAATCTCGTCGGGCGACCTCGATCAAAAGCAAATCGAGCGGGTGAGCGATGCGTTGCGCGAAGTGCCGGGTTTGAACGTGGTGCAAACCGGCACGGCCGGCCAGCTCACCTCCGTTTTCATGCGCGGCTTGCCCAGCCAGGACATGCAAGTGCTTCTCGATGGAATTCCGATCAATCAAGGTTTGGCCGGTCAATTTGATTTTGCCAATCTGACTACGGACAACATTGACCGGATTGAGATTGCGCGCGGGCCGCAGAGCACGATCTACGGGCCACGTGCCCTGGCTGGTGTCGTCCAAATTTTTACCAAACAAGGCCAGGGAACGCCGGGCGTTACTTTTAGCACCGAAGGCGGATCGTTCGATACCTTTCGCGAATCACTTGAAAGCGACGGCAAAATCGAGCAGTTCGATTACTCGATCGGCGCGAGCCGCATCGATACCGACTACGAACGGCCGAACAACGAGTATCGTAATACTTCCGCGATCGCGGACGCAGGCTGGTCGCCCAATGATCAATTACGGATTGGCAGCCTGTTCGCCTATTCGGAAAGCGAGACGGGAAATCCGAACACGATCTTCGATCCGAGACCGGTGGATCATTTTTTGACCGAAAAGTGGTTCATCGCCCCGCACCTCGATTTTCGAGTAAATGACTGGTGGGAACACAAACTGATTTTCGATTATGACCATGAGCGGCAGATCAACGACCCAAATCAGGACGGATTCGTCGGCCCGACGCGGGCTTTGTTCGAGCGGACCACGATCGACTATCAAAATAATCTTCGCCCGGCATCCTGGCTCACGCTTACCTCCGGATTCTTCTACAGCTACGTCAACGCTGGCCAGGAGCGTCCGTTTGTTTTGTTTGGTCCGAAGTTCATTAGCGATCACACCGAGGAGACCGCCGGATTTCTGCAAGCCGTGCTCACCCCGATCCCCGAGCTCGTCTTCGTTGCCGGCGGTCGGATCGATCACTTCAATCAATTTGGCAATGTCTGGACCTATCGCTTCGCCGGCAGTTACAAGGTCGACCAGACGAACACCACGCTGCATTCGAGTGTCGCGACCGGGTTCAGTCCCCCCAGCAGCCAGGACAAGATCTTCGGAATGAACTTCGGGCTGCGTCCGGAAAAGGATCTCGGCTGGGACATCGGCCTGGAGCAACGGCTTTGGCAAAATCGCGTAACGCTTGGCGCGACCTATTTTCACAATGACTTGTCGAACGTCATTGGCTTCAACGGCCTTTTTGAAACGCTGAACCTCGGAGCGGCGGAAACGCAGGGATTGGAAGCAGAGCTGCGGGCGCAGCCCATGATCGATCTCGTCTTCACCGCCAGTTATACCTATCTCGAGGCGGAGAAAACGTCGTCCGCAGACATTAGCCAACCGCAAGGCGCGCGTCTCCCGCGTCGGCCGCGCCACGAAGTCTATGTCTCCGCTTCATATCTTTGGTGCAAGAAGCTGCGCACGACCTTGGCCGCCAAATTCGTTAACGCGCGCGAAGAACTAAACTTCGGCGGTCCGAACTTCGATATCGAAGATTACGCATTCCTCAATTTCGCCGCCGAATATGACGTCAATTCGCACCTGTCGATCTTCGGTCGGATCGACAATCTGACGAACGAACATTACGCCGAAGTCTTCGGCTTTCCTGCACTCGGCCGCGCGGCTTACGCGGGCGTGAAGATGCGGTTCTGATTGGACGGACACGCTTCGTCGTGTCCCAAAATAGTGGGCGCCGGCGGCGCGGCGCCCTCCACCAGCAGTTGAATGCCGATTGTAGTTCGAGTATTCACACGCTGTGGCTCCCCTAGCTTATTTGCTCATCGCGCTTGCATTTGTTTTTGGTGGAGGCATTGCGCTGCTTCTCGTCCGTCAGGCAAAGGCACAGATGTCTGTGCATTTTAAGGCGTTGTCTTTAGATATCCTGCAGAATAACAGCAAGACTTTCCTAGACATCGCGAAGGCGGAATTAGAAAAAACACAATCCCTAGCGAAGAGCGATCTCGAGGCGCGCCAACAATCAATCAAAGGGCTAGTCGAGCCGCTCGAAAAACAATTGGACTCGTATCAAAAGCAGTTGCAACAAAGCGAGAAGGATCAATCGACGACGCTCGGCGCGGTGAAGACGCAACTGGAACTGCTCTCGCAACAGAGCCAGTCGCTGGCAAACGAAACGCAGCAGTTTAGAATGGTGCTTAAATCGAACCAATCGCGCGGGCGATGGGGCGAGGAGACTCTTCGACGTGTTGTGGAGGTGGCGGGCATGAGCGCGCATTGTGACTTCACTGAGCAGACGCAGGCAGATGACAAAAAGCCTGATCTAATCGTCCGTTTGCCGGGGGATCGTTTGATCATCGTAGATGCGAAAGTACCCGAACTCGATTTTCTTGCGGCACTGGACAACGCGAATGGGACCAAACGCGCGGACGCGTTAGCTGCGCACGCGGCGAAATTGAAAGCCACGATAAAGGCCCTCGCGGACCGCGACTATCCGCGAGAATTTCCCAACGCGCTTGATCATGTCGTGCTTTTTGTTCCGGCGGAATCGCTCTTTAGCGCAGCGCTGGAAGGGGATCGCGACTTGATAATTTGGGCCGCGACCAGGCGGATTCTTTTGGCAACGCCAGCGTCATTCATAGCGCTGCTGAGGTCGGTAAGCATCTGCTGGCAGCACTTTGCGCAAACTGAAAACACGCGAGCTATAGCTGAGGCGGCGCAAGAGCTGTACTCACGCGTGACGACGTTCACGGAACATTTCCAGAACATTCGCGACGGGCTGGAGAAGGCTGGTGAGGCGTTCAACAAGGCGGTCGGTAGCTATGAGCGCATGGTCAGGCCCGCCGGAGAAAAGATTCAAAAACTGCGCGCTGCCGTTGGTGAAAAAGAGCTTGCGGATGTGCAATCAATTGATACAACCCTGCGTTTGCCTCCAGTTTGATTTCCTCAACCGTTCGCAGGCGGGTTTTCCCACGTTCAACGCCCTCTGAATTTCAAGGAATCTAGTTGATCGA
>Ga0187825_10000431_pt1 | contig 10337 bp, 7 predicted proteins | sample NC_wetland_sal_i_11_FD_132421 | JGI IMG/M metagenome (GOLD analysis project Ga0187825, IMG submission 132421) | Wetland sediment microbial communities from Neuse River Estuary, North Carolina, USA - SourceSoil_5 | ecosystem: Environmental > Aquatic > Freshwater > Wetlands > Sediment | place... | reverse complement strand
CCCGGATGACGTCTTTCGTGAGAAATGGGATGTGCGTGAAGCAGTCCAGGTTCACCCGTCCGCCACGCACCGCGCCGCACGACTCGAGAACGTCCCGGTAATAGGGCACCTGCTCCCAGGCGTGCAGGAGCAGCGCGCTGAGCCGGCTCCGCTGCACGTCGGCGATCCGCTCCGGCGATCGCTCGATCTCGCCGATCAGGGCAAGCTCTCGGGGCACGCTGCTGCCGGAGGCTCGCAGGAGAGAGAGAATGGCCGGCTTGCGCCAGTTCATGGAGAGCCGCCGCACCCAGCCCGCATCAGACCGCGCACGCTTCGACCGTGCAATGCAGCCGCTTCCTGCTGGCGGCCACACGGCCATATAGCCAGTTGCCGACGGGTGTGGACAGTGGGAAGTAGAGGATCGGAAGCACCGGCCAGGTCGGCGGGAGCAGCTTCGCCAGCTGCCGGCATGCGCCCAGCCCGCTGTGCGCGACACCGTCGGGCGATATGACGACCATCGCGGAGCGCGCCCGCTCCCGATCGAGCCCCGGGACGAGGGCCGCAACCCGCTGCCAATCGGCCTCCAGGTCGAGATAGCTCAAGCGCCGCCGGAGATCGAGGAAATCCAGCGTCACCATGGTGCGGATGCACAGCGGGCAGAGCCCGTCGTACACGACCGTCCAAGGCGGCCGCGCCGGCGCCGGCGCCCGCCGCCACAACGGGTAGCGGCGGAGCGATCCGATGAACGCGAACACGATCGGCACGTGCTCGAAGAACGGAGCCCGCTGGGCGAAGAATATCCCGGTATGCAGTGCGATACTGCCGAGCACATAGGGCCAGGCGAGCCGCGGCACCAGGATGGCCATGAAGAAGGTCAGCTCCAGCAGCAGGGCGCCGATCGAAAGGAGCTGCGCGATGCCCGGGTGCTGCGCGATCCAGATGCCGAGCGGCATGTTCCAGCGAATGCCGTCAGTCGCCGTGAAGTAGACGAGCGTATAGCCGTTCATCCACGCCAGCCCGCCGTCGTGCAGCTTCGAGGTCGCGGCGGAAAGGTAGATCAGGGCCATGAGCCACTGCACCAGGCGCAGGGGCCAGCCGGCGTGTTCGCTTTCGGCGGTCGGGGGCACGGGCTCGAACCGCATTCCATGCGCAGCCGCATGGCGCCGGCGCTGCAACGCATCCAGCGACAAGGCCGCGTCGCTCGGGCTGAAAGCGAGGATCCAGAACGCGACCGACAGAAGGATGGGACCATGATGGACCCACCCGTAGGAGTAGATGTGCCCCCAGAGCAGCGTGTTGCCCGCCGCCAGGATTAGGAGACTGGGGCGGGTGTATTTCCCGATCAGCGCGAAGACACCCGCGGTCATCGTCCCCAGGAACACGGCGTGCAGGAACATCGGGCCCGGCCGGACGCCCCATGGGCCGAGCGGCCACATCAAGATCTTCACGACCAGAAGGGGATGGAAGAGATGGGCGTCGGCGGTCGCGAGCGGCTGGGTTCGCTCCATTCCCGGAAAGAAGAAGAGCAGCCAGGAGCCCACGCACAGGATCCGGAACAGCGCAAGGTCCTGAAGCCTGGCGGGCGCGAACCAGTAGCGGTCGAGGGCGCGCAGAACGCGGCGCATCACGGATCCTTCCTGCTCGCAGGCTCCGGCGACCAGGACGCCCCGGCTTCAGGCCGGCGCTCCCACACCAGCACCCACGGCACGTCGGCCCGCTCGAGGCCCTGCCTCCCGATGTGGAACGTCTGTTGCCACAGTTGAATCCCGCACGCCGGATGGGGCCACTTCCGCTTCACGAGAGACTCGAGGGTGTCCGTCATGGCTTCGCCGCTCGGGCCCGAGTCGGTCGCCGCCCGCAGCATCTGGTAGAACACGAAGGTCTCGACGTGGGCATCCTCGTGAGTCACCTCGGCGACTTCGGCTCCGGCGGGGCAGGCAAGAACCCGAAGGGACTGGCGGGAGAATTGCTTGGGAGCGTGAACCGAGATCGAGTACATCGGCCAGTTGACGAACGGCCAGTAGCGATCGTGCTGAGGCTCGCCGGGGTACCACAGCTGTCTCCCTTGGAGCGTCAGGACGATGCCGATGACCGCGATCGCCACCGCCTTCTGCAGGGTCATACTCGGTTTGGCACCAGATTGGGGTGGGAATTCCCGAAGCAAGGCGCATGCCCGCAAGAGGCTTCGGTTGTCGCGGTTAGGCCTCGGAACGAACCCGGCCCGCGCGGTCAGCCCGTCGCTCATCCGCCACGTCCGCAACAAGTGTCGTATCGGTACAACACTCGCCGCGCCGGGCCCATTTCACCAGCCCCGGCCCGCCCGGGTGGTCGGGCCGCGCTGGAGAATTGGACCGGCGGCACTATCGTTCCCGGCGGCACCGCTCCCGCCCCCGCCGGGCACGGCGCGGCCTCCCCGAACCTTCGAGACGTCGAATGACGCAAGCGTGGCAACTCCAGCTCTACCACCGCTCGCTGAAGAAGAAGGAGACCATGCGAGCCCTCCTCGGCCATCTGCCGCCGGTGGCGGGGCGCCTCTGCCTCGAGCTCGGCTGCGCGACGGGGCTCACGTCCCATTTCCTGCGGCAACGTGGCGGCACCTGGGTGAGCTGCGACTTCGAGCGCGACCACGTGCGCTCGGCCCGGGAGCTGGTTCGCGACCGCGTCGTGCAGACCGGCGAGACCGAGGTGCCGTTCAAGAGCGCGGCATTCGACGTCGTGGTCGCAATCAACTTCCTCGAGCACATCGAGAACGACGAGCCGTACGTCGGCGAGATGGTGCGCGTGCTCAAGCCGGGAGGCGACTTCCTGCTCATGGCCCCGAAGGGTGAAAAGGGCCGCCTGGGCTACGCGGTGAAGCGACGCCTGGGGTTCACCGCCGACCAGGAGGGCTTCGGCCACGCCCGGGACGGCTACCCGCCGGCGGCCGCGAGAGCCATGCTCGAGCGCCACGGCATCCGGGTGGCCGGCACGGACGACTACTGCCGGTTCTTCACCGAGTTCCTCGAAGACCTGCTCAATTATGCCTACCACCGGAAAGCGATGAAGAAGAAGGACCCGGCACAGCAGGACTTTCACGGCGACACCGCCCCCATGTCCGGGGAAGCCCTGCAGAACGTGGGCACCGCGTACAAGATCTATTCCGCACTATACCCGGCGCTGCGCGGATGGACCCTGCTGGACAAGCTCATCCCCTTCAACCCGGGCTACATGATGGTCGCCTGGGGGAAGAAGGCCGCGGATGCGCCGTGACCTTGCCCGCCTCGCGGACACGGTATTCGACGTCGTAGTGATCGGCGGAGGGGTGTGCGGGGCGGCGGTAGCCTGGGACGCCGCCCTCCGCGGTCTCTCGGTCGCGCTGCTCGAGCGCACCGACTTCTGCGCCGAGACGTCGGCCTGGTCGCTCAAGGTCGTCCACGGCGGCATCCGGTACCTGCAGCACCTCGACTTCAAGCGCGTCCGCGAGTCCTGCCGGGAGCGGTCGGCCCTGCTCCGGATCGCGCCCCATCTGGTCCATCCGATGCCGTTCGTCGTACCCACGTACGGCCACGGTCTCCAGGGGAGCGAGGCGCTGGCTGCGGCCTTCCTGCTGCTGAGCGCGGTCACGCCGGACCGGAACCGCGGCATCGCGGACCCCGAGCGGCGGATCCCGGCCGGCCGGCTGGTTTCGCGGCGCCAGCTGCTCGAGTGGTTTCCCCACCTCGAGCCCACGCATCCAGCGGGCGCCGGCGTCTTCTGCGACGGCCAGATGTACAATCCCCCCCGGCTCGTCTGGGAGTTCGTCCGATCCGCCGCCGAGCGTGGTGCAGTGGCCGCCAACTATTGCGAGGTCACCGGGCTGCTCCGGGAAGGCGACCGGGTGACCGGCGTGCGCGTGACGGACCGGATGGACGGCGGGCAGGTCGACGTGCGGGCCCGCACGGTCGTCAATGCCTCGGGCCCGTTTGCCGAACAGATCTATGTGAAGCAGGGTCTGCGGCCCGAGCGGAGGATTCCGCTGTCGCGAGACATGGCCCTCGTGATCGGAAAGCCGCTGGTGACCGGTCGGGCCTTGGCGGCCCAGACCAGTTACAAGGACCCGGACGCGGTCCTGAGCCGCGGTAACCGGCATGTGTTCCTGGTTCCTTGGCGCAACCACACGCTAATCGGCGTCAACAGCCGGGTGTGGCCGGGCGACCCCTACGCGCTGAAGGTCACGGAAGCCGAGGTCGCCGGGTTTGTGGACGAGATTCGCGCAGCCGCCCCGCAGTTCGGAATCACGCTGGACGACGTGGCCATGGTCTACGCCGGGCTGCTGCCTTTCGGCCAGAACGACGCGGGAGCGGTGGATCTGAGCTTCGGCAAGCGATCCCATCTCATCGACCACGAGGCGGCCGACGGGGTCAAGGGCCTGGTGAGCGCGATCAGCATCCGGTTCACGACGGCGCGGGGACTCGCGGAACAGGCGACGGATCTCGTGTTCCGGAAGCTGGGCAAGGCGCCACCCCCGTGCCCGACCCAGCACACGCCTCTGCTAGGCGCGCGGTTCGATCGCTTCACGGGGCTGGCGCAGACCATCTCGGCGGCCTTGGGCGTAGCCCCCGGCGATGGGGCGGCCTCGCACCTGGCGCACAATCACGGCAGTGCCTACGGAGACGTCCTGCGCGTGGCCGAGACCGTGCCCCGAGGCCGCGAGCACATCGCCGGCAGCGATACGCTCCGGGCGGAGGTCGTCCATGCGGTGCGGGAGGAAATGGCGCTCACGCTCGCCGACTGCGTCTTCCGCCGCACCGACCTGGGCACCGGGGGGAATCCCGGCGACGCGGCGCTCGACGAAACGGCGGACCTCATGGCCGGGGAGCTCGGCTGGACGCCCGAGCACCGGGCGCGCGAGCTGGCCGGGGTGCTGGCTCGCTATCCCGGATGGACCGTGGCCTGACCCGGGAATAGCGGCACCCTGGCGCTTTGCGAGACCGGCGCCCTCTCCGCGGCCCGCATGACTGCGAACAGGGCAAAGGCCACCCCGTAGATCCCGAGCCCGATCCCGACGGTCACCCGGAAGCCGAAGGCCATGGCAAGCACCGCCGTAGCCACCCCGCCCACCGCCGTGAAGATCCCGTTCAGTCCCCAGGCCCAGGCGACGGCGCCCTGCGGCCGCCGCTCGGCCCAAAGAATCCCGAGCGGGAACGGCATGCCCAGGAACAGGCCCAGCGGGAAGATCGAAAGCGCGCACCCCAGCACCCGGACCGGCAGCGGCTGCGCCAGCAGCGTATGGATCAGCGCCTCGTGGCCCGCCAGCAGAAGCAGGCCGGTAGCGATGACCCCGACGAACGGGAGGTTCCACCAGCGCTCGGCGCCCACACCCAGCACCGCCGACAGACGGCTGCCGAGCCCCGCGGCGAGCAGGAGCGTGAAGATGACGGTGGAGTAGGTGTAGAGCGGCGAGCCAATCAGGTTCATGAACAGCTGAATCAGGATCAGCTCCAGCATGATGAAGCCCGCGCCCAGGCAGGCGAAGTAACCCATCGCCGCAGGGCGGCCGGCCCAGCGCCGGCGGCCGACGGGCGCCAGCAGCAGCGGCAGCCCTATTGAAAGCACCGAGAACACGATGGCCGCGGCGCCCGCCACGACGAGGTGGATCTCGTCGAGCGGTATCCACCCATGCTTGAGCTCGGCGTTCAGGATCCCGGCGACGGACGGGCTGAGATAGGCGGCCGGGTCGGCATTGAGCTTCGCCGCCCGCTTCCGGAGAAAGTGAAAGAACGGCTGGTCGTCAGTCACCGGCGTCGCGCGCCAGGCCATCTGGGCCGCCAGGCCGGCGGGGAACCGCCCGGAGTAGAAAGCATTGGACACAGCGCTGTGCGCGGGGTCCAGCGGATTCTCGACCAGGTCGTGTGGGCCCTCGCCCGCGACGTCCGTCGCGAAGAAGCGCTGCAGGTCCGCCACCTGCGCCGGGGTCCACGGCTCCATCTTGATCAGCACCGTCGGCAGGTAGTCCACATGGTCCGGCCGCTCGAAGACAACTACGTGGCGCCGGAAGTCGGACCGCCCCAGTTGGCGCCAGGCCAGCGCTGCCGTCGTGATAATGCGGGGATACGCCACGTGGTTGATTTGGAGGATACCCCCCGGCTCCAGGTGGCTGAAGTACTCCTTGAAAGCCTCGACAGTGAGTAGGTAGACGGGATTGATGGCCCCGCTGCCGTTCGAGATGCTGGACGTGGTGTAGTTGCTGAACATCTGGATGATGTCGTAGCGCTTCCGGCTCGCCGCAAGAAAGCTCCGGCCCTCGCCCACGTGCACTCGTACCCGGGGGTCGTGGAAGATGTCGCCGATCGCCTTGGAGTAGCGGCCGGTCCCCAGCTCCACGACCGTGCCCACCATCTCGACCGCGTCCACCCTGGCCGCCCCGTAAGCCAGCGCGGCCTTGGTCTCCTGACCCCCGGCGCTGCCGATGATCAACACGTGGGAACCGCTGTCGCGTCTCAGGTAGTGAGAGGCGAGCACCCCGCGCTGCCAGAAGTTTTCCAGCACGGCGCCCGGCGCGCCCCGGTCGAGGTCCGACCGGAGCCGGGCGAAGTTGCCGTCGAATCGGAAGAACTGGGTGTGCTGCTGCCCGCCGTCATACCCGACGTCCCACCCGAGGTTGCTCACCAGTGCCGTATCGGCGTCGTGCCCCACGACCTGACGGACCGGAATCACGTCGATCTTTGAGATCGGGTCCCAGCGGCTGAACTCGATCTGGCCTGCCCGCTCCGCCGCCTCGACGCCGCGCTTGTCGATGTGCTCGCGGAACTCCAGGACGCGGCCGGGCACGAGATACGGCACAGCCGCCGCACACGCTGCGGCGGCGAGGGCCCCGATCCGCCAGGCTCGACGGGGGGAGAACAGCGCCGACGCGACCAGCGCGAGCGCCGCGACGAGGAACAGGATCCCACCCGGTCCGATGGCGGGGAGGAACGGGATCAGCAAGACGCAGCCGATCGCGGCGCCGGCCAGGTCCCAGGCGTACAGCGTCTGGATCGCGCGCGCGTGTCGGCTGAATGCCGTGGTAAGCACCAGCCCGGCCAGAAAGAACGGGACCACCAGCGTGAGGTACATGGCGAAGAACGCCACCGCCTGCAAGGGCAGCCGGTAACCCAGGCGGTCCCAGTCGAACGGGAGGAGGTTGAGTGCGGGGAGGAGCCCTACGGCGGCCACCGCGAACAGAGCGGACACGAGCGCCAGCGCCGAACCGGCGGGCCCCCGGTCCTCGAGGGGCCGGATGGTCGTGCACAGCCCGGCGAGCCCGAATGCGAACACGGCACACGTGATCACCATGTACGCCAGGTTGGGCGTCAGGATCACGTCGAAAACGCGGGTGAGGGCCAGCTCCAGAACGAGCGTCACCAATGCCGTCAGGGAAATGCCCAGGGCGAGCCGCCGCATTCGGGGATCCGGGTTCGAGTGGGAGGGGTTCGTGGGCGCTCTACGCGACCCCCGTCGCCCGCCTCACTTGCGCAAGCCATGTGCCGTGCTAACCGCGCCCCAGACCGTTGGCGCGCTTGGCCAGCCGGCGCCGAGGGCCACAAGCGGCCTGCTCTGTCGAGCCCACGCAACATCAAGTGCGGGCGCCGGCCCGGTTATCTTCCGCCAAAATGTCCTCCGCGAACGCCCGACAGCCGATGGCGGTCCCCGAGCCCGTCGCCCACCTGTTCACCGTGGACGTCGAGGAGCACTTCCACGTCAACGCGTTCGACCGCCTGGTCTCCCGTGACGACTGGGACCGGCTGCCGAGCCGGGTGGACCGGAACGTGGACGTGCTGCTCGAGCTGCTCGCGAGGCATGGCGCGCTCGGCACGTTCTTCACCCTGGGTTGGGTGGCCCGGCGCCGGCCCGCCCTTGTGCGCCGGATCGCGGACGCGGGCCATGAGATCGCCTGCCACAGCTTCTGGCACCGGCGGGCCGGTACCCTCGCCCCGGGCGACTTCCGGGAAGACGTGCGGATCGCCAAGGCGGCCATCGAGGACGCGGCAGGGCAGCCGGTCTTCGGGTTCCGGGCGCCGAGCTTCTCGATCGTCCCCGGCACCGAGTGGGCCTTCGACGTCCTGCTCGAGGAGGGCTACCGCTACGACTCCAGCATCTTTCCGATTCGCCGGCCGGACTACGGGTACCCGGGCGCGCCGGCCGATGCCTACCGCATCCGCCGGCCGGCGGGGACGCTGCTCGAGATCCCGCTCGCGACCACCACGGTCGCCGGCCTCCGGCTGCCCGCCGCGGGCGGCGGGTACCTGCGGCATCTCCCCCTCGCCCTGATCCAGCGCGCCCTCCGGGAGCACGCCGACCGCCGGGCGCCCGCGATGTTCTACATCCACCCGTGGGAGATCGACCCGGACCAGCCGAGGCTGGCGGCGCCACTGCTCACCCGGATCCGCCATTACCGTGGCCTCGCGCGGACCCTGCCCCGCCTCGAGCGCCTGCTCGCGGAGTTCCGCTTCACCTCGGTCGCGCGGCACTTCGGGATTCCCCGGGGGCCTGCAGCCCGCGAGGCATGGGCGAGGGTCGCGGTCTGAGGGTCGAGCGCTTCAGCGGCGGCGCGCGGGAGTGGGACGCCTTCGCGAGGGCGCAGCCCGGGTACACCCATTTCCACCAGCACGGCTGGAAGGACCTGATCGAGCAGGTCTTCGAGCACGAGTGCATCTACCTCTCCGCGCGGGACGGTCTGGGCCAGCTGGCCGCGGTGCTTCCGCTGGTACGTGTGAAGAGCCTGGTCTTCGGGCACTACCTCGTCTCCATGCCGTTCCTCAACTACGGCGGCCCCCTCGGCACCGACGAAGGCGTGCGCGCCGTGACGGCCGAAGCTTGCCGCCTTGCCGACGCGGACGGCGCCAGCCTGCTCGAGCTCCGGAGCCGGGTGGCGCTGCCGCTCGATTTGCCGGTCTCCCACCGCAAGATCACCGTGGTGCTCGATCTTCCCGACGGGCGCGATCCGGCGCCGCTCTGGCAGGCGCTCGGGTCGAAGCTTCGCTCGCAGGTCAAGCGGCCGCAGAAGGAGGGCCTCGAGGTCCGCTTCGGCCCGGAGCAGGCAGAGCCGTTCTTCCGCATCTTCGCGCGGCACATGCGCGACCTGGGCACCCCAACCCAGCCGCGGGCCCTGTTCGACGCGCTGCCCCGGCAATTCGGCGAGAGCGTCTGGTTCGGTTGCGCCTATCTGGGCAGCGAGCCCATGGCGGCGGGCTGCGGGTTCCGCTGGGGCGACGAGTTCGAGATGACCTGGGCGTCGGCGCTCTCCGCCTACAAGCGCTTCGCGCCGAACATGCTGCTCTACTGGGCGTTCATGGAGCGGGCGGTGCGCGAGGGGCTCAAGGTCTTCAATTTCGGGCGCTGCACGCCGGGTGCGGGGACCCACCAGTTCAAGCGCCAGTGGGGCAGCCGGGACGAGCCGCTATGGTGGTATCAGCACGGCCCGGGCGGAACGCTGGCGACGCCGTCGCCCGACGCGGGCGCCTACGCCTGGGGCGCCAAGGCCTGGAAGCGCCTACCGGTAGCGGTCGCCACCGCGCTGGGACCACGCATCGTCCGGCTCATTCCCTGAGCCGGCCGGTGCCGCCGCTGCGGGTCCTTCCCCCGGTTCACTCGCCCGTCACCCTCGCCGCCGTCGCATCCGGGATCGGAGCGCTGGCCGGCGGAGCCGCCCGCGCCCGCGCCGAGGTGATGGCCGGGCTCGGCGAGCGGTTCGGGTGCCGCGACCTGCTTCTCACCGACAGCGGCACGAGCGCGCTCACGCTCGCGCTGCGCGCGGGGGCGAAGCGCGCACCCGGGCCGGTCGCGCTGCCGGCCTACTGCTGCTACGACATCGCCACCGCGGCCGACGGAGCCGGGGTCCAGGTGCTGCTCTACGACCTCGACCCCGCCACGCTCGGCCCCGACCTGCCGACATTGCGGGCCGCGCTCGAGCAGGGCGCCCGCACCGTGGTGGTCGCGCACCTCTACGGCATTCCCGTGGACCTTGCCGCGGTTCGGAGCCTCGCCGACCAACACGCCGCCCTGCTGATCGAGGACGCGGCCCAGGGAGCCGGCGCCGGCTATGGCGGCCGCCCGCTGGGGTCGCTCGGCTCGCTCGGCGTGCTGAGCTTCGGCCGGGGCAAGGGTGTGACCAGTGGGTGCGGCGGCGCGCTCCTAGGCAATGACGATGCCGGAAGCACCGCTCTGGCCGCCGTGCGCGACGGCCTTCTGCCCGGCAGCACCTCCGCCACGGAGCCGATCGCGTTGCTGGCGCAGTGGCTCCTCGCCCGGCCTTCGCTCTACGCGATCCCGGCCTCGCTGCCCTTCCTCGGACTGGGCGAGACGGTCTACCGCCGCCCCCGGGAGACCCGCGGGATGTCGGCGTTCGCGCTGGGCGTGCT
>Ga0187825_10000430_pt1 | contig 10350 bp, 11 predicted proteins | sample NC_wetland_sal_i_11_FD_132421 | JGI IMG/M metagenome (GOLD analysis project Ga0187825, IMG submission 132421) | Wetland sediment microbial communities from Neuse River Estuary, North Carolina, USA - SourceSoil_5 | ecosystem: Environmental > Aquatic > Freshwater > Wetlands > Sediment | place... | reverse complement strand
TGCAGGTTCGAGCTGCAGTTGCTGGTTGGTGGTGACGCGGCGCACGCTGTTGCGTCCCAGGCCCAGCAGGCCTGCGGATTTATCCAGCGAATGATGCGCCTCCGCCGAGGCATAGAGGGCGGGCGGCGCGCCCACGGCCGCCATGCCATTTTCGATGGCCTGGGGAAAATGGGCGGCCAGGGCCAGGGCCAGGCCGCTGAAGTTGGCTTCGTTGCCGCCGCTGGTAAAGGTGCCGTCGAAGGCCTCCCGCCAGCCCACCCGCTCGCCGATCCAACGCACAGTTTCGCACTCGACCTTGGAGGCCAGCTGGGAGCGCGCCAGGGTCGCGAGTTGAGGATTCAAAGCCGCCACTAGCGCTTCCGCCAGCACCGCCATGTAGGTGGGAGTGGGGTTCATCAGCCCAAAGTAGCTGGCGCTGGGCACGTGGAAGCCCTGGTCTGTGAGCTCGCGGCAAACTTCTTCCAGGACAACCGCGGCCTCCGCGCCCAACTCGGGCAGGGCGTCGCTGAGCTGGCCGAAACTGCGCTGCTCGCGGGGCAGCTGCACCGCGCGCTCGGGCAGCGAAGAGAAGTAGGAATCAATGAACTCAACCAACTGATAGCCGAGGCGGCGGCGCGCGGCGGAATCCAGGGCGAAGGACATGCGCATTATTTTTTCAGAAAGAGCAGGCGCAGCGCCAGCCGACGGCCAAGCGGTTAGCGCGGCACGCCTCACTACTGGGGCGGGTAAATGTTATGCAGAAGCGCAAAAGTTTGCGCTGCACCATCCTTGGGTAATTGACGGCACCGGCGACGCGTTCTAATTTAATCCTGCTGCTGGCATTCATACCTTATCTCCAATCCCGGTGTTCACGGTTTCGAACGGAATTCGCACAGGACGATTTCAATTGCAGGAGCTGCCCGTGTTCGCGCGCGCCTTGGAATTGACAACCCGGCCGGGGAAGCTGCGGGAGGTGATCCGCACCCTGCGGGAAACCGTCATTCCCATCCTGCAAGCGCAGCCCGGATTTGTGGAGGATTTTGTGCTGGCGGCGGATGCCGAGCCGGATCGGATCGTGATCCTGACCCTGTGGACGCGTCACGAGCACGCGGACTGGTTTCATCGCCGCCATTACAGCAAGCTCCGTCAGAAGCTGGAGCCGCTGCTGGAATTCGAGCCTGTCATCCGCACCTTCAATGTGGAAAACGGGCAGGCTCCCGCGGGGCGGGACGCCCGGCTGCCCTTGCGCCCTCGTGCCTCCTCCGCGTGAAGGGCCGCGGGGATTTACAATCATTTGTAATGTCCTCGCTGCTGTCCCGTTTAAATGAAGAAGTGGTTGCCTGCAGGCTCTGCCCGCGGCTGGTGGCCTACCGCGAGCAGGTGGCCCGCGAGAAGCGCCGCGCCTACCGCGACTGCGAGTACTGGGGCAAGCCCGTGCCCGGCTTTGGCGATCCGCAGGGGCGCGTGCTTATTCTCGGTCTGGCGCCGGGCGCGCATGGCTCCAACCGCACTGGGCGGCCCTTCACCGGCGACGCCTCCGGCAACTTCATGTATCCCGTCCTGCACCGCGCCGGCTTCGCTTCCCAACCCGGCGCTACCGGCTGCAATGATGGCTTGCGGCTGAACAACGCTTACATTACCGCGGCGGTGCGCTGCGCGCCTCCACAGAACAAGCCGCTGCCGCAGGAGATCGCCAACTGCGCCATTTTCCTCGACCGCGAAATCGCGCTGCTTGAGAACGTACGCGTGGTGGTGGCGCTGGGGCGAATCGGATTTGATGCCTACTTGAATCACCTGAAGCGGCTGGGAATGCTCCGGAGCAAAAAGGAGTTCGTCTTCGGCCACGGAGCCCAGTACCAGATGCCGGATGGGCGAATCCTGCTTGCCTCCTACCATCCTTCCAACCAGAACACGCAGACAGGAAAGCTTACGCGGGAGATGTTCACAGAGATTTTCCGGCGCGCCGCCCGCCTCGCGGCTGGGACCGCAACGCAGAAGGCGCAGAGGAAAGCGGTGGCGGGGTAATCGTCACCCACCGCCAGCCTCCGGGTTTTCAGCGGAGTTGGGTAGCCGTCACCTGCAGCCGGAACTGACGAGCAGAACCCGGGTCATCCACGCTCCCAATGATTGCCGGTCTGCCGGGAGCTACCACAGTGCTGCCATTGATGCTGACCTGATGAACGCGCGACCGGTTCACAATCCTGGCCGAGTCAGGGAGATCAATGCTGCTGAGGTCGCTTCGGACGGTGAGCACGAGGTCACCGGCTTGTTCCTGCGCTCGGCACCAGATGCTGGTACCAACGTCCAGAAATTGAAATTGCGTAGCGTTGTCGGTGGCCACCGGCACGCGGGTGCCGATCTTGAGATCGCTTGTCCCGCCGGAATTGATGGTCATGGAATAGCGGTGGGAAGCCGTGGGTTTGTCGCCTTGCAGTTCGCTGACGGAAAAATCCAGGCGATAGGCGTGGGGCAGAGGCTCCTGGGCGGCCGAGGAGATGTCGGGCGCCGGGGCTTGAGCATACACCGGTAATGACAGGGCGAGCGCGAGTAAAGCGCTCAATGCGAAAGCTGTTCTGCGCATCAGAGTTTCTCCTTGCCGGGATGGTTGCTGGTTCCCCCGGGAGAGAACGGGCTGGGCGGTAATTATTGCGGCTGAAGATTAAGGCCGGTGGTGCCGTGTTAAGCCGGTTGGTCGAAGCCGATGAACACCGGCTCGGGCAGGAGCTGAATGTTGAAGGTGTCCGCCACGCGCTGCTGGATTTCGTTTTTCAGCGCGATGACCTCGGCGGCGGTGGCGCCGCCGCGATTCACAATGGCCAGGGCATGTTTGCGGGAAATGCCCACGCGCCCGCGGGTGTAACCCTTGGCCAAACCGGAATGTTCCACCAGCCAGGCCGCTGAAACCTTGTGTTGCGCGCTCAGCGCCGGGTAGCTGGGAACGTGCAGGCCCATGGCCTCCGCCCGCCCGCATAGTTGCTGGTGCTGCTGGGCGGTCAAAACAGGATTTTTGAAAAATGAGCCCGCGCTGCGGCAATCCTCGTCGCCGGGAACGATGAGCATGGCCTTGCCGGCGCGAATGTGGCGCACCGCGTCCCGCACTTCAGCCAGGCTCGGCAAACGGCTGCGGCCGTCGAAGTATTTTTTCAGATCGGCGTATTCGATTCGCGGCTGCCCGCCACGAGTAAGCGCATAGCTCACGCGCAAGATGATGTAGCGCCCGCGCTCGCTGGTGTTAAACAGGCTGGTGCGATAGGCGAAGCCACAGGCAGTGTTGCAAAGCTCGCGCAGTTGGCCGTCTTTCAAGTCCAGCGCCTGCACGCTCTCAATGGTTTCTGAAACCTCCTGGCCGTAGGCGCCCACGTTCTGCACCGGAGTGCCGCCCACGCTGCCGGGAATCCCGCTCAAGCACTCGATGCCGGCGCAGTTGCGGGCCACGGCGCGGGCCACGAACGAGTCCCACTCCTCGCCGGCGCCCACCTCAAAACTAATTTTTTCCCCTTCGTCGCGCTCTTCCATCCCGGTAACGCGGATGCGCAACACCAGCCCCGGCCAGCCGGCATAAGAGACCACCAGGTTGCTGCCGCCACCCAACACGAACAAGGGCAGGCCACGCTCGGCAGCCTGGTGAACCGCCTGCCGGACCTCCGCGGCCGAGCCCGCCTCTGCGAAAAAGCGCGCCGGGCCCCCCACTCCCAGGGTGGTCATTGGCGCCAGGGGCACGTTTTCGCGGATAAGCATGGAGGTGGCTCAATCATACAGCCAGCCCGCCGCAGAGCGGGCGGCCGATGCCGCCGTTTAACCGCCACTCTGTTCATTTCGCTGGTTCCTTTTGCGGTTCCGCCGGGTGCCGCTCTCGCGCCAACTCCATCCGTATTAAAATGAAATCAATCTCACCTAAGGAGCGGGAATGTACCCAGAATTGATGGTTTTGCCCATGCGCGAGGAATTGACGCGCCTGGGGGTTGAGGAATTGCGTAGCGCGGGCGAAGTGGAGCAAGCCCTGGCCAAGCCGGGCACCACCATGGTGGTGGTGAATTCCATTTGCGGCTGTGCGGCCGGCCGCATGCGTCCCGCGGTCCGCCTCGCCCTGCAGCACCAGGTGCGGCCCGACCAGAGCGTTACCGTGTTTGCCGGGCAGGACCGCGACGCCACCGAGCGCGCCCGGGAATTTTTCGAGGGCTATCCCCCCTCTTCTCCCTCCATTGGCTTGCTGCGCGACGGCAAACTGGTGTACATGATGCAGCGCAGCGACATCGAGCAGCGCGAGGCGGAAGACATTGCGGCTGATCTGATGGCGGCATTTGATAAGTTCTGCGCCCAGGCGGCTTCGCGGTAGATGCTTTGTCAGGCCCGGCGATCCCTTCGCCGGGCTTTTCGTTCCCAGGCCGGCTGACGCCCTGCTGCGCCAGGCTGGAGGCGAGCTGCGCTCGCCCGGACAGGCGAGGGCGCCTCTCCCCACGTATTCTTGCTGGCGGAGCTGAGGGCGCCTTTTCCCGCACATTCTTGCAGGCTCCTCACTATTGAGTACCGACTCCTGACTACTGACTGCCGACTACCGTCTTTTCCAGCCAGTCCACCATGGCTTTCTTGTACCAGTGCCACTCGGGATGCGGTTCCCAGTGGTCCATGCCGTGGGGAGCTCCGGGAATGGTTATCAGGTCGCAGCGCGCTCCCACCTGCTTCATGCGGTCGCACATCTCCACCGACTGGTCGTAAGGCACGTCCTCATCCTTAGAACCGTGAATGAGCAGGAATGGCGGCATGTCCTTGCTCACGTACACCACCGGCGAGCCCTTGATGAGCAGGGGCGCGGTTTCCGCATTGACCTGCTTGATGCCAAACAACTCCAGCACTTCGTGGGGGAACGGCTTCCACTCTAGGGCCGCGGTGATGAAGTCGTGAATACCGTACAGGGAAACCACGGCCGCCACTCGCGAGCCGGGCTGGTTGCGCGCGCCCACGTAGGAAACCAGGTGCCCGCCGGCGGATTCGCCGATCAGCGCCATGCGTTTGGGATCAATCTTGTATTCGGCGGCATGGGCCTTTACGAAGCGGATGGCCTGCTCGACATCTTCGGCCGGGGCGGGGAACTGATACTGCGGCGCGAGCCGGTAGTTGATGCTGAACCAGGCAAAGCCGGCGTCGCTCAGCGGCTGGAAGATGTAAGTGATGTACTGCTGCTTGTTGCCCGCCACCCAGCCGCCGCCGTGCACCAGCACGGCCGCGGGGAAGGGTCCCGAGCCATCGGGGATGCTGGCGTCGAGGGTCAGGTCCATGCCGCCGGCGTGGCCGTAAACCACGTCTTTCAGCATGCGGGCGTGAGCGGCGAGCGAAACAAGTAACAATACGGAGATTGTCAGGATGGAAGTGGTGGCTTTCATTTGAGCTGGTGGTTTCCTCAGAGGCTAAAGCCCATCTGTTTCCAGTGATTTTTCCCGGGCTGAGGCCCGGGCCTGTACACAACTGCGGTCTTGCCAGAGCGGTTCGGCCTTGCACATAGTTGCGGATATTGCGGAACGATCGCCAACAACAAACTCGACACTGGAGTCTCAGTTGAAGCGCGTCACCTTCCACAGCGCGGCCACGCAGGCGGCCAGCAGCGCCAGGCACAGCGCCAGCAGCACCACGGCCGCGGTGCCGTCCAGGGCAATCGAAGGCCAGTGCGCCCGCAGGCCGGTCCACACGAAAGCGCCGGTAGCAGCCGCTACCAGTACCCAGTCCAGCCAGGTGCGCCGCTGCGGCGGGTTGGTGGAGCGGCCCTGCATGCCGGAGCGGACAAACTCAATATCAATGCCGTAGCGCCGATGCTCGCGCTCCGCCGCCTCCGCCCACTTCAGGTATTCGGAATTATCGGCTACGGAAAACGAAATCGCCGCCAGGCCCAGCGCCATCAGCACCGAGCCCCAGATGGCGCCGGCCACGGCGCCGTGCTGCCAGCCGCGGAATTCACCGAACGCCACCGCTCCCCAAACCAATCCCCAGAGCTGATTGGAGTTGGAGATGGGAATGCCGCGGCTGACGCCGATGTACTTCACCGCGTACTGCTGGAAAATATCGCCGATCACCCACACGAAACCCGCGGCCAGCAGCCAGAAGAGCACGTCTTGAGCGCCCGTTAGCTGGCGGTACAGGTTGCCGAAGCTTCCCATGTAAGCCACCGCCAGCGCGGTCATCATGCCCAGCTCGCCGATGGTGAAGAAGGAGACGAACGACAGCGGGTTCATGCCCGAGAGGTAGGCCTTGCGGTAGGGAATGTACATGGTTCCCCAAAGCACGCCCGCGCCCAGGGCGGCGGCTATGCCGCGCAGGGCCACGTGGGAGGCAATCTGGCTGGAGGAAGCGCGGGCCAGCAGCATGCCGCCGAGAAAGATGACCACGGCGCCCCCGCACACCGCGCCCCAGCGGCGCCAGCCGGCCTGGTGCAGTTCGCGGAAGAAGAGCACGCCCCAGAGGATGCCGATCAGGCCGTTCGTGTTCCACAATGGAAAGGCAACGCTCAGTCCCAGGTCGCGGATGGCAAAGATGGTGAGGGTATTGGCCACCGACCACAGGCAGCCGGCGATGATCGCCCAGATGACCAGGTGGGGAGCTTCCACGATATCGGCGCGGATGCCGGAGGTGCCGCGCACCATGGCGGGCAGGCTCCAGCGCCCCAGGAACACGCCCACCACCATGGCAAAGGAAATCAGAACCGGAGAAAGCCCGGTGGAGACCAGCTTGGTGGGAACTTCGGCCGCGCCCAGCCAGGCGCCGGCGGCGACCCCGCACAGCACGCCCACCCGCTGCAGGGCGCGCACCCGTTCCGGCGCAACCAACGCCGGGTGGGCGGCGCTGGAAGCCTCCGCGGGTGAGCTTAGCTGACCCATCGCAGAAGCAGCAGCCCCCCGATCAGCACCAGGGTGGGCACCCAGAAGTGTACGTCTCCGCTTACCGAGCTCAGCCAGTCATTGGCCTGTGTTTCCGGTCGCTCAATCGCTTCTTCGTTATCCATGGTGTCCAGATGGTGAAGCTAATACTACATGAGTTGCGGGCTGCAGGTAACTGGCTGCCAGTGGCACAGGCGGCTGGGGCTTGGAACGGCAAATGGAGCACAGCCGGCGAGGCAGGTTTGCTGCCGCCCGCAATCAGCACGCCGCCAACTCTCTCGCCAACTACTCAGAATTCAGCACGCATGCAGATGCCGTAAGCGATGGCTCACTTGGCGGTCAGGCTCTCGCGTGACATCTGCTCTCCGTGAACCCACACGGCCACGATGCTGTCGTAGGCGTCTACGCTCGCCAGCGGTGATTTCCGCAGAAGGACAAGGTTGGCGATCTTGCCGGGTTGGATGGTTCCCACCTGCGATTCGAGCTTAAACTCGCGGGCGTTGTTGATAGTTGCGGCTTTAAATATCTGCTCCAGCGACAAGCCGGCTGCATGCAGTTGCTGCATCTCCAGATAGCCGTTCAGTCCGGGCAGGTTCCCGTAGGTAGGAGCAGAGGGCGTGTCGGTGCCAAAGAGGAAGTTGGCGTTTTTGGCGGCGAGATAGCCGGCCACCTGGTCCACGCGGCGGATGGGGCCGCGGTCGAATCCCTGGCGCATGTCCGCATCCGGCGTATTGTCTTCGTCAATTTCTTTTCTGAACCACTTGCCTTGGGGTGAGTTGTACCAGGCCAGCAGTGCCGCGGGAATGACCCGGGGAATCGCGGGCATCTTCAGGTATTCGGGATCAAAGTAGGCGCGCAGCCCTCCCATCACCTGAATCGTCGGCTGATATCCAATTCTCTTTTTCACGATGCGGTCGAGCAGGGTCTTGATCTCCGGCGGAAGTTCGGGCTGGCGGTCGAGCGCCCCCCAATTCCACATGCCGTGCGCGATTACGTCCACATCGGCGTCAGCGGCGAACTGCTGGGCTTCGAAAGAGTTGGCATGCATCATCATCACCAGACCGTCTTGTGTGGCGGCTTTACGGACTCCTGCCGCCAGGGCGGGCGTGATGACCGGCAGATTCCTGTCCTTGCCGAAGCCGCGCTCGAAGTAGGTCTTGACGCAAATGGCCCCGGCTCGCTTGTCGGTGGCGACGGCTGCCGCGGGGGTGTGATCCCGCGGCTTGTACTCGGCGGGAATGCTGGCGGACTGCGCCGGGTCGTAGAGAAAATCAGGAAAGAGCTGGAATCGCACCGCCGGAGGCGCAAACGACATGGGATAGCCGTTGGCCACCGGCAGGGATGGGCCGCAGTCATAGAGGTCGGGGTGAACCGGAGCGCGGCGGAAGTTCTCCAGTATCTCCGGCTTGAGGGCCGCCAGGTCAATGAGCGTGGTGTAGCCGAAGTACAAATAGGAGCGCGGGAGCTGCCTGTAGTAGTCCGCGATCATCCCGGCGTGGACCGCGTCCGGATTCAGGTTCATCTCGAACGGGACCCCGGGAACGGACGCGAGATGGACGTGCGAGTCTATGAGGCCGGGAATGAGAAACCCTCCTTCGCCGGAGACAACGGTTGCGTCGGCCGGTGGCTTGGCGCTCGCCTTCCTCTCAACCCGCGCAATGCGTCCGTTCTCAATCAGCACGCTGCCCCGGACGAGGTGGGCGAGATTTTCCGGTGAGACGATGGTCACGTCGGTAATCCAGATGGGGCGCGGGGCTGGCTTGGGCGCGCCGAAGGTGAAGGCTGAGCCAAGCAGGAAAAACGCGATCAATGATACTTTCAAGTCTCTTCTCCGGGTGCCGTGTCGGACTTGGGCTAAGGCACGAACCTGGGGAGCTGGTGGTTGCGCAGAAAGGGCTCCCACCGCTCAGCGCTTCACGCCGACCTGCTGTGCGAAAACCTGCTTTAGCATACTTTACAAATTAAAAATCCCCGGGCCAAGGTCAGTGAAAAATGTTAATGATTTCCTAACAATGTCGGCTCCCACGCCCGGGTAGACTTTGGTGATCGCCAAACCACCGAAAGGCTCGGGAGAAAGGAGCCGAACATGCTGATTATAGGTTGTGATTACCACCCGAGCTTCCAACAAATTGCGTTTGTCGACACCGCGACCGGCGAGTACGGTGAGCGGCGGCTGGAGCACATGGAAGGAGCCGGGCAGTTCTATCGCGATCTTCGCGCCCGCGGCATCGAGGCACGAATCGGGATGGAAGCCAGCGGATACACGCGCTGGTTCGAGCAGTTGATGGCGGAGCTGAGCTTCGAGCTGTGGATCGGGGACGCGGCGGCGATCAGTCGCAAGCGGGTACGGAAGCAGAAGACGGACAAGCAGGACGCGGAGCTGCTGTTGCGATTGTTGATCGAGGATCGTTTTCCGCGCATCTGGGTGCCCAGCCGCGAGGACCGTGATCTGCGGCAACTGCTCTGGCATCGCCACCGGCTGGTGCAGATGCAAACCCGGCTGAGAAACCAGTTGCATGCCGTAGCTCTGAACGAGGGAGTGCGGCTGAAGAAGCGCCTCTGGCGGCCAAAGGGACGAGTCCAACTGGAGTCGTTGGCCCTGATGCCGTGGGCGAATCGGCGGCGGCACGACCTGCTCGAACTACTCGACCAGGTGGACGCGACGATTGCCGAGTTGACGTCGGCCATCGAGCAGGAAGCGGAAATACGGCCAGAGGTGGTGCGGCTGATGACGCATCCGGGAGTGGGCGCACTCACCGCACTGGCTTTCGTCCTCATCCTTGGCACTCCGGAGCGCTTCGCCCGGAGCAAGGAAGTGAGCAGCTATCTCGGGCTGGTGCCGACGGAAGAATCGAGTGGAGAGCGCCGGCACCTGGGCCATATCAGCAAACAAGGAAACACGCTGCTGCGCTTTCTGCTGGTGGCAGCAGCGCAGATCACGGTGCGCAGCGATCCAGACTGGCGGCGCTGCTATCTGCACCTGGCCATGCGTCGGGAGCGGGCGATTGCCAAGATCGCCATGGGACGGAAGCTGGCCGTGCGTCTCTACTGGATGTGGCGCAACGGCTGGGACTACACGCAACTGCCTAAGCTTGGTTCGTACGCGGGACAGCCCGGAGATCGCCTAGGCCGGCAGTAGAAGGCCGCGTTAATGATTGGGCATCCCGCTCCCCTCTTCGGAGGAGAGTCCGAAACAAGTAATCATGATCCCGCACGGCGGGATCGGAGAGATGGTTGGGTCGGGCCAAGTTCCTGACCGGCAGATTACAGGCGAGCCTTTCGGATTGGTGATGGCGAGCATTTTCCAACTAGAGCGAAATGGCGCGCTTTCTTGCGTGAACAGTGAAGTGCGCCCAAAAAACAGTTGACACCGCCGACATTGTTAGAGAGGCGATTTCACGACAGTTAAACGCCTAACCTGGTACAGAAAATCTGGTATCATCCCTATTCAGTGGGAGGTACGTATGCGTTCGGCTCTCACTTTTCTGCTGTTAGCAGCCTTCTG
>Ga0187825_10000428_pt1 | contig 10366 bp, 4 predicted proteins | sample NC_wetland_sal_i_11_FD_132421 | JGI IMG/M metagenome (GOLD analysis project Ga0187825, IMG submission 132421) | Wetland sediment microbial communities from Neuse River Estuary, North Carolina, USA - SourceSoil_5 | ecosystem: Environmental > Aquatic > Freshwater > Wetlands > Sediment | place... | reverse complement strand
GTGTTGAGATGGCACACGCGCATCATGATGCAGCCCGAGGCGACCAGCGCCGCAGTGGCGAAGCCGAACTCGTCGGCCCCCAGCATCGCGGCAATCGCCACGTCGCGCCCGGTTTTGAGCTGGCCATCGGTTTCCACCGCGATCCGGCTGCGCAAATTATTGAGCACCAACGTTTGATGAGTTTCCGCCAGTCCCAACTCCCAGGGCAAACCCGCGTGCTTGATGCTGGTCTGTGGCGACGCGCCGGTGCCGCCGTCGTGACCGCTGATCAGCACCACATCGGCATGGCCCTTCGCCACCCCTGCGGCGATCGTGCCGACCCCGATCTCGGAAACCAGTTTCACGCTGATGCGGGCGTGATGGTTGGCGTTTTTGAGATCGTGAATCAGCTGCGCCAAATCTTCGATCGAATAAATGTCGTGATGCGGCGGCGGCGAGATCAGACCGACACCGGGCGTGGAGTGGCGCACCTTGGCGATCCACGGGTAAACCTTGCGGCCGGGCAGCTCGCCGCCCTCGCCCGGTTTTGCGCCCTGAGCCATCTTGATCTGCAGCTCTTTGGCCTGAGTGAGATAGTAGCTGGTCACGCCGAAACGGCCCGATGCTACCTGTTTGATCGCGCTGTTTTTCGAATCGCCGTTGGGCTCGGGAACGTAGCGCGCCGGATCTTCGCCTCCCTCGCCGGTGTTGCTCTTGCCGCCGATCCGGTTCATCGCAATCGCCAGCGCTTCATGCGCCTCTTTGCTGATCGAACCGTAAGACATGGCGCCGGTCTTAAAGCGTTTGACGATCGCTTCTACCGGTTCCACTTCATCGATGGGAATCGGTTTCGAAGCGTATTTCAAAGTCATCAGGCCGCGCATGGTGGCCATCCGTTCGGACTGATCGTCGATCAGCCGGGTATACTCTTTGAACGTCTTGTAGTCGTTGGCGCGCGCGGCCTTCTGCAGCAAATGGATGGTGCGCGGATTGAACAAATGCAGCTCGCCGTCCTTGCGGTATTGATATTGACCGTAAACCTCGAGCGTATGGCCGTTTAAGGGATACGTCGGAAAGGCGCGCGCGTGTTGCTGTTCGACTTCGCGCGCGATCTCCGCCAGGCCGATGCCGCCAATGCGCGACGGCGTCCAGGTGAAGTACTTGTCGACCAGTTCTTTGCCTAGACCGACGGCTTCAAAGATTTGCGCGCCGCAATAGGATTTGATGGTCGAGATACCCATCTTGGCCATAACCTTGACGACCCCTTTGTAAACCGCTTTGTCGTAACCTTTGACCGCGTCATGATAAGAAAGGTTCGGCAACAATCCTTCATGGATCATGTCGTTCAAGCATTCATACACGAGATACGGATTGATCGCCTGAGCGCCGTAGCCGAGCAGGAGACAGAAATGATGCACCTCGCGGGGCTCGCCTGATTCGAGCACCAAGCCAACCCGCGTACGCGTTCCGGTACGAATCAAGTGATGATGCAGACCGGCAGTGGCGAGCAGCGCCGGAATCGCTGCCGTCGCGCGATCGACGCCTTTATCGGAAAGAATCAGGATGGTTGTGCCCCCATGGATCGCCTGGTCCGCCGCTTTAAACAAATCTTCCAGCGCCCGCTCCAGGCCGGTTTTGCCTTCGCTCGCCTTGAAAAGGATCGGCAAAGTCGCCGATTTGATCCCCGGCTGATCGATGCGCCGGAGCTTTTCCATATCCGAATTTTTGAGAATCGGATCCGGCAAACGAAGCTGGTGGCAGCTCTCGGGCCTGGGATCGACCAGATTGCCTTCGCTGCCGATGGTCAAGGTGGTCGATGTGATCAACTCTTCGCGAATCGGATCGATGGGCGGGTTGGTGACCTGGGCGAACAGCTCTTTGAAATAATTATAAAGCAACTGCGGCTTGTCGGACAAAACCGCCAGCGGCGTGTCGGTGCCCATGGAGCCGACCGGTTGAATGCTGTTCTGCGCCATCGGTCCGATGTTGATGCGCAAATCTTCAAAGTTATAACCGAACGCTTGCAGGCGCTGAAGCGTCGCTGGATGATTTGCCTGGGGCGCTTCTTCCTTGACCTCGGGCAAGTCGGCAAAGCGAACGATGTTGTCCTTCAGCCACTTTCCGTAAGGTCTGGCCGAGGCCATTTCCTGCTTGATTTCTTCGTCGCTGATGATGCGCCCTTCGCTGGTGTCGACCAGGAACATCCTTCCCGGCTGCAACCGGCGCTTTTCCAAAACGCGCTCCGGCGGCACATCGAGCACGCCGACTTCCGAGGCCATGATGACGAGATCGTCCTTGGTCACGTAATAGCGCGACGGTCTCAGGCCGTTTCGGTCGAGCACGGCGCCCACCACCGTGCCGTCGGTAAAAGCGATCGAGGCCGGGCCATCCCAGGGCTCCATCAGCGTGCTGTGGTAGTCATAGAACGCCCGCTTCTTCTCATCCATGCTCTCATGATTTTCCCAGGGCTCCGGGATCATCATCATGATTGCATGAGGCAAGGATCGCCCGCTCAAAGCCAGAAACTCAAGGCAATTGTCGAACTTTGCCGAATCGCTGCCGTCGTCCTGAATGATCGGAAAGAGTTTTTTCAAGTCCTCGCCGAAGAGCTCCGAGGCGAGCATTCCCTGGCGCGCGTACATCCAGTTCTCGTTGCCGCGCAGCGTATTGATCTCGCCGTTGTGAATCAAATAGCGGTAGGGATGGGCCCGGCCCCAGCTCGGAAACGTGTTGGTGCTGAAACGCGAATGCACGAGCGCGATGGCGGTCTCGATCAACGGGTCGCGGAGGTCGGGGTAAAACGTCGAAACTTGGCGCGGCGTGAGCATGCCTTTATAGATGAGCGTGCGGCAGGACAGGCTCGGCACATAAAAGAAATCGCCGCCGCGCAGGCCGGCGTAACGGATCGCGTTTTCGGCGCGCCGGCGAATGACATAGAGTTTCCGTTCGAAAGTCAGATCGTCGTCGATGCCGGCACCGCGGCCGATGAACACCTGGCGCACAAAGGGCTCGCAATCCTTCGCGGTCTCGCCGAGATACATGTTATCCGTTGGAACCTTGCGCCACCCCAGACAAGTTTGCCCCTCTTCGACGATGATCTTTTCGATCATTTTTTCAAAACGGCGGCGCTGCTCCTGATGATCCGGCAAGAAAACCATCCCGACGCCGTATTCCCCAGCGTCAGGCAGCTGAAAACCTAGCCCATCGCAGGCATCCTTTAGAAACGCATGGGGAATCTGCATCAAGATACCGGCGCCGTCGCCGGTATTCTCTTCGCAGCCGCATGCGCCGCGGTGATCCAAATTCTCCAAGACCGTCAGGGCCTGCTCGACGATCTCGTGGGATTTCTCGCCTTTAATATTCACAACAAACCCAACGCCGCAGGCGTCGTGTTCAAACTGTGGATCATAGAGGCCCTGTTTCGGTGGCAATCCAGCCTGGCTCATAGCATTACCCTTCATCATAATTTTCCGTCCTTGAAAATCGGCGCCGGCGCGAGCGAAGCAAGATCATAATGAGTCGTCTCCGCCGTCGCAACAACGCCCCGGGTTATTTCTTCTTTATTGGCGGCGCTCCCGCTAAGCCGGAATCGAGCTCGAGTACCTGCCCCTCTTTCGCCGTCGACAAAACCACCTTGGTAACGGTTCGAGTCACGCCTTCAACGGAACGAATTTCCGCGAGCAGCTTCTCCAGCGCTGCGGTATTGGCCAACCTCACCTTGAGAATGAAACTCTCATCGCCGGTCACATGGTGGCACTCCAACACGTCCCGGTAGCGCATCATTTGGTTGGCGAACCTCTCCATATCGCGTTGATTCCCGATCGACACACCGATAAACGCGGTGATGTCCTTGCCGACCTTCTTGCCGTCGAGTAGGGCTTGATATCCCCGGATGACGCCGCTGGCTTCAAGCTTTTTCACCCGCTCCATGACCGCCGGCGCGGAAAGGTCCACTTCGTCGGCGATATCCGCGAGGCGCCGCCTGCCGTCAGTTTGAAGAATACAAAGTATTTTTAAATCGATTTGGTCAATCACATTAATATTCTTAAGTTTAAACGGATATTAACTTAAGGTTTTTATGTCATCGAGTTTTTTCAATGTCAAGCGTCAAAGGTGGAATTACTCCGCTTTTCGCGCGGCGGACAAAGCCCGCCAAGGTCTCGCTGGTGTTCGCCAAATACACCGGCCTTGGCGCGATGGTTTCTAATACTGAAAATACGTAAGCGTTGGTGGGGCTTCGATCTAACGAAGGCAAAGAAGAGGAATGACTGGAAGAGCCCCTGGAAGACTGTCGTACCGCGTGAACTTATTCCGTGCGGCGCGCGGCAATAGCTTTCGAACGGCCAGCACGCCGCCGCCAACGTCGGTTGGGTAAAATTGTTCTTGCGGAGCGAGAAAATCAGCAGCGCCAAACGGTCCGGCTGAGAGCGCTATGAGGCGCAGCCGCGCCAGAACCCCGCACTGCACTGGCATCAAATGGATGGCGGCATCGGCTAAATCATGGGTGCTTCCGGGTATGCGTTGTCTTCCAGACTTAGGCTCTGCATGACCCAAGGGCACTGTATACCGAGGCTCGGGTGCAAGGCGACCAGTTTTTCCAACAAAACCCGGGCGCGATTATCGACGCTGTCCGCCTTCATTGCCTCCGTCAACGCCCAGGCCGCGCCGGCGAGGTCGTTTTGGCCATGCAGGCTGACACCGAGGTTGCGGTACCCGCTGGCGCGCGTCCAATCAACTTCAATTGCGATTCGACACTCCACCTCGCCCTCGACAAATCGCCCCAACGAATTGAGGCAATAGCCGATATTGTTGTGCAGCACATAGACAACCTTACGTCGTTTCGGCGCGAGCTCCAGCGCCGAGGTGAAGTGCTTGAGGGCGGCTTCGTGGCGCCGTTCATCGGTGGCTATCTGCCCCAGGGCCAGATAGCAATGGGCCGATTGCTCGATGTCCGTGCTGGTCTTAATAAATTCTTCGAGCAACTCTGTCGCCGCATCGACTTTGTTGATGCCTCGATAAAAACCGACCACGAACAACATCCAACGAAAATAGTCCTCGCCGCTGCTGCTGTTTTTCAACCGTCCAAGCAAGAGTTTTTCGGTATCGGGTGACTCTTCGGCTAAATCCAAGGGTGTAAGTTTTTTATCTGTGGTACTCATGGGCACGCTATTAGAGCAAGGCTGATACCAAGATAAAATTAACCCAGGAAATCCCAAGGATCACAACACCGGCCTAAAGAACTCCATGCCTGCCAACGGTCGAATCGGAGAACTCCTAAGAGATCAGGGAAAATAAGGCGCGAGAGCCCGGTGCCGATCGAGCGATAATTTGCCAAAATACCCGCAGAATCCGGTCCGCCCCTGAACCAGCCGCTGGGAAAAGGTCGCTACCCGCCACAACTCAACTTAACTCAGTTTAATGTCGATTGAGACCCTATGAACTCCGAAGGCGAATGGGGGCTCTGGCGTCGGGCTCGCGAAGAACCGCGAGAGGATCGCCAATGATAGAAAAATCGGATTTGGTGGAGGCAGCGGTACAGTATCTAGAACCGCTATGCACCTTTTCGTTTCGTCTAACCGAGCCTCTACGCGGGGCTCACACAAGGGGCAGTGATGTACCGGCTCGATGGGACCGGTCGAGTGGCGCCGAGATCTGATCGGTTGAAGCACCGATGGATCCGGACCTAATCGAAGTAGATATTCCGAACCGGGACCACTCGGAAACGGTGATTCCAGATCGGCGATAACGCGGTTATTTTCCTATGACCTGCGTTTTACTAAAGAGACGGAAATGAGTTGGAAAGTGAGTCGTTCGAAGGAAACCCTTATACCTCTCCATCCTGGTCGTCCGGCCAATTAATCCCCAAACCTACGGTACCGCGATTTCGACAAACGGAAAGGCTAAAGTCTCAAATCGCGTCGTGCAAAAGAAATAATAAGCGATTCCACTTTGGGACTTGTGCTCGCTCGGACTTGTTCGACGAACATCGTACGGAACATCGAAGACACTTTTCCTTCGGGGTAGATGCTCTTTCACCAAAGCGCGCTCGTCGAGCACCGTTCCGAGTTATTTCACTGCCGCGACTCCGAGACAAACTTGAAGCGCAGTGAATGAACGCATCCAGACCCTGCGTTCGATGCTCGCAAAAAACCCTGCCTCAGCAAACCCGAGGAATCGGCGCGACGGGAAATAACAGCGCGTTGACTATTGAATCGAACGCGGACGGGCGAGGAATTCTTTTCTGACGTAGCCTACCGGGCCCGCAGGTCGGATTCTCACCTTTAGCCATTGGCCTTGCGCCGCGAGCGCGCGGACAAAAGTTCCTGCGCGGATTTCCGCCATTGAAGTCGCAGCGAAGCGAGGTGCCTCTCTCAGCGCTACCGCGCGGCGGGTTATGTAGGTTGGGCTGATCTCTGACCGATCCGTGGGTCTGCCGACGGCAACCCTTCTCGGTGGGATTACTTTGACAGTATGCCCAGACGGCTCGATGGGCACTCTAACCGCTTGACCATCTCGCGACGCTTTAATACCGGAAGCGGCAAGCGGGACTTTTGTCGCCACGGGTGGCGAGGCAAGCGCGCTCTCCCGCAGGTGGACTCTATTGGCATCGGACGCCGCGCGATTAGGACCCCAAAAAGCATAGGCAAGCGGAAGGATCAGCAGTCCTGCACCGGCGATCGCCAGTGCCTTTGCTGAGAGCGTCTTCGGTTTTGGAAAAATATTCCATCCGATAGCGAATCGATTCGGCCATCCCGGATCACCGTCGCGGTTGGGGGCAGAGGAAGCGATTAATGGATCGGCCAGAGATTCGAGATTTTCAATCGGCTCGCCGGCAGCGATCCCTTGTCCGGCAAGGTTAGCTGCGCATCCCGGCGGTAAGTGATGGCGCTCTTCATGAAGCAATGTTTCCGTGCGGTTCCTCGCTTTCTCGGCTTCGCCCAAACGCTCTGCAAGAACGTCGATCTGGCGTCGTAGCTGGGCCCGCTCCGCACCGCTCTTATCCAACAGAATTTGCTTCTCCGTCAGCTCGCATTTCAGCCCTTGGATCTTCGCCTCCGACTGCGCCTTCACGTCATCGATCGCCGATGCGGCGGCTTGCAGCAGCGAGGCTTTTTCCCGTAGTTCGTTGGCCATCCAACGCTCGGACTCTTCTCGCTGGCATGCCAGCTCGGCGTGCTTTCCATTCAGCTCGGCCATTTTGGCGATTAATGAATTGATCTCCCTCTCGTGAGCCTCCAACAGATATTGCTTTTCGCCGAGCTGATCCTCCAGGGCATTGATTTGCCCGCCGAGCCGCTCCGCTGTTTTTTTCATCGCGGCATCTTTTTCCTGCAAGAGCTCGGTTTTCCGGGCCAGGGAATCGCGCAGCGGGCGAACCTCTCGATCGTTGGCTCGGTCGATCTCCTCGATCTGTGCCGTCAGTCGGGCGAGGTTCGCCCTGATCGCCTGGATCTCGGCGTCGCGCTGCTCCAATTGATCCTGTTTTTCACCGAGTTGCCTTTCGAGCGCCCCAACGACTTCACCAAAACGGTTCTCAGCGGCGCTCAGCGCCGCGTCCTTTGCACGCAGGAGCTGCTCGTACTGTTTAGCGGTCTGCTCCAGCGGCTGCGGCGCTTGATCGTTCGGCCAGGTGGGGGCCAGGGTGCCAAATGAATCTTTTCGCGCTCGTTCTTCCGCCGGCTTGGAGTCAACGAGAAAAATCTTCCGAATGAGTTCTCTTTCCGCGGGACTGGGATCGAGCAAATTACGAAGCCGATCGATCTCGTCTTGGCAAGCGGCCGGACCGTCGAGAGTGGTATGAATCAAGAGCAGACGCAGCCGGCTTTCCCGATCCAAGGCATCGTGCTCTAAAAAAGCCGAGAGAACCTTCGCGTCCTCATACTTTCCCGCTTCGAGGAAGAGCTCGATCTCGGAAAAGATTTGTTGTGGGCGAGAAATCCGGCTCATAGCTCATCGTCGGAAACGGCGGCTCGTCGAGGCCCGGCGTTGCCGACGCGCCGCCTGTTGGAACATCACGGATTACAAGCCGGGCGCTGGGAGACGCAACGAGCTCTGAGGACGCTGCTCGATCCGATCTCCGCCTTTGTTGCAAAGAGAATCAGTCGATCTTTTTAAAATCCGCGATTCTGATCTCATGTTTTTTAAGTAGGTCGTAGAAATCCGCTCGATATTTCCCCGCCACTTCCGCCGCTCGGGCAGCCTTCCCACCGCACAGCTCCAAAACTCGAATGAGGTAATCTCTCTCAAATTCGGCGCGGGCCTCTTTCAATGATTTCTGAGTCTCGCGGGTGGGCAGAAAGTGAGACCGAACCGAGTCTCCGTTAGAAGAGAGATTCGTCGGCGCCTTGACCTGCAAAATTAAATCGTCTGTCACGACGTTCTGCTGGGTCATAGTCACCGCAAACTCGAGTGTGTTCTCCAATTCCCGCACGTTACCCGGCCAGTCATGTTGCATCAACTTTTCCATCGCTTTGGGTGTCAGGCCGACGACTTCTTTTTTCATCTGCCGTGAGATTTTATTCAACAGATGTTCGACCAGGTAAGGGATGTCTCCGGGCCGTTCCTTTAAGGGCGGTAAAATAACCGGAATGACATGAATTCGGTAAAACAGATCCTCGCGAAATCGCTCCTGCCTTACTTCCTCCACAAGATCTTTCTTCGTCGCAACGACGATTCTAACGTCGACTTGGACCGGCTTTTCGCTGCCCACCGGATAAAACTGCCGTTCCTCGAGAGCGCGCAGGAGTTTGACCTGCACCGAAAGGGGCATGTCGCCGATCTCATCGAGAAACAACGTACCGCCATTGGCCTGGGTAAATAGCCCTTTGGTGCTGCGCACGGCTCCGGTAAAAGCCCCCTTCTCATGCCCGAACAGCTCGCTTTCAAGGAGTGTTTCCGGAATGGCGGCGCAATTGATCGCGACGAAAGGCCCGTCCTTGCGGTTACTCTGCAAATGTATCGCCTTGGCGATCAATTCCTTTCCCGTGCCGCTTTCGCCATGAATGTAAACGGTCGATTCGGTTTTGGCGATGCGCGACACGGCCTCCAGCACTCTCTGCATATTTTCACTTTTCGCCACGATGTTGGCGAAATCATACTTCTCTTTGAGCAGTCCCCACAGCCTTTGATTTTCCGAAGCAAGCTTGCAATTATCCAGCGCCCTGTTGACCTGTAAAAGCAGTTCATGGGGGTCGAAGGGCTTCGTAAGATAGGTATACGCGCCTCGCGTCATCGCCTCGACCGCGCCCTCGACGCTCGCATGTCCCGTGAGAATAATGACCGGCATTCCCGGATCGAGAGCGTGCAGCCGCTCCATGAGCGTCATTCCGTCCTGGTCGGCAAGACGAAGATCGACAATGGCGAGGTTGAAATCACCCGCCTTGGCGAGCTTCAATGCCTCTTCACCGTCGATAGCAACGGTGACTTCGTAATTTGCCGCGCTCAGTTTGGTTTTTGCCAGTTCGAGCAAATTTTGATCATCGTCCACGACCAAAAGTCTTGCGATTGACATGAGGTTTCCCTCTATTGTTTTTCGATGGCGGGGTGCTTTTTCATAGGCAGACGGCCCCGCTAAACCATCGGACAGATACAACGCCGCTACCAGCGCGAAATCTAACTAGACCGGGATTACCGCCGAATTCGCGCCGGTCGATAGAATTCGCGCTGAAGCAAGCGAGTCCGAAACAACCCATGGATCGTCAAGCACCGAAACAGACCGATCTCCGTTAACAAACTCCCGTGGTGATCACTTTCTACGGCGAGTAGCCATAAACTGCCCCCGATTAATTTTACTCGTGGGGTCCCGAATGGAGAGTTGTTTCTCTCTGTCTGATGGCTCTACTAATCAATGTGCATGCCAAGCGCATGAGAACTGAAAGTTCAACGTTTTTGCGACATTTTCTGTTCGTAGGGAACCGGCCATCGTCCCTCCGGTGAAGGGTTTTTTGAAATCTGAAGGAATTTCCCTTCCGAAATGAACGCCATCGACCGAAGGCCTATACGAATATTCGCGATCATTACGGGTTAATCGGTCGTTGGGGGCGTTAAATATAGGTGGATTTTAAAACTGGTTCCGCGACCCGACTCGCTTGCAACCTCAATGGTGCCCCCATGGGACTTCACAATTCGATCACAGATCGGCAGCCCCAGGCCCAAACCGCGTCGCTTTTTAGAAGTAAAAAAAGGCTGAAAAATTCTCGGCAAGGCATCGGCGTCTATACCGATGCCAGTGTCGGCGACAGTGATCGTCATTTGATCGTTGGAATTGACGGCCGCCCCCAGCCTCAGACTGCCGCCTTTCTGCATCGCGTCCACTGCATTTAATGACAGATTCAACAACACCTGTTGGAGTTGCTGCGCATCCGCGCGGATCCGCGGCAGCCGCTCG
>Ga0187825_10000427_pt1 | contig 10368 bp, 6 predicted proteins | sample NC_wetland_sal_i_11_FD_132421 | JGI IMG/M metagenome (GOLD analysis project Ga0187825, IMG submission 132421) | Wetland sediment microbial communities from Neuse River Estuary, North Carolina, USA - SourceSoil_5 | ecosystem: Environmental > Aquatic > Freshwater > Wetlands > Sediment | place... | reverse complement strand
TTTCGACGCCAGACGCGCGCCTTCGACGAGCACTTCGAGCTTGGCCCACGCAAGGTCAGCGTGGATGCGCCCGCCCAAGCCGCAGTCCGTGCCGGCAATCACGTTCTCGCGCCCCACGACCTCCGCGAAGCGGACAATGCGGTCGCAGACGAGCTCCGGATGCTCGATGACGTTGGTCGCATGGCTAACGACCCCGGGGATGAGGACTTTACCGGGTGACAACTTTACCTCGCGCCAGACCTTCCATTCATGCTCGTGCCGCACGTTGCCAGCCTCGACCGAATAGGCACCTGCCTTCACCTCGAGCAGCAGATCGACAATGGAGGCGAGCGGAACGTCGGTCGTGTGCGGCCCATGCCAGCTGCCCCAGCAGATGTGATAACGGATGCGCTCCTCCGGCAGCCCCTTCAAGGCGTGATTAATCGCGTCGATGCGAAGCTTCGCGAATTTCTTGTACTCCATAAGCGGCGGCTCCGGGTTCGCCATGTCCCAATTGTCTGGAAGGCCCGGATCGTCGATCTGCAGCACGAGCCCGGCATCGACGATCGCTCGGTATTCCTCTTTGAGCGCGTCGGCCAACGCAAAGAGAAACTCCTCCTCGGTTTTGTAATACTGATTCTGGCGGCGGCCGAAACTGCCCGGTGCCACCGCAGTCATGAAGCCTTCCTCGGCCTTCACTAGCGCCAATGCCTTCTTGAAATTGGAGATGTCAGTCTTTACCGCGTCCTGCCCAATATAGCGAACGGGCCCCGTAACCACAGGCGGGCGCGGCGCCGAGGAGGTTGAAGAGACGAACTGCGTTGAATCGAGTTCGCGGTAGAATTCACTGAACTTCTGACGTTCGCGGCGGACGGAGAGCGCCGGAGCCGGCCGCGGCTCGCCCGGGACCCAACCCGAAAGTCGCGCCCAGGCATAGCTTTGCCAGGCGCCATAATCGATCGGGCCGGAGGACGCCTTGCCGAACTCACCATCATTGATGACGTCGACACCGATGCGCGCCTGTGTCGCACAGATTTCGCGGACGGCATCGGAAAGGCGCTCGGCATAGTCCTTCGGGTCGAAGCCGGAGCCTGCGATTTTAGCGCGGTTCACCTCGAGGAGCTGCGCTGGCCGCGGCAGGCTTCCCGCATGTGAGGTTAGAATGCGGCTGGTACTGTACTTCATGATCGATCCTCCCATCGCAGTAACAACGCTGGCATCGCGCCCCCGATTTGAACCTCAGCTAGACCTAAGGTCCCAGTCCGAGGCGGAGCCGACCTACCGAGCTGGGTTCCGATTCGGCCAAGGCCGAAAAACGCTGGGCCCAAGGTTTTCTGTCAGAGGGTGAGCGTACGTGCCCGGAAGTTCGCTGATATGCTACCGCAGTTTCGCTCATATCGTCGTCGAAATTCCCCGTTTCTATACCTAGGGAATTCGTTGAGATACGTCTGAGCAAATTCCGTGTCGCGGTTCAGCGATCGGCAGCCTGATGCTGCCTGTAGCCTTATCACCACGCGCCATCAAATGACGTGCGAAGGCGTTGGTCTGATCATTCCGCGGCGGCGCGAACCGGACGTGCGGCCAACACCGCCGCCGCTACGCCGGCCACCGGCTCACGTCGTTGGCTAGAGATCTGCGTTTGTTGTTGTCGTGGATGGCATGGGCATATCGACAACGTCGATCTGCACCGGCGCCACGCCCTTCTTGATCATGCCGAGACGCCGCGCCGCCGCGGTGGACAAATCGATGACGCGGCCATCGACATAGGGTCCGCGGTCGTTGATGAGGACAATCACCGACTTTCCGTTCTCAATGTTGGTGACGCGAACCCGCGAATTAAGCGGCAGACTGCGATGTGCCGCCGTCAGCTTGCGCACGTCGAAACGCATGCCACTCGCGGTCTTGCGTCCTTGCCAATGCTCGCCATACCAGGACGCGACACCAACCATAGCCTCGTGTCGCGCGGTCTGCTGATACGGTGAGGGGCCCGCAGGTTCGACCTGCCGTTGCGCGTCGGCGAACTTTGTTGTTGTGTGTGTGAAGCTTGCGATCGGCACCGCGCCTTGGTCCAGAAAGATCGACGCGCCCAGGGCAAGCAGATCAGCGGTGATGAGCAGGACGGCAAAATAGGGCTTAGCGTTCGGACGCAGCATGTTCGGGCCCTCCCAAACATGCGTAACCCTAGCGCGCTCATATCGTTCCCGATTCCGGCGGCCATCAGCGAATTATGACGCGCAGTGGCCGAAGATATGGCGAACTGGTGTCCTAGAGTGTGAACTCGTAAACACGTCTTGCGCGGAGTCCGCTTTGGAAGCGTAAGCAGCACTCACTCGCCGCAGGTGACACTTCCGAGAAGTGCCGATCAGCAAGCACCGACTAAGTTTGGCGGACGGGCTGGCGCCCGAGTACTGCCCTGAATTAACATTGCCGCTTTCGCGGGAGACACCACCGAATTCCGAGCGCAGGAAGATGGTTTTATCATGAGTGTCGATGAAATCCTTTTACGCAGCGGACAGCGCCGTATCTTGGCCATCGATGGCGGGGGAGTCCGGGGGCTTGTCGCTCTTGGAGCGCTCGAGGAAATCGAGCGCATCTTGATGGTCCAGAGCGGCAAAGCGGATTTTCGCTTGGCCAACTATTTCGATCTGATTGCCGGAACAAGCACCGGCGCGGTGGTCGCGGTTGGCCTTTCGATCGGGCTGTCGGTGGCCGAAATGAAGAATTTCTATCTCACGAATGCAGCCGAAATCTTCGTGCGGTCGAGCCTGTCTGAGCGCCTCTGGAACAAATACCGAGCGGAAGGTTTGGCGGCGAAGCTGCAGGAAATATTCGGCGACGCGACCCTCGGATCGGATCGTCTGCGAACCCTGGTTCTCTTTGTCATGCAGAATGCGAGCACGGACTCGCCGTGGCTTGTGACCAACAATCCGAGGGCGATGTACAATGATCAAGCTTTACCCGACTGCAACCTGAGGCTCCCAATCTGGCAGTTGGTACGTGCAAGCGCGGCCGCGCCGACCTTTTTTGCGCCCGAAGAGGTGAAAATCGGGGACCGGAGCTTCACCTTTATCGACGGCGCGACGACGCCCTACAACAATCCTGCCTTTCAAGCGTTTCTCATCGCGACCCTCGATCGCTACGGCCTCCAATGGCGGACCGGAACGGACCAGCTGCTTTTGGTTTCGGTCGGGACGGGCGCCGCGCCACGCGAGGCGATCGGTGTCTCGGCGCGGGATATGAATTTGCTCTACGTGGCGAAGAATTTGCCCTTGGTTCAGATGGGCGCTGCCGCCGTGGAGCAGGATTTGTTGTGTCGCGTGTTCGGAAATTGCCTCGTCGGCGAGCCGATCGACAGCGAGGTCGGCGATCTGATTGGCTCGCATGGTCCCGCCTCGCCAAAGCTGTTCACCTATTTGCGCTACAATTTGACGCTAACGCCGAAGGCATTTGCCGGCTACGCCCTTTCTCACATCGATCCTGCCGCGCTTGAGCTCGATGCGATCACGCGCATGAGCGAGCTCTTGGAGGTCGGGACGTTCCTCGCGCAGAGAGTTCGACCCGAGCATTTTGCCGATTTCCCGGCGTCGGCGATCGGCTAGGACGGGGGGCGGCGAAAGGCGTCTATCCGATTGTCGCGGTGACGCGGTCCATGGTATTCGAAGGGAGGCGAGCGCGATCCGCCGGGGGAGGCAAGGATGCGGTGGCTGGCATTGGGGATGCTCGTTCTGACGTTGTCAGGCTGTTCACTCGCTGGCTTCGTCACTTCGGAAACGGTTGACTACAACGGCACGATCGAGGCTGCCAACAATCAACTTTTGCTGGCAAATATCTTGCGTGCACGCGATCGCGCACCGCTCTATTTCAGCGATCTTTCGCAGATCCGCGGCTCTATGACGCTGACGACCACGGACGCGCTCACAATCCCATTCGGCCCGCAGAAAGTTACCACGGGAAAGCGCTACTCTGACCTGTTGACCCAATCGATCCAGAGCGCGCCCACCTTCGACGTGGTTCCGCTCAATCAGCAGACCTTCACCCAAGGCCTGGTGCAGCCGCTGGAATTGCAATACGGCAAATACTATTGGGACCGGCTCGATTTCCAGGAATTCCTGCTCGCAAGTCTATTTGTCGACAAGATCGAAATCGAGCTGCCGGGCGCGCCGCCCCGCTTCGTCGCCAACCTTCCGGAAGCGCAACAAGCGTTTGACGCGTTGTTGCGGAACTGGGAGATCACGCCGGACGAAAAATTCACCGATCGGAAAGTGTCGTTCCACGAATATACCGGACTGGTGCCGATCGGCGGTCCCGCGACGCTCGGCCCCCTGCATGACCTCGCCAGCTTTGATCCTGCCAAATTCAGGCTCGAGCGGGTGAGTCAAACGGCCGGCGGCACTGGCCAAGGAGCGAGGGAACCCAGGCCCGATTTGTATCAGCTCTACGCCGTCGAAGACCGCATCGTCATTTGCCCGCCGCAAGCCTATCTGAGAGCCGAAAAAAACAAGAAATTCGATATCTTTCTCGTCGCTCCGCAAATTCTTGGCAGCGGCAACGACAAGACCATCAAAGTTACCGCTCACTCGGCGGATGCGTGCGACAAGACAGAGGAGATCGATCTGCCCCCGGAAGCAGCAAAGGTGGCGGCTGGGCACGCTGAAAAGATTACGATCTATTCGCGATCGGTCGAGGGCATGATCCAATACCTTGGCGCCATGCTGCGGGCCAATCAGGCCACCAATCCGATCAAGTTCTATGTTCGCAAGGACGCCACCGCAAATGCGCGCATCGCGCTCGATTATCGCGATGGGACCTATTACGTCGCCCCCGATTCCGATGACGATCACACATTGCAGATTTTGGCGCTACTCGAGCAGTTACTGAATTTGAGGAAGAACTCGAAGGAGATCTCAACGACGACGGCGGTGCAGTCGGTGCCATGAAAGTGGACAGACAGAGTTGCTGTGCCTCTTTGAGAACTTCTGCCTCCCGCACGCCTTCCTCTTGCGATAACGCGCGCGCCGATGTTTCGCAGCTCTAACGTCCTTTATTTATTTTGCGGCGCTCTCATCGTCTTCGCGCTTGGCGTTATTGGATACACATTCGGCGCGTGTCAATTGCCGGTCGGGGACCGGTTTCTCGAAGCGCTAAAGCTCTTTCTCCGCGCCGAGAGCCCCACCACCTGCGCCGCACCATGGTCGCTCGTCTTTGCGCGTTACGCAGCGCCTTATATCGTTCCTTTTGTTGCCCTGTTCGCAACCATCCGGCTCGCGGTCACCAACCTCCGCTATGACCTTCGGGTCGCGCGAGCGCGGTACCGGCGCGGCCATTTCATCGTCTGCGGGCTCGGCGATACCGGCATGCAAATCGTCGAGAATCTCCGTCACGCCGGCAAGGAGGTGATCGCGATCGACCTCGTCAGCGATTCGCCACACGCAGCAACCGCCGAGCGGAGCCGTGTTCCTGTCGTGAAGGGCGATGCGGCCGAACGCTCGGTTCTCGAATTCGCCGGATTACGGCACGCGAATACCGTTATCGTCTGCACCGGAGAGGATGCGCAGAATGTCGATATCGCGCTCCGTATCGAAGAATCGATCGGCGACACGCGGTCGCGGAACGATGTTTTGACCGCGCTCATTGAATTGCGGCACGAGTGGTTGTTCGCCAAGCTCATTGATCACGACAAGGAACCCCTCGGCTCGCCCGCGGTTGAGGTAAGGCCGTTCAACATCTATCAGAATGCGGCGCGTATCCTGATTCGAAGCCTGCCCGCGCAGCCCGTGGACGATCCGGCAGCGAAGCCTTTTATCGTCATCGGCTTCGGAAGCATGGGCAGGGAAGTGACGATGCACTACCTACGCGCCGCGCCGGTTCCGCTGCGTTGCCTTTCGAACGTTCTTGTCCTCGATCGCGTTGGAGAGGAGATCGGTCGGAATTTCGTCGCTGGCATACCATCGATCGAGCGCTTCGCCGAAATCGAATTCGTTACCGCCGATGTGAGCGTCGAGGCGGTCGAGAAATGGGGCGTGATCGAAGCGCAACTCGGTGCGATGAACCCGGTTGCAATCGCCGTCTGCTTGCCGGACGACAAGTTGAGTCTTTTCGTAGCCCTGCGATTGCGGGCACTTTTCGACGGCGTGGGTCGGACCGACATGAGCATTTTTGTCCGGCTTCGCCGCCATCACCGCCTCGGCGAATTTGCCGCGCATCTCGAGCGGCTACCGCAGCTCGATGAGCGGCTGCGCGTCTTCGGGTCGCTCGAGGAACTGCTGAAAGTCGACATTCTAATCGACTCACGGCTGGATACGCTTGCCAAGGCCTGCCACGAACATTATCGCGAAATGTTGGCCGCGGAGAGACCTGACTCGGCCAATGCGCGCCCTTGGAATATCCTGCCTGAGCATTTCAAAATGTCGAGCCGGCGCGAGGCTGATCATATCTTTGTAAAGCTAGCGCAAGTTGGGCTCGCGGTAAGAACTTCGAGCGCATCAACGCCGATTGCGTTTACAGACGCCGAGACCGAAGTGCTGAGTCGCCTCGAGCATCGCCGGTGGATGATTGAGCGTTGGCTGCGGGGTTGGCGCCATGGCTCGGTTCGCGATGACGCGCACTACCTCAATCCGTATCTCGTCGAATGGGACGAACTGCCGGAGAATATTCGCGAGAGCAATCGCAAGACGATCACGCGATGGCCCGAGATGCTCGCTCGGGCAGGGATGGAAATTTATCGGCCGGCGCGAGGCGTTGCCTGATCTTCTCGAGGGCGTTGGCTTAGCACCCCGGGCCGTTCGGACGCGGTCGTGCTCCTGTGCTCAGCCACGAACGCAGGAGATCGATCGGTCGGGGCGTTCGCGCCTCGGGCGGGCCGCCAAGGAGCATGGGGGAGACATTCTTTGCCGCGTGAATCCAGATAATTGGGAGATGCCGCGCGCTTGCCTCTGCCACCATTTGGGCCGTTCCTCCGCGGCCCGCTGCGTCGTCCCCGTTCCAGACCGCGATGAGCACATCCGCCCGCTCAAGGACGGCGCGGCCGACAGCTTCGTAGGCAGCGCCTTCATCATCGCGCCTGCCCGCCAGTTCCATAACCGAGGAAGCGCGCGTCAGCAGAGTTTGAAATGTCGCGCGGCTTTTCGCGCTGGCAAAGTCGCGCGCATACTCGCTCGCCGCGAAAGGAAGCAGGCACTCAAGGGATGCGCCGAGAGCAAGACCTACCTCCGCAATAATCCGGTCGGATCCTTCGGCGAGCGCCGAGATAATATGCAGCGCCGGTGCATGCCCCGATGCGGTCGCCGCTTCGCAAATGGCGCGAATCATCTCGTGGCACTGCCGCTCTATTCGTCGGGTTTCGCGGGCCGGAAGGCGGTTCGGGCGATGGCCGATGGCGCCAATCCTCATGACCGCGATGGTTGAAGGCGCAGCGTCGGTCATTCGCGAATTGCCATCATCGGCGTCGCAGAGGGGATGGGCTTTCGAGCATTTTGGCGATTTCGCCTTTGGATTTAGGTTATGATTGCGGAGGAGGGCGTTTAGGCGCACCCTCAAAATAATAAACCGGCTTGAGTTGCCCAAAAGATGGGACGGCGAGTGTAACTCTCATTCCGATCGAGGTGGCTTATGATAGCGAAGCAATTCGCCCGCGGCATGTGGGTCTTTTCCTCGGCCGGATACGGCATTTCGGGCGTGGCTCTCGTCGGACTGGTCTTGAGTGGCTGCGGCAACGGCAAGTTCCCCATCAACACCAATGCTCTCCCCTTCAATAGCTACGAGAGCAAATATGCCGATAAATCCGACATTTGCTACCCTGCGCGCCAGCCGCTGATCGATAGCGGGAACGTTTTCGCGGAATCGATGATTACGGGGGCGCTCGTCGGCGCGGCCGGCGGCGCAGCGGTCGGCGCAGCGACCTCCAAGAATCCAGGCCAAGGGGCTGTGGTTGGTGGCGTGATCGGCATGGCCGCTGGGCTGACAGCAGGCTATCTTCATGCCAAGCAGGAGCAGGCAAAGACGAGAGCCGAATTGCTCGCATCGATCGATGCCGACGCGTCGCGCGACAACCGGCAGCTCGTCACCGGCTCGAATGCCATTGCCAATCTCACCCGCTGCCGCCAGGACCAAATCGCCGCCGTCGAACGGAACTATCGCGCGAAGGCGATTACCGCACCGCAAGCGCGACAGCAGCTGCAGGACATTCAGACCTCCGTCCATGCGGACAACGCCCTGATCGGCGATGTACTCGGCGAGGCGGTCGATCGTTCGAAAGTCTACGTTCAGGCGCGTGCGGAATCTGGCGGGCCGATTGCCTCCAGCGCCGCCACTCATGCGGTTGCCGTGCAGCCCGGCCAATACGTTGCCACGGTGAATGCGAATGTCCGCGGTACACCGTCGACCAGCGGCAAAACTGTCGACACACTCCGCACGGGTGAGACTGTCTCGGTCGTTTCCGATGCGGGGAGTGGCTGGGTCAGCATCAGCCACAATGGCGTCACCGGCTTTGTCGCCAGTCGGCTTTTGGTCGAGCCAAACACCGCCGCCGCGCGGCAAGCACAACAGCGCGGCGGTGTTGCGGCTGCGGCTTCCTCCGCGGCCGGGGCGCAGGTTGTCACCCCGACCACGGCAGGTGCGTCAGCCCAAGCGCCGACCGTCGCGGAGACGAATACGAACGCGCCCGTCGCGCCACCTAGCGCTGCCGGTACTGCGCCGGCGGTGACCACCGAAGCATCGTCCGGTCAGGCGCCGCCACCCGCAGCGCCGGCACCGTCAACGGCAACACCCGCGCCCGCCGCGGCGCCGGCGAGCCCGCCGCCTTCTGTCGTCGCCAGCACCGCACCTGCTGCCGCACCATCCCGTGCGACAAATGACAGTGGCACGGCGACCTTCGTGCGCACCACCGAAGAGGCCGAGCGCCGCCAGCAGGCACACAAGCAGGTCGAGAGCGAATTGCAGACGCGGATCAACAGCCTGCCAACGACAGGTTGAGCCGCCCCCGAGGTTATCCGCAGCGGTTCGAGATCACGGCGACTGCGCGATCCGCTGCTGGCAGTAGTTGTGGATGTCCTGCAGCGGCTCGGCGCCCGACCCGGTGGCGGGCGCTGTTATTCCGAGGCATTGCCGGAACTCGCCGAGCGCATTGGCATTGTCCTGCTGGCCGCGAAGAACATCGCCGACCTTCGCGTGACTGATCGCAAGGTCACGCTGCGCCGCCGCATTGTTGCGATCGGCCGCCGCCAGTTGGGCGGTGATCGCTAGCTCGGCGCGGTATTCCTGCAATGCGGCCGCTAGGTTCCCCTGTTTTTGTAGCAATTCGCCGACCTCTTCGTGCGCGAGCGCCAAGCGCTGTTGCCATGACGCGTCCCGATTTGCCGCGAGTGCAGTCACGATCGCCAAGTTGGCGCGATATTCAGCAAGTGCGCCGGCAACATCCCCCTGCGCGCGCAGGATCTCGGCGACATTCTGGTGGCTGATGGATAGATCCTCCTGCCAACCGGAATTGGTCGGATCCTTGGCGACCAGTCGGCCCGAGATATCTAAGTCGGCGCGATATTCCTTCAACGCGTCGGCGAGGTCCTTCTGCGCGCGGTAGGCATCGCCGAGTTTCTCGTGGGCAATCGAAAGGTCGCGTTGGCGCGCATTGTTCGAGGCATCTTTCGCCGCCAATTGGACGAGGATCGGGCCTGCCGCCTTAAATTCGGCCAGGGCGGCGTCAGGATCCTTCTGTGCGAGAAGGTCGTCGCCGAGATTTTCGTGGGCTATTGCGAGGTCACGTTGAGCGATCGCGCTATCCGGCGTCTTCGAAGCAAGATCGGCCATAATCGTCAGCTGGGCGTTATGCTCGCGGAGCGCTGCAGCTAAATCGCCTTGGCGCTGGAGGGCGTCGCCAAGACGCTCATGGCTGATTGCGAGGTCGCGTGCGCCGGTTGGATCCTGTGCCGCGAGTGCGGTCGCGATTGCGAGCTGAGCTTGGAACTCTTTCACCGCCCCTGCGGAATCGCCCTGCCCATCCAGGATGGTGCCGACCTTGGCGTGGGCGTCGGATAGATTCCGCTGCCAGTCGGCATTCGCGGGATCCTTGCCCACAAGCTGTGTCGCGATGCCCAGCTCGGCGCGGTATTCCGTCAACGCCCCGGCAAGGTTGCGTTGCTCGCGCAACACATCGCCGATCCGCTCGTGGCCCACGGCGAGGGCGTGCTGCCAATCATTGTCGCCCGGCTGCTTCTCCACGAGCTGGGCCGCCAATGAATTCTCCGCCCGCGCCGATTCGAGTGCGCCATCGAGATTGCCGATCGCGAGATAGCTCGTGGCGAGGGCGTCGAACAAACGCAGCTGCGCGAGCGCAGCCGCGGGACTGTCGCTCGTACCCGACAGCCCGCCAAAAGTTTCGCGCGAGGAATTGAGCAG
>Ga0187825_10000425_pt1 | contig 10372 bp, 7 predicted proteins | sample NC_wetland_sal_i_11_FD_132421 | JGI IMG/M metagenome (GOLD analysis project Ga0187825, IMG submission 132421) | Wetland sediment microbial communities from Neuse River Estuary, North Carolina, USA - SourceSoil_5 | ecosystem: Environmental > Aquatic > Freshwater > Wetlands > Sediment | place... | reverse complement strand
TGGCGGCAGGCGCTGGACATTCCCGACGGACGAGTGGAAAACACCTGGGAAAACCGGCTGAAGGTCGCGCACGTACTGCGCCAGCAGAGGCCGCGAGTGGTAATCCTTCCCTACTGGAAGGGACGGCATCCGGACCACTACACAGCGTCTGTGCTGGGCTATGAAGCCTGCTTCCTGGCGGGCCTGGCCAAGCTCGATATTGATGATGCAGCGGCCAGTGTGGCTGATGTGGCCGCGGGCGACTCGCCCGCGAAGGTTTCCTCCAACCCGGAACTCGCACCACCGGCGCTGAGGGCGGGACGCCCTCAGGACAGCCGACGGGACGCCAGCGCTACCGAACTTCCTCCTCACCGGCCGTTCAAGATTATTTACGCCACGCTCTACTATGATGTGCGGCCTACGTTCGTGGTCGACATCACGGAACAGTTTGACGCCCGCTTTGAGTCTCTGATGGCCTACCAGTCGCAGTTCAGCGATCAGGAAGCCGGCAAGGGTATATTTCCTGCCCGGGCGGAGATTCGTTCGCGCATCGAAGCCATGGCTCGCTTCTACGGCATGCTGGGCGGAGTGACTTACGCCGAGCCATTTCTCCAGAAGGAAGTGGGGTTGGTGGAAGACTTGACCTTGATTCCGGTGAAGTCGATTTAGTCTTGGACGATTTCTGGAAAGAACCGTCAGATCAAAAAACCAGTTTTTAGTTCTGAGTTCCCGGTTCTCAGTTTTTCATTTCTTGATGGCTACTGCCACGCCATCCCGGATGGGCAGGATGGTGGTAAAAAGGTCTGGGGAGTGATAGAGCAGCTGATTAAATTCCAGGATCGCTTTGGTTGAGGGCTCTGACGGTTTGTCATGCGCTACCTTTCCACTCCATAAGACGTTGTCGGTCACAAAGAGGCCGCCCTTGCGGAGGCGCGGCACGGCCAGTTTGAAGACCCGGGGATAGTCTTCCTTGTCGACGTCATTGAAGATGATGTCGAACGGCTGCTTCTCTTCGGAGAGGAGTTCGAGGGCGTCACCGATCTTGACGGTGATCTGCTGGGTAACACCGGCGCGGGCGAAATAGCGGCGGGCTTCGTCCGCCTTCTTGCGGTCGCCGTCGGTGTAGGTCACTCGGCCGCTTTCACCCACGGCGCGGGCCCACCAGATGGTGGAGTAACCGATCGCGGAGCCCAGTTCGAATACCGACCGGGCATTGGTCATCAGGGCGAGTTGGTAAAGGACGCGGCCCACGGCGGGTCCGACGATGGGAATCTTTCGTTTCGCCGCTTCGGTCTCGATCTCGTTCAAGACCTCGTCGCGGGGCGGAAGCATGGAATAGAGGTAGTCTTCGACGGCGCCCACGGTGATTCCGCCCATGCGCCAGGCAGCGATGTTGTTTTTCTCGGGCAAGCGTTTCTCCTTTAAGAAAGTGTTACACCCGGCGTCATCTCGACGATCTCCAGGCCGGGCGCCAGCTTGTGCAAATCACCGGGCCTGCCGGTCAACACCGGGAAAGTTCCGAAGTGCATGGGGATGACGGTTTTCGGCCGCAGCAGATTGCAGGCGTAGGCAGCTTCGCGCGGCGACATGGTGTAGTGGTCGCCGATCGGAATCAGCGCGATTTGCGGCGCGTAGAGGTCGCGAATGATCGCCATGTCGCCGAACACGTTGGTATCGCCGGCGTGGTAGATCTTAAGCCCATTGGAAAACTCGATCACGTAGCCACAGGCCTCGCCGCCGTACACGATCTGGTCGCCATCGGTGATGCCGCAGGAATGGTCGGCATGGACCATGGTGACCTTGATGTCGCCGACAGTTTGAGTGCCGCCCTTGTTCATGCTTGAGACCTGCTGGACGCCTTTCTTTTCCAGCCAGTGAGCCAGTTCGGGGATCGCTACCACCGCCGGATTATGCCTGGTCGCGATTGCAACCGCATCGCCAATGTGGTCGAAGTGGCCGTGGGTGCAGAGCAGGACATCCACTTTCTTGACGTTCTTCTCCGTCTCCGGGCACTTGGGATTTCCCATGACCCAGGGGTCGACGATGATGGTCTTGCCCGCCGGAGTCTCGATGCGAAACGTGGCGTGGCCCAGCCAGGTGAGTTTGACGCCGTTCAGGTTCATGTTTGGCTCGCAGTTCGCATTTGGCTTTAGCGCACGCCGCGAAGGTGCTGGCCCAATGCCAGGTGCCAATTGCCAACTGCTTTAGTTTAATATGAATCGCCATGGCTGACTTGAAGGTCCTGATTACACGGGAACAGATCGCCCAGCGGGTGGCTGAAATGGGCGCCCAAATCAACCGGGATTACTCCGGGCAGTCTGTCGTGCTTCTGGGCGTGCTGAAGGGCGCGGCCATTTTTCTCAGCGATTTGTCCCGCCAGCTCCAAATTGACGCTACCTTTGATTTTATTGGCGTCTCCAGTTACGGCAATCGGCCGAGTCCGGCGCAGGAACTTCAATCGGGATGGGACTCGACCGGTGAAGTGCGCCTGACCAAGGACATGGACCAGTCCATGATCGGAAAGAACGTAATCCTGGTGGAGGACATCCTCGATACCGGACTCACATTGAATTATCTGAAGAAGATGCTGATGGCGCGCCAGCCCAAGTCTCTCAAGATCGCGGCGCTGCTGGACAAGCCGTCGCGGCGGAAGCAGCCGATCAGGGCCGACTACGTGGGTTTCAGCATTCCGGACGAGTTCGTGGTCGGTTACGGCCTGGACTACGCCGAGAAGTACCGGAATCTCCCGGACATTTGCATCGTGCCGCGGGAAACGTAAGCGCAGGCGCGAGCTCGCGCTCGTGCAGCGTCGACAGCGGGCCTGGCCACACTTACTGCCGCACGAGCGTGGGCGCTCGCGCCTACATTGCCAACCCTCGTCGCAACCGACTGGCTGTTATCATTGAGGCTCTAAACAACCTGGATCCGTGGAAACCACTTTGACCGAATCCGATCATTTGAAGGTCGAGCCTTTGCTACTCGAGGTGGCGGACGTTGTCAACACTACGCTCGACCTCGATACCACGCTGCGTCGCGTGGCGGAACTGGTGCGCAAGGTCATCGACTACGAAATCTTCGCCATCCTGCTGTTGAACGAGAAGACCCAAGACCTGCGTATTCGTTTTCAAGTCGGATATGCGCGCGAGGTGGCCGAGCGGATCAAGATCAAGATCGGCCAGGGCGTAACCGGACAGGCAGCGCAACGGCGCGAGGCCATTCTGGTCGATGACGTCACGAAGCATCCCGAATACATCTCGGGCGCCCCCGACGTGCGCTCCGAGCTGGCGATTCCGCTGATCGTAAAAAACCGGGTGATCGGCGTACTGAATCTCGAAACTCACGAGGCAGGCCGCTTCAATGAGGAGCACAAACGCCTGCTGACGCTGATCGGGTCGCGCATGGCGGTGGGCATCGAGAACGCGCGGCTGCACACCCGCGCCACCAAGCAGGCCCGGACGCTGATTCTACTGAACGAGATCGCACGCGAGTTGAGTTCCATCCTGAATGTGGATGAATTGCTCAAGCGCATCGCCGAACTGCTCAGCCGGCTGATCGACTACCAGATGTTCAGCATCCTGCTGGTGGACGCGGCGGGAGAGAAATTGCAGCACCGGTTTTCCCTGCGCTTCCAGGAAAATATACAGATCAAGCATGATGTTCCCGTGGGGGACGGCCTGGTGGGATATGCCGCGCGGCACCGGCAGGCGGTGCTGGTCCCCGACGTGAGCAAGGACTCGCGCTACATCGCGCTGAATCCGGAAACCCGCTCGGAGCTGGCGGTGCCGCTGATTTACAAAGACAAGGTCATTGGAGTGCTCGACCTGGAGCACACCAAGAAGGGGTTTTTTACCGACGACCACAACCGCACGGTGACGACTCTGGCCGCGCAGGTCGCGATCGCAATTGAAAATGCCCGGCTGTACGAGGAGATCGCCCGGCAGGAGAAGCGCCTGGAGCGCGACCTGGCGCTGGCGCGCGAATTGCAATTTCGCCTGTTGCCGCACTCCCTGCCCAAGCTGGCCAACCTGGAAGTTGCGGCCAAGTTCACGCCCGCGCGCGCTATCGGCGGCGACCTGTACGATTTCGTCAATTACTCACTCGACCACCTGGGCATGGTCATCGGGGACGTCAGCGGCAAAGGGGCTCCGGCGGCGATTTATGCGGCGCTGGTCAGCGGCATCCTGCGTTCACACGCTCCCATCGAACCCGGGCCGGCGGAGATGCTGCGGGCGGTCAACTTTTCCCTGGGAGAGCGCCGCATCGAGGGCCAGTTCGTCTCGCTGATCTATGCGGTGTGGGACGATCGCAACCGTTCCTTGAAGATCGCCAATTCAGGGTTGCCGCGTCCTTTGTATTGCCACGACGGAAAAATCGACGTCATCGAAGCCACCGGCCTGCCGCTCGGCCTGTTTGACGATGCCGAGTACGACGAATTTTCCTTCAAGGCCAAACCCGGCGATATGTTTGTGTTTTTCAGCGACGGCATACTGGACGCCCGCAACAAGGCCGGCGATATGTTCGGACGCCATCGGACCGAGGCCATTGTCGCGGGCTGCGCCGAGATTTCCGCCGATTGCGTGGTGAAGTCGCTGTTCAAGGCGGTGACGGAGCATGCTGCGGGCGAGGAAGCCTTTGACGATGAAACCGTGGTTGCCATCAAGGTGAAAGGCGAACCCAACCGCAAGTGACTCGCACCGCCAACCGGAGCGGAGGCCGCCCTCCCGCCTTTTCTTATCGCGAAGTGAGAAAGGGATTTCTTCGCCGCCATCCGGTGGGGTCCGTGCTGGAGTGCGATGAGGTTTCGCTGGAGCGCCTGGCCGAGCGTTACGGAACTCCGCTCTACGTCTATTCCGCATCGACGATCCGGGAACGCATGGCGGGGTTCGAGCATGCCTTCCGGAAGGTTGCCCACACCATCTGCTATTCCGTGAAAGCCAATTCGAACCTGGGGATTCTCCGCCTGCTGGCGCAAATGGGATGCGGCTTCGATGTGGTGTCGGGCGGAGAGCTGGAAAGAGTCTTACGCGTCGACCGGCGGGCCGTGAAGCGCGTTGTGTTCTCGGGCGTAGGCAAGACTGCCGAGGAAATGCACGCCGCGCTCAAAGCCGGCGTGATGCTGTTCAACGTGGAGAGCGAGGCCGAGCTTTGGCGCCTCGCGGAATGCGCGGCCCGCACCCGGGAGAAGGCGCGCATCGCGTTGCGGGTGAACCCTGACGTTCCCGCCAACACGCATCCCTATATTTCTACCGGGCTGCAGCAGCACAAGTTTGGAATCCCGATCAGCAAGGCCCGGAAGATATATGCCCAGGCTTCAGGGACAAAATATCTCCGGATCGCGGGCGTGAGCGTGCACATTGGCTCGCAGATCACGGACGTACAACCTTTCGCACTGACCATGGAGCGGGTGGCCGAACTGGTGCGCGTGTTGCAAGACGACGGCCATCGCATCGCGTATGTTGACGCCGGCGGCGGCCTCGGCATCGACTATGAGGATCCGGCGCCGCAGGAATTTGCCGGACGGGCAGCCGAATATGCGGCTGCAGTGCTGCGTCCGCTGCGGGGGCTGAAAGTGCATCTCTTGTTGGAACCGGGCCGTTCCATTGTGGGGCCGGCGGGGGCCCTGCTCACTCGAGTGCTCTACCGGAAAACGAACGGTCCCAAGCAGTTTCTGGTGGTCGATGCGGCCATGAACGATCTGGTCCGGCCTTCACTTTACAACGCATATCACGAAATCGTCCCTGCTCGACTGGACGCGAACACGGGGCGGCACGAGACCGTGGATGTGGTTGGCCCCATCTGCGAGAGCGGAGATTTTTTTGCCCGCGGCCGCGAGCTGCCGGTGGTTGACGAAGGGGATTTGCTGGCCATTCTCGATGCCGGGGCTTATGGGATGGCGCTCGCGTCCAACTACAACACCCGGCTGCGGGCTGCGGAAGTGCTGGTCGACGGCAAGTCGGTGAAGCTCATCCGGCGGCGGGAAACGATGGATGATCTGCTCCGGCCGGAAACGTCTTCCCGGTAACCCTTGTCATCCTGAGCGGAGTGACCGCTTCGCGAAGCGAAGCGGCTGCGCAGTCGAAGGACCCCTACAGCAACATGGGACGCCGGCGGTATTCCGCGAAACCAACCTCGACGCAATCGTCAGTGCAACCGGTTGGGGGTCCTTCGACTCCGTAGGCTGATTCGCCAGCGAATCAGCCGGCTCCGCTCAGGATGACAGTGCGCGAGAATACTTACGGCGTGCCCAGGAGCTTTTGCAAGTTCTCCAGTTGAGCGGAAAGGCGGGAGTCGGGATGCGCGGCCAGGAAATCCTGCATCGAGCGCAGCTTCTGGGTTGCCATATCTTTTCGGTTGCCCTCTTCGTAGAGACGGACGAGGGCGGCGAGAGCTTCCCAATAGACCGGATCTGAATCACTATGCAGTGAGGCGGCGCGCTGATCCATCACGGCGAGCAACTCGGCGGCTTTTTCCTGCCGACCGGCGCGCCGGTAACAGCGTACTTCGAGGCTCCATAGCCTCCAATACTTCGCCTGGAGCTCGCGCTGGGCCTGGCGTTTGTAGTCCACGGTGTACCAGTCGAAAGGGCGGATGCGCTGCAAGCGCCATTCGTCGTCCCGAATACCCTGCTCGGCCATGGCCGATATGCGTCCGGGGTCGGCATCCTGGGCGAGCAGGCTTTCGGCCTGGTCGATCAGGGAGCTCGGACCGGGCAACTCTGCCGGCCGCCGCTCGAGTACTGATCCTGGGCACTGGGCGAGAAAACGTTCGCGCTCAGTTTTCTCTTTCGCCTCGTCGTGGAACACGGAAGACGCGTAGATTTCCGCCAGGGCAGCGTGCGCTGGGGCGAAATCGGGATGGCCGGCGGCAATTTCCGTCATCTGCTGGGCCGCGGCCGAAGTGTTGCGCCCCATCAGGCTGCGAGCATAGAGATAGCTGTACATGACCTCGTCGGAATGCTGCATGGAGAGGACTTGATAATCCTCGGTCAGCTTTCTCAAGTGACCTTCGATTCCGTACTGTTGGACCGCATCCTGATAACGCTGGTTGACCCACAAATCATCCGGATAGCGCTGGAGAAGTGCAACCAGCGGGGCCAGGGCTCGATCGAAATCGGAGGGAGCGGACAAGGTCACGGTGATCTTTTCGAGCTGAGCGGCGATCACGGGCGAGGGACCGCAGGGCGCGGGCTGGGCCCACGCCGAGGAGAGGAAAAGCCATAACACACAGCCCGTCTTGAGACTCATACGAAATGGGGAGGGGATCGCGGAGAGATTTACCAACTCCCTCCGCGATCCCGGGGCAAAACGAGCGCGCACGTTACAACGAACGCAGGAAGTTCAACACATCCTGCATCTGTGAGCGGTTGAGCGAATTAAATCTGCGGATCACATCATTGGCTTCCGAGCCGCAGCTCGTGCTGGTAGACCCCGAAAAGCGGAAGCGGCCGCTGCCGCAATCCGAAGCATGGGCCTGTATGGCCTGCAGCAGGTCGGCGGTTCGTCCGTCATGCAGGAAAAACAGGCGCTGACCGACGCCCCAGAGTGGAGCCGTGCGGAACTGGTCCGGACCGGCCGCCCCCTGACTGACGCCATCCGACAAGCGCGATCCCATGTGGTGAAGGGCGAAGTCGGAATAAGGATGATAGGTAACGTTCGACATGCCGGTAAATTTCGACATTCCGGTAGTAAGCGTGGGGGTGTGGCAGAGGGCGCAGCCCACGCTGTTAAACAGGGTGGCGCCGTTGGTTGCGGAGGCCGACATCGGGCCCGGATTCGGGGGCGCGGAGAGGCGCATAAAGGCGGCGAAATTCACCAGGTCCGATGAGGTCTGCGCCGCTGTTCCTGTGGTGTCCATCTTGGTGGAGTCTTCCGGAGTTCCGTTGTACACGCAGCCCGCGACGGCGGCGCGCTCGTTGGCGAAGGCCTCATTCGACACTCCCTGCTCGACGTTATAGGCTTCACCGGCGAAAACCATCAACGACTTGTTCTGTGCCTTCCATCCAAAGCGAGTGACGGTGCCATCGTTGCCGCTGGTATTGAGGGCGCCGTTGATACCCAGTTGAGACTTGATCTGCCGATTCGCCGCCAGGTTGGCCTGCAGGGTCGAGTCTGGAGTCGCTTCCACCAGACCGAGCCCGAAGGTCGGAGTGGGGATCCGGAAAATCACGTTGTTGTTGGCCAATTGCTGGGCAAAATTGGGCTGCTTCAGGCTGCATCCACTGGCGTCCGTTCGGCCGGCGATGGTGAACAAGCCATGCACTCCGCCATCCGGCGAGCCATCGGGATTGCGGACGAATCGAACTTCCCGCACCGGACCGTCAGCCGTAATAAATGAGGGCACGGTGTTCTGGGCGCCGTCCAGGGTGGCGAGTACGACCTGTGGATTCGAGGCTGGGCTGCTGCCGCCGATCGCCGGAAAGGCATGACACTGGGCGCAACTGTTGCCGTTGAATGTCGGGCCCAAACCCGATCCTTCCTCTCCGGATATGGTTCCGCTTACCGAGTCGACTTCCATGAAGTCAGTCATGGCGTCGTTAAAGAAGGATTGCAGATCGGAGCTGAGCCCGGCCAAAGGCTTCCCCAGTCCCGCATCCCCCGCACGCGGCCCGGGATCCTTCTGAGCCGCGATGGTTCCTGTGTTCAAGATTACGGTCAAAGCCAGACCGGTAACCGCCAGCAAATTGGCTTGTTTCAAGCTGCACCTCCGTGCACGTGAAGACACACTCCTGGCGCATGGCCAGGTTCGTTATTTACTTGGGAGAGGCGCGATTTTTGCTTTGCCGTTTTCGACTCCCACCAAAGGGTTTGGTGGCGCTGCTTGCCGTCGTCACGGCCTGAAAGTGGCTACGGGCGCGGCTTTTCAACCTGCCCGCTTCCTGCATTAAAAAAACTTAATGAAAGTTACGCTTCGGTTGGGAGGGTGTCAAGATGGCCGTTAGTACATCTTGGCCTGTGCAAAATTCCCGCGCGGCCCGGGGAATCCACCCAGGGCAGATGCGTAAATCGGCACCGCGCCGGCAGGGTGAAAAAGCTCACTGGACTGATTTTTGCGTAGCATCCCACACGATTTTCCCGCCCACCCACGTGGTCAGAACCTTGACGTCACGAATTTTCACGGGATCGATGCTGAAGATGTCGTCGCTGAGCAAGACCATGTCCGCCAGTTTGCCGGGCGTGATCGAGCCTTTGTCGTTTTCCTGGAATTCAGCATAGGCGGAACCCATGGTGTAGGCTTCGACAGCTTCGGCAACCGTGAGTTTCTGCTCGGGAAACCATCCATTGGGATTCTTGCCATCGAGCGTGGCGCGAGTGACCGCGGCATACAGGCCCAGCATCGGGTTCAGGGGAGCCACGTTCCAGTCAGTGCCGAAGGCGAGGCGCACGCCGTGATTCAGGAAGGTGCGGAATGCATAGGTCCGGCTGGCGCGGTCGTGGCCGATGCGCTCCTCGGCCCAGCGTCCGTCATCGATGGCATGGTAGGGCTGGACGGAGGCGATGACGTGCAGTTGAGCGAAGCGGTCGAAATCTTTTGCCGCCATGTGCTGCGCGTGCTCAATGCGAAAGCGGCGATCGCGCTCGCCGTGCGCCTTTACGATCTCGCTATACAGATCGAGGATGATCGAAATGCCCTGGTCGCCGATGGCGTGCGTGCAAATCTGCAATCCGGCGGCGTCGGCTCTCATCATGCGGTCCTGCATCAGCGAGACGGGATGCATTTCGTCCGAAAGCAGGCCGTGGTTATTGGGCTGATTGCTGAACGGATCGAAGAAATACGCGGTGGAAGACCCAAGCGAGCCGTCGGCATACGCCTTGAGGGCTCCAATGCGCAGAAACGGGCCGCCGAAGGCATGCCGAATACCAATTTTTACCTGATCATCAACGCCGGGGATAAGCGGCGCGGCATAGATGCGTGCAGTGAGTTCGCCGCGCTCCAGCAACTCGGAATAGACGGCGATGTCGGCATACTCCGGGTTCATGTGCTGCACGCTGGTGACACCGAGGGAGGCGGCATGGGCCAGAGCGCGCTTGACCGCCCGCGTCCGAGCATCATGCGAAAGCGGCGGCGCAATTTTGTAGACGTAATCCATGGCAGCATCTTTGAGCGCGCCGGTGGGGTTGCCCTGGGCGTCGTGCACGATCACGCCGCCGGGAGGGTCAGGCGTCAGGGCGGTGATGCCGGCCAGTCTCAGGGTGACTGAGTTGGCCAGAGCCATGTGGCCGTCGTAGCGGCTCACGAATACAGGAGTGTCCGGGGTGAGCGGGTCGATCAGGTCTTTAGTGGGCATGGCTGCTGGAGTCCATTTGGTCTCATCCCAGTCGCCGCTGGTCACCCATTCGCCCCGGGGCGTTTTCTTCGCCTGTTCACCGATCCGCCGGGCGAATTCGGCGGCGCT
>Ga0187825_10000424_pt1 | contig 10375 bp, 3 predicted proteins | sample NC_wetland_sal_i_11_FD_132421 | JGI IMG/M metagenome (GOLD analysis project Ga0187825, IMG submission 132421) | Wetland sediment microbial communities from Neuse River Estuary, North Carolina, USA - SourceSoil_5 | ecosystem: Environmental > Aquatic > Freshwater > Wetlands > Sediment | place... | reverse complement strand
GCGCTCGATCTGATGGTCGCCAAAAGCTTTGGCGCGATGGCGGTGCAATTGCTTGCCGAGGGTCGACACGGCCTCATGATGACTGTGCGAGACGGCAAGTATTGCGCCATTGCTGCTTCCACGTGCACGCAAGGCAAGCGGCGTGTCGATGTCGATGCGGTGTATGATCGAGACTCCTATCGCCCATCCATTACGTCCATCTCAGGAAAGCCTATGTTTCTGAGCTAATGGGTTAACCGAGCACGATTAGAATTTTGTGCGACATCCCGTCGTCGGCCAGCGGAATCAGATTCTTCTGGTTGCCCGTGATTGTCTGTCCGTCGGATTTGACGGCCAGAACGCCGGTGCAAACACCGAGCGGATTTTCGACAACAATATCGTATTTGGTGGTTTTACCGACGCGGTAGGTGATTGCAAATCCCGGCCATGCGCTGGGGATACAGGGATCGAGCAGAAGATTTTGCCCGTAACGCCGAAGACCGAGTACGCGCTCCACTGCAACTCGATAGAACCATGAAGCCGAGCCGGTGTACCAGTTCCAGCCGCCCCGCCCGACATGGGGCGGAACGGAATAGATGTCGGCCGGCACGACGTAAGGTTCGATCTTGAATCGTTGCATCGCCGTCGGACTGTCGGCGTGATGGATTGGATTGAGCATCGACAAGACTTCGTAGGCCTTGTCGCCATCGGCGAGCAAAGTGTAGGCAAGCACGGCCCATAAAGCCGCGTGAGTATACTGGCCTCCGTTCTCACGCACGCCTGGCGGATAGCCTTTTATGTAGCCAGGGTCGCGTCGCGGGTTGTCGAAAGGTGGTGTGAACAAAAGGGCGAGTTTCTGATCGCGCTGAAGAAGATATTTGTCGACGGCAGCCATCGCGCGCGATGCGCGAACGCGGTCCGCGCCGTGCGAAATCACCGCCCAGGATTGCGCGATCGAGTCGATACGACACTCACTGTTGGATACCGAGCCCAACGGTGTTCCGTCGTCGAAGAATGCTCGCCTGTACCAGTCTCCGTCCCACCCGTCGCGTTCTAGTGCTCGCTTCAAATCCGCCGCATGCCGTAGCCAGTCAGCAGATCGATCACTTTGTCCGCGGCCCTCAGCCAGTTTGGAGAATGACGAGAGTGTCGAATACAGGAACCAGCCAAGCCAGACGCTTTCGCCCCGGCCGCCTTCACCCACTCTGTTCATGCCGTCATTCCAATCGCCGGCACCCATGAGCGGCAAGCCATGTGCACCTGTCCCCAGGCTAGTCTCGAGTGCAAGAGCGCAGTGATCGAAAAGATCAGCTTTGTGTGCCGATATGACCGGTTCGAAGAAAGAGTCGGTCTCGTGAGCCTGTAGTGGTGGCCCTTCGAGAAATGGGATCATCTCATTGAGGACCCCGTCGTCGCCGGTCACTTCCACATAGTGTGCGACAACATAGGCGAGCCAAAGCCTATCATCACAGACACGCGTGCGGAGGCCGCGACCGTTCTCTGGCAGCCACCAATGCTGCACATCGCCCTGAACAAATTGTCGGCCCGCCGCGCGCAGCAAATGTTCACGTGCAATGTCGGGCCGGCTCAGGCAAAGCGCCATCACATCCTGCAGTTGGTCGCGGAAGCCGAACGCCCCGCTCACTTGGTAAAAGCCAGCACGTGCCCATATTCGACAGCCGAGGGTTTGATAGAGCAGCCAGCGGTTCACCATCAGGTCGAGCGCCCGATCCGGCGTTTTCACCTGGACGGCGTCGAAGATCTCCTGCCACTGGTTTTTGACCTGCGCAAGGACTGCATCCAGCTCGGCCTGGCGATATTTCTTGATGAGTTCGGCTGCATGCTTTCTGGACTCGGCTTGCCCGAGCAGAATGACGATTTCCGTCGACTCCACAGGACCGATCGCAATGCTGGTCTTGAGCACACCACACGCATCCATGCCGGCTCCGACGCGATTGCTCAACTGTGCTCCATCTGCAAGTCCGGACGGTCGATCGAGCGAGCCGTCGCGACCGATGAACTCCGTGCGGTCTCCCGTCCAACCGGATTGCCTGCCCTTCAGGTCGATGAACGACACCATTTCGCCGAACTCGTCGTTCCACGGATTTTGCGCGAACAGAGCACCGGTTTCCGGGTCAATTTCAGTGGCGATGAGAGTCCTGCCCTGACGCTGCGAGGAGCCGAGCAACCATTCGACGTAAGCAGCGACGGAGAGTTTCCGTATCCGACCGGATTGGTTGGTGATGGTAAGGCGCGTGATCTTGATAGGGTCGTCGACCGGAACGAATTGGAGGCTCCGCAGAGATATGCCGTGCGAAGTGTGCTCAAAGCGACTATAGCCTTGGCCGTGGGCGGCCGAGTAACGACCTCCCTTTTGCCGGATCGGCGACGCGGTCGGCGTCCACAAAACACCATTTTCTTCATCACGAATGTACACGACTTCGCCCGATACATCGCTGACGGGATCGTTGGACCAAGGTGTCAACTGATTCTGCTGGCTGTTTCGGCACCAGGTGAAGCCGCTGCCGTCGCTCGACACTTGAAAACCAAACGCTGGATTCGCGACGACGTTGATCCAAGGCGCCGGTGTACGTTGTCCTGGGCCCAGAACAGTCAGATATTCGCGGCCGTCGGAGACAAAACCACCGAGACTATTGAAGAACTCCGTTTCGGTCGTCGGAAGGGGCACGTCGGCCGTCACCGGGGGTGACGGCTTACGTGGCGGCGGTGCGACACCCGACCGTCGTTCGCGCGCGCGATTGATCTGCTCCGCAAGGCTGCCCAGTCGACCCTCCACGACTGCGCGGGCCGTTGCCAGCAATGCGTCGCGAACCTCCGCCGAGATCAGGTCGGCGCGAAGCACATAGACGTTTCCGCGCGAACTGCCCTGCGACAGTCTCGGCAAAGCCTGGTTCATTCGCACAAGCGCTTCCACTGAATTCTGGAAGTCTTGGGCGTAGGACGAAGCGCGATCATTGAGGATGACGAGATCGACCTCGAGCTGCTTCAACCTCCAGTATCCATGCGCCCGGAGCAGTTGGCGCACGAGACCGAGGTCATCTTCCTTGTCGATCCTCACAAGCACGATGGGCAGATCGCCCGAGATGCCATGACTCCAAAGAGTCGAGACCTTTCGTGCGCTCCGCTTCAGGAAGTCCGCAGGTGGACGCAACGTGCTGTCGGAATAGAGCACGTGGTTGGCCAGACGCTGGTAGAGGTGCGCGTCGCCGGCGGTGATGCCGATATGATGCAACTGCATTTGGGCCTGGGTCCAGGCAAGCGTCATGGCGCGTTCGAACGCTGACGCGTCGAGATGCTTCTCCGCAAGCAGGAGCACGTCTTCGCGGGTCGCCGCGACCATCGTCCAAAAGCACACATGAATTGTGGCGCCAGGCTTCACGCTGACGCGTCGGCGCAGGCTGAAGATCGGATCGAGCACGGCACCCACGGTATTGGAGAGCGGCCAACCCTCGCTAATTGCATTGGAGTCCCGAATGGTCTGGCCACGACCCAGGAAACGGCCGCGATCCGTCTCGAATTGGATGTCGCGCGGCTGGTCGCCATCCACGACTGCGATATGGGCGGCCCAAATGTCGGGATCGGAGGCGGAGTGCTTTCGTCGCGTTGCCAACAAGACGCCAAGATGTGGTTCAAACTCCGTCTGCACGAACATTTTGGCAAACGCGGGGTGAGACATATCGTCGGACTGTCTGGTCATCGACAGTTCCGCGTAAGACGTCAGCTCGAACTCTCGCGGACGGGTGCCATGGTTGGTCAGAGAAACGCGCCGAACCTCGGCATCGTCCTCGGGCGAGACGGCGACTTCGAGCATTGTCGTGATCGAACCATCGCGGCGCACAATCTCGGCGCGATCCTCGGTAAAACTGGCGGTATATCTGTCTGGCCTTGTTGTGGTTGGCTGATAGCCGGCCGACCAGACGTCGCCGCCCTGAACGTCACGAACGAAGCAATAGCTACCCCAGTTGTCGCACGTCACATCCTCGCGCCAGCGGGCGATTGTAATGTCGCCCCAACGGCTGTAACCGGAACCTGCCGCCGTCACCATCGTGGCAAAGCGACCATTCGACAGAAGATGGGTGCGGGGCAATCGACTATATGGCGAGGTGTAACGGCGCTGAATTTCAGGTTCCAGGCTTCCGATCTCGACCGTCTCTGCGACATGGGCTGGCGCCGGCCGTGCCAAAGCGACATCACGAGGCATGCGCTCCTGCAATAGCAATTCGGCTGCCTGAACGACCGGTTCAGCGTGGAATCTTGCTCGCATGGCGGCATCGTTCACCGCATTGGCAATCGCGAGTACGCTCATGGCCTGATGGTGCGCCATGTAACAGCGCACCACCGCAACGTTTGCGCCCTCAGGCAACCTGGAGCGCGTATAGTCGAGTGCTTCGTACCAACCGTATTTTCCGCGGCCGCCGACGTCGGCGAGGCGGGCCAGATTGCGTGCGGCACTGCCGGGATCGACCATCGCGGCAAGAGCGCTGGCATATGGCGCTACAACCGTGTTTTCGGCCAGTCCACGTTTGTAACCGAGGTCAGGAACGCCGAAGCTGGAATATTGATATGTCCTCTCCATATCGCGCGCATTGTACGCCGACTCCGAAATTCCCCAGGGCACGCCCTTCTCGGCGCCGTAGGACTCCTGCCGGCGCACAACTAGTCTATTGGTCTCCGCAAGGATGCTTCCGTCCGGAGCCCGCATCACAAGCGAAGGCATCAGATATTCAAACATCGAGCCGGACCACGAAATCAGCGCCGAACCGCCGGGGATCGGCGTCATCGTGCGTCCGAGATGAAACCAATGCTTTGCTGGTACGTCACCCTTGGCAACGGCGATAAAACTTGCGAGGCGCGCCTCCGACGCCAGAAGGTCGTAGAACGTCGTATCGAGGCCCGCGTCCGCGCTGCGGTAGCCGATCGATAGAAGCTGTCGGCTCGGGTCATGCAGAAATCCAAACTCCATATCATGGGCCAGTTTAGTGGCGAGCTCCGCCAGTTCGGCGCAGCGGCGCCGGACATCGGTTACAGTCTGGGGTGACGATCCGGTGTCGGGTCTGACTTTGGCCGCAACTTCACGAGGGCGCGACAAGAGGGCGATACCTGTGTCGCCGCTCGCCTCTCTCAGCCGGGCCGAAGGTTCTTCGGGGACGAATGCAACGCTAACATTGTGGGTCGTGCGCGGTGTTGCAACCGGTGCCTCGAACAGGGCATCTCGCTCGTGGGAAGCCAGACAATTTCTCAACGCCAGTGCCCAAGCCCTGCATTCGTCGGAATGGGCCGAGGAGTCGATAGGCTTTTGATCCACGATTTCAAACAGGCGATCGACATGTCGCTTCAGTTCATCGAACAACTTTGGCTCGTCATCGGCTAAGCTCTCCTTGTCCAGGAGACGGCCAAGTTCATCGGCGACGGACGCAAATTGCACATAGCGCGTGTCGCGAGTGTTGCGCGCGCCATAACACGATTTTGCAGTTTGGCGCAGAATCTCAAGCGCATCCTTCAAACCGTTGCGCCAGGCGGGGTTTCGCAAGGAGCCCGTCGAGTATTCCCGACAGGCGTGGGTCAGCGCGATCAGCGTCCCGGCCAAGTTTCCGCTATCGACGGTGGAGATATATTTCGGCTCCAGCGGCCTCAGGTCTCGCGTATCGTACCAGTTGAAAATGTGGCCCCGGAAACGTTCGAGCTTTGTCAGTGTTGCGAACGTACGTTCCAACCTCTCGATACAATCGAGCGTTCCGATCCAACCGAAGTCACGCGCCGCAGCAACTGAAAGGAGATAAAGTCCAATATTGGTCGGCGACGTGCGATGGGCGACGACTGGATTGGGATCTTCCTGGAAATTGTCCGGCGGCAGATAATTGTCTTCCTCACCGATGAATTGTTCGAAGAATCTCCAGGTTCGGCGAGCAACGCGACGAAGCATTTGTGCTTCGTCCTCCTTTAACAACAATTGTCCGGCCGATCGCGGCGGGGCACTCGTCCAACGGGCTATGAGCGGAGATAGAACCCAGAGGAACCCAAAGGGAAGCGCGATGGGCCAAGCTCCTCGTCCTGCGAAGATCACTACGAAGCCAACTACTGCGGCGAATGCCAAACTAGCAAGGATCTGCGAGACCGGACTTCGTGTATCACCCCCGTTTTGCGACGTCAGTTGCGCGGTCGGAACCCATTCAAGCAGGTGTCGCCGCGAGACGATGAGGCGAAATAGCGTACGACCAATCGCATCGACCATAAGCCACGCCTGATGCGCCAAAAACGTCAGCACAAAGGCGCTCTGCACGAGACCCAGCTCCACGTCGCGTCCGACCCCGCGCCAATAGGCGATATAGGAAATGCCGGGCCGCTTGGGGATCAACGCAGAGATCGCAGGCAACAGTGTCGGCAGGAGCATTGCGAGCAAAACGGCCAGCGTCCAAAGGGCCGCCCCCTCGATCGGAAGCAGCCAACCGAGCAAGATGGCGAGCAAGGTCGTCGGTGGAACCAGTGAGCGGCGCAAATTGTCGATCAGTCGCCAACGACCGCACAACGGAATCTGCGTTCGATTTTTCGAGTGCGACGGACCATTGCGAAAGGTCCAGGGCAGCAATTGCCAGTCGCCCCGCACCCAGCGTTGTTGGCGCGCTGCCGCAACCTGATATTCCGAAGGGTATTCCTCGACGACCTCAACGTCGGAAGCGAGGCCGGCACGCGCAAAGATGCCTTCGAGCAAATCATGGCTGAGGACGGTGTTCGGCGGAATGCGTGCGCCAAGCGATGCTTCGAAAGCATCGATGTCATAGATTCCCTTTCCGACATATGAGCCCTCGCCGTAAAGATCCTGATAGATGTCGGAGACGACGATCGCGTAAGGATCAAGGCCGGTCGGACCGGAAAATATTCGCTGAAAAAGGGAACCCTCGGCACCCATCGGAAGAGAGGGCGTCACTCGTGGCTGCAGGATTGCATGGCCACAGACAACGCGCCCCAAGCGCCGGTCGAACACGGGCCGGTTAAGCGGGTGAGACATCTTCCCCACCAGGCGCCTCGCGGCACCGATCGGCAAGCGTGTATCTGCATCCAACGTCAGGATGTAGCGAATGCCGGTAGGAATTTCCCGCATCGAACCGTCACAGTCGATGAATGACGTATCGCTTGCGCCGCGCAGAAGGCGATTCAGTTCGTGAAGTTTGCCGCGTTTTCGTTCCCAGCCGATCCACTTGTCTTCGCTCTCGTTCCAGACGCGGCGGCGATGGAATAGATAGAAACGCCTTTGCCCGTCGGCGCGGCGATGGCGCCTGTTCAATTCCGCAATCGCGTCAGCTGCGGCGCGAACAAGCTCATCGTCCTGAGGTTGGTGTTCGTCGACCGAATCCATCCAGTCGGAGACAAAGGCAAAGACGAAGTTATCGTCGGGATTGGCTAGATAATGGACTTCAAGTCTTTCTATCTGCTGCGCGGTCTCGGTCGGCGCAGTCAACAAGGTTGGGATGACGATCATCGTGCGCAATTCGTCAGGTACGCCGCCCCTCAATTCCAATCCCGGAAGCTGCATTGCTCCGACTTGCTCGGTGATGATCCTGTTCACGAGCGACATTGCCAGGTCGGACGCAGGAATGATCGAAACGAAGCCCAGTGCGGCAACGAGCCAGTCCGGGACGTCCGTCGATGTGAGCGCCCACATGGCGCCGGCAACGATAAGGGAGGTCAGAAGTGCAATTGAAGCGATGTAGCTGAGGACACCCGCGTCGGAATACCGCCGGTACAGCCAAGTCGGCCAGGGTGTATGGCAAGTCAATTCTGCTTCGAAATTCTGCCTTCCTTCTGCAATGAGATAGAAGCCCGGGTCTGATTCTCTGGCGCTTCGGGCATCCGAGGACGCTGCGTCCCTTTTTGAACGATTCGCCGCTTCGGTGGCGCGCTGGGTGACCTCGATTTCGCTGTTTCCAGAGTGACTGGCCAAAATCTCTATCGCCTGGCGATACAGATTACGCGTTTGGAAATCCAATTTCGCAAAGTTGCTCCGCGAACGCATGATGCGATCGACCAAACTGACCGACTCAAAAAACTCCGGCCAATCGACCGACGTGATCAGCCGCATGCTGGTGATAATATTGCGCACGGTCACGTTCGCGGCGCTTTGACGCTGCATCTCATCGCGTACGATCTGGTCAGAGTTCGTGCCTTCGGAGGTCAGTCGATCGTTCAGCCAGCGAAGCGCAGGAGTGACGTTCGGATCTCGATCCCGGAGACGTTGCGTGAGTTGCACCGCGAACGCAGGCGACCAGGGTGCGTCTTCCAGTGCGCCCAGAATATCCTTGGTTTTATAGTGCCCCTCCGGATCGATGATATGCTCCGACATTTGATCCGCGACGCGACTGGCCGAGAGTCGATGGATTATGCCTTCGGTCACTCTGCGGAGATTTTCGACCAGCGTAATGCGCAGCGTTATGGGGATCGCCCACATCTCTCCAATCGTCAAAGGTTGGACTTCCTGATAAGCGTCCACGAACGCGGTCAATTTTTGGATGTCGAGGGCGCTGTCGCTGTGAGCGACAACTGCCCAGGCGACGCCGAACACGCGCGGATAACCCTTGAGCGGTCCATCCCGTAGTTTGGGAAGCCGCCGATAGAATTTTGGCGGCAGGTCGTCTTTGATTTCCCGGATCTGCTCGTCAACGATATGGTAGTTATCGAGAAGCCATTCTGCGGCGGGCGGAATCTGCCTGCCCTCGCGCGTTACCGCAACAATGTCGCGATATGCCTGCGCCAACATTCGCTCGTTTTGCGCCAATCTTGACGTCAGTGGGCGACCGCCAACCAACTCGAATGAAACGGGTTGCGCTTCTGCCAGCGAGCGAGCATGTTGCTCTAGGCGTTCGATGCTGAACAGCTCGGCTCTGATCGGCTCGTCCGCAGGTATGGAACCGTCGGTGTGGATTTTTCGCCGATCGCCATTGCTGAGACTCATGGCCTATCGCCTCGCATGGTTGATCCGCGAATTGACATAAGCGCGTTCTATCGTGCACCGGCCGCGCCCAGCCGACGTTATGGCCCACACATCTAGATAAACGCCCGTTTTCCGCGGAAGTTCCATCGCCGGAGCGAACTCTCGAGCGAGTTTGCGCGCGCGAACCGGAACGTGAAGCTAGGCGAACTTTTTCGCTGGCTTGTGGAAGAACAGTGCCTGTCCAACCGTCGCCTGCACCGATTCTGGAAGAAAGGGTTTCGCCACAAGATAGGTCGGTTCCGGTCGCTCTCCCGTCAGGAGCTTTTCGGGATAGGCCGTTATGAAAATGACGGGAATGTCGAAGCTGTCGAGAATTTCCGAAACCGCATCGATGCCCGAGCCGCCTTCACCGAGATTGATATCGGCGAGAACAAGTCCAGGACGCTCGGACAGTGCCTTTTGCACAGCTTCCTGCCGGGTGGAGGCAACTGCAACCACTGTGTGACCAAGTTCAGTCACGAGATTTTCCAGATCGAGAGCGATGATCGGTTCGTCTTCAATGATCAGAACGCGCGAAATGAGTTGGCGGTCGATCAGACCTTGCGCATCGACAATCGCACGTTCGACGGAATCCGCCGTCTCGTCCAGGATGAAGGCTGCGTCGTTGAGACTGAACCCCTCAACCGCCGTCAGCAGCAATGCCGCGCGCTTCTGGGCGTCGAGGGCAGCCAAACGCTCGGCCGGATCGGACGACCTTTTTCCCGGCGTACCTTCATGGATTTCGTCTTCTACCTGCCCAGCAGCGCTTGACCAGATGGCATGGAAAACCTTGTACAGACCCACGCGGGGCGCCACGCCTTCGGCGACAAGGACGTCGCCCGCCAGCAATGCCGTCAGAGCAGCGCGTACGTAACTGTCGCCGCTACTCTGAGAACCGGCAAGCGCGCGGGCATAGCGGCGCAGATACGGCAAATGCGGGGCATAAAGCTGCGTCACGCTCATCGGGTATCGCTCCCACGCCGCTCAGAATAGCCAATCAGCATGCAAAACGCGCCCTTAAGACAAAAGTTCCATCAATTTCGGAACCTTCGCGACATCAGTACGTTGATACGCCTGAAGGGATGGTGCCGAAGTCTGGGTCGACAGTAAGGGCCTGATTATGTGCTACTTTTTTTGGCCCCGGTCTCGTCGTAGCGTCATGAGAAGGCACGGCACATGCAGGCGTTGAAAGTGTCGAAAGAAAAGAATCCCAGCACCAAAAAGATTCGCTCGGCCCGCGCTCGCCAACAAGCGATCGGGCATGAGCTTCGCCGATTGTTCGACAGCGTTGTTCAGGAGCCCGTCCCAAACGACTTTCTCGATCTGCTGCGCAAGATTGAAGCTTCCGAAAAAGATTCGACGAAGGAAGACCCGTCTTGACCGCGCGCTCTCAAATGGCCTCGACGCACG
>Ga0187825_10000423_pt1 | contig 10379 bp, 9 predicted proteins | sample NC_wetland_sal_i_11_FD_132421 | JGI IMG/M metagenome (GOLD analysis project Ga0187825, IMG submission 132421) | Wetland sediment microbial communities from Neuse River Estuary, North Carolina, USA - SourceSoil_5 | ecosystem: Environmental > Aquatic > Freshwater > Wetlands > Sediment | place... | reverse complement strand
GCGCTTTGGCAGCAATCGGCCGGGCGCGGCGGAGTTCCTGGATCTGCAGAGCAAGGTCAGCTAGAAGAATCGAGAAGACCAGGCACATCCAGACCACGGTCTCGTCCGGCGCCGGACGATGATTTTCCAAACCGGTGACTCCGAGGATAACGCGCACTTCCAGAAAAACCAGAGCCACAGCAAAACTGCGCGTCATCCACTGGCGGTGCTGCTGGACCTTTCCTCTAAGAATAAACGCGAAGGCGATGCCGGTGGTGAGCATCCACAAGGTGGCATCGGCCAGGGCGGCGATGCTGAACGAGCGCGCGCCACCCAGGCGCTCCTGGAAGAACTGGATGTAGAAGCCGAGGGGCCCGGCAATGAATACGCCAGCGACATAGAAACGCCCGACCACGCGATGCAGTTTGGTAAAGCGCTGCCGCAGACGGTCAGAGAACTGCATGGGACCGAGCAGGAGAGCGCAGGCGCCGGCCAGGCCATGGGGCAGCAAATACCACTTGAAGGGCTGGTAGTGCTGCCACACCGGCGCGTGCGGCTCTACCAGAAAGTATTCGTTGTGGCCGATGACGTAGGCGATCATCAGGCCAATGAAGGCAAAGAGCAGATATTTCGGACGCGACCACGAAGGGCGTTGCAGGGCCAGATACCCAGAGGACATTCGAGCTGCTCCTGGGAGACGAAGTAGGGTCGCTGCAATATATGGGAAAAACCCAGCAAAAACCAGAGAAACCTACTCGCAAGGATACTTTTCAGGAGCTATCTCCGGGCTGGGGTGCGCCAAAAAGAAGCAGGATACGTGAGATGGTTCGGCCTAAGGCTGCCTCGCCAGAAAGCCTTCACGCGGCGTAAGCGCGGGCGGGGCGCCCGCGCCACAAACCAATATTTTCAAGGGTTTGGGGCGGAGACAACAAAAAACCCGGGAGAGCGCCGGGCTTCATATACCACATTCGACCTGGCGATCAGGCGCTTTCGCCGCCGACGTATTCGACCTGGCCGTGCTCATTGCGGGCCCAGCCATGGCGGGCCAGCACGGAGCCAAAAAGGTTCTCCGTGGCCTCCTCCACCTTTTTGCGAGCTTCCGCCGCGAAGTGGTCCTGCAGTTCGCGCTCGAAATCTCGGCTGGGCGGTTGCTGCGCGGGTGGCTGAACCGCGGCCTGGTCCGGGACTTCCGGTTCAACCGGAAGCCGCTTCTTACGCCGCCGCGAAACCTTGTTAGCGTCCCTTTTTCTGGCATTTACAGACACTTTGACCCTCCAAACATCGTCATTCAATTTTTCTGAATGGCTGAGGAATTGGATGCAGAAGAGTGGGTTTCGGTTCCAACCTGGGTAGCCAACTAGACCCGGCGTGGGCTGAGCAGGCGCATCGGCAGGGTAAAGATGGCCCAAAGGAAACCGAGCACTCCCTCCACGGCAATGCCCACTATGCGGAAGGGCACCAGGATGAGCCAGACGAAGGGATAGAGGATGAGCGCGAGCAGGGCGAGGGGCCAGCACAGCACGAAGAGCAGGCACCAGAGGAGGAAGGTGAGCATGGGAGTCTTCTCCTGCTTGATTGTACGTGAGCTGGGCGGGAAAAGTTCCGTAGGGCTCATGAATTGGAAACGACATTAGGCGAGCTTCGCTCACCCGCCCAGCCGAGGACGGCTGTGCCCACAGGTATCGTGAAAATTAGTCGGCGGCGACGGTTTCCGCCTGGCGGCGCAGCGACTGCTCGTATGGCGCGCGAGCAATGCCGCGCTCGGTGATGATGGCGGCCACGTATTTGGCGGGGGTGACGTCGAAGGCGGGATTCTCTACCTTCACCCCCTCGGGCGCGATGGCCTTGCCAGCAAAATGCGTAATTTCGCGGGTGGAGCGCTGCTCGATGGGAATCTTGCTGCCGTCGGGCGTCTCCATGTCCACCGTGGAGAAGGGCGCGGCCACGTAGAAGGGAATGTTGTGTTCCTTGGCCAGCACGGCCACGGTGTAGGTGCCGATTTTGTTGGCCACATCGCCGTTGGCGGCGATGCGGTCGGCGCCCACCACCACGGCGCCGATTTTGCCCTGCTTCATCATGGCGCCGGCCATATTGTCGGAGATGACGGTGGTGGGAATGCCGTCTTTCATCAGCTCCCAGGCGGTCAGGCGCGAACCCTGCAGGAAGGGCCGGGTCTCGTCGGCATAGACCTGGAGCTTCTTGCCCGCCTCCACCGCCGCGCGGATGACGCCCAGGGCAGTGCCGTAACCACAGGTGGCGAGGGCGCCGGCGTTGCAGTGAGTAAGCACGCCGCCGCTCGGAGGCATGAGGGTGGCGCCGTGGCGGCCCATGGCTTCATTGGCGGCAATATCTTCCACATACATGCGCTGGGCCTCGGTGATCAGCGCCTGGCGAATCTGGTCCACGGGCAGTTCGGAGCAGGCCTCAAATTTTTCCTGCATGCGGCGGATGGCCCAGAACAGGTTGACGGCGGTGGGGCGGGTCTCGCCCATGACTTCGCAAATCTGATCGAAGGCGCGGCGCAACTCGGAAACGTGGCCGGCTTCGGCGTCGCGCACCCCCAGGGCGATGCCCATGGCAGCGGCTACGCCGATGGCGGGCGCGCCGCGCACGGTCATGTTGCGGATGGCCTCGGCAACTTCTTCGTAGGTGGAGCAGGTGACGTAGGTCTCTTCCGTGGGCAGCTTGCGCTGGTCAATGAAGCGCACGCCTTCGTCGGTCCATTCGAGGGTTTTGATCATCAGTTGTCAGTTGCCAGTGGTCAGTTTTTAGTTCTGCCGGGCTTTGCCCGGCTGGGCAGCCGAGGGCGGCTGTCGCTACGCACCCCTCGTTGCGCCGATTGCTTCTTTTTGGCGCACGTGCTCGCGGCGGACGTCATTCGCCGTGAACAAAGCCACGAAGGGCGCGGGGGCAGCCGCTGTTTCCACGTTGGCGCGGCCGCCGGCTTCTTCCCGCTCCACCAGGCACATTACGCCGGCGACTTCGAAGCCGAATTCGCGGGCCGCTTCGATGGCCTGAATGGTGGAGGCGCCGGTGGTGCAGACGTCGTCCACAATCACCACCCGCGCACCCTTCTGGCGAAAGCCCTCGATGCGCTGCCCGGTGCCGTGCTGCTTTTCCGCCTTGCGCACCAGAAAGCCGTGCACCTGGCCGCTCACGACGGCCACCGCGCTGACGATGGGATCGGCCCCCATGGTAAGGCCGCCGATGGCTTGCGGGCGCCAAGCCCGGGCTTGAATCTCCTGCCAGAAGGCCTGGCCGGTGAGGCGCGCGCCCTGCGAATCCAGGGTGGTAGTGCGGCAATCAATGTAGTAGTCGCTGGTGCCGCCAGACGAGAGCTTGAACTGGCCCAGGCGAAAGGACTTCTCGGCCAGCACCTGCAAAAGTTTGGCGCGCTCAGGTGACATAAACCTTTACCATAGCACGGCAAAAAGTTTGCGGGAAAGCGGGCCGGGGCAGACGAGACCATTGCCAGGCCCAGGAGCGAGAGCAAGCGATGCGGGAACAACCACAGGTAGCGGTACTGGGGGCAGGCGCGGTGGGCTGTTATTTTGGCGGCATGCTGGCGCGCGGCGGAACGCCGGTGATCCTGATTGCGCGGCAGGCGCGGGTGGAGGCCATTGAGCGCGACGGCTTGTTTATTGACGCAGTGCACTTCCAGGGTCGGGTACCAGTGACGGTCTCGTCGGACGTGACGGTCGTGAAGAGCGCCGACGTGGTTCTCTTCTGCGTAAAAACGGTGGATACAGAAAGCGCCGCCCACGAACTGCGGCCTCATCTTTCTCCCGGCGCGCTGGTCATCAGCCTGCAGAATGGAGTGGACAACGTGGAGCGTATCCGCCGGGCCAGCGGGATTGAAGCCATCCGTGCCGTAGTTTATGTGGCGGCGGAAATGACCTCGCCCGCGCGGGTGAAGCACTCGGGGCGGGGCGATCTGATTCTGGACCGGGGGAAGGAGGGGCGGCATGCGGACATGCAAACCATTGCCGCGCTATTTGAGCGCGCGGGCGTGCCCTGCCGGCTCTCCGAGCAGATTGAAGTGGAGCAATGGACAAAGATGGTGCTGAATTGCGCCTACAACGCCATTTCGGCGCTGGCCCGCGCCAACTATGGGGCCATCGCGCACAACACGCTGGTGCATGCGGTGATGGAGCAGGCCATCAGCGAGGCGGTAGCGGTGGCGCGAGCGGCCGGAATTCCCATGAATGATGTGGACATGCAGGCGGCGGGCTCGAAGCTGGGAGATGCCATGTCCAGGGCGACCTCCTCCACCGCTCAGGACATGGCGCGGGGAAAGCTCACCGAAATTGATTCGCTGAACGGCTACATTGCGCGCCGGGGGAAGGAACTGGGCGTGGCCACGCCGGTGAATCAGACGCTTCATGCGCTGGTGAAGCTGCTGGAAGAGAGCACGGTTGCAAGCCAGGCGCGAGGGCTTTCCAGCTAGCCGCCGACCTTCTCCAGGTGCTGGAAATGGCCACTGGCAATAAAGAGCAGGCTGAACAGGGTCAGGTTGTAGCCCATATGAACCAGCATGCTGGAGGCCACGGACTTGGTGACGGCGCGCACCGCGGTGAGCACCACGCCCACCACGAAGAGCACAACCAGGGGTCCCCAGGCATTGCCCAGTTGCGCGGAATGCAGAAGAGCGAAGGGGATGGCGGTAAGCACGATGCCCAAGCCTACCCCCAGCCGGCGCGCCAGCACCGGGTAAAGAAAGCCGCGAAAAAATAATTCTTCCACGAAGGGCGCCACGGCCACACCAAAGATGGCCATCATCCAGGCGTCGGCCGGGCTATGAAAGAACTGGTCAATGGGCAGGGACTTGGGAATGGGCAGAAGGGCGGAGAGCAACTGGCCGGCGATGGCAACGATGGACCCCAGAGCCAGGAAGCCAATCCATGTGCCATGCGGCCAATACCAGCGTACCGCAGGCAAGAAGCTGTAGCCGCGCTCGCGCCGGACCACGGCGTACATAAAAAACACCAGCACCAGGTAAGCGGCAAACTGGGCGGGAATGATGAGCAGCGGGTCGCGGGCCAACTGCGCCGCCGGCATGCCCCGAAACAGGCCGCTGTAAGCGGCGATCCACAGCGAGGCGAGGCTAAACAGGGCGATGACAACAATGCCGACGACGGTAATGCGCACCACATCCCAGCCGGTCCAGGGGGGATTCTCTGGCGGCGGAGGCCCTGGCGGTGGAACTTGAGGCGGCTGAATTTCAGGCAGCGAGTTGGGCGGCGATGCCAAACAAAGATTATCGCAGAGGCGGGCGCAAAGGTTAACGCCAAGGCAAGGGATGGTGATTTGGGCGCGACTTCAGCACAACACCGGCGGGCTCTGCGGGATTACGCTCCTGGCGCCAACTTCTTGCGTCGTGGCCGCTGGAGACGCAGGGTCCCTCGACTGCGCGGGCGGAGTCGCAAGCGAATCCGCCTGCTCCGCTCGGGATGACTGAAAGGGTCAGGCAGAAATCTTTATCCCGAGGCGGCCGCCAGTTCCACGCTGTAAAGCTGTTCCTCGGTGGCGGGGCAGAGGGCGCGGAACTGGCAGGAGCGGCAGTGGAAACCGGGAGTTGGGTCAAATTCGCCGGCGGCCATCTTGCGGGCCACCTCAGCGATGCGGTCCTGAGCGGCGCGCAGTTCCTTTTCGTCGCGGGTGGTGGAAACCTCGTCGGCGGTTTCCAGGTTGTAGAACAGCAGGCGTTCGGGCACGTACCCCCAGAGTTCGCGCGCGGCCAAGGCATAAATGGAAAGCTGCAGGCTGCGGCGGGCGTCAGCGTCGGTCTTGGGGGTGCCGGTCTTGTAGTCCACGATGGCGACGCGCTGGCCTTCAATGCGGTCAACCCGGTCAATGCGGCCCTTCACCAGCATGCCCTGAACGGAAAACTGGAAGGTTTTTTCGGTGGAGAGTACCTGCGGCACAGGAGCGGCGGCGCAGCTTTCATAGAAAGCGGTCAGCTGTTCCCTTCCCTGCTTGAGGTAGAGTTCGCGCTGGTGCTGGTCGTCAAAAGGAAGCTCAGCCAGGGCATGCTCGAAAACCTCGAGCAACTGTTCGGGCGTGCGCGGGCGGCCAACGCGCAAGGCTTCAAAGTAATCGCCGAGGGCGGAGTGCATGGCGGAGCCGAACTGCAGGGAGGCAGAGATGTCGCCGGGAATGCTCCAGTCTTTGGAGATTTTGAATTTCAAGGGGCAGGTTTCGTACATCTCGATGGAACTGGCGCTGAGGGGGCCGGCGAGGGCGCGGGGCGAAGGCGGCAGCAGCATCCAGCCGCCCAGGCCGGCGGCGCCGACGATGGCGGCTTGGGCGGCAATGCGCAGGCGCGGCTCGCGCACCCGCCAGCCGGGCGTGGGAACGCGGGCGGCCATGAGATCGCGCACAAAGGCGGTGGGCCGCGGATTCTTGCCCCTGCCAAGACGGGCGTAGATGGTCAGCGAGTCGCGCGCCCGGGTCATGGCCACATAGAACAGGCGGCGCTCTTCCTCGCGGTGCAAGGCGGAGCTGTCGCCTTTGGCCAGGCAGCGGGGGTCGCGCATGGCGGCCGGCATCTCAAATAGCTTTTCGTGGTAGTTTGTGGGAAAGGAATTGTTGTTGGCGCGGATTACAAAAACGTGGTCGAATTCCAGTCCCTTGGCGCCGTGCACGGTCATGAACTGCACGGTGTTGGCCGGATCCTGAGAGGGAGGCTGCTGGAAAGCGACCACGCCGCCGGCTTGCGCAAAATATTCCATGTACTGCAGGAATTCCTGCAGCTCTCCGGTGGCGGTAATGGGCTTGATAGTCCACTTCTCCACGAATTCGCGAAACGCGGCAACCGGCGGGGCGCCGGGGTCAATGGCGAAGCGCTTGATGGCGATGGCCAAAGCGCTGGTTGCTTTCCAACCACTGGCGGCAAGTTCGGCGCGGGCATTCTCCACGGCTTTCAGAACCGTCTTACCGCCGCGCACGCCGGCGAGCACGGCAGCCAGGTCCGGCTGTCTGCCGGCGGCGCGCAAGGTTTCGCGGACGGCCTCGCCATCCAGACCGAAAACCGGCAATGCGGCCACGCGGAACAAGGCGGCATTATCCAGGGGCATAGGCAGCACGCGCATACAGGCGAGCAGATCGCGCACCTCGCAGGTTTCGAGCGCGTCCAAACCTTCCACGCGGAAAGGGATGCCGCGCAGGGCAAGTTCCTTCACCACCTCCTCGCGGTGCAGGTGGGAGCGGTAGAGGATGGCGCAGCGCGGCCGGGGTTTGCCGGAGGGGGTGGCGGGAGTGCGCAGGATGGCAGCCGCCTGCCCGGCAATGTCGCCGGCTTCATCGGCGTTGCCGCCCACCATGACCAGGCTCACAGGCTCAGGCGTGATGGGATTGCCCTCGGCTTTGGCGCGGCGCTCACGGTCGGAAGACAGGGACTGGCGCTGAAAACTTTCTTTCTGGCCGATGGGGCAGGCCACCGAGGGATTCTGCGCAATCAGCGCGCCGGCACAATTGAGAATTGCGGAAGTGGAACGCTGGTTGCGGTCGAGAATTACCGCCCTGGTTTCGGGAAAGCGGGCGACAAATTCCTCGAAGGCGGCGCTGGAGGCGCCCCGGAAGCGGTAGATGGCCTGGTCGGGGTCGCCCACGGCGAAAATGTTGCGTTCTTTGCCGGCCAGTAGCTGCGCCAATTCAATCTGGGCAATGTTGGAATCCTGAAATTCGTCAATCAGCAGGAAGCGGGCACGTTTCTGCTCGGCCTGCAGGGTTTTGGGGTCGGACCTGAGCACCTGCATGGCGCGCAGAATCATGTGGGCAAAGGTGCCGAGATTGTCGGTAGCCAGCATGCCTTCCACTCTGCGGAAGACGCGCGCGATTTCACGGCAGCGGGCAAGCACCTCTTCGCGGGTGAGCTTGTCCGCGTCCTTGCTGCGGGTAACACGTGGCAGCGCGTGCTGGCCGGCTTCCAGTTCCTGAACGTAGGTTTCGTAATCGGCGGCCGATTTGAGTTCGTCGTGGCAGTTGTCGAAAAAATCGAGCAGGGCGTCCAGGAATTGGGCGGGATGAACGGCGCGAGTGTAGTACTTAAGCTGCAACTCGGGAAGACGGCGGCGCAGGTAGATCCAGAGGTCCTGGGGCTCGACCACCTGGAAAGCCTGGCCGCAGTTCTGAAGGATGCGGTAGCAGAAGGCGTGAAAGGTGGAGGCCTGGAGCCCGGAAGCGGCGCCGGGGCCGAGTTCGCGCCTCACTCGCTCTTTGAGTTCGTCGGCAGCATTGTCGGTGTAGGTGACGGCCAGAATTTCGTCCGCCCGGGCGCGCCCCTCGCGGATCAGCCGGGCCAGGCGCTGGGTGAGAACCGTGGTCTTGCCGGTGCCGGCGCCGGCCACCACCAGCATGGGCCCGGCGACGTGCTCCACGGCTTCCCGCTGGCGTGGATTGAGCTCAAGAGCGGGGGCGCGAGCCGGTGCGGGGGCGGCGGAGAACAGCCCCAGTTGCGAAGACGAAACAGCGGGTTTGCGGGAGGTGGGCATGGGATTTGCGGGGGCTTAACATTATGGTGGAGACCGGGCGCGAGGGCAACGATGAATTTCGAAGGTCGCGTTTCAAGGTTTCAAAGTTTCCCAGCCGCTTGCGGACCTGAAAACCTGCGAAACCTTGAGAGCTGACGCCGGCACCCCATCACAACGCTCTGTGACCGCGGCGTATAATCGAGGTTGAGCGCGCCGTAATCGCCGCTAGTGGAGGGTTTCCCGTGAGTTCCCATATGCCGCCTCGTCCCGGACAGCAGGCTCCCGGGCCGCAACCTATCCCCGGGGTGGATTCCATCGTTGCCGTCGGGTCCGGCAAGGGAGGCGTAGGCAAAACCACGCTGGCGGTGAACCTGGCGGTAGCGCTGGCCAGACTTGGGCACAAGGTCGGCCTGCTCGACGCTGACGTTTACGGTCCCAACGTTCCGCTCATGCTGGGAGCGAACGCCACGCCGCGGGTGATTGGCGAAAATCGCATCGAACCGCTGGAGCGCTATGGGCTGAAGGTGATTTCGGTCGGCTTTCTGAATCCTGGCGACCGGCCCCTGATCTGGCGGGGTCCCATGCTGCACTCCATTGTGCGGCAATTTCTGGGACAGGTGGAATGGGGACAGCTCGATTATCTTGTAGTGGATCTACCTCCGGGCACGGGCGACGTAGCCCTATCGCTGATTCAGACAGTGCCGCTGACCGGGGCCATCGTGGTTTCCACCCCCTCGGACGTATCCCTGCAGGATGCGCGCAAGGCCATCGAGATGTTCCGCCAGGTAAAGGTGGATATCGTGGGCCTGGTGGAGAACATGAGCTTTTTTGTGTGCCCGCACTGCCACGAGGAGATTGACATCTTCTCCAAGGGCGGCGGTGAGCGCACGGCCAAGCAGTTCGATATTCCATTCCTGGGGCGAGTGGAACTCGATCCTGAGATTCGTAAAGCGGGCGACACCGGCTTGCCCGCAGTCCTGGCCGGCGAAGAGGGCCCGCACGCCAAGTCGCTCTACGAATTCGCCCGCAAGGTGGCCGCCAGGCTGGGCGAAATCAAAGCTGCCTCGCCCGAAAGCGTCATTCAGATCCAGTAACCAGTGGCCAGTGAAAGCCGTTGACACGCGCGACGGCAAAGGGCAAACTTCGTGCGCCTCGTTAGTCCTGCACGAAAGGAGAGGCCCATGCTCGAAATCCATTCCAAACGCATTTCACCCGACGTAATCGTTTTAGAACTGGCGGGAAGAATCATCCTGGGGCGCGACGCCCAGCACCTGGAGTGGATGGGAACGGCGCTGGTGCGCGACAAGGAAAAGAAAGTCGTGCTCGACCTCAGCAATGTGAGCCGGGTGGACAGCACCGGCGTGGGCATCATCATGATGGTATGCGGACTGCTGAAGCAGAGCGGCGGCGAGCTGCGTTTGGCCGGCGCCAAGGGCCTGGTGGACGACGTTCTGAAGCTGACCAACGTACACAGCATGATTCCGGTTCACCCCAGCGCGGAAGCGGCCGCGGCCAGCTTTGGCAGCGCGTAAATCGGCCGTCCCTACGGGACTGTTATCATCGCCTATGTCTACCCGCCACTAAAGTGGCGGGCTACTTTCAGTTGCCCCTGACAAGGCAGACGCCGAATTTCTCAATCGTGATTCCAGGACGATCACCTTCGAGTGAGGCTCCGGTCTTATCGCAAAAAGTTGCCTGTGATTTCTTGGGAGAACGCCTGTGGACGGGCAGGCGCGAGTCGAGCAAACACAAGGTCCTTCGATTCGCGCCTCCCTCTCCCGCAAAGCGGAATCGGTCGCGCTCGCGCAGGATGACAGTTATTTTGCAGGGCGAGTCGCAAGCGAATGCCCTGCTCCGCTCAAGATGACAGGGAAGGAATTTCTGCCGCTATTTAAAGCGCGAGAGGGCGAACAGCGGGTTGGGAGCCTT
>Ga0187825_10000421_pt1 | contig 10384 bp, 10 predicted proteins | sample NC_wetland_sal_i_11_FD_132421 | JGI IMG/M metagenome (GOLD analysis project Ga0187825, IMG submission 132421) | Wetland sediment microbial communities from Neuse River Estuary, North Carolina, USA - SourceSoil_5 | ecosystem: Environmental > Aquatic > Freshwater > Wetlands > Sediment | place... | reverse complement strand
CCTCGTGATGAGCACGCTCGACCTGCTGGCGCACGTCGGCGGCCGCGCGGCCAACTTTCTCGACGTCGGCGGCGGGGCGACCGAGGAGGGCATGCAGACCGCGATCGAGCTCGTGCAGCGCAAGCCCGGCGTGCGGGCGCTGTTCATCAACATCTTCGGCGGGATCACCCGCTGCGACGACATCGCGCGCGGCATCGTCAAGCGGCCGCCGCGGGTGCCGGCGAGCATCCGGCTCACCGGGACCAACGAGGCGGAGGCGCGGCAGATTCTGAGCGCTGCCGGGATTTCAGCGGGCACCGACCCCGAGGAGGGCGCCCGCACCGCGGTGGCGCTGGCGCGCGGCGCGGGAGGGAGCCGGTAATGGCCGTGCTCGTCGGGCGCGAGACGCGGCTCCTCGTGCAGGGCATCACGGGCTACCAGGGCGCGTTCCACGCCAAGCAGAGCCTCGACGCGGGGACCGCCGTCGTGGCGGGCGTCACCCCGGGGAAGGGCGGCTCGCGCGTCCACGACGTGCCGGTGTTCGACACGGTCGACGAGGCGGTCCGCGAGACCGGCGCCAACGCCTGCGTGATCTTCGTGCCGGCGCGCTTCGCCCGCGACGCGGCGCTCGAAGCGATCGCGGCGCGCCTCGATCCCGTCGTGATGATCACCGAAGGCATGCCGGTGCACGACGCGATCGAGATCGTCGCCTACGGCCGCCGGCAGGGTGTGCGGCTGCTCGGCCCCAACGGGCCGGGCGTCACGACGGCCGGCCAGTGCCGGGTGGGCATCATGCCCTGGCATCTCTTCACGCCGGGCCCGGTCGGCGTCGTCTCCCGCAGCGGCACGCTGACGTACGAGGTCGTCGCCGGTCTGACCCGGGCGGGGCTCGGCCAGTCCACGGCCGTCGGCCTCGGAGGCGACCCGGTGGTCGGCACGTCGTTCGTCGAGGCGCTGGAGTGGTTCGGGGCCGATCCCGACACCCAAGCAATCGTGCTCATCGGCGAGATCGGCGGCAGCGCGGAGGAGGACGCGGCACGCTACATCGGCCGGGCGCTCAAGAAGCCGGTCGTCTCGTACATCGCCGGGCGCACCGCGCCGCCCGGCAAGCGGATGGGCCACGCGGGCGCCGTGATTTCGGGCACGGAGGGTACCGCGGAGCACAAGGTCGCCGCCCTCGAAGCCGCGGGTGTCGCGGTCGCGGCGCTGGTTAGCCAGGTGCCCGCGCTGGTGCGCGCCCGGCTCTAGCACGACGGGCCCGCCGGGCGTCCCGGCGGGCCTGCTATAATAGCAGGTACATGCGCTTTCTCATCCGCTGGCTCATCAACGCCGTGGCGCTCTATCTCACGACGCTGGTGGTGCCGGGCGTGCAGGTGGCCAGCTTTGCCGGCGCGGTGGTGGCCGCACTGGTCCTCGGCATCGTGAACGCGTTCCTCCGGCCGGTCGTGCTGCTGCTGACGCTGCCGCTCAACATTTTGACGCTGGGGCTGTTCACGTTCGTGGTGAACGCCTTTATGCTCTACATCGTCGCGGCCGTGACCCACGAGATCCGACTGGCGTCCGCGTTCGCCGCGCTGCTCGGCGCGATCGTGCTGAGCGTGATCAGCTTCGTGCTGTCACACCTGGTGGCGGACGCGTGAAGTCCCTGCAGCCGGCGGTCCCGGGCGCCGTTCCCGCCGCGACGGACGACGTCGAGTTCCTGATCGTCACCGGGCTGAGCGGCGCCGGCAAGTCGCAGGCCACGCACGCGCTCGAGGACCTCGGCTTCTTCTGCGTCGACAACCTGCCGCCGGCGCTCGTGACGAAGTTCGCGGAGATCGTCCGCGAATCACAGGGCCGGATCCGGCGCGTCGCGCTGGTGATGGACGTCCGCGGCGGCGAGTTCTTCAACTCCCTGGACGCCGCGCTGGCGGCGCTGGCCGGCATGGGCATCCGGGCGCAGATCCTGTTCCTCGACGCCTCCGACGAGGTGCTGGTCCGGCGGTTCGAGGAGACCCGGCGCAAGCATCCGCTCGGCGGCAGCGTGCTGGACGGTATTCGCAGCGAGCGGCGGCGCCTGCAGCCGCTCAAGGAACGGGCACACAAGGTCATCGACACGAGCGCCCTCACCGCGCGGGAGTTGCGCGAAGAGCTCGCGGAGGCCTTCATCCGCACGACTGCGCAGCGCACGCTGACCGTCGGCGTGACGTCGTTCGGCTACAAATACGGGGTGCCGATCGACGCCGACCTGGTCTTCGACGTGCGCTTCCTGCCGAACCCGCACTACGTCGAGGCGCTGCGCGCGTTGCCCGGCAGCAGCCCCGAGGTGCGCGAGTACGTGCTGCGGTCCGACGACACCCGCGAGTTCCAGCGGCGCCTCCACGACATGCTGGGCTACCTGCTGCCGCGCTACACCGCGGAGGGCAAGTCGCATCTGACCATCGCCATCGGCTGCACCGGCGGGAAGCACCGGTCGGTCGTCATCGGGGAAGATCTGGCGCGCTTCATCCGCTCGCTCGGCTACGCCGTGCGCCTGAAGCATCGGGACGTGCGGAAAGAATGAGCCCCGACGACGGCGTCCGGCACGGCCTGAACGGCGGAGCCGCCGCGCACGCGCGCCTGCGCAGCGCCGTCCGCCATTGGGCCCGATGGCTCGAGCCCGGCCTCGGCGTCAAACGCTACATCTTCCTCATCGCCGTCGGCCTGCTGTTCGTCAGCGCCGGCGCGGCGCTGATCGTGGACGTGAAGATGCTCGGCGTCCTCGAGCTGGCGATCCTGCGCGGCGCGGACGTGGCCTACGCGGTGACCGGGCACGTCCTGTCGCCGGTGGTCGGCGGCGCGGCGCTGCTCCTCGGCGGGCTCGCCCTGATCGCCTACGGCCTGCAGGCGACGATCCGCTCGATCGTCGATGTCTTCCTGCCCCGGGGCGACGCGCGGCTGGTGGAGCTGCTGGTCCAGCAGCGCGCGCTGCAGCGCGGCCCCAAAATCGTCGCGCTCGGCGGCGGCACCGGCCTCGGGACGCTGCTGCGGGGCCTCAAGCGGGTCACGACCAACATCACGGCCGTCGTGACGGTCTTCGACGACGGCGGCTCCTCCGGCAGGCTGCGGCGCGAGCAGGGCATTCTGCCGCCCGGCGACATTCGCAACTGTCTCGTCGCGCTGGCGGAGGCCGAGCCGCTGATGACCCGGCTGTTCGAGCACCGGTTCAAGGGCGGCGATCTCGACGGCCACAGCTTCGGCAACCTCTTCATTGCCAGCATGTCGCAGGTCGCCGGCGACCTCGAGACCGCGGTGAAGGAGAGCGGCAAGGTGCTGGCCATCCGCGGCCGCGTGCTGCCGACGACGTTGCACGACGTCACGCTCTGCGCGGAGTTCGAGGACGGCGGGGTCGTCGAGGGCGAATCGGCGATCACGAAGGCGGGGCGGGCGGTGCGGCGCGTCTACCTCAAGCCCGCTTCCGTGCCGCCGCTCGCGGACGTGCTCGAGGCGATCGCCGACGCCGACCTGATCGTCCTCGGGCCCGGCAGCCTCTACACGAGCGTGCTGCCCAACCTGCTGGTGGACGGGGTGGCGGACGCGATCCGCCGCGCCCGCGCCACCAAGGTGTACGTCTGCAACGTGATGACCCAGCACGGCGAGACGCGGGGCTTCAAGGCCTCCGACCACGCGCGCGTGCTGCTGGAGGCCGGCGGCGCCGGCGTGTTCGACCACGTCCTCGTGAATACCCGGCCGCCGCGCAGCGCCGCGCTGCTGGCCCGGTACGCGCAGGAACGCGCCGAGCCGGTCGAAGCGGACGTCGCGGCCGTGGAGGCGCTGGGCTGCCGCTGCCTCGCCGGCGATCTGCTGAGCGAGGACGGCCTCGTGCGCCACGACGCCCGCAAGGTCACGGCCGTGCTGCTGCGCCTGCTCTCGACCGTGTCGCCCGAGCTGCGGAAGGCCGCCGCCGACTTCGGCCCTGCCGCACCGCGGACGGCGGACGACGCGAACATCGCCTCGCTGTAGCCGGAAAGGGTTGACACGGTTCGGCGACGCATACTACCATCACCGGGGCCTCGCACCACGTCTAGCGTCCACACTCCACGGAAGCTGAGGGGGGACGGCGATGCTGCTTGATTGGGGCTACGTCGCCATCTTCGCGCTCGTCGGCGCGGCGATGGTCTCGCTCCCTCTGCTGATCATCTGGCTGATTTCGCCCCGCAGCGACTATCCACAGAAGTTCGAGACGTACGAGTCCGGGGTGCCGACGATCGGCCAGGCGTGGTCGCAGTTCCACGTGCGCTACTACCTGTTCTCGCTCGTGTTCGTCGTGTTCGACGTCGAGATCATCTACCTCTATCCGTGGGCGGTCGTGGCGCGCAGCCTGGGCCAGCTCGCGTTTTGGGAGATGCTGACCTTCCTCGTGATCCTCGTGCTCGGACTCCTCTATGCGTGGCGCCGCGGCGCCCTGGAGTGGGTGTAAGGAGACGCCGGGAACCATGGCCTGGGGTTGGGAGCTCCTCCGCGCGTTCGTCGGCACGATCATCATCTTTTCCGCGGTGGCCTTCATCGCGGTGATGTTCGGCGTGCTGCTCGAGCGCAAGATCAGCGCGTGGATGCAGAGCCGGCTCGGGCCGAAGCACGTCGGGCCGCAGGGGCTGCTGCAAACGCTCGCCGACACGGTCAAGCTGCTGCAGAAAGAGAATATCGTACCGGCCCGCGCCGACCGGACGATCTTCGCCAGCGCGGTCGTCATTGTGCCGCTCGCCGCGCTGCTCGACTACGTCGTGATCCCCTTCGGCACCACGCGCTCCGGCCCGCTCATCTTCCGCGACCTCAACATCGGGGTGCTGTACTTCGCGGCGACCTCGTCCCTCGTCGTCATCGGCATCCTCATGGCGGGGTGGGGCTCCAACAATAAGTACGCGCTGATCGGCGGCCTGCGCTCGGCGGCGCAGATGGTCACCTACGAGATTCCGATCGGGCTGTGCCTCGTGACCGTGGCGCTGATGGCCGGCTCGCTCTCGACCGTGACGATTGTCAACGGCCAGCAGCACCTCTGGTACGTCGTCGCGCAGCCCGTCGCGTTCCTGATCTTCCTGATTGCCGCGATCGCCGAGGTGAACCGCGTCCCGTTCGACCTGGTCGAGGCGGAGAGCGAGCTCGTCGCCGGCTACTTCTCCGAGTACAGCGGCATGCGCTTCGCGCTGTTCCAGCTCGGCGAGTACGGCGAGATGTTCGCCATGGCGGCCATGGCCGTCACGCTGTTCCTGGGCGGCTGGCGCGGCCCGGTCCTGCCGCCCGTGCTCTGGTTCGTCATCAAGCTCTACGCGCTGATCTTCGTGTTCATGTGGGTGCGCTGGACGTATCCGCGCTTCCGCATCGACCAGATGCTGAACTTCTCGTGGAAGGTGCTGATCCCGGTCTCCGTGCTGAACCTGGTCGTCACGGCGTTCTTCGTGGTGGCGGTGCACCGGTGAGCGGCGAGGCGATCGCCTTCTACCTGCTCGCCGCGGTGACGCTGGCCTCCGCGGTGGTCGTCGTCACCACCGGGAACATCGTCCACGCCGCCGCGGCGCTGGTCCCGTCGTTCCTCGGCGTGACCGGGCTCTACATCCTGCTGAACGCCGAGTTCGTCGCCGGCATCCAGGTGCTCATCTACGCCGGCGCGATCACCGTGCTGATCCTGTTCGCGATCATGCTGACGGAGGGCGGCACGGGGCTCGCCGGACGCCAGCGCAACGAGCAGGCCGCGGCGGGGGCCGCGGTCGCGGCGGCGATCGCGATCCTGCTGGTCGCGGTCGCGGGCCGCACCACCTGGACCCCCGAGCCGGGGACCCTGCCCAGCTACACGCCGGGCGCGATCGGCCAGAGCTTCCTCCGGCAGAACATCCTCGTGTTCGAAGGCACGTCGATCGTCCTGCTGGTGTCCCTCATGGGCGCGATCATGATCGCGCGGCGGGAGGAGTAGCGGCGTGCCGGGCCTGGCGCACTACCTCGTCCTCAGCGCGCTCTTGTTCGCGCTCGGTCTCTTCGCGGTCGTGACGCGCCGCAACGCCGTGACGATCTTGATGGGCATCGAGCTGATGCTCAACGCCGCGAACATCAACCTCGTGGCCTTCAACAAGTTCGTCGCCCCGGGCGCCATGCAGGGGCAGATCTTCGCGCTGATCGTGATCACGCTCGCCGCCTGCGAGGCCGCGGTGGGCCTGGCCCTGGTGCTGGCCGCCTACCGCACGCTGGAGACGGTCTACGTCGACGAGATCAACCTGATGAAATGGTAGCGGCCCCCCGCTTGCGCGGGACTAGCCGGCGGGATGCGCCGGCGTCGGCGCGATGACGCACGCCGTCTGGATCATTCCGCTCCTGCCGCTCGCGGCGTTCACCGCCATCATCATCGCCGGGCCGCGCCTGCCCGGCCGCGGCGCCTACGTCTCGATCGCCGGCATCGTCCTCGCCGGCCTCTGCGGGCTGATCGTGCTCGGCCAGGTGATCGGCGGCGCCCGCGCCGATCTGACGTACACCTGGGAAGTGCTCGGCAGCAAGCCGATCACGGTCGGCTTCATCGTCGATCCGCTGAGCGCGATCATGCTCGCGATGGTGGGCGTGGTCGCGTCGCTGATCACGATCTATTCCGTCGGCTACATGGCCGGCGACCCGCACTATCCGCGGTTCTTCGCCTACCTGTCGCTGTTCCAGTTCTCGATGCTGTTCCTGGTCCTCGCCGACAATTTCCTGTTCATCTACGCCGGCTGGGAGCTGGTCGGCCTGTGCTCGTATCTCCTGATCGGCTTCTGGTTCGAGCGCCCGGCCGCCGCGCGCGCGGCGCTCAAGGCCTTTATCACGACCCGCGTCGGCGACTTCTCGATGATGATCGGCATCCTGATCCTCTTCCTGCACACCGGCTCGCTGCGGTTCGACGACGTGTTCGGCGCGATCCGGGGCGGGGCGTTCGGCGGGCCGCTCCTCACGGCCGCCGCGGTGCTGGTCTTCGGCGGCGCCGTCGGCAAGTCGGCGCAGGTGCCGCTGCACGTGTGGCTGCCCGACGCGATGGAGGGCCCCACGCCGGTCAGCGCGCTGATCCACGCCGCGACGATGGTCGCCGCGGGCGTGTATCTCGTGGCGCGCACGTATCCCTTGTTCCTGCTGTCACCCGGCCACGCCGCGCTGACCGTCGTCGCGTACATCGGCGGGATCACCGCGATCTTCGCCGCGACGATGGGCGTCGTCGAGGACGACATCAAGCGCGTGCTGGCGTATTCGACGATCAGCCAGCTCGGATACATGATGCTCGGCCTCGGCGTGCTGGGCTACACGGCCGGCATGTTCCACCTCATCACGCACGCGTTCTTCAAGGCGCTCCTGTTCCTCGGCGCCGGCAGCATCATCCACGGGGTCGCCACCAACAACATCAAGCAGATGGGCGGACTCTGGCGGCTCATGCCGTGGACCGCCTGGACCTTCCTCGCGGCGGCCCTCGCGCTGACGGGGATTCCGCCGTTCGCGGGCTTCTTCAGCAAGGACCAGGTGCTCGCCGCGGCGTTCGCGCACGACCGCGTGCTCTGGGCGCTCGGCGCGGCCGGCGCGTTCCTCACGTCCCTCTACATGGGCCGGCTCGTCTGGTACACTTTTGCGGGGACGTACCGCGGCGGCGACCCGGCCGCTCCGGCGCACGGCACCGAGCACGGGCCCAGCGCGCCGCACGAGAGCCCCGCCGTGATGGTCGTGCCGCTCGCGATCCTCGCCGTCTTCGCCGTCTTTCTGGGCTGGGTCGGCGCCGAGTCGCTCGGCAATCCGTTCGAGCGATTCATCCACTTCGCCGGCGCCGAGCCGGTCCCGCCCAACGCCGGCCTCCTCGCGGCGTCGGTCGCGATCGCGGTGGCGGGCTGGCTCGCAGCCGGGGCGATCTACGTCTGGCGCATCGTGCCCTCGGAATCGCTGCGGCGCGCGATGCCGTGGGCGTACACGCTGCTCGTGCGACGCTACTTCGTCGACGACATCTACGGCTGGGTCTTCCTCGGGCTCGGGGGCGCCGTGATGCGGGCCGCCGGGCTCTTCGACCGGTACGTCGTCGACGGCCTCGTCAACCTGGTCGGCTGGCTGGCGCGCCAGCTCGGCCTGGGTCTGCGCTACGTGCAAACGGGCCGCGAGGAGACCTACCTGCTGCTCGTCTTCCTCGGCGTCGTGCTCATCGTCGTGGTGAGGCTGGTCTGGTGAGCGGCGTCCTCAGTCTGGTGCTGTGGCTGCCCGTCGCCGGCGTGCTGGTGCTGCTGGCGGTTCCCCGCGAGCAGGTGCGGACAATCCGCGCGGTCGCGCTCGCGGCCGCCGCCGCGGACTTCCTCGCCTCGGTCTGGGCCGCCGCGGCGTTCGATTTCAGCCGCGCGGGGGTGCTGCAGCTCACCGAGCAGATGCCGTGGATCCCGTCCCTCGGCATTACCTACCATCTCGCCGTCGACGGCCTCAGCCTGCCGTTGGTGGTCCTCACGACGCTGCTCACGGTGCTGTGCATCGTCTACTCCTTGCGCGTGGACCTGCGGCCGAAAGAGTACATGATCCTGTTCCTGCTGCTCGAGACCGGGATGATCGGCGTGTTCCTGGCCCTCGACTTCTTCCTATTCTACGTGTTCTGGGAGGTCAGCCTGATTCCGATGTACTTCATCATCGGGGTCTGGGGCGGGCCGCGGCGCACCTACGCGGCGATCAAGTTCTTCCTGTACACGCTGGTCGGCTCGCTGGCCATGCTGCTGTCGATCCTGATCGTGTACTTCCACTCGTCGCCGAGGACGTTCGACATGGTGGCGCTCTTCCAGCAGAAGCCGCTCGCCGGCGACCTGCACCTGGCGGTCCTCGCGTTCTGGGGCTTTTTCCTCGCGTTCGCGATCAAGGTGCCGATGTTCCCGTTCCACACCTGGCTTCCGGACGCCCACGTCGAGGCGCCGACGGCCGGCAGCGTGCTGCTTGCCGCGGTGCTGCTGAAGCTCGGGACGTACGGGTTCGTGCGCATCCTGCTGCCGCTGCTGCCGGACGTCTTTCACGCGCTGGCCGGCATGGTGGTGGTGCTGGCCACGATCGCCGCCGTCTACGGCGCGCTGGTCGCGATGGCGCAGACCGACCTCAAGAAGCTCGTCGCCTACTCGAGCGTCAACCACATGGGCTACGTGATGCTCGGCGTCGCCGCGGCGGCCGCGGCGGAAGGCCAGCCCGCGCTCCGGAACGCCGCGGCGATCGCGCTGAACGGCGCGACGATGCAGATGCTGGCGCACGGGGTGATCACCGGGGCGCTGTTCTTCCTCGTGGGGGTGATCTACGACTACCGCGCGCACACGCGCGGCGTGAACGACTTCGGCGGCCTGTGGGAGCGCCTCCCCGTGTATACCGGGCTCACGATGCTGGCGATGCTGGCGTCCCTCGGCCTGCCGGGCCTCATGGGATTCGTGGCGGAGTTCTCGATCTTCCTCGGCGCCTACCAGATCTACCCGGTGTTCACCGTGGTCGCGCTCACGGGCGTGGTCATCACCGTCGCGTTCTTCCTCTGGACGATCTACCGCATCTTCTGGGGGCCGTTCAACGCGCGGTGGGCGGGCCTGCCCGACCTGGATCGCCGGGAGGCGTGGACGCTCGCGCCCCTCATGGTGCTGATGATTGCCGCCGGCGTGTATCCGGCGCCGCTCGTCGGCGCGATCAACGCGGCGATGCTCGGCATCCTCAACCTGGTCAAATGACGACTCGCGCGCGAGCAGCCGCAGGTCCGGACCGAACCGGCGCCGAGGCGCTCATGAGCGACGCGTTCTAATGGACCTGCGGCCGCTGCTGCCGGAACTGACGCTCGGGGTGCTCGCCCTCGGCCTCCTCGTGCTCACGCTCGTCGTGACCGCGGAGGACCGGCGGCTCGTCGGCTGGACGGCGATGATCGGGCTCGTGCTCGCGCTGTTCCCGTCGGCGGTGCAGCTCGGCGGCTACCGCTATCTGGCCATCTACGACAGCTACGCGATCGACCCGTTCGCCGGTTTCTTCAAGATCATCGTGATCGTCAGTGCCATCCTCGTCATCGCGGCGTCGATGGAGTTCTTCCGCGACCACCCCACGGCGCACGAGGGCGACATCTACGTGCTGATCGTGTTCATGGTCCTCGGGCTCGCCGCGATGGCCGCGGCGGCCGACCTCATCGTGCTCTTCCTGGCCCTCGAGTGGGTCTCGCTGATCTCCTACGTGCTCGCCGGGTCGCTCAAGGCCGACCGCAAGAGCGCGGAGGCCGGCATCAAGTATTTCTTCTACGGCGCGGCGGCCTCGGCCGTGATGCTGTACGGGTTTGCCTACCTCTACGGCGCCACCGCGTCGACCAACCTGTACGTGATCGCGGCGCGCATCCACACGGCGCAGCCCGGGTTCCTGGTCGTGGCGACCGTCCTCATCTTGGCCGGGCTCGGCTTCAAGATCTCGGCCGTGCCGT
>Ga0187825_10000419_pt1 | contig 10389 bp, 11 predicted proteins | sample NC_wetland_sal_i_11_FD_132421 | JGI IMG/M metagenome (GOLD analysis project Ga0187825, IMG submission 132421) | Wetland sediment microbial communities from Neuse River Estuary, North Carolina, USA - SourceSoil_5 | ecosystem: Environmental > Aquatic > Freshwater > Wetlands > Sediment | place... | reverse complement strand
GGGTGGTTTGGAATGATGGCGGGGACGACGGGACTCGAACCCGCGGCCTCTGCCGTGACAGGGCAGCGTTCTAACCAACTGAACTACGTCCCCGGTTTCAGAACGGAGTGCCAAACTGGTGGGCAGTGCAGGACTCGAACCTGCGACCTCCTGCTTGTAAGGCAGGCGCTCTAACCAGCTGAGCTAACCGCCCCTCGCACCTTTTTCGCGGTGAGCCGAAGTGTAGGATCGCTCAACGATTGAGGGGCATCCGCGCGAACCGCGCCGCAATCGAGTATACGCGAGCGCGGAAAGAACGGTCAAACCTCGAGCCGGAAAAACCTTGCTGGTAGTCGCAGAGTAAATTCGACTTGCTCCGCTTGCAAGCGACACCGGCCCACTCCTTCGCAAAACCTACTTGCATCGCCTGCTAGACTGCTCGCGTGCGCAGGCTCATCGTCAATGCAGACGATTTCGGATTGACGCCGGGAGTGAACCGGGCCATCGCGGAAGCTCACGAACGCGGCATCGTCACTTCGACGACGCTGATGGCCAACTCGAGCAGCTTTGAAGATGCCGTGCGTCTTGCAGGGACCAGTTCCACCTGGAGCGTCGGCTGCCACGTCGTGCTGCTGGATGGTAGCCCGGTGGTCGATCCGGCTCGCTTGAGCAGTCTGGTTCGGCGGAAAGCCAACCACTCGTTCCGCGACGGGATCGGCGGCTTTGCCGTGCGCGCGCTCATCGGCTGGATTGACTCCGACCAGGTCGAGGCCGAAGTCACGGCGCAGATTCGAAAGTTGCAGGCCGCCGGCGTCAACGTCACGCACGTCGATACGCACAAGCACACCCACATGTTTCCCGGCGCTCTGCCCGGAGTCTTACGCGCGGCACGCACCTGCGGAGTTAAGGCGATTCGAAACCCGTTTGAGGTTATCGCTGCGAACTATGTGGGGCTGCAGCGCGGAATGTGGAAACGCTACGCGCAGTTGAAGACGCTGAACGGATTCGCCGGCGCATTTCGGAGGTCAGTCAGCAGAGCGGGCCTGCGCACTCCTGACGGTACGCTTGGGATCGTCGCAACCGGGCACCTGAATTCGGACATCTTCCGCTCGATCGCGGAACACATGCCGGAAGGTACATGGGAGTTTGTGTGTCATCCCGGCTACGTGGATGCCGAGCTAGGGGGGATTCGCACGCGCCTGCGAGAGACGCGCGAACTGGAACTGGCGGTTTTAACCGCGCCGGAAACCCGCAAAGCCCTACAAGAGCGCGAGGTGGAACTGATCTCTTACAAGGAACTCTAGTCCGGGCATACATACGGAACCTGCTCGAACGCGGTAAACTTCAGTAATCCCATAATGATAGCAACTGGCGTTATCATTGCCGTGCACGTTTGGCAGTGCCTCGAGCTATGAGCGAAAACCGTCCCGATCCTCGGGTGGAGAGCAATCTGCAGGTGCGAGTCTGGGGAATGGCGGCCAACGGACGCACTTTCTCGCAGTACGTGCGCGCGCGCAACATCAGCGCTTCGGGCGCGCTTTTTTCCGGATTAGAAAATGAGCTAAAAGTGGGCGACGTGATTGGCGTTCAGTATGGAGAGCGAAAATCGCGCTGCCGCGTGGTCTGGGTGATGGACGCAGGACCAGTTCAAAAGATCGAGGCGGGAGTGCAGATCGTCGCCGATCAGGATTGTCCGTGGAAGAGCGAACTCAAGCCGGAACAACTGACCGGGCCGGCTCCCGAACCCAACAACCGCAGGCGCTTCGCCCGCCACCGCATTTCATTTCCCCTCGAACTGCGCGATGAGCGCGTGAAGACTCCGATGCGCGTGAATGCGACGGACGTGAGCGGCAACGGGTGCTATGTGGAATCGATTCTTCCGCTTGCCGTAGGCACAACGTTACGGGTCGAGTTTTGGATGGGCGAAGAGAAGATCTCCACCTCGGCGATCGTACGAACCAGCGACCCGGGGGTGGGCAATGGCGTGGAGTTCACAGGACTACCCGCGGATACCAAGCAGCGGCTCCAGGCTCACCTCGACAAGGTCGATCCCCTGCGAGCGAATATGTTCGAACGGGCGCCGCAATCATAGTCGCATCACGGCGCAGGTTCGGGTTCGGGTTTGGATTTTTCGCCAAGGTTCGCTGATCATCGCCGTCAAATTCTCCGTGTAAAAGTTGAATCGCATCGCCACTGCGGCCATCGAAGTTAAGGCGTTTCAGGCAAAGCATGAAGATCGGGATTACCTGTTATCCGACGTATGGCGGCAGCGGCGTGGTGGCGACCGAACTGGGCCTCGAACTGGCCCAGCGCGGACATGACATCCACTTCGTTTCGTATGCCCAACCGATCCGGTTGACCGAGCCGCAGCCGCATATTCACTTTCACGAAGTGGAGGTGTCGCGATACCCGCTGTTCGACTACCCGCCTTACGATCTTGCGCTGGCCACGCGCATGGCCGAAGTGGCGGAGCTCTATGATCTCGACTTGCTGCACGTACACTATGCGATTCCGCATTCGGTGAGCGCGCTGTTGGCCCGCCAGATGTTGGCCGCAGCCAAACCCAAGCGTCGGCTTCCTTTCGTTACTACCCTCCACGGAACCGATATCACCCTGGTGGGGCTGGATCGCTCCTATCTTCCGATCACACGCTATTCGATCGAGGAGAGCGATGGCGTGACGGCGATCTCGCAGTATCTGCGGGAGATTACGCTGAAGGAATTCGATATCAAGAATCACATCGAGGTGATCTATAACTTCGTGAATTGCGATGTCTACCTGCGCGATGCGGGAGCTGCGAAGCGGCGCGAAGAATATGTGACGCCGGACGAGAAGATCCTGGTGCACCTGTCGAATTTCCGCCCGGTGAAACGGCTGACGGACGTGATTGAGATCTTCGACCGGGTTCGGAAAGAAGTTCCGTCGAAGTTGCTGCTCGTTGGCGATGGCCCCGACCGCTCAAAGGCCGAGTGGCTGGCCGTGCAAAAGGGGATCCACAACCACGTGCTGTTTTTGGGCAAGCAAGACCGCGTGCAGGAGAAACTGGCCGTTTCGGATGTGATGCTGCTGCCGAGCGAACTGGAGTCGTTCGGGCTTGCGGCCCTGGAAGCCATGGCCTGCAAAGTGGTTCCGATCACGACTCGAGTGGGTGGATTGCCGGAGGTGATCGAGCACGGCCGAACCGGTTTCATGGCCGACGTCGGGGACATCGAATCGATGGCGCGTTACGCGATTGACCTGCTGAAGGACCCGGAGAAGCTGCAAATCATGAGCGTGCAGGCGCGAGCCATCGCGCAGGCCAAGTTCTGCTCGACGAAAATTGTTCCGCAATATGAAGCGTTTTACCGGCGCGTGCTGGATCGCTCTTCGTAGATGGCCGCGGGAATGCCGGAGCCTTCCTGCAGGATCGGAAGGCGCAGCCGTACCAGAGTTCCCTTCCCGCCGTTGCTATCGATGGTCATGCGGGCGGTCTCTCCGTAGGCGACTTTCAGTCGCTCGGCAACGTTCGCCATGCCGATTCCCGTTCCTCCCAAGCCGTTTGGCTTCTGCAAGAGCTGTGCAGCGCCCATCCCCACACCGTCGTCTTCCACTTCGATAATCACGGCATTTGCGCCGAGTCGGCTGCGCAGGTAGATGCTGCCGCCCTCGATCTTGGAAGCGAGCCCATGCTTGATGGAGTTCTCCACCAGCGGCTGCAGAAGCATCGACGGCACGAGCATCTCGAGCGACTCAGGATCGAGTTCCTTGATCACGCGCAGCTTGTCGCGGCCGAAACGGACAACTTCAATGTCGAGATAGTTGTCGATAAACTCGAACTCTTCGCGCAGTGGAACAAAGGCTTCTGAGCTGTTCAGCAGCCGGCGCAGGATCGTCGCCAGCTTGATGATCAGTTCGCGGGCGGTGTCGGGGTCGAAGCGTACGAGAGAAGAAATCGAGTTGAGTGTGTTGAACAGGAAATGCGGGTTGATCTGATTCTGCAGCGCTTCCATGCGAGCCTGGAGCAGTAGCAGGTACTGCTCTTCCAGTTTCATCTGGATACGAACACCGTTGAAAATCTTGAGCTCGGTGCCCACTACCAGGACCGAGGTAGCATAGATCGCAATTTCCACCCAGGGATTGGAGCTTTCCAGACTGAAACTTGCGCGGGGAAATACACGCGACAACTCGCTATGCAGAAACCGCAGGCCGACGATCAGAGCGAAAAACGTGATCTGCCAGTCAAAGCGGGGCTTGGGCAGGTTACGGCGGATCCAGCGGTAAATGCTGAGGTCAATGAACGGGGAAAAAGACCAAACCGCTTCCTTATCCTGTGCAAGGTTGCGCAACTGCCCCGCTGCCAACCCACAGAGCACATCGAACGGCAGCATGATCCATTCGCCGTGCAGCAGCGCGGGGAAGGCCATGAGGGCTCCGCCCATCACGCCTGTCAAGCGGCCGCCGATGACGCCGAGTAGGAGAGTGGTTTCAAACGAGAGGTCCCCGGCGAAAAAGCTTTTCTGTACGAAGCGGATCCAGACGGCGAGGGCAATGGGAATTCCGAACCAGAGCGTCAGGTAGATCTTCTGACGAGTGTCGCGCTCCTCACGGAAGAGGAGCTTTTTAAACTCGCGCGAGCGCACCAGCGTGCTCGAGACGGCCGCGGCGACTCCCAGTTTCACCAGCAGGTTGATGAGGATGAGCTTCTGGTCGGGCATGGCTCTGCTCAGGCAAATGTAGCAGTTCCCGGGACTTGATGCAGAGGATCTGTTTCGAAGGTCACCACCCACTGCGAAGTGGACTTCGCCCCTGACTGCATGTATCTTGTAGGGCACTCAAGGCGGCGCACTTAAGGCGTTCCGTCCGGCACCCCAAAGAACTGACCGAAGATCGACGCGCACGGCTTTTGTTCTCCCGCTGGGCAATCACCGCTGCAAGGCTGTCTTCGTAGAAATCAGGAGAGATCGATCATGGCAGCGAATCCGAGTACTCCCACCCAAGAGTTGACCCTGAGAACCGAGAAGAACGGCGATGACACCACGGTCCATGGCTCGGGCCGGATCACGTCTTCGACCTCTGCCCTTTTGCAGAAGACCGTTCGCGAACTTATTCCCCAGAGCCGACGCATCCTGCTGGATCTTTCCCAGGTGAACTACATCGACAGTTCCGGTATTGGTGCCATGGTCAGTGTCTGTCTCGCCGCGAACCGACAAGAATGCGAGCTGAAGGTGGTCAACGCTCAGCCGCGCATCCGGGATTTGTTCGAGATCACGAAACTTTCCACGGTGTTTGAGAACCAGGGAGGATATCGGGGGTTGGGTCACTAACCTGAAATTCGCACCCGCCACGAATCACCGTCAGCCCGTCTAGGCTCGCAGTTTTTGCGCGAGGACCTCAAGCGCTGCTTCCACTCCTTGAGCCGTGGCGGCTCCGCCTTGCGCCATGTCTTTGCTGCCCCCGCCACGGCCTCCCAGTGTACCGACCGTTTCTTTCAGCAGAGCCGACATGTCAAAGGGCATGCCCTTGGACTGAGCGAAGACCAGCGACACGGGTTCGGAAGTTGTCGCCAACAACACCGCAACATTTGCTTCCTTGCGGGTCAGTCTCTGGGCGAGTAGCCGGATGTAGGCAAGATCACGATCCGGGTAAATGCGCTGCACGATCTTGCGACCGTTCGAGGGAGTTGTCTCCGCCAGCAACTGCGCCGCCTGGAAATCGGCCAGTTCCTCCAGCAGGTGTTCTCGGGACTTAGTGACTGCACGAATCTCGTCGAGCGATTTGCGGACTTGCTGCGGAACATCCCAGAGGTGTCCGGAAAACAGTCCGGCAGCTTCGGTGAGTGCCTGGTAATCATGGCGGGCCGTCCCAACAGCGCGCTGTCCGCAAACGAACTCAACGCGCCATCCCTGGCGCACACGTTCGGTCTTGCGCAGCAGGATGCATCCGATCTGGCCAGTGTGCGTGACGTGCGTGCCGCCGCAAGCGGAGAGGTCAAACTCGCGGATGTCCACCAGGCGCAGCTCGTCCTTATCGGCTCTCGGAGGCTTGCGCAGACCCAGGTCCTGTGCGGCTTCCTGGGTGGCATACCGGATTTCAACCGGCCGATTTTCCTGCACGATTCGGTTGGCAAGGTTTTCTACTTCCTCGACCTGTGAGGGTTCCAGCTTCGCGGTGTCAAGGTCGATGGAACTCGAGTCCTCTCCCATATGGAACGAAACCGTCGGCATGTTGAAGAGCTTGATGAACGCTGCGGAGAGCACGTGCTGGCCAGAGTGCTGCTGCATGTGATCGCGACGCCGCCCGGGATCGATCATGCCGTGGATGCGCGTGCCCCGTTCGGGAGCTTTGTCCGCCTCGATGTAATGGACCACGCGCCCGTCCTCGGTTTCGGCCACTTCGGCGACGCGCATGCGAACCGCCTCAGATTTTTCGCCCGCTGGGCTGAGCCAGCCGGTATCGTGCACTTGTCCTCCGCTGGTGGGATAGAAAGCGGTCCGGTCGAGATAGACGCCGTGGCGAGCGTTGATTTCAGCGGCTGGGACTACCTCGGTGACCTCGCCTTCGAATTCGTACAGGAAGGAATCGCGATAGTAGAGCCGGTCGGTCATTCCATTATCTTAAGCCTTGCAGGATGGGTTCGCGTCTATCGTGAATATATCGAACTTGATCAGGTGAACAGATTCCTCGTGCCTCGCTTCAGGCCAAAAACCTTTACCACAGCGGACACAGGGTTACACAGGAAAAGCATTGCATCCGTTTGGATATTCATTTGAAGCCGTCCCCGTGACTATGGAGGAGAGGCCGATTTCCTCCGTGTTCCTCTGTGCCCTCTGTGGTTGACTTGGGGAGACGCCCCTTCGACACGCTCAGGGCAAAGTCTCAGGACAGCCGGCGGGACACCGGGCTACCTTCAATATGGCCCAATGATCCCGGCGATCTGGCGCGAGGTGGGAAGTTTCGAACCTGCCGACGCACCCGCTTGATTGAGCGTATCGAGGTATTTCAGGCCGGCGCCGGTATTGAAGAGAACCACCTGATCGCTCTCGGAGAAGAATCCGCTCGCGCGCAATTTGCGGTAGGCGGCCAGCGCAGCGGCTCCTTCGGGTGCGGCGAAGATGCCCTCCATCGAGGCCCAGCGGTGGAGAGCATCCATGATCTCGTCATCGCTCACCGCGACCGCAGTGCCCTGGCTCTGCTTCAGTATGTCCAGAATCAGATAGTCGCCATAGGCTTTGGGGACGCGCAGCCCGGAGGCGGAAGTCGCCGCATTCGCCCATATTTCGGAAGTACTCTTACCCTCATCCCATGCTTTAACAATCGGCGCGCAACCGGCTGACTGGACGCTGATCATCTTCGGACGTTCTGAGCCGATCCAGCCCAGCTGCTGCATTTCGCCGAAGGCCTTCCACATGCCGATCATGCCCACTCCGCCGCCGGTGGGGTAAATGATTCCCTGGGGCAACCGCCAGCCAAGTTGTTCGGCAACTTCATATCCCATCGTCTTCTTGCCTTCGACGCGGTAGGGCTCTTTCAGTGTGGAGATGTCGAACCAGTCTTCTTGTTGTTTGCGCTCGGCCACCATACGCGCGCAGTCGCTGATCAGTCCGTCGACCAGCGTCACGCGGGCGCCGTAATACTGCGACTCGATGCGGTTGGCCATGGGAACGTCTTTCGGCATGAAGATGTGCGCCTCGAGACCGGCCGCAGCAGCGTACGCGGCGAGAGCACCGGCGGCATTTCCAGCCGATGGGATAGCGAGTCTCTTCAGGCCAAAGTGCTTCGCCATCGTGACCGCCGCGGAGAGTCCGCGTGCCTTGAAGGATCCGGTCGGATTCAAGCCCTCGTCTTTAATGAAGACCTTGGGAAATTCGCGGCTCGCGAGCATGGGCGTAAAGCCTTCGCCGAGCGAAACGGGGGCAGCCTCGGGAAGCACTTCGGCGTAACGCCACATGCTCGACACGCGCCCGCCAAGTTGTTCAGGCGTGAACTTTCTGCGAAGGGACGCAAGATCGTAGCGGGCATAGAGCACGCCGCCATCTTTGGGGCAAACTGTTTGCGGCCGGTCCGCTGCGAAAGATTGTCCGCAGCGCGTGCACTCCAAATGCGTAAGGCCTGGCATGGGAGCCAAAGCATACCATCCGCTCTCGCCTGCCTGACATCCGGCATCGACTGGTTGACAGACCTACGGAAACAATCACGGCATTCTGGCCGATAACCCAGATAGAAGGAGACGGCCATGAAGATCAACAATGAGTTCCGTGCGTCGAATCTTGCAGAAACCCATCACACTCAGCCGGCACAAGACAATAAGGAGAATTTCAAGAGTTTGCCGGGGAATCTCCAGTCTTCGATCAGCGAGGCTTTGGAGCAGGCAGGAAAGGCCTTCGAACACGTAGTCTCAGCCGTTCTTGGTCAAAACCGTCCTTCCCAAAACACCACCGTGCAGACCATAAAGAAGGACCTCGAAGACAAAGGGAAGGACTTGCAAAGCCAGGACAAATTGGGGAATACCCAGATCCAGACTCTGATGAGCAACTACAACGAGGCGCAGACGCTGGCCTCGAGCGTTATGAAGAAAAAAGACGACACCGCGAAAGCCGTCATGAGCAAGATCTAAATTCGTCCTGAATCACCCGGACACCCAGCAACCCGCTTCTAATTCGGACGATAACTGTGGCAGGAGGACCAGACGATGAGAATTTCAAATGATTTCCAGACGGTTCATTTCTCCGGTATCCCGAGCATTGAGAGCATTCGAGGAAATTCTGGCTCTTCCCAGGGCAGCGTGCAGAATCTCCAGTACAAGCTGAGCCAGGCGCTCGAGGACGCGGGCAAACACTTTGATCAGGTGGTCACGGCGATCCGCGGCAACAATCAGTTCGGCGAATTGCAAAAATTCCAGAACAAGGTCGCGGATATGAGCCAGAGCCAAGGAACGGCGAATAACTTCCGTCTTCAGGATTACATGAACGATTACAGCCGGATGCAGTCTGCGATCCCGAACGTGCTCAGCAGGGAGTCCTTAATCGATGCCGGCCTGCTCAGGAACCTGCGATAGGCGCCAGGTAGGGCTTGTCGGATCTCTTAGGACAAGAAGGAGACGGTCATGAACATCCCGAATGAACTTGGCGCCTCGAGTGTTTCACAAACGCCATCGGCGGAAGCGGTGAAAGACAATAGTCCATTGTTTAAGGATGATCCAAAGGGCCTTCAGTCCAAGGTCAATGAGGCCATCGAAGAGGCAGCCAAGGCCTTCGGTCATGTGATCTCGGCAGTTTTCGGTCAAACCCAAGCTCCCCACAAAACTGACAGTCCCACTCGGAAGGACGCACCCCAGTCCGATGACTTGCCGCACAGCGGCGCGAACGTCCATGGTGGATGGGACCTGGCACCGAATAAACGTGCAGCATGAAGGAGGATCGCCCTCATGCACCTAGGCGAGAGAGCAAGGAATTGGCCTTGCGGAACCAGGGCCGCTCCCGGCGGCGCAGATAGCCGGGCATCGTAGGCTTCTTCGCCAAAATCTTCTGGGCCCATTCCCGGGCTTCCGCCGTTTTCCCCAACGAAGCCAGAAACGTTGCGTAGTTGTAGTAGGTCTCGGAGAGAGTCGAGATCGCCGTTGCCTGCTCGAACAATTCAGCCGCCTTCTGCGGCTGGCCGGTGTTGGCGCAAGCGTGGGCGAGCAATCCTTTCGCGCGATGAAAATCGTAGCCCGGGTCGGCGCTTACAACGCGTTCCAGATCGGAAACCGCAGCCGGAAAATCTCCCAACTCGATTTCGCACACACCGCGTCGATAGAACGGATCGGGCGAATCGGTCCGCGAGGAAATGGCGCGGTCGTAGCAGGCGCGCGCCTTGGCAAACTTCCGATCCTCCATGTAGAGATCGGCCAACTCCTCGTAGTTTCCTGCGGAAGGATTATCCAGAACGGCGGCTTCCAGTTCGTGAATGCGCTTTCGGCGGGGAAAGACTTTGACCGTTTGCCGCAACAAACCGAGGTCGGGTAAAGCTTCGACCAGCAAATAAATTGCGGCGCCCAGCGGGCCGAGAAAAATGATGATGTAAATCCAATAGGTATCGGGACGCCGGCGGATGAAGTGAATGATCGCCGCAGCCATGAGAAGGAATGTCCACGGACTCACGAAGGCGCTGAATAATCCCATGGCCGTGCTGCACTATAGCACGCAAAACCGGGGCCTCCCGCTCCCGGGAATCTCAGTCTTCAATGTTAAAATCGTGTGTGGCTTTTCCTTCCATCCGCCTGGTAGCACTGGATATCGACGGCACCCTGCTGAATTCCCAATTCACCATTTCCAACGAAGACCTGGCCGCCCTGCGCCGGGCACGGGAGGCGGGAATCGAGGTGGTGCTGGTCACCGGACGCCGCCACGATTTCGCCCTGCCCATCGCCAAACAGTTGGGCTTCGACCTGTG
>Ga0187825_10000418_pt1 | contig 10391 bp, 9 predicted proteins | sample NC_wetland_sal_i_11_FD_132421 | JGI IMG/M metagenome (GOLD analysis project Ga0187825, IMG submission 132421) | Wetland sediment microbial communities from Neuse River Estuary, North Carolina, USA - SourceSoil_5 | ecosystem: Environmental > Aquatic > Freshwater > Wetlands > Sediment | place... | reverse complement strand
CTTTCAGGTCGGTAAACAGAAATGTCAGGCTCGTAATCTTGAGGCGCTGATTCAAGTCGAGCGTGTCGGTCCGATAAATGTTGCGGAATGTTTGGTTGGTCAGGAGACGTTTCGCCGTTAGGAACGGACGGCGTTTGCTGAGAAGTTGATGCAGCTTATCACCAGCGATCCAAATGCCAGGCAAGGTGCGAACGTTCGAGCGATTCTCCAGAGAAATCTGCAAAGGACCAGGCCGCATCTGCACTGTTGGGGTCGGGGCGTGTTTCCTGGTCATAACAAAGCTCAGCGACTGGCGTTTGCGCGTCGGCTCACCCTTCACCTCGATGAACTGCGACATGTGAACGACCGGATCGAACACGATCACAAATGCTTCGGGCAACCGCAGTGACAGCACCACCTTCTCGCCGGCTGAGAGCGCGATGGTGTCCAGAGTCACTTCTTTAATCAGCTTTGCCAATGTCTCGTCATCGGGCAAATCAAATCCCGAACTCCAATACACCTGTCTGTAGTACTCGATCCACGGCAGCGTCTCCGGATCGTGGGCCACGATTTTTCGCACCCGCGGATTGACGGTGAAGGTAACCTCGACCATCTCGTCGAGCGTCGGCTCGTAGCCCGCCGCGCACAAAGCGCACCAATATTCGGCTTGGTTAACGGTCTTAAGAGTTGTGCCCGAATCGCGCACGCCGCCGCAACCGGGACAGAGAATGTTCCATGACACATCGAAAAGGCCGAGCCGCGCTGCATGCAAGAACGCGGCGATAACGCACTCTTCGTTGAGCTTGTGCTCGGCGGCAAAGGCCAGGGCATTGATACGACTAAGCTGGCGGTCCGCGCCGTCCTTGATGAGCTTTTCGATCGCGTTCACCGGCTCTAGCTTTGCCGATTGTCGCAGAACCGTGAAGATGGCTTTGGTTTTGCCAGAAAGTCTCATGGCACAGTCGCATTGAAGACCGCACACTCACCGTGTGGCTGGGAAAAACGGAAAGCAAGTGACAGATGAATGTTTGCCTAACTCGAGAACCTTATATCCGGCCGATTTGAGCTCGATCCTTCATCGGGCGCCGACGCTTAACTTTAATGAGTCACTCGGGGCGGAAGCGGACAACAGCAACAATCGCCAGCAAACTGCAAACGATGAGAAGAATCAGCTGCGTCAGTTTGAATGGAGATTCGGCCTGGGTGGGAGCCATTGCATGCAGGGCTGGGATTTTCAGGAACGACTGCACGACCAGAACGAACAGGTTAAAATAGAGTGAGATCACGGCACCGAGCACGTAGATCCAGCGCCAGGCTCCAGTGAGATGGCCGGGATAACGTGCGTAGATCGTAATCGCGAGAACGAAGGACGAAATAATCCCAAGCTTAAACGGCGGCGTCAGCCCATGGAATGGAAAGAAAAAGCCGGTCACGGTTGTCGCGACCGCCGTGATTAGAAACCATTTCGTCCAACCATCGAGACGGTTCTCGGACAGTAGTCCGCACAGAACAACGATGCCGGTGAAGATTGCGATGAGACTGACAAGGGTGTGAATGATGGTGTAGATTTGCAGGATCATGTGATCACTCCTTTTTCTTGCTGACACTCTCGCCGCTGGCTCTCACTGAACAAGCTGTTAATCGTAGCAATTCTTCATTGTGAAAGAAGTCTAACGAGCTGTCGCAGTTCGGTGGCGTTGAGATCGGAGACGGCCCAGTAATTCATCTCGCGATGCGTCCACGAAAGCACGTTGTAACCTCGTCGCATTGATCCAACCGGCGAGGTCTCGCCGGTTCCAGCTGCCGGCATAATGAAAACGTTGATCGGGTGTTTGTTCCGCCGATAAACAAGTGCGACCGCCGTTTTGCCGTCGAGATAATCAAGCCGCCCGCCAACGAGAGGGAATCCGTTCGTCGAAAAATCGTGCACGTCCGGTGCGAAGTCGATTTTGCCGTCGAACCATGGTTTAACCGTGTGTTGATCGGACGACGCTACGTCAACCAGATGGGCAGCGAGGAGCGAACGCACGTGATTGCCGACAATCTGATCGACAATCGCGCGGTCGTGCGATGTGCGGGTCGTCTGGAAAAGCGCGAAACCGAGAATAAGGGCGGCGAACGCGGTACCGGTCGCGAGAACCGGCCAGAAAGAAAAACGCTTCTGTTCAGTTCTCGCTTCGCGTCGCAATGCTGCGCGAATGTTCCGCCGCAAATGCGCCGGTGCACGATAGGATGGCGCGTCATTCCTCAGCGCTCCACGCAACGCCAGAATCTGTTCCTCGGCTCGGCGGCATTCGTCACAACCGCGCAAATGTTGTTCGACTTCGCGCGCATTAACCAGATCAAGCTCCCCGTCAGCGTGGGCGTGAAGCAGTTCGAGAATATCGTTGTGGTTCATTTTCGTTCGGAAAGCATGATTTGAAGTTGCTGGCGAGCCCGGGCCAGACGCGACATAACAGTTCCGATCGGAACGCCGGTGACCTCCGCGATTTCCTTGTAAGACGCTCCTTCTAATTCGCGCAGCGTGATCGCTTCCCGGAATTCAGGAGCCAGTTGCTCGATTGCCGCGCGGACCGTTTGTCGATCTTGCGCGCGATTGAGCGCGAGACTTGGATCCATCGCCGGCGTTTGTCCGCCGTGCAATTCTTCATCAAAGACAACGTTCATGTCAGCGGGTTGGTTCTTTTTCAGAACCGTGAAGGCAGTATTGCGAACGATTTTCAAAAACCAGGATCGACTGTTTTCGCCGCGAAAAGTTCCGAAAAAGCGAAAAGCCCGTAGCGAAGCTTCCTGAACCACGTCCTCGGCGTCCTGATCGTTGCGCATGAGAAGTCGCGCGAGGTTGTAGGCGGTGTCGAGATGCGGCAATACCTGGCTCTCGAATTCGCTTAAGCGAGGGGATTGGGTCAATCGGAACACGTGTCGTTATTTTCAATCATTAGAAACCAGACTGCGAAAGTCTGAATTTTATTCCCTTGGCCATGAATTTCGCCTTTTCGGGAATAATGAACCCAAGGCGTTGGTCATTGCGATCAGAAAGGTAGCATATGAACAATCACAATCACATTCGCTACGATCACGAGCACGACGGAATTGATCGTCGCGGATTTCTGGAATGCATGGCCTGGGCTGGCACGGGTCTGCTTTGGACGGTCAGCGGCGGCGTATTAGTGTCGAAAACCCTTGCCCAAATCGCGAACGTCGGAACGCCATTGCCGGCTACCGACCTTAGCTTTCTGCAAATCAGTGACAGTCACATCGGCTTCAGCAAGGAGGCCAACAAGGACGTCACCGAGACATTCAAGATTGCTCTCGATCGCATCAACGCGATGCCAACTCCGCCGTCTTTCCTGATTCATACAGGCGACATTACACAGCTGTCGAAACCGGAAGAGTTCGACACATTTGATCACGTCCTTAAAAGCTGCCGAGTAAAGGATGTCTTCTACGTTCCTGGGGAGCACGACGTGCTCAACGATGGCGGAAAGCTTTACCGTGACCGATACCTAAAGAGCGTCGAAGCCAAGGGGTCCGGTTGGTACAGCTTCAACAAGAACGGTGTCCATTTCGTTGGATTGGTCAACGTCCTCGACCTGCAGGCCGGTGGTCTGGGTCAACTTGGCGATGAGCAGCTCGAATGGCTCGAAGCCGACGTGAAAGAGCTTGGCGCCGACACACCAATCGTCGTTTTCGCGCATATCCCTCTCTGGGCGGTGTATCCGAAGTGGGGTTGGGGAACGAGCGACAGTGAGCGCGCGCTTGGCTTTTTGAAGCGCTTTGGTTCGGTCACTGTTCTAAACGGTCACATTCACCAGGTCCTTCAAAAAGTCGAAGGTAAAGTGACCTTTCACACCGCGATGTCGACTGCCTTCCCGCAGCCCGCACCTGGAACGGCACCGTCACCCGGGCCGATGAAAGTGCCGGCGGAAAAACTGCGCAGTCTCCTCGGCCTAACGAGTGTGCAGTACAAACAGGGAACCAAGGCGCTCGCGGTGGTCGACTCCAATCTTAGCTAGCTCAACTCTTTCAACCTATGATGACACTTACTCCTCAAAACAAACTCGGCGCACTTTTGTTCGGCCTCATATCTCTCAATCTCTTGCTCCTTGGCCGCGCTGGCGAGATGAACACCGCTAGCGTCGGTGCCAAAGAAAACAGAATCGAGATCAAGGACTTCGCCTTCAATCCACAAGCGATAACCGTGAAGTCGGGGCAAAAGATCACATGGATCAATCACGACGAAGAGCCACACACAGTGGTCAGCGTCGGGAAGAAGTTTCAAAAATCATCTGCTCTCGACACCGATCAGGAATTCTCAATTACCGCCGGTGCCCCGGGTACCTACGAGTACTTTTGTTCGGTCCATCCCAAGATGACTGGAACAATCGCGGTCGAAAAATGAATGCAATCGCGAAGCCGTCGATCGCGGCTGCGGTCAACCCGTTCGATCTCAAAGCCGCCATTCTGGCGCCTCATGCGCAGCACCCGGTCCTTGTCCATTTCCCAATCGCGCTCTTTATCGTCAGCGCGGTGTTCGAGATTCTCGCAGTATGGCGGAAACAACCGGCTTTTGCATCCGTCGCCTATTTTAACCTTGTCGGCGCCGCGATCAGTATCCCGTTCATTATCGCAACTGGGTTAGCGGCATGGCAATGGCAGCTCGAGGGCGCCACTCTAAAAGGCAATCTGCGCTTGCATCTCATTTTCGCGACCACTACCGCAGCGATCATCCTGATTCTATTTTGGAAACGTTTTCGCCTGCGAAAGAACGGCAATTTGCCCTCCGCAGCTTATTTCGCACTGATGGCGCTTGGTTTAATAATGATCACGGTCACCGGTCATCTCGGCGGAATTCTCAGCGGTGTTGAAGCGCCGTGACTGCGGCGGCGGTCGCCGCCGTTCTCAGCCGCGATGTCAAAAGCAATTGGTTTCGGAAGATTGCCGATGATGGCGCGCTTCAACGTTGGACCGGTGCCGGCGATTCTGTTTCGCTCGGCTGGCGGCGTGGTTCTGCGCCAGGTTTTCTTCCGGCAAAGAGTCGTTCGATAACGTAAAACGTTACCGGGATCAGGAAGATGGCGATGCCGGAGGCGGCGATCATTCCGCCGATGACGGTCGATCCAAGCACGCGCCGCGCAACCGCGCCGGAGCCGCTGGCAAACCAAAGCGGCAAACATCCGAAGATGAAAGCGAACGACGTCATCAGGATCGGGCGCAATCGCAAACGGGCGCCTTCGAGGGCAGCGTCGAGAAGCGGCTTGCCTTTTTCGTACTCGTCCTTGGCGAATTCGACAATGAGGATCGCGTTCTTGGCCGCCAAGCCGATGAGCATGATGAGACCGATCTGCGCATAAATGTTATTTTGCATTCCGCGCCACCACAGGGTGAGGAACGCGCCAAACACCGCGACGGGGGTTCCGAGCAGGACGCTGAACGGCAACGACCAGCTCTCATACAATGCGGCCAGGATCAGGAACACAAAAATAAGCGACATTCCGAACACCAGAGTCGGCGACACGCCCTGCTGGGCTTTTTTTTCCTGAAACGATAGACCGAGGTAATCATAACCCATCTCGTTAGGCATGGTTTGTCGAAAAGTCTCCTCGAGTGCGTTCATCGCCTGGTACGAGCTGTAGCCAGGTGCGGCCGAACCGTTGATTTGGGCCGCGCGATATTCGTTGTAACGGACGGTGAATTCCGGACCGGAGATATCTTGAATTGTCGAAATTGCGTCGAGTGGCACCGGGGTCCCATTGGCGTTGCGGACGAAGAACTGCCCGACGTTCTTCGCGTCGGTTCGATAATCGCCTTCCGCCTCTATATAGACCTGCCAGGTGCGGCCGAATCGGTTGAAGTAGTTCACGAAAAATCCGCCCATGAACGTCTGGAGCGTCTGATAAACCGAGGTGAGATCGATGCCCTGCTTGATGACTTTGTCGCGATCGACTTTCACGAAAATCTGCGGAACATTCGGCAAAAATGTCGGAATCAACGTGCCGAGCTCGGGCCGTTTGCGCGCTGCATCCAAGAATGTTTTCACGTTTTGCGCCAGAAACGGGACATCCTTGCCCGCGCGGTCTTCCAGCATGAACGTGAATCCGCCAGACGTGCCGACGCCGGGAATCGCCGGCGGTGGAAACGCAAACGCGATACCTTCGCTCAGACTGCCGAGGTATTGATTTAATCGCGCCTTGATTGCCGCGTACTGTTCTTCCGGTTTCGTTCGCTCGCTCCAGGGCTTGAACGTGACGAAGAAAAAAGCGCTGTAAGTATTTTGCACCAAACTCAGCAGACTGAATCCGATGACACTGGTGGTGTACTGGACGCCTGGTGTTTGCTTCAAAAAATCCTCGATCTTGCGGCACGCTTGATCGGTGCGCTCGAGCGACGATGCGTCCGGCAGTTGCAGGGCGAGAAAAACGTAGCCCTGATCTTCTTCCGGCAAAAAGCTGCTCGGCAAGTGGGACCCAAAAAGACCAGCGCCGACGGCCAGCACGGCAAGTAACGCGAAACTGAGCACGGTTTTTCGGATCGCCGCCCGAGACCAGTTTACGTACCCGTGAGTAGCGCTGCCGAAAACCCGATTGAATCGATCGTAAAACCAGCCAAGCGGCCCGCGCGTTTTCTTGCGTGGTCGTAACAACAGCGCCGAAAGCGCAGGGCTTAACGACAGTGCGTTGAACGCGGAGAGGATGACTGAGATCGCGATCGTCAAGGCGAATTGTTGATACAATCGTCCAGTGATCCCCGGGAGAAACGCCGTCGGAATAAACACCGCAGACAACACGAGCGCGATGCCGATCACCGGTCCCGACACTTCGCGCATCGCCTGCAACGTCGCCTCGCGCGGCGCCATGCCTTCTTCGATGTGACGCTCGACTGCTTCGACGACGACAATCGCGTCATCTACGACCAGTCCGATCGCGAGCACGAGACCAAAGAGTGAAAGCGTGTTGATCGAGAATCCAAACAACGGAAACAGGACGAACGTTCCGACCAGCGACACCGGCACGGCGCAGAGCGGAATCAGCGTCGCGCGCCAGCCTTGCAAGAAAATGAACACGACCAACACCACGAGCGCGAGTGCTTCGACCAGGGTCTTCAAGATTTCGCGTATGCCTTCCGTCACCGAGAGCGTTTGATCGAGGGAAACGACATAATCCATATCGGCGGGAAACCGCTGCTTCGCTTCCGTCATCAACTTGCGCACAGCCTGCGCGGCTTTGACCGCGTTGGTTCCCGGCAATTGATACAAAGCGAGAATGGCCGCCGGTTGTCCGTTCATCCTGCCTCTTAAGTTGTAAGTTTGCGCGCCGAGATCGATCCGTGCGATGTCTTTCACCCTAACGAACGAGCCATCCGGATTCGCACGGACGACGATGTCGCCAAACTCCTCGGGCGTTTGCAATCGTCCCTGCGCGCGCACGGTATAAGTGAATTTCTGCCCGCTCGGAATCGGTTCGCCTCCTACCTGACCCGCGGGATTCACATTATTCTGCTTCTGCACCGCGGTGATAATGTCCGGAACAGTAATTCCAAGCTTCGCGAGTTGATCGGGCTTTACCCACAAACGCATCGCGTATTGCCCGGCGCCGAAAATCTGAACGTTTCCGATTCCCGGCAGTCGCGTGAGTTGATCGAATAAATTAATGTAGCCGTAGTTCGCGAGAAAAATGTTGTTGTAGGTCCCTTTGGGCGAATAGAGCGAGACCAGCATCAGCGGCGCCGTTGTCGATTTTTTGACCGTGACGCCATAATTGTTCACGTCGGTCGGCAATTGCGATTGCGCCTGCGCCACTCGGATCTGGGTCAGGACTTGATCGATGTTCGGGTCGGTCGCGACATCGAAATTGACGATCAATCGGATATCGCCGCTATTCGCGTTGATCGAGTACATGTAGTTCATGTTGTCAACGCCGCTCATCTGCTGCTCGATCGGCGCCGCAACGGATTGCTCGACCGTTAATGCGTCCGCGCCGGTGTAATGCGTTTGCACCTGAATTTCTGGAGGCGCAATTTGCGGATACTGCGCAATCGGAAGTGCGAGAATGCAGACGCCGCCGATCAGCGTCATCAAAATGGCAATGACAATCGCGACAATCGGCCGCCTGACGAAAAATTCAGACATCGCTTGCCCTTACGGTGAAGATGTCGATTTTCCAGCAGCCCCTGGGTCCGCCGGCGGCGTCCATTCTTTCACCCTCACGGTTGAACCTTCGCGCGCTTTTTGCACGCCTTCTACAACCACTCTGTCTCCGGCCTTGAGGCCTTCGGTCACTTGCCACATCGCGCCAATGCGTTCCCCCGTTTTTACGGGACGAATGCTGACCTTGTTGTTCTGATCGACTACCGCGACCTGGAAATTGCCCTGCAATTCAGTCACTGCCTCCTGCGGAACAACGAGCGCATTCGGGACCGCGTCCGGGACGAACCGCACTTTCCCAAATTGTCCCGGTCGCAAAATCGCGTCCGGATTTGGAAAGATAACGTAGTAGCGGATCGACCCGGTTTTTGGGTCGAGGTTTCGATCGAGCGCGTAAAACTTTCCTTTTCGCGGATAAATATTGCCGTTGCCGAGAATCAAATCGAAGTCGATGCGCTTTAGGAGAGCCTGGCGTTTCTCTGCATCCGGGTAGCGCGCAAAGAAATCCGTGAACCCAGCTTCGCCCACTGTTACGATCGCCTTGATCGGATCGATCTGCGACACCGTCGTGAGCGGAGTCGTTAATGCCGGACCGACCAGATCGCCCACTTGATTGTTGGCGAACCCCGCCAGCCCATCGATTGGTGCCGTGATTTTCGTATAACCAAGATTTAGTTGGGCGGTTTGCACCGCGGCTGCGTCGGCTTCAACGTTCGCTTGACTGGATTGCGCGGCCGCAGTCGCCGTGTCTCGCTCCTGGTCGCTGATGACTTTTTTGGCGAACAGATCCAGCGCGCGTTTCTCATCGGCGTCCGATTTCGCTTGCGTGGCCTGATCTTTCATCAGGGTTCCTTTTGCTTGGGCGAGGGCTGCTTCGAAAGGCCGCGGATCGATCTGGAAAAGCAGGTCGCCTTTCTTAACGAGACTGCCTTCCTGATAGTCGCGCGAGATGATGTAGCCCTGGACCTGCGCGTTGATGTTCGCATTGATGAAACCGTCAAGCGTCGCGACGCGCTCCAACACACGCGGCACATCACGGGGCTGAACTGTTGTGACCAACACTTCCGGCGCAGCGGGAGCGACATTAGTCGCTTTGCGAGAGCAACCGGCGATCACTACTACGCCGATTATGAGCCAGGGAATAATGCGCCGCTTCATCATTTCGTTATCGCCAACAATACCCAAAGTGTCGAGCATGGATAAATCGTTCGCGATCTTTCTTGCGGGTGAATTGTCCGGGAAATCCGGCACGCGGTCAGGCCGATACAAAGCCGGAGCCGATGATTCGGTTGTTCCATGAATCGGGAAGTGTGCGCTTAGCCGGATCTCCCTCTTTTCAGTCTGCCATGTGAAGTCCGGTTCGTTGAGGAGAGTCCCGAAAGCGTTCGTCGCTACAGCCCACTTCCCGTAGGTTTGCGATATGAATATGTGAACCAATCGCGCTCCCATCCTCGCACTGCGGATTTTTCGATCGAGAAATACGGCGACAAAACCGAAGCGAAAGAAGAATGTGACGAGCAGTTGCTGGCGGAATACGCCTTGCTCCTGACGTTTTATCTCGCGAGCGTGGCCAGTCTAACCGGGATTGCGCTGGAACAAGGCAGGCTGCTGAAGGGTGTGAAAATTGCCGATCTTGTTTTGCTGGGCGTGGCGACGCACAAGCTGAGTCGGACGATCGGCAAGGATCGGATTACCGGCATTCTTCGAGCGCCATTTGTCCACTATATTCGCAGCGCAGGGGCAGGAGAGGTTGAAGAAGAACCGCGCGGCCGCGGAATACAACGCGGGATTGGTCAGTTGCTGTCGTGCCCGTTCTGTCTCGGCCCGTGGTGCGCGACAGCTCTGGCGTTTGGGCTGGTCTTTGCCCCGACCGTGACGCGATTCTTCTCCGGCATTCTGACGAGCGTTACAATTTCGGATTTTTTACATCGAGCCTTTCTGAAAGCGAAGGAAGGGAGTTAGAACGGGCCCCGAGAAGCGCTCGGCTGGTGACATGTGCGCCGAATGCTTCCGGCCGGCATTGGATTCCATATCTGGAGTCGTGTCCCATTTTTTGGGCGCCGACAGTGCGGCGCCCTCCATCAACAAAATCAGCAGGCCGCTCGGTTGGCGGCATGTGCGCGCCGGATGTTTACGGCCGGCATCTGATTTCACATTTGGAGGGACACGCGCCGCCGTGTCCCAATTCTTTGGGTGCCGACGGCGCGGATGCCCTCCATCGGCAAGATTAGGAACCCGCTCAACGCTCAACTCCGAAAGCCTTCGCGAG